>Ga0116145_1002229_pt1 | contig 17734 bp, 15 predicted proteins | sample AD_JPNHG1_MetaG_FD_89747 | JGI IMG/M metagenome (GOLD analysis project Ga0116145, IMG submission 89747) | Active sludge microbial communities of municipal wastewater-treating anaerobic digesters from Japan - AD_JPNHG1_MetaG | ecosystem: Engineered > Bioreactor > Anaerobic > Digestate | place... | reverse complement strand
TGGTTATCCCCAACACGACAAAGATTGTATTTATCATCATGGATGGTCTCGGCGGTCTCCCTGGTCCGGAGGGAATGACCGAACTGGAGACGGCCCCGACACCCAATATGGATGCCCTGGCCAGGAAGGGGGTTTGCGGCCTCCTTGACCCCGTCGGCTACGGGATTACTCCGGGGAGCGGTCCCGCCCACTTCGCCCTTTTCGGATATGACCCGGTAAAGAACAATATCGGCCGCGGCATTCTGGAAGGGGCGGGAATTGACTTCCCCATGACGGAAAAGGACCTCCTGATCCGCATCAACTTCGCCACGATGAACAGCGACGGGATGATCGTGGACCGGCGGGCGGGACGCATTGACAACGAGACTAACCGCCGCATATGTAAAAAGCTGCAGGATAACATTCCCTCCGATGGCGATGTGGAGGTCATCTTCCAGTCGGTGAAGGAGCACCGGGCCGTCCTTGTACTGCGGGGGGATGGTCTTGCCGAGGAAATACAGGAAACAGATCCTCAACATACGGGCAGGGCGCCCTTGTTCCCCCAGGCGCTGGTTCCCGAAGCCAAATACACGGAGGCCGTCCTCAGCAGCGTTATCGATCGCGCCCGAGAAGTCCTTTCCGCAGAGCCGAAGGCCAACATGATGCTCCTGCGGGGTTATGCAAAATATCGTAAATATCCATCCCTGAAAGACCGGTACCTCCTCAATGCCCTGGCCATTGCCAGCTACCCCATGTATCGCGGCATCGCCCGCCTGTTGGGGATGAACATCGCCCGCCATACCGAAACGGTTGCGGAAGAGATCAGCCTGCTGCGCGAGCATTACCGTGATTATGACTTTTTCTTCGTCCATGTCAAAGCCACCGATTCCCGGGGCGAGGACGGCAATTTCGACGGCAAGGTGGCCGTTATCGAAGAGCTGGACGCCCTGTTGCCCCGGATTACGGATCTGCAACCCGACGTCCTGGTCGTAACGGGTGATCATTCCACACCGGCGGTGCTGGCGTCCCATTCCTGGCATCCCGTGCCGGTCATCCTGTCCGCGCCCACCTGCCGTCCCGACATGGTCGCATATTTCGCGGAAAGAGACTGTATCCGCGGTGGTCTGGGCCGTATGCCGATGATGTATCTTATGGCGCAGGCCCTGGCCCACGCCAAACGTCTGGAGAAATTCGGCGCCTGAAAAGGTCTTGCCGCCGGGGCCCTCAACCGCAAGGGAAACGGGCGGCTCGACAAGGACCACCGCCAATCCTCCTTCCCCGCCCAAAGGTATCGCCGTCCATGGTTTTCCATGCATATAACCATTGACACGAGAAAACAGCCCCCCTATACTCCCCCTGTCGGAGGCGATATCTTGGCGCGCCGGGAAAAGCTCTGCGAATCCGGATGGTTGAAAAGACGGTCTGGGAAAGTCGGCAGACCGTCGGAATCGGGTTATACATATATATCGGCAATCAAATACCTTTTTTCTTCAATTTAACGGGGGGTACCGAGGATGAATTTTGGACTGACGGAAGAACAACAGATGGTAAAGGATCAGGTAACCAAATTTGCCGAATCCAGGATCAAACCCATCGCCGCGGAACTGGATCGTACCCATCGTCATCCCGAGGAAATATGCCGGGCCCTTGGGGAGATGGGCGTAATGGGCGTGGCCATTCCCACGGAATACGGCGGCGCCGGCATGGACAACGTCACCTATGTCCACGCGATGATCGCCATTTCCAAGGCCTGTGCCAGCTGCGGCGTCATCGTCTCCGTGAACAACTCCCTTTATGGATTCCCCGTGAATACCTTCGGGACGGAAGAGCAGAAACTGAAGTACCTCACCCCGGTCGCGAGTGGCAAGGTCGAAGGTTGTTACGCCCTGACAGAGGCCGGCGCCGGTTCCGATGCGGGCTCCCTGGCCTGCAAGGCGGAGCTCAAAGGGGACAAGTTCATTGTCAACGGCACCAAGCGTTTCATCACCAACGGCAATGTGGCCCGTTATTGCGTCCTGGCGGCGACGACCGATGCGAGCAGGGGCTACAAGGCCGTCATCAACCTGATTGTCGATCTGAAGAATACCCCCGGCTTTTCAATCGGTAAAATCGAGGAGAAGATGGGCATTCTGGCCTCCGGGACGGCTGAGTTGGTCTTCGAGGATGCGGAAGTGCCGGCGGCCAACCTGTTGGGTAGGGAAGGCCAGGGGTTCAAGCAGATGTTGATGGGGCTGGACTGCGGTCGCATCGGCATCGGTTCCCAGGCCTGCGGCATCGGCAGGGCCGCCCTGGAAGACGCGCTGGATTATGCCAAGGAAAGGGTCCAGTTCGGGAAACCCATCGCGACCTTCCAGGCCATTCAATTCAAGCTGGCCGATATGGCCACGGAACTCGATGCGGCGGAACTCCTTCTCCTCCGGGCCGCCTGGTTGGAAGACAATCACCTGGATTACGAGAAGGAATCGGCCATGGCCAAGATGTACGCCTCCGATGTGGCGATGAAGGCCGCCATCGAATGCGTTCAGATCTTCGGCGGTTATGGATACTGCAAGGAGTATCCGGCGGAACGTCATATGCGCGATGCCAAGATCTGCCAGATTTACGAAGGGACCAACGAGATCCAGCGGGTCGTTATTGCCCGGAAGCTCCTCAGCCTCCGCTAAGCGCAAACCCGACCAAAATTGTGACAACGGTCAAGATAAAGGCTTTCCGCCGGTCCACGTAACCGCTTTGGGCAAAACCGAAAACGGCAAAGAGGGCCGTAATGCTGTTAAGTAGTAGACTCAGAGGTTGGACCTGGTGAACAAGATCGGGAAGAAAAAAAAGCCAGAAAGGGTACGGCGGCAAAGGCGACGCCGAGACCCAGCATTCCCGAGGCAAAAGCGAGAATCCCCGGACCGACAACCATGATGATAATAGGACTCATAGTTCTACCTCCTACAAAGTAACCATATCATTTTTATACATTGCTGTATAGTAATACGGCAGAAGTGGAGATCAGAATGGTCTTTTCAAAGCAATAAGCGTTATTAAAAGTAGTACCCGGCCCTGAATTCAAAACGGTAGTCGTTGGCTTTTTCCCCAAATTCCGTGTCCCGGCTTCCCCGGATAAAACCTGCCCGGAGGCGAAGTTCCAGATTGGTGATGCCCGTATAGAGAAACTCTGGCGTGATGTTATAGCTCCGGTCGTCAAGATTGAACATGACCGTCACGGCGGGAGTAAAATAGAGAATATCAAAGGGTTCCTTCTGACTCAGGCGCAGTTGCAGATAATCCTCCATCGGACTTAGCCGTCCGTAACCGCCCGTGGCAAGGTTCTGGGCGACGTTAAGCATCTGATCGTTCCCCGTGTTCTGATAGCGGTTATAACCCTGGCGGATGTAGCTGTAATAATTTTTCATGTCGTCGGCGCTGTACCCCATGCCGTTGTGGTAATATTCAAGGATCGTCGTCAAATCAAAAGTGGTCAGGTGGCGGATTCCAATGAGGCCGCTTACTACGTTCTGGGTCCGCGATTGCAGGGCGCCGGCGTTATCCAGAAACGGCTGCTGATAATCCTTGATATAGGCTAACTCGCCGTGGATCTCGAAACTTGTCGTAATATTCCTTGAAAAATCCATCCCCATGCGGGTCGTGCGGCTGCCGTCGGCGGCAAAGATAAAGTCCAGATCCGTATCGTAGAGGAGGAGATAAACCTTCCCGGCGGCGTTGATGCGGTTGTTCACACCGAAGTCATCGTTGATATGATCGTAGACGGGGACGATGACCGGAGTAAAAGAAAAGGTTTTCAAGGGACCGTCAAAGCTCCGGATGTAATCCATCGTCGCCATGATATACCCTTCGATCGGCAGGTCCGGGTCATAGGGATCTTTGGGGCGGTCAATGAAATTCACCGGATTCCAGGCATAGCCCTTCCCCCATTTCAAGGTCTTCTTGCCGACTTCGAACTTCCAGGAAGGCGATGGCTTCAGGCTTCCGTACCCGTCAAAGATCGCCGTCCGCTCACTGCCGTTGGCAAAGGTTGAATAGCGCAGATCCGTATTGGTTTTTACAAAGACGCTGCCGATGCCCTTTTCATAGCTCCCCTCCAACTGGAAGCGGCCGTTCCATTCCATCAGGGTCGAGCGGGGGTCCTGATAATACTGGAGTTTGTAGAGGGCGGCGTCCTTGTCCAAGACGTTCAGGACAGGCCGTAACTCCGCATAGCCGCCTAAATGATATGGCTTCTTCTCGATCTCTGCAGCATCGAAGGTGTAGGATTCCTCGGCAAGGACCGCGGCAGGAAAAAAGAGCAGGAGGATCAATAGCAGGATTATATTTCTTTTCATATGCGACTTGCCGAAGAAGTTTGTCGGAATTCCGATAATCTTTAATGTTCAACCTATCATCGCAAGGAATCCAGATTGGGCATATAGGTCAGGGTGAAGACCTCATCCTTGAAAGACCTCTTTTTGATCTTGGCGAAGATCATGACGGATTTATATCCCTTGTAGAGGGGGCTGTCCGTCTCGATGACCGCCGGCCGCACGATTCCGCCGCCGAAATCCTTGAGATCCTTGAAGTACAGGGTCTTGATGAGCATACTGGCTTCCGTGAGGCACTCGATCTTTATCGGCAGATTCTTCCCTTTGTCCACCCACATCTTCAACCGGTCATAGGCGACGGTTTTGGTCCTGGCCTTCAGCAGGAGAAGATAATTTCCGGCAGCTTCCGAAACGCCTTCAACGTCGTACTCCGCGGAATAATCCAGGTTCATGATATCGGCGTTGTTGAAGACGCCGCCTACCACGGACTGGAGGCTGGTGATCCGGATCGGTTTGCCGATATTGGGGATATTGAGCCACATGTTTTCGCCGAGTCTCAAGGTGCTCCGCCCCTTGTCGCTTGCCGGGGCAAGAAAGAGGGCGGCGATCTTGTCCTGTCCTTTCTTGACTGAAAACATGGTAAATTCTTTCTTCTTCCCATCGGGCTCTATATTGATCAGCTTCCGGTAGGTTTCATAAGATTCGGGGTTGAGGTTCCGGTCCACCTGCTCCAGGAGCTTCTTACCGTCCACGGCATAAGCGGGGAAGGCCATCAGGAAGGTCATTAAAAAAATAATTGTTTTAAGCATATCGGTAACTCCTTTTCTTATTAAGCAGGGGCAGATTCAAAATCTATCCCCGTTATTACTACAGAATATTAGACATGCCGCAGCGCCGCGATAGGCTCCATCCGGGACGCCTTGAAGGCCGGTTGTAGGCTGGCCAGCACGGCGACGAATATGACGATGGCCGAAATGACCAGCAGATCGGACGGAGCAAGCGTCGTTGTCAGGAGTAGCCCCTTCTGCTGGGCAAAGTCGAAGCGGATTCCAATCACATTGATGATCAGGACAATGGCACTCCCAACGATATCGCCGATAATCGCCCCTAAAACGCCGAGGCAGAACCCCTCGATGACAAACATGGACAGTATCCGGCTGGGTAGTGTCCCGATGGCGGCAATGGTGCCGATCTCCCTGATCCGCTCATAGACTGCCATGATCATGACATTCATGATGCTGATGAGGACGATGGCGATGAGCATGATTTTGATAAAAAAGGTCATCACATCGATCATCCGGGCAATGTTGAAGAAGGGCGAGAGCTGTTCCCAGGCATGAACCTCGAAGAGGGGGCGTCCCTCCTTGTTGACCTCTCCGGCAAGCTGTCCTTCCAGATGGCGGACGGCGGTGGGGAGACGACTGAAATCCTTCAGCCGGATGGCCACTTCGCTGATTTCAGCTTCGGGCATCCGCAAGACCTCGGCAGCGTCCTCAATATGGAGATAACCGTCCCGGCCGCCGGGGCCGGTGGCGCTCTCCAGGATGCCGGATACAACAAACTGCTTGCCATTGACGGAGCCATCTACGTTGGTTGCCACGACGACGACGGCGTCACCCAGCTTGACCTTTAACCCCTTAGCCAATAGCGTGGGAATCATGATTTCACCCCGGCTCAGGGTTTTCTTGCCCTCGGAGATGCGGGAGGTCAGAAGGGGAACGGTCTGGAACTCCCGATCGGGATAGACGCCGTTCAGGCGGATGTTCGTTGTCTCCGTAAAGTTGCTGAACATGCCGCCGAATTTGAGGCGGGGCGAAAAGGCCGCGATCTCCGGTGCCGCCTTGAGCGCCTCCGAAAGCTTCTGATATGCTTTCGGTTTGATATTCAGATTAAGGGGCAGATTGTCAATAGAGGCAACGTATCCCTTCCGGTGGATCTGGAGGTGACCCAGCATGGAATCGGTGATCTGTCCGATCATCATAGCCTTGAAGGAGCCGGTGACGGAGGTGAAAACGAGGACAAAAACGACACCGATGGTGATCAGTGAGGCAGTCAGCAGGGTTCTTCGTTTGTACCGGAGCAGATTGCGAACGGCGATCTTAAAGAGATTATTCATGGCTCACCCCTCCTTTCCTTTCTTTAGCGACAATAGACCCGTCTTCCAGCCGGAAGATTACCTCCGCCTCCCCAACGATCTTCTGGTCGTGGGTCGAAAAGATAAAGGTAGTTGCAAGCTCGTCCCGCATCCGTTTCATAAGGTTGATGACAGCGTAGGCCGTCTGGGAATCGAGGTTGGCCGTCGGCTCGTCGGCCAGGACCAGCTCCGGGTGCGTCACCAGCGCCCGCGCGATGGCAACCCGCTGCTTCTGACCGCCGGAGATCTGATCGGGATATTTGTCCCGCTGATCCGCCATGCCCACCGCCGCGAGGAGCCTTTCGATCCGTTCTTTCCGCTCCGCCGGGGGGACGTTCTGGACCATCAGGAGGGGGTATTCGATGTTCTCATAGACCGTCAGGACGGGGAGCAGGTTGAAGTCCTGAAAGATGAACCCGAGATGCCTTCCCCGGAAAGCGGCGCTCTCCCTTCGATCCAGGCGGGCAATGTCCGTAGCGGCCACCGTCAGCGTCCCCGCCGAAGGTTTGTCGAGACAGCCGATGAGGTTCAGGAGGGTCGTTTTGCCGCTCCCTGATGGTCCGATGAAAGAGACGAAAGAGGCCGGTTCGATCTCGAAGCCCACGCCCTGCAAGGCGTGGACGACGACCTCCCCAACTTGGTAATCCTTGTGGATGTTATCCGCTTTAATCAATGACATTTTTGTGTATCTCCTTTCTTTAACTCTTCCCATCATAACCAGAGCAGGGGATGCAGACCGGCTGGTCGTCCTTGATCCGGACGTAGCACTCAAAAACATATTCCTGGCAGAGACTGCATTTTGCCTTGTTGAAGGAACCTTTGAACGGTGTGAACTTGAAGTCGGGCTTTGCCTCTACTTTAAAAAGGTAATCATCTGGCTGGTCATAGACCCACTGGATAATTTCATCTCTGACCGCTTCCGGAATCTGGGATGGTTCGACGCCCTTCTTCCGATAAACGAAGAATTCAAACTTGCCCATGGCGTCGATAAAGTCCGGCTTGAGCCGGCGGGACGGCGTCCATCAGGGCATTGACCGTCTGCCGGACGATCTTGTAGATTTCCCGGGCGATGACGAGGCAGATGGCCATCGAGATGAGGGGGTCAACGAGCCGCCACCCGAAGAATGTGATCAGCAGGGCGCCGATAATGACTCCGAGGGAAAACAGGGCGTCTTGAAGGGAATGGAGCCAGGCGCTTTTCATATTGAAGTTCCGCGCTGAAATCTTTTGCAATAGCATGGTGGCCGCTCCGTTGCCGACAAAGGCCACGACGGCTACCCAGAGCATCTCCCGTCCGGGGATTTCCGGCGGTGCCGTCAGCCGTAGGAGCGATTCCCAGAAGACAAAGGCGATGACCACCGACAGGACAATGCTGTTGGCAAAGGCGGTGATAAACTCGATTTTCCGATAACCGTAAGTTTTTATCTTATTCGCAGGGCGGAGGGCTACCTTTTCCGCCCAATAGCTGAAACCCATGGCGGCAATGTCGCTCAGGTTATGGACAGCGTCGGAGATCAGGGCCATGCTCTGGATAAGAAGGCCGAAAATCATCTCGAAGACAACGATCCCACCGTTGATCACCATGGCGAAAAGCAGGTTCTTCAGCGACGCCGGCGGTTCATGGTCATGATCGTGGTTGTGTTCCAAAGTTATTTACCTTTCCATAAATATTATACAGCTAATCATTCCGTTTTGTAAATGAATCCATTGCGCTCCCGTCGATGGTTTCCCCTCCGACTCCGAACGTCAGCGTCCCGATGGGACGGACGGCCAGATTCCTGAGCATAACATCTCCTTTTTCGTGAACATAAACGGCGTGACAAACGGCCAGGGTCATAAACGGCGGATAGAGGGCCACCGCAATTTGCATAACGTATTGCACGGCGAGAGCAGCGGGGATATCCTGGAGCAGATTCAGGAACCCGGTAAATCCGAACAAGACCGGGAGAATGACACCAAGATACCTTCCGGCCATCTTCACCTCCCCTGTCTTCGTGTTCCGCTGGCGGGCGCCCAGGTCATCCAGCGTCCAGAATAGCGTCAGCAGGAGGGAGGCGAAAACGGCGATGGACATCGATGTCAGCATCCGGCCCGGCGTGAATTGACTGGGGGGCAGAGCACCTGCGGACCCCAATGCGACGGCGGAATATCCCTGAAGAATAACGGTCAGTTTCGACCCGATAAGGAGCGAGAGGCCGATCCCCTGAAAAGGCCGGATGAACCATGTTTTCAGCGGCGTTACGCCGGTCTCCCTTTCTGCGGTGGCGATCAGTTCCCGATGTCCGAGGGTGAAAAGTCTGCCCATGAAGCCACTCAACGGCAACAACAGGAAAAGGGGGAGAATAAGGGTCAATGAAAACCGGACATAGCGGAAGGGAATTTTCCATACCGCATCGATCCCGCCGACGAAGGTGAAATTGCCGATAAAAACGGAAAGAAGCAGGTTGATGGCCAGCACCAGAAAGGCAGGCCAGAGCGACCTGACAATCTGGATATACCATTTTTTATTTGCGTATCCGGACATAAAATACCTATGGGGACGATGCCACTACCGCCGCTGAGGCGATAACCGCCAACACGGTCATTAGTTTGTTCATTGTCCTTGGCACCTTGCCAATGATATTATTTACTGGCAATAGAGCAAGGGACATGCCAAGATGAAAACAATCTGTAACTTACTTATCCTAAAGTGTTTATAATCAGATTGCAAGCAAGTTATTATAAAGTTAAATTGCCGATCGGATATATTTTAGCCAGGTGGAAGTAGCCAGTTGTATAAAAAGTATCCACATGCCTCTTGTTTTTCATGGAATGATCAGGAGGAAAACGACGATGGCCCCCGGTAAAATCTGGGAAAGGCTCAGGGCGCTCATGAACTCCTCGTCGGAGATCCACCCTTTTTTGTGGACGATGACCTCCTTCATCAACGCCAGAATAGCCGGTCCGCCAAAGCCGACAGCGCCGACATACAAGGATGACTTATTTTTTTCTTGCATATAACAATATGTAGTGTTAGTAAATGCACCTGCCACAATATATTGAGAACAAATTATCATGAACCGGAGATGCGCATGAGACAGGGAGGGATAAATGCATAGCAAGATCCGCAAGCGCGACGGGCGGCTGGTAAAGTTCAATGCCGATAAAATAACCAATGCCATTGCCAAAGCCGGCGCCGCCACCGGAGAATTCGACGAAAAAATTGCCAGGAAGATGACCATCAAGGTCCTGAACCTGGCGGAACGTCTTTTCGACAGCAAAATCATGACAGTGGAGGAGGTTCAGGATATCGTCGAAGAGGTCCTCCTGGATTCGACCTACCGGCGCACCGCCAAGGCTTATATCATTTACCGGGATCAGCATGCCCGCCTCCGGGATATCACGAACAAGATGGAAGTGGATCTCGTTGACCAGTACCTCAAGAAGATCGACTGGAAGGTTCACGAGAACAGCAATATGGATTATTCCCTCCAGGGTTTGAACAACTACATCTCCTCGGAGGTAAGCAAGGTTTACTGGCTCAACGAGATCTATTCCCCGGAGGTCCGGAAGGCCCATATGGAGGGCGATTTTCATATCCATGACCTGAGTCTCCTCTCCGTCTATTGCGTCGGCTGGGACCTTTACGACCTGCTTCTGGAGGGTTTCAAGGGGGTTTCGGGCAAGGTGGAAAGCAAACCGGCGCGCCATCTCCGGAGCATCCTGGGGCAGGTGGTGAATTTCTTCTACACCCTCCAGGGGGAGGCGGCCGGCGCCCAGGCGTTTTCCAATTTCGACACTCTGCTCGCCCCCTTCATCCGCTATGACGAGCTGAATTATAAAGAGATCAGACAGGTTCTGCAGGAATTTATCTTCAACATCAACGTCCCCACCCGGGTGGGATTTCAGACGCCCTTTACCAATGTCACCCTTGACGTCACCGTTCCCCGCCATCTTGCGGATCAGCATGTCATCATCGGCGGCATTCCCCAGACGGAGGTTTACGGCGAGTTTCAGGAAGAAATGAATCTCTTCAACAAGGCCTTTCTGGAGGTCATGGCGGCGGGTGATGCCAAGGGGCGGGTCTTCACCTTTCCCATTCCGACCTACAATATCACCCGGGATTTCCAATGGGAGGACCGTAATCTCGACGGCCTCTGGGAGATGACGGCCAAGTACGGCGTCCCCTATTTTTCCAATTTCATCAACTCCGACATGAGTCCCGAGGATGCCCGGAGCATGTGCTGCCGGCTGCGGATCGACAACCGGGAGCTGGAAAAGCGGGGTGGGGGGCTCTTCGGTTCCCATCCCCTCACCGGCTCCATCGGCGTCATCACCGTCAACATGCCCCGCCTCGGCCATCTGGCGGGATCGGAAGGCGAATTTATGCAACGACTGGAAAGGTTGATGACCATTGCCCGGGATGCCCTGGAGACAAAGCGCAAGGTCCTGGAGAAGTTCACCGACGGCAATCTGTATCCCTACACCAAATACTACCTCCGGACGATCAAGGAGCGTTTCGGCGAATACTGGAAGAACCATTTCTCCACCATCGGTCTTGTGGGGATGAACGAGGCCTGTGAAAACCTCCTGGGACAGAACATCGGAACCCCCGCCGGCCAGGAGTTTGCGAAAAGAACCCTGGATTTCATGAGGGGAAGGCTCATTGCCTTCCAGAAGGCCACGGGAAACAACTACAACCTGGAATCCACGCCGGCGGAGGGAACCTCCTATCGCCTGGCCCGGATGGACAAGCAGCGGTACCCTGAGGCAATATGCGCCAACGAGGAGGCCTTCCGGAGTCAACGGGCGGAACCCTTCTACACCAACTCCACCCAACTGCCCGTGAACTACACGGACGATATCTTTGCCGCCCTGGAGATCCAGGACGGCATCCAGACCAAGTATACCGGCGGTACGGTATTTCATGTCTTTGCGGGGGAACGGATCGACGATCCCGCCGCGGTGCGCGGTCTGATCCGCAAGGTCTGCACCGGGTACCGGCTCCCCTATATCACCTTCACCCCCACCTTCAGCGTCTGTCCCGCCCACGGGTACCTCAGGGGGGAGCGGCATGTCTGCCCGGAATGTCACGCCGACTGCGAGGTTTATTCCCGGGTTGTGGGCTACCTCCGTCCGGTGAAGCAGTGGAACAAGGGCAAACAGGAAGAGTACCGCCTCCGGCAAACCTACCGCGTTCCGGCATGAAGATCGGTGGTTTCCAGAAGTTCTCCCTCATCGACTACCCCGGCATGATCAGTGCCGTGGTGTTCACCCAGGGATGCAATTTTCGCTGTCCTTACTGTCACAATCCCGAACTGGTGGACCCCCGCCGGTTCGGGGCGACGATACCCGCTGGGGACATTCTTGAATTTCTCGCCGGACGCCGGGGAAAACTCGATGCCGTCGTCGTGACCGGGGGCGAGCCGACCATGCAGGGCGACCTTTTCGAATTCATGAAAGACATCAAGGCAATGGGATTTTTGGTGAAGCTCGACACCAATGGTTCCGCGCCGGTGGTGCTGGCAAGGCTGCTGGCCGCCGGGCTGGTGGATTATGTCGCCATGGATTTGAAGGGCCCCCTGGACCGGTATCCCGCCATCGTCCGCACCGACGTAAAGACCGATGATATCGAAAGGAGTGTTTCCCTGATCACCGGCTCCGGCATCGGCCATGAATTCCGGACGACGCTGGTACCTTCTCTCCTCACCGCCGGGGACGTCCTGGCCATGGCCGACCTCGTGAAGGCGGCGCCGAAATATGTGCTCCAACGCTTCATCCCGGGCAAAATGCTGGATTCCCGCACCGCGGGTAAGGCGTGTTTCTCGGGGCGGGAAATCGTCAGCCTCAAGGCCCGTCTTGAAAAAAGGCTTTCCTGCGTTGCTGTCCGATGATATGATGAGGACATGAAAGGCACGGCAGATACAAAATCCCTGAATTTCATCGAGCGGTTGACGAAAATCGGCGTTGCCCTCTCCGCCCAGAGGGACGTGAACCGGCTGCTGGAGATGATCATCGACGAGGCCTGCAATCTGACCGCGGCGGATGGGGGAACCCTGTACACCCTCTCCGAGGACGGCGGCTCTCTGGAATTCGCCATCATTTATAACAAGACGCTGGATATCCGGAAGGGTGGCGCGGGAGAACGGATCGATTGGCCGCCCGTACCGTTGCACACGGAGAGGGGCGGGGGGAACACGGCCAATGTTTCGGCCTATGCGGCCCTGACCGGGAAGGTTGTCAATATCCCCGATGTGTACAATGCCGCGGGATTCAATTTCCAGGGTACCCGGGAATTCGATGCCCGGACGGGTTACCGCTCCCAGTCGATGCTGGTGGTCCCTATGAAAAATCATGAAGAGGAGATGATCGGGGTCCTCCAACTGCTCAACGCCAAAGATGAGAGGACGGGAAGGGTGCGGCCGTTTTCCCGGGAGAGCGTCATGATCACCGAATCATTTGCCTCCCAGGCCGCCGTCGCCCTTTCCCAAAACCGGTTGATCAAAAACCTCGAAGACCTCCTGGAGTCCTTTGTCAAAACCATCGCCCTGGCCATCGATGAGAAGTCCCCTTACACCGGCGGGCATATCCGGCGTGTGGCGGATATCACGATGCTGTTGGCGGAAGCGGTCAACAGGGCCCGGGAGGGTCCTTTTTCCCAGGTGCGGTTTACCGACGATCAATTAAAGGAACTGCGGATGGCGGCCTGGTTGCATGATGTGGGGAAGATAACCACCCCCGAGGAGATTATCGACAAGGCGACCAAGCTGACGGCGGCCTTTGACCGGATGGAGATGATCCGGGTCCGGGGGGAGGTTCTCGTCAGAGACCACGAACTGGCACTGTTGCGCCGGGGGGAGGGGGCCCCGGAGGGAGGGCGGCAGGCCGTGCCGGAAGATGACGGCTTTACCCGGCAGTTGGGGGAGGAGTTGGATTTTCTGGCAATGCTGAACACCGGGGCGGTGCCGACAAGACCGGAAGATATCGCCCGGCTGCGGGAGATAGCGGGCCGGAAATGGAAGCAGGGCGGACGGGAGAAGGATTTCATTACCGAAGAGGAGTGCAGGAACCTCGCCGTTTTTCGCGGCACCCTGACGAACGAGGAGCGGCAGGTCGTGAACAACCATGCGGCGGTGACCCATAAGCTCCTCAGCCAGCTCCCTTTTCCCAAACGGCTGAAAAATATTCCCGAATTTGCCGGGTCACACCATGAAAAACTCGACGGCTCCGGTTATCCCCGCGGGGTGAAGGGAGACGAAATTCCCCTCCAGTCGCGCATCATCGCCCTTGCCGATGTGTTCGAGGCCCTCACGGCCGGTGATCGTCCCTACAAACGGGCCAACACCCTTTCCGAGGCCCTCGCTATCCTGAGGAGCATGGTGGAAGCGCGGCACATCGATGCGGATCTGTTCGAACTGTTCATGGCGGAAAGGATCTATCTCGATTACGCCCTCCGGGAGATGACCCCCCGGCAGATCGATGTGACGGACCCGGACATCAGATAATCCCCCGGGCCCGCAGATCTTCACGGGCGGCGGCATCGTAGCCGAGACGGGCCAGAATTTCCCCGGTATGCTGACCGAGGAGCGGCGGCGGATTTCGCCATCCCGGTTGCGCAGCGGAGAATTTGACGGGAAAGGCCTGCTGGGGGACAGGACCGTCTACCGGATGCTCGGCTTGGAACCACAGCCCCCGCTCCCGGACCTGTGGGTCCGCACATGCCTCCGCCAGGGTGTTGACGGGGGCGTAGCAGACATCGTAACCTTCCAGGATCGTGAGCCATTCCCGGCGGTCCTTCTGCATGAAGATCCGCCGGAATTCCACGATCATCTCCGTCTGCCGGGGCAGGGGGGCGTTCAGATCCCCGATGAATTCCTCTTTGCCGAGGCAGACGCACAATGCCCGCCAGAATTTCTCTTCCAGGCAGCCAAGGGAGAGAAATTTTCCGTCCCGGGTTTCATAGATATTGTAGCAGGCATAACCGCCGCCCAGTCGGGACTCCCCCCGTACCGGGTCTTCCCGCCGGGCGAAATACTCGGCCATCATCAGCGCCAGGAAGGGACTCAAACCGTCAAGAATCGAGACATCGAGGTACTGTCCCGTCCCGGTCCGTTCCCGGCGCAGGAGGGCGGAGAGGATGCCGATGGCGGCGTTCAATCCGCCTCCCCCGGCCCCGGAGATCATGATGGCGGGGACGATGGGAGGGCGTCCCCTTTCCCCCAGGAGCGAGAGGATCCCGGAAACGGCCAGGATGTTGATGTCGTGGGCGGGGCGGTGGCAATAGGGCCCGGTCTGACCGAAGCCCGTCAAGGAACAATAGATCAGCCGGGGATTCAAGAGGCGCAGATCTTCATATCCCAGGCCGATCTTGGCCATGGTGCCGGGCCGGGCGTTTTCGACGATGACGTCGGCGCGGCTCGCCAGACGACGGATTATCTCGCGTCCTTCCATGGTCTTGATGTTCAGGGTGAGGCTTTTTTTGTTCCGGTTCAGGATATGAAAGAAACTCCCGTTCGTACCGATTTGCGGCGGGGCGTTTCGGAAGCCGTCACCGGTGCCGGGATTCTCCACTTTGATCACCAGGGCGCCCAGATCGGCGAGGATCTGGGTACAGAGCCCCCCGGGCAACATCTGGGCAAGATCAATAACCTCCATTTCCTCCAGGGGCAGCATAATTAATATGTCCTCACGGTGTTTATAATATCGCTCTGGCCGCTTCGTCCCGGTCGGCGGCCGAAACAGTGAGCAGGGTAGTCTTTCCGGCGACGGTGGCCTTGACCGAACTTTCCCGGTCCGGCGGGGCGTCGCTGTAAAGGACGCAAAGCCGGGCCGCCCGGCGTAGATCCTCTTCGGAGCCGCCGCCGGGGACGAGGACCAGCGGCCCGGGAACATCCACCATCTTCAGGACCGCATCACCTTCCCGAATCAGGGTCTGGAGGGCGAGATTGTCTCTTTCGTTCCTACCCACGATCACCTTGACCGCGGCAGCGAGGCGGAAATGACGTCCGTATTTGAGTAGCTCCATGTCCCGCGGGGCGGGGTCCGGCTGATTGACGAACAGGTCCTTCAGCCGCCGGGAAAACATCGGGTCCGTCAACAGGCAGCCGCCGGCCGGTGGGGGATAATATTGGATGCCGTAGTGCGCCGCCAATTCCATCTGGGGCTTACGGCTCCGGCCCTGTATGGACAGGAGGAGCCCGCGGTTGACCTTTCCCGACCTTTCCGGCTCGCTTTCCGGAAGGAGACGGGCACTCAGCGGCCGGAGGACATAATCTCCGTAGCCCGAATTCTTCGCCACGATGTGGAGGGATTGCCGGGTCTGCGACATGGGTCGCTGGCCCAGCACCTCGCCTGTGATGATAAAATCCGCCCCCGTTTCCGCCATGATCTTTCCGGCCGTATGGATCATCAGGGTGTGGCAATCAATGCAGGGATTCATGTTTTTCCCGTAACCGTACCTTGGTGCTTTGAGCATGGCGAGGTGGGCGGTGGTCAGATCGAAGACCCGGAGAGGCAGACCGATACGGGCGGCGGTCGTTTGCGCCTTCTCGGCGGAAAAGAAGGGGGTGCTGAAGGTCAACCCCGCCACGGAGATACCCTGGTCCTGGATGATTTTCACGGCGAGGATACTGTCGAGCCCGCCGGAAAAGAGCGAAACGGCCTTGACGATCAATATCTTATAACCAATACGCCCAGAGCCTGGGAAAGGTAGCCGTTCAGGGCTTCTCCGGGGTCGTTTTCGATGAGGTAAATTGAGCTGCCGGTCTCCGGGGAGATCTTGATCCCCGACAAAACTAAGGACACGGAGGACAAGTCGCCTGTCGCCGCCAGCGGCAGTAAAAAAATGCCGGATTCATGAACGATTCCCAGGGAACGGCATGATCTCTCCAGGAAGGACCGCCTTGTCTCGCCACTGCCGGGAACGATCACCGCCGTGTTGTCGCTCTTGAGAATCTCGAGGAACTGATTGGGCAGGCGGCGGTTGAAAAAGACCAGCTTTTTCTCTCCCCGGGAAATCAACATCTCGGCCTTGATGATAAGATCGAAGCCGTCGCGCCGGGAATCGAAGATCTTCAGCGGGGCGTTTCGAGAAACGGTGCAGTTGAGTCTTTGAAAGAGATCGCCGGCCGTCTCGGGCAGGGATGACGAAGACAGCTGCGGCACCGGCTGAGGCTGATAGCTCTTCTCCGGTGTGGGAGAGAGCAGCTTTTCTGATGCCGTTTCTATGATTTCCCACCCCTGGGTGGCGGCGTATTTTTTGATCGTTTCCGGCAGGGCCGGGGCTTGTTCCTTTCGCAACCACAGGGCGATATTATTGCCGGTCCCCCCCGGGAGAGGGGTGCGGGGGGAGATCGTCCAATCCGGATGAAACTGCAGGACCTCCGGGGTGCCGATCTTCAACGGCCGGGTCTGACGCTGCATGGCGTGGCTTCCCGAAACCCCGATAACCGCGGCGAGAATCTCCGGTGCGGTGAGATGGGGATCAACTTTCAACACCGAGATGTTTTTCCATGACTGCCGGACAAGCTCCCGGATATGGTCGGGTATCTGCCCGGTAAAATCGATGAAGACCATCTCCCGGTCGGCAAATTCCACCAGGGGAATCTTTTGACAGTCGATGTTCAAGTGTCCCAGTCCGTTCAGGGGTAGATAGTATTTACCTTTGACCGTAACAGTGGCCCCGATACGGGCCAGGACATGCCGGATCAGGGACCATTTATCTCGCGAAGGTAAGACTTCCGCCCCGGTCAAGAGCGCCATTTTCCTCACGTCCGCGGGCGGGGAGGTCTTTGCCTGGTCGGGAACCGGGGAAGACGCCGCCTTGATCTTGACGGGCAGGATGATCTTCTGCCCTGGATAAATGCGGTTTACGTCCTTGATCTCCGGGTTGTATTTCCGGATGATCGCCAAACGGTTTTTCTTCTCCCCCGTCACCCGGCGGACAATATCGAGGAGCCACTCCCCCTTCTTTACGGTATAAACCGTCGTTCCCGCCGCGACCCGGGCGGACTTGCGGAAAGAGAGGTAGGCCGTATCCTCCCGGGCCTGCAAACCGCCGCCGCCCAGGAGGAGAATGAGGAAAAAAATCAAAAGGAAGAGGTGGTTCTTCATCTGCCGCGGATCGTCGACTGTTTCCCTCCGGCGCCGGTCGCCGCGGCTGGTTTTACCTTCATGATTTACCCTTTGGTCTTGTTTTTACGGTTGTTTGTGGCTCCGCACTGTTAACCGATATTTGCGTAAATGTCAAACCCGCAGTTTCCTTGAAGCTGCAGAAGATATTCCTGTTGAAATTTCATCATCATTATGCCATATAATTCGAAAAATAGAGGCAAGGGTC
>Ga0116145_1002226_pt1 | contig 17746 bp, 17 predicted proteins | sample AD_JPNHG1_MetaG_FD_89747 | JGI IMG/M metagenome (GOLD analysis project Ga0116145, IMG submission 89747) | Active sludge microbial communities of municipal wastewater-treating anaerobic digesters from Japan - AD_JPNHG1_MetaG | ecosystem: Engineered > Bioreactor > Anaerobic > Digestate | place... | reverse complement strand
GCGCCCTATATGGGGAAAAATAAGATTAAAAGTCTTTGGAAAGGGGTTCGGGGAAGAACCTTTCCTCAGAAAGGTTTTCCCCGAGTAATTGCCATATACTTCTATATGAGTATCACGCTTAAGCAGGCTCTTTTATTTTCAAGCTTTTGCCCAAGCACAGCCAGAGGCAAATTAGATATATTGCACCGCCTGCTGCTCCGGACAGGATGATAACTGTCATATCTCCTCTCCCGGCCAATAACGACTTCACCAGCCACGCCATACCGCCGCACATTGCTCCGGCATACACAGTTCCTGCAAACGGAGCTGCGGCCAGCCCTACGCCGGAATGGATAATATATGCCCTCAGTGCCAGAACAAGTATCAATATATAGCAAAACGTGGTCGAGAGGGCAGCTCCGTCCACACCCATACGTGGGATAAGCAGGATATTGCCTGCCAGCTTGAAGGCTGTTCCAAAAGCCATTATTTTCAGTGGCAGTGCTGTCCTGCCGATGGCCTGTAGCATACTGAACAGCGGAAACGACATACAAAGGCATACCATTCCAGGCATGAGGAGCCGGAGCGGAACTGTACACAGAGCTGCCTCATCAGTCTGTCTCGGGAATAAAAAGTTCAGTATTTCCTCTGAAAGAACGCCCATTCCTACCGCTGCCGGCATCGCCATTATAAGCGATATAGTCAGCGCCTGCATTGTATCTCTGCGGAGACCGGAGCGATCACCGGATTCCCAGTCAGAGGTTATCAGTGTAAGTGCGCCTTTCCCCAGCATATTTGTAACAGACGGCACAAGATTGAATACTGTCAGCGCAATCCCTGCAAAAGAACCATAGGCGAATTTCGGGTAATCCTCCGAAGCTATACCAGCCACAGAGCCGCTTTCACGAACAAGACCTATCACTGTCCACATATCTATCAGCGAGGTCAGATTTGTGACTACAGCACTTATACCTATTGGCAAAGCCATTGCAATAAGCTCATGCACTATCTCCCGGCGGCTCATGACCGCCTTTTCACTGACAACAGGTGTATGCGTAAAAGCTCTCAGCACCGCAAAGAACAGCAATGCTCCCAGCGAGGAAGCTGTGACTCCCAGTATACCTGCCGCAGCCGCAAGCACCCTCACATCAGTTATAAACGGGAAATACCGCATTATCTCATCGTCGTGATCTATAGTATAGCCGCAAAGAAACAGACCTGCTCCGATCTTGACTATCCCCTCTGCCACCTGAGACAATGCCGTGGGATACATATTGCTGAGCCCCTCGTAATATCCCCTCTCCACCGAAGTAATACAGCCAAGAAATACCGCCGGAGATATCATGGCAACTGCCAGCGCCGCTTCCGGGCTGTCTGCCGAGTATTTACTGAATGGAACCGCCAGCAGTAGTGTTATAAAGCTTCCTGCAAGTCCTGCCGCAGAGAATAATGCCATTGCCGTCCGGCGTACACGCTCTGCGTTCTCATATGCGCCAAGTGCAGCGCTCCGGGCAGTCAGTCTTGCAACAGCAGAGGATATTCCTGTGACCGTTAATGCGTACACCGGCATGAAAAGACTGTAAGCGCAGCTGAAATAACTCATCCCAACTCCGCCCAGCATATTTGTGAGAGGTATTTTGAACAGCGCTCCAAGTACTTTAGCTGCGGCCGCCGATACCATAAGTATAACAGAACCTTTAAGAAAAGACTGCTTTTTCACCATTTCATCTCTTTCCATGTATATATTCACCAATTATACGCACTGTTCTTTGTAGCCTTCAACGATTATTGACCGGTTTCAACTAAATATATGTTGCAGAAACAAATAATATGTGGTATAATATAGAATAGACTATGTGTAATTTCAGAAAGGTTAGTCTTTACATCATGGAATATAAATTTTCAGACAAAGTTAACGGATTAAAAGCTTCTGCTATCCGTGAGATACTTAAATTTACCGCTGATCCTGAGGTAATTTCCTTTGCCGCAGGCAACCCTGCTCCGGAGGCTTTCCCAAAGGAGAGGATAGCTGAGATCTCTGCTGATCTCCTCAAGAACGATCCTATCCTCGCTCTCCAGTACAGCGTTACAGAAGGATATACTCCCCTCCGTGACTTTCTCAAGGGCTGGATGACAGAAAAGGGCTGCTTCCATAAGGAATTCGATGAGCTTATCATCACCTCCGGCGGCCAGCAAGCTAACGAGCTGTCATGTAAGGTGCTCCTCAATGAGGGAGATACCCTGCTCTGCGAGTCACCAAGCTTCATCGGTTCACTCAACGCTTTCCGTTCATATAACGTAAATCTGGTAGGCGTTGATATGGAGGATGACGGCATTGATCTTGAAAAGCTGGAAAACGCTCTCAAGACCGAGAAGAATGTCAAGATACTCTACCTCATCCCCAACTTCCAGAACCCTACCGGAAGGACTATGTCTCTTGAAAAGAGAAAGGCTGTATACGAGCTGGCCTGCAAGTACGATTTCATCATCCTTGAGGACGATCCCTACGGCGAGCTCCGCTTCGCAGGCAAGAACGTTCCCACAATAAAGAGCATGGATACTGAGGGCAGAGTTATCTACTCCAGCACATTCTCAAAGCTCATATCATCCGGATTCAGAACCGGTTATGTTTCAGCTCCTGCACCCATCGTTCAGAAAATGATCGTCTGCAAGCAGGTATCTGACGTTCACTCCAACATCTGGGCTCAGGTAGTATCACACCGCTTTATGACTACTGTTGACCGTGAGGCACATTTTAACAAGCTCCGTGATATCTACAGAGAAAAGTGCGGACTTATGTGCAGCTACATAGACGAGGGCTTCTCAAAGAAGATATCCTATATAAGACCTGAGGGCGGTCTCTTCATCTGGTGTACTCTCCCTGATGACTTCGACATGAATGCCTTCTGCACTAAGGCTGTGCAGGAATACAAGATCGCTGTAGTTCCCGGAAACTCCTTCAATATCAAGGAGAATGACGTAAGCCATTCATTCCGTCTCAACTACTCAACTCCTACAAACGAGCAGATAAAGAAGGGTATGGAGATACTCGCTAAGATGACAAGAGATATGCTCGACTGATAAATATGATTTTACGGGACAAGCTCCCTTAAAGATATGATTTTTACAATGAAAGGAAAATTCTTATGCCAAACAAAAATACAGGACGTTACAATGTAACTCAGAAATATTTAATGACAAGAGGTCAGGCTATAAACTTCCCCGCTAAGTTCTTCAATGCTAATTTCAAGAAGAACGATGTTTTCGGAGTTGTTATAGACATCCCTATGTCATCAGACGTTCTCACAACTATGGTCTGCTTCATCAACGGTGCAGCTAACCTCTACTTCAACAACGGCGGCGAGTACACCGGTGCTTCACAGAGATACAGAAATCTGGTACAGGCTACTCATACTCTCGTTGCTAACGCAGGTCAGCTCCTTCCCAAATGTGAGAAGACAAACAAGTTCGATCTCCCTGTTGACAGAACAAGCAATATCTTCCTCCTTACAAAGGGCGGCATCTACAAGACTGAGATAAAGGCCGGCGTTCTTCCTGCTGAGGAAGTTAAAAAGCGCAATGTCTACGTTCTCTATCAGCGTGTTCTCGCAGAGCTCAGAAGCGCTCAGCTCAAGGACGACGCAGAGGCTCGCAAGAACAGATAAGGAGCTTTGCAATGGACGATAAAAAGCTGATATTCAGCGCTATACAGCCTACAGGCACTTTTACACTCGGAAACTATATCGGCGCTGTACGCAACTGGGCTCCGCTTCAGGATGAGTACAACTGCATTTACTGCGTTGCTGATATGCACGCTATCACTGTCAAGCAGGAGCCTGCAAAGCTCAGACAGAATACTCTTGCCGCTTATGCACTTCTCATGGCCTGCGGCATTGATCCGGAAAAATCAATACTCTTTATACAGAGCCATGTAAATACTCATGCTCTCCTCAACTGGGTGCTCTGCTGCAATACTCAGTTCGGTGAGCTCACACGTATGACTCAGTTCAAGGATAAGAGCCAGAAGCACCCTGACGATGTAAACGCAGGCCTCTTCACCTATCCTTCACTTATGGCCGCTGATATCCTCGCTTACAACGCTGATTTCGTACCTGTAGGCGTGGATCAGAAGCAGCACCTTGAACTTGCAAGAAATATAGCTCAGCGCTTCAACCAGCGCTACGGCGACTTCTTCACACTGCCTGAGCCCTTTATCATCGATATCGGTGCCAAGGTAATGTCGCTCCAGGATCCTACAAAGAAGATGTCAAAGTCTGACGAGAATCCTAATGCCTGCATCCTTATCCTCGACGACAAGGATACTATCATCCGCAAGTTCAAAAGAGCTGTTACAGACAGCGAGGCTGAGGTATGCTACCGTGAGGGCAAGGATGGTATCAATAACCTTATGGCAATTTACTCCTGCGTTACAGGCAAGGACTACGCTGCTATCGAGTCTGAATTTGCCGGCAAGGGCTATGGCGACTTCAAGCTCGCTGTAGGAGAAGCTGTTGCAGATCACCTCGAACCTGTCCGCACTGAATTCGCACGTATCTCCCAGGATAAGGAATTCCTGAAGAAGTGCTATACAGAAGGCGCTGAGAGAGCTTATAAGTACTCCCGCAGGATAGTTTCAAAAGTCTACCACAAGGTCGGCTTTGTTGATGTAAATTAACAGTATTTTAAATTAGTTCAGCAATATTATACGGATAATGAAATTTATAGCAAAATACACAAACTGTACATTTATTTTATCGCTTATTGAACGTTATCTCCAAAAATGCAAAAAATATCTTGCATTTTGGCGGATTTTAGGGTATTATAGTATTTGGCCCGTCTTTTAGGAGGGTTTTTCATATGGTCGATTATCAGCAGAAACAACATTATTCAATAGATGACCTCATCGAAATAGTCAAGCTCCTTCGTGGCGAAGGCGGCTGTCCCTGGGACAGAGAACAGACCCACGAGTCCATAAGAAGCGATTTTATCGAAGAGACCTGCGAGGCGATCGAAGCGATCGATCTTAAGGACAGCGAGCTGCTTCGTGAAGAGCTGGGGGACGTTTTGCTCCAGGTGGTATTCCACTGCCGTATAGAAGAGGAATCAGGCTCTTTCAGGTTCGATGATATCTGCGATGAGGTGTGTAAGAAACTCATAATCCGTCACCCCCACGTTTTCGGCGACGTCCTTGCCGATAACACCGATCAGGTGTTAAAAAACTGGGACGCCATAAAGATGAAAACCAAGGGGCAGGATACTTACACTGATACTCTGAACAGCGTTGCTAAGTCACTGCCTGCACTTATGAGAGCGCAGAAAGTCGGAAAAAGAGCTATGAGAGCTGGGATGGATTTCCGATGTGCTCAGGACGCTATCTCCTGTATCGACGCCGAAAAAGCTGAACTCGATAAGGCTGTCGCCAATAACGACCAGACCAATATCGAGGAGGAGATCGGCGATCTGCTGTTTTCATGCGTTAACGCCGCACGCCATCTCGGTGTAGACGCTGAACTCGCACTAAAAGCTGCTACAGAAAAATTTATAAAGCGCTTTTCTATCACCGAAGAGCTTGTCAGTGCGGATAAGCTCGATATGAAGGATCTGCCTATAGAAAAATTGGATGTATATCGGGACAAGGCTAAACATATTATCAATTCGGAGGTAAGTAAAAATGACTAAGACTGAACTTATCAATTCAATCGCTGACAAGGCTAACTGCACTAAGAAGGACGCTTCAGCAGCTCTCGAGGCTACTATCGCTGCTATCCAGGAAACTCTTGAGACTGGTGAAAAGGTGTCTATCACAGGTTTCGGTACATTTGAGATCCGTGAGAGAGGCGAAAAGGTTTGTATCAACCCCAGAACTAAGGCTAAGATGACCTGTCCTCCTTGCAAGGCTCCTGCTTTCAAGGCTGGAAGAACTCTCAAGGAAGCAATCAACAAGTAATGACAGACCGGGACAGGCTATTGTTAGTCTGTCCCTTTTTATTAAGGAGATAATATGAGACTTGATAAATACCTCAAAGTAACACGTCTTATCAAGCGCCGCACAGTTGCCAATGAGGCCTGCGACGCTGAAAAGATCATTGTCAATGGTAAGGTCGCCCGTGCATCCTACGATGTAAAGGTTGGCGATATCATTGAGATAAATATGGGCACACGCCCTCTTAAAGTCAAAGTGCTCAACGTTACCGAGCACGCTACTAAGGAAAATGCCGCTGACAATTACACAGTGGTCGAATAATAAGACCTCCTGTCTGACTATTTTACTCAGATAGGAGGTCTTGTTCGTTACTTGCGGAAAAACTATCTTTAAGTGTGTACTCAAAAAAACTCCTGCCTGAGCAAATATCCAGGCAGGAGAGCTTATTATTTGGTATTATGGATATCCCAGCGTGGAGAGCAGAGTTTGGCAGCCTTTGTGCCGTCGAGCATATTATTATACTCCAGCTTTGAGAGATCGAGGAAACGGTAATTGATCTTCTCATCCTTACCGCCGCCGAATATTCCCTTGATCTTGGAAAGTGCTCCGCTGTTTGACTTCTGAAGAACAGCGCCGAGGCGGTGATGCTCTCTCATAAATGCTATGATATCAGCCGCAGTTGTAAGAAGCTTATCACTTACATTGTATATGCCGGCATAGCTCATATCGTCCGCATTCTTAACGAAGCAGAGTATGAAATCCACAAGATTGTGTACGCAGCAGAACTGGAAGCCGTACTGTCCTTTACCGGATACGAAATTTGAACCGTCCTTAGGATCAGTTATCTTTGCCATAAGGTTCTCGGTATAGTTCAGAGTATACACCGGCGAATATCTTGTGATACAGCACATTATTTCCTTGTGATGCTGATACTCCTCTATAAGCGCCTTTTCAGACGCTATTTTCATCTGAGCGTAATTTGTAGACGGCTTGAGAACATGATCCTCTCGTATAGGCTCACGGGATTTCGGGAATTCATATACCTGATCTGTACTGAGAAGGACTATCTTCTTCACGTTCTCGCTCATTGCGTATCTGTACATGAACTTATCGCACTGCTTGGATTCCTGCATCTCATGGTCTGTAACGATAGGACCAAGGTCGTTATCCACTGTACAAGCGGCGTGAATAAGCACTGATACGTCATTTTTTTCAAATATTTCTGCGTAGGTGTCTTTATCTGTAGGAGTTGCCTGAACAAAAGAATAGTTGAGTTTACCTTCATTGTATATGCCCGGCTCTCTATCTACAGCTATGACTTCAAAACCTTTCTTTAGCAATCCGGAACAGATATGCTGTCCAATAAGTCCGCATCCTCCGGTAACTACTACTGTCTCCATAATCATAGCCTCCTTTCCGAACATTGAAATATTCTAACCATATTATTATAACACTTTTTTGCCATTATTATCACTATATTATCTAATTGCTATTTTTACGGAAATAACTGGGTTATTTGTCTCCATTCACTTTGTCGAGTTCATTCTGCACTTCACTTGCTATTGCATCATAGGTCTCGTTCCACGGAACGCCTCTTGTTGTCTGACGGAGATTTGTATTGAGTATCTCTGCACAGTCTTCTGAAACGCCGCTTGCAACGTCTATAACAGGGTTATCCTCTGCAAGCTCGTTCATCTCTTCACACATTTCGACCATTTCGTCTGTCCAGCCATAGTCGTCCTTGAACATAGTACCTGTGATGTCGTGGATATCGTCATTGACGAGGCAGTAACGATAGCAGTCCAGATATTTTGCCACACCTTCAGGATTATGGCCGCCGTTGACAAATGCATAGGCCTCCATTTTCATCGGTATGTAGTATTCATCCGCCTTAGGATCTCTCGGCATTGGTACGAAGAACATATCCTCGCCGTATTTCTGCTTCCATACATCAAGTGTATAGTACAGCTCATAAAGTCCTACAGGATAGAAGAGGAGCTTACCCTCGCCGATATAATTAGGCTTGACCTCCCAGCCGTAACCTGGGCCGCCTATAGCAACATAGCCCTTCTGGTAAAGGTTGAACATCCAGTTCTGGACACGCTCCATAGCCGGATCGCCCAGATTGCTGATGAGCTTTCCGTTTTCTATGCCTACAGCAGGCTTGCCTATTGTATTTATAAGGCCGTTCTCGAACCACCAGCCATCGATACCGTATCTCTGGTTGTCCCAGTCCACGAACTGCTCAAGCATACTCTCAAATGTATCCCAGTTCCACTTGCCCTCTGCATATAGGTCAGCAGGATCATCCAGTCCGGCTTCCTGCATAGTCTTGCGGTTATACATTACAGCCACCAGATCACCTGTTGTCTGAGCAACGGCTGCATAGTGCTTGCCGTTCCACATGATACTGTCATTAGCTTCTTTCATATCCTCCCAGATCGGAGAATCGAAATCGATATAATCATCAGCAGGAACGAACATATCCTTCACGGCACCTCTTGGCAGAGCATCATTGTCTCCTGCATAGAAGAAATCTATTCCCTCGTCGCTGTCAATAAGACGAGCAAGCTCATCATAGCGGTCAGCATAAGCGACGTTGTGGTATTCTATATTTCCGCCGTAGAGCTCCTGGAAAAGCATCAGATCGGCGGGAGTTTTCTTTCCTGTATCATCCGGATTGATATCCCATGTTGCAAACCATTTAATTGTTTTGTTGCTGAGTTCTCCAGTAAGTGGACAATCCTCATCATTCCTTGCTATATCGAGGATCTGGTCACTTTTCTCCTTGGCCATGGTCTGATCCTCATGATTATCAGAGCCGCTGCTGGCGGATGAAGAATCAGACGATGAGCAGGCTGTGACAGCGAATGATCCTGTCAGGATAAGAGCCCCCAGCAATGCCTTTAATTTTTTCATTTGCACAACCCCTTATAACGAACGTGTACCCTCATCGGGACACAGTATTGTTCACATACTTTATTTTATTATAACACTTAGTACTATGTTCTGTCAATATCCATTTTTCATAGAAATATAGTGAAATAATAGTGAAAATACTCAATAGGAATGAAAAAATATGTTTCTTGATTATTAATAGCGCACAAAAATTGTACAATTCATTTTTTGTACATTCATCTGCATAACCTGCCCGATATACGGAATGCACAGCTTTCCCTCATATTGCATATTGCACAGCCTTTTGCCCGCTGCTTCACAGGTTCATCTGATATGCCTATTATCGCTGTTACCGATTTTGACGGTATAAGCAGGTCGCTTGCGGTCACAGTCAGTCCTATGCGGCGCTGTGCGTTCAGCACGTTAAGCAGGCTGCTCTGTAATTCCAGCGGAAGATCCCCGTAGCCGGGGCTGAATCTCCAGGTGCGGTATGGAGCGTCTATTTTAGCAAATATCTCTTCCTCAGCCATATTGCAGACCTGCTCTACAGCGGCGCTGCAAAGGCTGTCTATCGCAAGAGAGAGGGCCATATCCGTTATGGCAGTCTGTCTTATAAGCTTGTCAGCCTCTCCCGACAGCGTTGCTGCCATGAGGACCGCCTTCCGGCAGCCGCTAAGGTGCTTTTTTATATCATTTCCCGTAAGCAGTACAGATGTCCCTGCAAGGAGTATCCCATCCTCACGCTCTTCTATAGGCAGCTCACGGCAGACGTACTGAGGCCTTATACAGCTCAGTACCATTTTCTCACCCCTGTCAAGAAGCTCCTTCAGCCGCTCATCAGGCTCGCCCCTGACTCCCATGTACCGGGAAGCCTCTCCTTGGGATATCTCCCCCAGCTTCATCATAAGCCTATGATACCGGATACGGCTTCGCTGATCTTTCTTGCAACATAGGGATTGTTCATGGTATAAAGATGTATACCGTCAACTCCGCTTGCCACAAGGTCAACGATCTGGTTTACTGCGTAGGCTATACCAGCATCACGCAGAGCCTCCGGATTATGCTCATATCTCTGCATTATCTTAACGAATTTCCTCGGCAGACTTGCTCCGCAGGTCGTTACCATGCGCTCGATCTGATTCTTGTTTACCACCGGCATAATACCCGCCTCAATAGGCACGTTTATACCTGCCAGGGCTGCCTTCTCACGGAAATCATAAAATGTATCATTGTCAAAGAAAAGCTGAGTTATAAGGTGATCTGCGCCGGCATCCACCTTTTTCTTCAGGTTCATTATATCCTCCACCAGGTTATCTGCATCCGGATGACACTCCGGATAGCAGGCTCCTGCTATATCGAACTTGCCCTGACTGCGGATATAGCTTATAAGATCGCTTGCATAATGGAAGTCCTGCTTAGGTGGGATATTCGGATTTATGTCCCCCCTCAGAGCAAGGATATTCTCTATCCCTCTTGCCTTTATCTCATTAAGAGTAGCATTTATCTCATCCTTGGAATAGTTGATGCAGGGAAGATGTATCATCGGTGTGATACCCGATTCCTTGATACGTGATGCGATCTCGCAGGCATATCCACCGTTTCCGCTGCCGCCTGCACTGAATGTAACACTTATGAAATCAGGTTTAAGTCCCTGAAGCTCATCCAACGTATCATATATCACCTCGATAGGGCTTGTTTTTTTAGGTGGGAATATCTCAAACGAAAAGACCGTTTTCTGGTCAAATAATTCTCTTATCTTCATTATAGCTCCCCTTTCAGTCAATGGACCAGTCTATCTCTTTCATGCCGTTTGCACGAAGGAATTCATTTGCTCTTGAAAAATGTCTGCATCCGAAAAAGCCGTTATACGCTGACAACGGGCTCGGATGTGCAGCTGTCAGTATAAGATGTGCAGGATTGGTGATATACATCCGCTTGCTCTTGGCATCAGCTCCCCACAGCATGAATACCATAGGCTTTTCACGCTGGTTAAGCAGCTTTATAACGTCAGTGGTAAACTGCTCCCAACCCAGGCCATGGTGGCTTCTCGCCTGATTTGCTCTTACTGTCAGCACTGATTTCAGGAGCAGCACTCCGTCCTGTGCCCATTTTGTAAGCTCGCCATGCTTTCCAAGATTATCTACGCCGATATCATCACGTATCTCCTTGAATATATTCACAAGAGAGGGAGGAGGCGCTATACCACGCCTTACAGAAAAGCTAAGGCCATGTGCCTGACCTTCACCGTGATAGGGATCCTGGCCGATTATGACGCATTTGACGTCATTATAAGCCGTGTACTTCATGGCATTGAATATGTCAAACATCCCTGGGAAAATGCGCTGTGTTTTGTATTCCACAATTAGCTTTTTCCTCAGCTCAAGATAGTATTCCTTATCGAACTCCCCTTTCAGGAGCTCATCCCAGTCGTTTTCAAAATTAACCATAGCTGTAACCTCATCATAATAAATAAAGGGCGGTAAAAGCCGCCCTTTTCTTAGTTGTAGATAGTATCCTCATAATACTTGAACTTTACGAGCATATTCTTCTTATATGTAAGTGATCCCTGCTGATTGAATGGTATCTTTTCATATGCCTCAGCAGAACATTCTATAGTGACCTGCTGGCCTTTTCTTGTCATAAACACCAGCTCGTAGTACTCATCGACAAGCTTGACCTGTCCGGTACTCTCAATGATCCTCATTCTGTCGTCAGTCTTGCGTATAAGAGTTGCCATTTCAACGATCGGTCCTGAGACCTTTTTCTGTGCCGGCTCAGAAGCCTTGTTTGGCTTAGCTGCCGGAGGTTCTCCGCCGCCGCCAGCCTTGACACGATGCATCATATAATCCTCTTCCGCACCCTCTTCATTCAGGAATACAGCCATTATTCTTCTGAATGAGCTTTTTCCGCTGAAGAGCAATATGACCACTATAAGTATAACAACAATACCCGCCAGCAGGATCAGCAGGTTTTTCAGCTGCTCTGTCATTTTTCTATCCTTCCTTCAAGCCTTATCAAACGGGATAATTACCCCAAGTTTATTTTCATATTAATATTATAATATATTTCTTTCTGTTTTGCAAGATATATTTGCAAATTTCCGGCTGATATGTTATAATTTAGTAGAAATTTTACATCCGGAGGGGTAATATGCAGCGAATTCTTGGCTATATGAGGAAAGCTATCAACGAATTTGGCCTTATACAAAACGGTGACAAGGTCTGTGTCGGAGTATCAGGCGGTAAGGACAGTCTCGTTCTGCTTGTGGGGCTTCACAGGCTGAGGAGCTTCATTGGCATAGATTTTCAGGTCTGCGGCGTAACTATAGATCCCGGATTTGGCGGCAGAGCGGGTGATTACTCAGCCGTTGAAGAGATGTGCGATAGTCTCGGGATAGAGTACCATATCATCCGCACTCAGATCGGAGAGATTGTATTTGATATCCGCAAGGAGACAAATCCATGCAGTCTCTGTGCTCATCTCCGCAGGGGCGCATTACAGGACGCAGCTCTGCAATTCGGCTGCAACAAGCTTGCTCTTGGTCATAATATGGACGATACTGTTGAGACATTCTTTATGAACCTTTTCAACGAGGGACGCATCGGCTGCTTCTCGCCTGTCACCTTCCTTGAAACTAAGGACATCTACATGATACGTCCGCTGGTTCTTGCTCCGGAGAAGGATGTGCGCCGTGCAGCAAGGCGTGAGGGATACCCTGTTGTTGCGTCACTATGTCCGGCAGACGGTCACACTAACCGGCAGAAAACCAAGGACTTCATTACAGATATGCAGCGTAAGGATCACGGCTTTCGTGAGCGGATATTCGGTGCTATACGCCGCAGCGATCTTGAAGGCTGGGTGGGTTCAGGAAAATAAAAAAGCCTCTCCTTTCGGAGAGGCCATTTTATTCTGTTTAGAATTCAGGGACTAACTAATTAGTCTTCCTTCTTTCTGAGAGCAAATGCTGTACCAACAGCGATTGCAAGACCAGCAGCAGCAACGCCTACGCCAGCAACACCTGTCTTAGGTGAGTTGGACTTAGGTGTAGTTGTTGTAGCAGCAGCCTTCTTCTTTGTTGTTGTTGTAGTAGCAGCAGCCTTCTTTGTAGTTGTTGTTGTGCCATTTCCAGCTGTTGTTGTTGTTGTATCAACAGGAGCTGTTGTTGTAGTTGTTGTATCAACAGGAGCTGTTGTTGTAGTTGTTGTAGATGTAGATGTTGTAGTTGTAGTAGTTGTTGTAGTTGTTGTTGTAGTTGTAGTAGTTGTTGTACCACCAGTTACCTTGATGTAACCATTCTCGATACCCTGTGTGAATACATAAGCCATGTGGAGCTTACCATTAGCTGACTGGTTCTCATCATAGAACAGGTCACCTGTCTTACCATCGTACTGATATCTGATACCGATAGGATAGATATCTCCGCCCTTAGCATCAGCAGGAAGCTTGAACTGCATCTTGTAGATCTTACCAGCATAGAGCTCGTTTCCGCCAGCAGATGAAGCAACAGATACGAGACCTGGCTCGATCTTTGTTACCTGTGTAGAGAAGCCATTGAGAGCATCCTGAGCATCAGAAACCTGATTGCCTCTGTATTCCTGAACTTCCATACGTGTATCCCAAAGGATGTGGAATGCGATAGTTGAAACTACCTTCTCGGGTCCATCGTATGAGATATTTACAGTCTGAATTGAGTTAGGTGCTACTGAAGCATCAACCTCAATCTTATCAATTTTAACTTCCGGGCCATTTGCACTATAGCTGCTTGGATCGATCTTTGTTGAACCCCAAGCTGTAGGCTGTACCCAGTATGATCCATCGTACTTAGCCTCTGCGTTATCCTGCTTATCGCAGTAGTTTGCCATAGGTGTAGAAGCAGCGAATGCTGTCATTGAAGCCATAGAAGCTGTAAGAGCTGTTGCACCAATTGCAGCAAAAGTTCTCTTAAGAGTATTCTTCATTGTTTTCATTTCCTTTCAGATAATTAATTTTTTATCTTGCCTGCCGCCTTTCGGCGGCAGGTAAAAAAGCTTGATTACTGACCAAGGGTGCCGAGAATCTCGTCCCAAGTCTCCTTACCATACTTATGGTTGTTTGTTGTGATACCGAAGTACTTAAGGTCAAGTGTAGCGTCAGCGCCGTCGATAGCTCTGTCGTTCTTCTTGCCTGGCTTCCAGTTATCTGTAAGTTTTGAATCAACATCTGCGAGGAATACTGAGAATTCATCGTAGATTGACTCAGGGCCTGTAACAACAGGATTGATGTTGTTCATCTGGATTGTGTTTCTGTCAACGAAGCCACCGCTTGAAGCCTGTGTGCTACCGAAGTACTTGAGGATAAGTGTTGCGTCTGAACCGTCAACCTCGTTGCTGAGGTCAGCGTCGCCCTTAACGCCGATGTAAACGTCTACAGTGATATCGTAGCCTTCTACATCCTTGAGAACATCGTTTCTGTAGTAAACAGGGATCTCATACTTGAAATCTGTCTCTGATGCGCTGTATGTGTTTGAGGTGTAGCATCACCGAATGTAAGTCTGTCAGTGATATCTACAGCATTCTCTGTTGTTTCGCCGAGAACGATTAAGTTTCCGTTATCATCCTTGATCTCGTTGCCTGCCTCATCGATCGCAATATCCTGAGTCTTGATGTAGAGCATTGCCTCTTCGATCTGAGCCTCATTGAATGCCTCGTCAGTGTCGAGGTAGAAACCAGCGCTTGTCTTAACAGTTGCGTATCTTGTAACTTCAACTGTCTTCTTGCCAGTTACAGTTGTTGTAGTTGTAGTATCAACAGGCTCTGTTGTAGTTGTTGTAGATGTTGTTGTCTTAGTATCAGTAACAACGACTCTCTTGATCTTTACATCTACATCGCCGCCCTTAGCATCGATGTCTGCGAAGTTTGCAGCACCCTCGAAGATCTTGTAAGAGCTTACATATGTTCCGAAGTTCGGATCGTCAGCCTTTGTAACGTTGTAGTATTCCTTAACTGCATCAGCCTCAGCATCCTCGAATGTACCGTAAACAGTAACCTTCTTGTCAGAAAGAGCTACATTGAAATCATTGAGATTATCAATGAATGTGCCGAGCTCAGCAGCTGTGATATCAACTGAATTAGGAGCAGCAGCATTATTTACCATCTCAAGAGCTGTGCTGTATGCATTTGCAACAGTCTTCTTAGCAGCGATCTCAGCAGCTGTTGATGGAACTGTTCTGTCTATCTTATGTCTGTTAAGGAACTTTGTAGTTGCTTCAGCAGCCTCAGCAACGCTTGAGTAGCTAACTGACTTTGTCATAGCACTCTTGTAGATGTTTGCTGCGATTCTCACCTTGTTTTCAAGCTGAGCGATCTTTGCATCGAACTTAGCAACAGCCTCGTCAGCCTTATCAGCAGCAACTTCCTTCTTGATAGCAGCCTCGCCGATCTCCTTGATCTGCTGTAAGCACTTAGCGCCGTAAGCAAATGTCTCTCCAGGGCCGAACTCACCTGCATCGTTCTTGTACTTGAACTCTACAGGAACAGTTGTGCCATCATTAAGAGCAGATGACTTGATTGTTATGGTAAAGGAACCGCCGATCTTAACACTTGAGAAATCAACATTGTTAAGAGCAGGAACGTTGTACTCCTTTGCTATCTGGCTGAGAGCCTGTCCAGGAGTCTTGTCCCAGTTACCGTTGAGGTTAGGCTGTGTTACCTTACCATTGATGATAAGATCACCGTCGGTAATGTCATAAGTTACATCCTCATCGAGAAGTCTTGCAGCTACCTGCTTTGCAGCTTCCTCATAAGGGCCTGCATATGAAACGATAGAATCAACGAACTTTGCTGCGTCGATTGTTCCGTGTGACTTACCCTGGTCTTCTGCGAATTCGATGAAGCTGGCAACTAATGTATTCCAGCTTGATTCTGTCTCCTGTGGAGCAATGTAGAGAATCTTATCGAGTGTGATTGACTTTACGTTGCTTTCTGCCTGTACAGCGCCGGATTTTGCAAGATCCGCAGTGTCAACGCTTACTGCGAATGAAGTTGTCAGGCACTGTGTGAGAGCAAGCGGAACAGCAGCAGCTGCTGCTACAGCTCTCTTGAATAATGAGTTCTTCATTGTTCTATACCTCTCTAACATATTTATTTACTCCGAGCCCCATACCCTATGTACAGAACGTGGTTAAATCGGAGCCTGATTTCTCGTCGGTTACAGGGATATACCTATAGCTCGCCCAGAAATTCATAACTACATTTTAGCATATTCATTGCAATAAGTCAAGCAGAACTGTCTATTTTTTTCAAAAATTATTGACGATTAATCGCCCCCATTTTTGTGCTTATTTCACAAGGTATTGGCCATATTAACCCAATTTTTCCATTTATTAGAACTAATAAGATTTTTATTCACAGATGGTTTTGGCCTGAGAACAACATATCATTTACTTATCGCATTATATCACAGCTATATCGCATAGTCAAGCAAAATTTTTGTAAAAAAAGCAGGCCCGAAGGCCTGCTCTCTTTTTGTTTAGTTTGCTGAACCGCCGAATCTGTTCGGAACTGCTTCATTCCAGCACTCATAGTACCAGCTTGAAGAGTCGTCTACTCTTCGGAGTACAAGGCCGAAGTACTTCAGGATCAGAGTTGCGTCTGTTCCGTCGATATTTCTGTCCTTCTTAGCAATTGTCCAGTTGTCTTCGCTCCACTCGTCTTCAGTTACATCGCAGAGGAATGCTGCGAGCTGCTCTAGCGGATCGTCAACGCCTGTTACGAATGTTGAGTTTCTTGTAAGCTGGATTGTATCACGGTCTACTGTAGTACCGCCGACACCACCGCTTATCTGACCGAAGTACCAGAGTACGTCGGTTGCATCACTACCGTCTGCTACGTTGTTCAGGTTAGCATCACCCTTGACACCGATGTATGCGGTGATGTAGAGCGGATTGCCATCCTTATCAACGAGTGCGAGATCATCATAGTATACCTGAACCACGTCATCGTAGATGAAGTCGTTACGTGTTGCAACGTGATCATCAGTTACAGTTGCACGGCGTGCATCATAAACCTTAGCAGGTGTAAGACCATTGTAGTTGATCTTGCTGTAGTCGATCTCGGTTCTGAGCTCAGGTGCCTGCTCAACGCCGTCTATTTCATAAACGTCATAGATATTGAGCTTTGTTACCTGCTCCTTATCGAATCCGCCTACTACACCAGGCTGACGCTGACCGTCATCGTGGCTGAAGTAGAAGCCAGGCTTTGTATCGATCTCAGCATAAGAACGTACAAGTTTCTTCTCTGAAGGTATATGAGTTACCTTGATCTTTCCATCAACAGGAACGATTCTGCCTGCAAGAGTTGAAGTATTGCCGTCCTCATCAGAAATTGTAAGGATAGAAAGGTCGATTGTGTAATCGCCGTCTGCACAATCCTCAGGGATAGCAAACTCAATTTCAATTACTGTCTTTCCGTCCTCAGAAGCTACTGATGTGCCGATCGGATTATGGAACTGGAATGTTCCGTCAGAAGTGTTACCTGTGATAGGAGCACCGTAAGCGTCAGATGTTTCGCCGTAACCAGCGATTCCAACAGGTGTCTCAGGAACAACTGTAAAGTCTACACCGCTTATAGGAAGCTTTGCGCCGTTAGGATCATCTACGACGATCTTAACCTTTACAGTCTGACCAGGCTGACCTTCTGCATCCACTACTCTCCATATGATTGCTCCAGCAGGTATTGGCTTTGTAGTAGTTGTTGTGGATGAAGTTGAAGTTGTTGATGTTGTTGTGGTTGTTGTGCTTGATGTTGATGTTATGTCTGATGTTGAAGATGTTGTTGAGATGTCAAATGTTGTTGTAGTTGTTACAACGTCGCCGGTTGTTGTAGTTGTTGTTACTACATCACCAGTTGTTGTTGTAGTTGTTACTACATCACCAGTTGTTGTAGTTGTTGTTACTACATCACCAGTTGT
>Ga0116145_1002219_pt1 | contig 17810 bp, 14 predicted proteins | sample AD_JPNHG1_MetaG_FD_89747 | JGI IMG/M metagenome (GOLD analysis project Ga0116145, IMG submission 89747) | Active sludge microbial communities of municipal wastewater-treating anaerobic digesters from Japan - AD_JPNHG1_MetaG | ecosystem: Engineered > Bioreactor > Anaerobic > Digestate | place... | reverse complement strand
GCCCTTCGGGGCGCACGCGGTTTACCGTTATCGCCCGGCATCAAGTCCGCCAACTTCAATCCCATTGCGCTGACGATGGCCTCCGGCGTACAACCGGCATGGCAATGAACCAGCGCCCGGCCATCCTCTCCGACAGCGACAGACAAGCTCGCCCGTCCATCATCGTGGGCCGGACATCGCGCTATCCAGCCACTACCGTTGCGCTTGGCATCCTGCAACTTCGAGAGAACCAATTCCGCCGGCGTCATAGGCTCCCCCCTTTCAGCAAGCCCATGTCGATCTTCAATCGGATCAGGGTGTCGATGGCGTCCAAGGCCGCAGCCCGCTCTCTCGCATCAGTGCTCGGAGATTGGAGGTCGAACACCAGCGCGGCCAGGGCGCTGTTGATTGTACTTGCCTGCCAGGATACCCGAGGGTATCTTCGAGTCGTCGCGTTCCTCTGGGCCGCCGCGTCCACGGCGGCCCGCCTACTTTTCTTCTTCATCTCCGCACCGCCTTCCTCGCCTCCCACGTTCTCCGATCCGGAGCCCCAGCGGCCAGCCAGTTGGCGATCTCCTGGTTGGACCACCGCACAGCACCCCCGATACGGATGGGAGCCGGGATTTTGCCACAGGAGTTTAACCTGAAGATTTGCCGTTTTGATAAGGCCAGAACCCGCCCCAGGGCCTTAGCGTTCAAGAGTTGATTGGCTGAGACAGCAACTTGTGCGTCAGACATGGCATGTACCTCCAAAAGAAGACCATTAGAAGACGGTTACATCATTTGGAGGCAAATTTAGGGCGGTTCTCCTGCGCGCAACGATTGCGCAACCAGAAAACGCTCATGAAGTGCGCCGTTCGCCTATCACAGGGTGTTGTAAAGGCAGGAAGGCGATCTTTTTTTTGTGACGGCGCAGCATTGCGCACGAAAGGAACGTCGCGGTCTAATGCTTGTCAGGAATGCGGTTAGTCATATCGTGAAGGACCTCGGCCGCATCGTTTATGCGGTCCATCTCTTCACGTTTGTCTTTCAGAAGCAGGATACTGGATTTCCAGATTCTCCGTCTCTTGCCTTTCTGGCCATTACTTCGTAATTGTCCGTTAGCCACCATACGAGATACGGTTCCTGCGTGTACGCCGAGCATTCTCGCCGCTTCGCACACTCGGATAAGGGCATCGACTGCTCCCTTCGCCGGGCCGTTCTCCGCATTTCCGCCGAGTGGCTGGATCTTCTCACCCACCGCGTGCATGCTGGCTTCCGGCGACCTTGGGCTTGGCGCGGTCCGGACGGTGATGGTGGAACCCGGCATTGGCCCTGTAGTACCGTGATCCGTGTGTGCTTTCAGGAGGAATGTGCACAGAAAGGCTGATTCGAGGAACACATCGTCGATCTTCATCGCGTACGGCCAGTGCCGCTCTCGATAGCTTGGCAGTGCCGGGTATGACCCATATCCCCCTGCACCCGCGTATGGTACGCAGACTCTTTGGTTTGTATTGACGAGAAACAACAACCAGAGCCATCTCACCAGGTCCCATACTCTGGGATCTCGGTTGTACTCTTCCTGGTCACTCCATGTACCTTCTGCGTAGACCTCCAGTTCGGACTCGACATCAAAGTACGCCGAGTGTGAGACCGTATTCCATCGCCGTACGTAAGGCATGGTTCGGTCTGTCAGAGTCGCCAGCGAGGCAAAGGCGGTCTCCTTCTTCCAGGTCTCGCCCGTCCGTCTCATTAGCAATGTCTTCTTACGCCAAGATACTCGCTCTTCGCATTCATCTTCGTATGCGGCCAGGTCGGATTCACTCAGGTATTCTCGGTGCGAAGAGGATATCAAGTTGTACGCCTCACAGGGAAGATGCTCCCACTCGCATATGCAGTCTGACGCACTGCACCGGTATTCCGGGGGAAGTGTGATTGGGCAATCTGTGGCATCTTCGCCCTCTGGTTTCTTGGCCTCCCTGTAGGACTTGTGCCAGCCTATCACACAGCACTCCAGGCCGGGGTATCTCTTTGCCGTATCAGCGAACTGGTCCTGCAATATGTTAAGCTCGTGCATGTGACCTCAATGTCTTGTCCAGTTGAAGCCCGCTGTCCTGGCAGTCCTGGTCCTGTACGAGGAGCCCGATGCGTTCAAGAGAGTGGAGCTGCCTTGGGCTCCTCTGGGAACTCGTCGTGGTCTTGAGAACACCCTTCGCCTTAGCCAGTACGGCGTCCTTGCAGACGTTGAGGGCATGAATAGCCCCAAGCAGCGATGCTTCGATTGCCTCTTATTTGACATTTTCCACCAGCCGCAACGTCCAGGTTGATCCGGGGACGTGATGTGGCGGGCAACTGACGTCGCCTATAACCGGACCACATCGGGTCGTCATCCCTTCTGGGTATTCCCGTAGAACGCGTGACATGAACATATCACATATGGCAGTGAATGTCACGTTCTCGCTGGCTTATGTCGTATGGTGTGGTGATCTGGGTTCATGAATCGTCTGGGCCGAATCCGGCCACGAGCAGCCATCGACCGTCGGTCAGTCTCGCGAATAGCTGACCTTGGCCATAGCCGAGGCCCTCGCCCCGCTGTAGGAAGCAACAGGTGCACATCGTTGTAGTCTTACCTGGTCTGTTGTCACGCCTCCCCGTCCACCAGGATTTCTTCTTCGACGTACTGCTTGAACGCGTCGGTTGTAGTGAAACAGCGGAAGCCAGCGCGATTGGCGACGGCAATGGTCTCCGCCGGTTCATTGAGCAAAACGGCCACCGGCTGGCTGAGTTCCTTCTGTATCCCGTTGGGCCATACGAGGTCGAAGACGGCTTGCTGCACACCGGTTTCGGGGTCGCCGTAATCGTATGACAGTTCGCCGGCGGGCAGTCCGCGCTCGACCATCCAGGCGTTAAGAGCCTCAAGCTCTTCCTCTTCATCAGGGCCGGAGATTCCCCCGACCACCTCGACGGCTCTGGGGGCCTCTACGGCCACCGCCGGGCCTTCGAGCCAACGCATATCCCCGTGGAGCAGTTCAGCCAATCGTTTGTTGGCCTCTTCGGCGAGCAGAGCCTTGCGTGCCTCCACAAAAGCACGGTAATTCTCGATCTCCCACAGGGCCGGATCGGTTGGTATCCACTGGGAGGCCAGCGCCCCAGGGTGCTTCCGCTCAATCTCAGGGAAGTACTCACCCGGCAGGCGGTTGCTGATGTTCAGATTGGTGTCCTTGGTCAGGAAGCAGAAATTCGCCAGGGCGTTGACCTCGGGCCGCTTGTAGCCGTGCTTGTACAGTTGCGACCGGGGGAAGATGTGGTGCACTTCCAGCCGGCTCATCTTACCGAGCAGGTTGGCCTTGAGCGGCAGTCCCGTGCCCCAATCACGGGCGGCCCCCATGCGGGTGAGCAGGTACAGCACCGGATAGAACCGTGCGCCTTGGCTCCAACCGTCGAAATGGGCGGCTTCCACGCGCAGCCCTCCGTGCCACAGACGCAACTGCTCCAAGAGCTTGTCCACGCCGGCATCCGGACCCTCCAGTGCGGCCAAATCCTGGTCAATGTACGTTTCGGTGGAGCCCGAGAAGCGCCCCCACATACCCGCCTGCACGTACCAGAACAGTAACTTGTCACGATCCTTCTCGGATAGCTGACCGTTGCGCCGGTCGAGGTAGCGGACCATCACCGGTACAGCAAAACGACCGAAGAAGACCCGGTCATGGTCCAGTCCCAGCCGCCCACTGATGAGGTTGAGGCTTGTTTCGATATACTTAGTGGCGCGCTCGAGCCCGTCTCGGATTTCGTCGGCGCTTCTGCCATGCAGGAACTGGAACTTGGCCTCGCCGGTCAGCACGGTGTTCACAGAACGCAGGAGCCAGTCAAGATTGAAGTCGTAGTCGGCCTTGGCCCAGTCGGCGAGCCTGGCCTTCATCTCATCGCGGGCCTCCGGCCATTCGGCACAAATCTTGGCCAGTGCCAGGTCGCCTTTGGAGAGCTTGGTTCCGCCGCTGTTGACGCGGTTGAAGATGTCCACCACGACGTCCAGGGTCTTATCCGCTCCCGTAACCTCCTCGACGTGCAGGTCGATGTCCGTGATGCTCAGGACGCGGGAGAGGCGACCGACGTACTCACCCATTTGCGGGGCAAGGGCCGGATCGGCTGACAGGCGCGTGACGAACGCGCCCAGTCCTCCCATACCCTTCTGCATCAGTTCCGTCACGTCGATCCACAGCGGATCATCCCGCATCTTCACCGGCTGGTAGAAGGCGAATACCTCGTCTTCCAGGTGAAAGCACAGGCCCGTGAACGCCTGTTTGTTGCCGTCGAAGAACTTGGGCGGCCTGCCACGTACCACCCCGTAGAGCGAGGTCATCCGTTGTTGGCCGTCGAGCAGGAGCTTCACCACGCCAGGGGCGAGCGGCCCGTCGCCGCGATACTCGGCGGTCCTCGATTCCGTGGCCCAAACGAGCAGTCCGCCTATCGGGTGTCGGCGGTACAGCGAATCGAATAGCCCGCGTACCTGGTCACGGTTCCAAACATAACCGCGCTGGAACTCCGGCAAGGCCATGTGCCCCGTGTCGATGTGGTCGAGAATCGTGGATATCTTCATAATGCATTTCCCTCCGGGTGACCGATTTCGTCATTCAGTCACCTTCACCCCACCTCGTCAAACCGCCGCTTTCTCATTCTGGTTCAGGTAGCTCCTGCCCTTGTCGCTGATCTCCCAGACGCCGCGTGGCGAGTCCTTCTTGAGCAGACCCTCGTTGACCATCGAGTTTCGCGCCCACTGAGCGGCATTCCGCCAGCGGAGATTGTCCGGGCTCGACGCCAATGGCTCGTAGTCTGCCTTCTTCAACACGCCCTTCATCTTCTTGCCAACCCGATCCAGGACGTCGGCTACCTTCCCCGATCCGCCCATCTCCGAAAGCACCCGGAGAATCGGCACGTAGTACGCCTCCTCGCGCGTGCGCATCCCCCGCTTGAGTCGTCCCAGGTTCTGCCGCTGCTTCTGGGCGGTCTTGCGGTCCTCCTCATCCACCTCGATCACGGCGAAGCCATCCCACTCCTTCTTGAGGGCGACCGCCTTGTCCCGAAAGCCCGTCAACTTGCCGGCGTGCTCCAGCGCATCCTTCGCCCGGTCGTAGTCCCGCTTCTCGAAGGCTTTCGATCCGACGCCGTTGACGAAGTCGATCTCAGCCTCGATCTCCTCCAGGAGCATCTCAAACGCCGCCTGAACGTTCGTGGGATTGTTCTCAATCATGGCTTTCTTCCCAAAGCTTTCGGACATTGGGCTCGTTAACCCCAACGGTTTGCCCAGGCCTGAAACACAGCCCGCGTAGCTCCTTTAACAGATCCTCGGGATCCTCGGGCTCGTACCCCAACTTTCGCCTGAACTCACGGCGTGTCACCATTGCCCTGAGAATCCCCCCTGCCAGAAGACGGGCTTGTTCACGTACATGCTCGTCCTTCTGCAGCTCCTTTCCGTGAAGGGCATCCGAACGCCCGTCATAAAGGTCTTTGATGAACTTCTTAGCTGCATGGCGTCTTTCCGACTCCGGCTCCAGTAGGACAGCAACATCAGTTGACAGTTTTTCCGAGATCTCTGTTTTATCCTTGCCCAACAAAGCTTCCATCGCGCTAACCGAGAGTGCGAGCCCAAGGGCGTCATTGGACTGCGCATCCGCCTCCATCAGCAGGTGAACCGCGTTATGGATGCGTCTGTCTATGGAATCTTTCTTTGCAGGCTTGGTGTAGAACGCATCCAGACAGGCACGAACGAATGCCTCCTGGTCGCGCAGCGTATCCTCATCAAGTGCCGGTAGCCCTCGGTCCAAAGGCTCACCGGGCTCCCAACCGTCAGAGCAGGGCTCCAACAACGATACGGATTTGACTATAGACTTCAGCAGATGCGTCATCTCAGACTGCAATAGCTCGGATGCGGCCGCACTCATGCACCCTTCGACTTCGGCGACGACATAACGCCACCTACCCTCTGCCCTCCCCCACGAGAAGCGGACTTCTATACCATTTGCTGACGACCAACAGAACGGTTGTTCGAAGAATTTCGGTAGCACCGAGAGTAGTCGCTGCGACTCCGGCGAAATGCCGGTTTTTCCAGTCAACTCTTTAGCAAGTTTCGCAATTTCATCCTTGCTACGACGCCTTGCACGCCATAGTACGTAGAACAACGCTGCCGCCAATGGACCTTTCGTCGGGGACCGACACACCTCGAACGCTGGCAACCGCTTGTGGGACAAAAGGTGATTCTGTACATAGCTCAGAAACACCGCGTAAACACTCTCCCAGTCCGGCACTTGCGATCGATCTGGAAATGCCGACCTACATTGTATCGGCTTGGCCAAGAGGAGAAACCCGCTGGTGATGTCGTCAAGGGTAATCCGTGCAGGTCGTGACATCCGGTTGATGACATGTTGCTGAAAGGCTTGTTCAATTTCCAGACCGAAACCTGGGTCGAACAACGCGTGGTGCCATTTCTCATCCAGCGTGAGTTTCTTCTCCGCATCCATGTCCTCAAGTTCTTTTTGTAGGCGATCGTGTGCCTCCCGTAGGAACTCTCTGACCTCATCTGGCAGCTTATCCAGGTGATCATCGTCAATCAACCTATCGACTGTCCACAATGCCATGTCGTATACTTCATCGATCTCCTTGATTACCGTTGTACGCAGCTTCTCATTCTTCAAGAGTTCTATGATCTCATCAGCCATACCGATTTCCTCAAGTACCATCAGATGTTCATCAGTGGGATGCCCCATTCCTTTACGCGGGCTTTGAGTTGTTCGAGGTTGCCGCCGGGGGCGGTGTGGACGAAACAGGCTTCGTCGGCCATCGCCGCCACGAACAGGTTCCGCTGCTTCGCCAGGTCGGCTGTGACGCGGCGGGCCTTGCCGGAGAACGGTGAGAGCAGCAGGAGCCGGCCTGCGACCATTGCCGTCTTCCAGTCGGCGGGCAGGCGCATCTTCTCCAGGCCGCGTGCCGGGCAGATGATGATGGGCTGCTCGCCGCGCAGCAGCAGCGTCAGGCACTCCTTCTCCATCGGGGAATGAAAGCCGCTGATGACGGTCTTGCCGGTGTCCCGCAGGTGGCGGGCAAGGTCGTATGCCTGGATGATCCGCTCGCCGGGGCATTGGACGGAACAGAATAGGGCAATCCTCTTCTGCTCAAGGATGTCGAGGTTGCCCCACGCGGGGACTACCGCTGGCGCTTGCTCGCCCAGTAGCCGCACCAGCGAGGCTGGGTAACACCCATCACCCTTCTGCACGTTCACGACCGGCGGAACATCGGTCTGCCACCTTCGAGGCTGGTCTGCGTCTATGTGTTCAGTCATGGCCTGCATCCTGGCCCCTATGTGGGCGGGCAGCCGCCTCCGTTCCCTCGCCATCGTTCTTGCCGATCTTCTCGATGTACTTACCAAGATCGAAGCCTGGCTCCTGGGAAACACGGCTGAACTCGTTCACCCATACACCCGCAAGTCGCTCGAAGCTGTGGCGCTCTCGGAAGACGCAGCGGTTTTCTGGCGGGTGAGAGGCAAACTCGGTAATCGCATTGAAGACGGCATAGGCATTCTCACCAAGTTCACCAGCGTAGCGTTCGCACATAGCCGTTACGTGCTCCACCAGAGCATCCCAGTCCGATGCTTCCAAACTGCCGGGCTTTGCGTGCTTTGGTTTGTGAAGCAAGAGCGCCGCAAACATCAGCGGTTCGAACTGAGTACGCTTGACGGGGCAATCGTAGAGCACACGCAGATATTCCGCAAAACTGGCTTTGAACTTGGCCAGCTTATCGTGGTCGATCTCAAATTGGATTCTCTCGCCGATCTCGCGGCGCAGGTGCGTGAATTTGAAGCGAATGACCGACTCAGGCAGAATCAAGCCATTGCTGCAAACCTTCCGATAGAAACCGATGTCAAAGGCCAGGGCGCGCAGGGTGTTGTAGCTGTTGGTCACCCGGATAAACGGGCCGAAGGCGTCGGGACGGTCTTTTGCCGGAACAAACTTGAAGTCCAGTTTCGTCGAATTATGCGCCATGTCGATAAAGCAATGCCCGCCACCCGCAGGCGCGTCTGTCGCTCGCACCTCCCATTCCCCTGGCTCGGTTTCCGGGAACACGGTGCGGCAGCACTCGTAAGCCATGCCCAGCGCCTCGCGGTTACTGACCAGGCGGTAGCCACGACTCACCACGCCCACTACACGGTTGCTGTCGCAGTTGACAATGGCCTTCTTGTCCGGAATCGGCAGCCTCTGCTCGCCGGAGGCTGTTGTTACACTGGCGAAGACAGGGTGCTCTTCCACAGGGAACAGAATATCGTCGAGCTGTGTCAGTCGTTGCACGAATCAGTCCTCCTCGTCCTCGTTGTCCTGGCCCATGCGGTACTTGATGTCGTAGTTGATGATGAAGTCCAGTTCCTCATCTGTGAAGCCGTAGTGCTTCGCCAATACGCGGTCAATTTCGTCGATCGTTTCTTTGCTATACCTTGGATAAGTACATTGGATTCTCATTTCACCCACGTTCTTGTATTTGACAGTGAGTGTCTTGGAGTTTGCACGGATGTCAGCCATCAAGCTCCTGGAGAGCTCTCTGAGTTGGCGGAGCCTTGACTCGGTGGTCCTCGCGAAATCGAATCTGACAAGACCAATGTCTCTTCGGTTCAAGTTGCGACAGTCCGAGTACACAGTCAGAAACCAATAGAAGAGAGATGAATTGAGAATGCCCAGGAACACATCGCGATGGTCCTGCGTAGCAAAACTGACTGTCTTGAGTTCTGATGGCTCTCTCTTGCATCCCTTCGCGTCGTTTATGGCCGGAATGAAGTCCAGAATCTGCACGAAATGGCTTAGTTTGCGCGTATAGTAGATCTGCCATTTGCCCTCGCATTCGTACTCGGTCAACAAGCCGTTTTCGTCCTGTAGCTTCTTCAGAATCGCTGCTTCAATTGGCGTTCCGACCTTGGCCATTGCGCTACCCAGGCCAAGTGGCGACGTGTCAATGAATGCGAGGTTCTGGAAAAGATGGGGACGCTCAATGGACTGCCACTTGTTGTAGGTCGTCGAAAACGTGCTGAGAGGCATGCCTTTTCTCTGCAACACGATGCATAAGCGGATGTGCTCAAGCCCATCGAAGAGTTTGCTGGGCCTGTCGTTGAAGTTGCTGACAACAGAGGACCCCGTTCTGCGAAAGAGGGTCTGAAGTGGCTCATATCCGGCTGTACATACGGCGGCGACGGGCTGAATCATGCCAACGGCGCCTGCATTCCTGACAATGGCTAAGCATCGCTCCCAGACGAACGCGTAGAGATTACCGCAGCTCTCGGTCGAATAGCCCTGTATGGTATATGTCTGCTTTACCTTCGAGTACTCGACGTACGGCGGATTCCCGATAATGACGTCAAAGCCGCCCGCCTGCATGATTCCGTAGAACTCGACGAACCAGTGGAAGGGCTGGTGGCTGGCTTTCCACTCTGCGAAGGCCTCCTCGTAGGCTGTCTTGCCTCGGTACTTGTCAGACGCAATGGCATATTCACCAGCCAGGTAACGGTCGAGTTCGTCGTCGAGTTTGGCCAAGCGGGCAAGCAGTTCTCGTTTCGCAGTCCGTTCGGGTCGGCCCTTAGGGTTCACTTGGCTGTGGCGAAACATCCGAAAACAGTTCTCGACGACTTCCGCATCTTCCTCGATTCGTTTGATCTGATCCTTCCCGAACCCGAACGTTCCCTCCTGGGACTTGCGGACCTGTTCCAGCGACGCAAAGCCGACCAGTGTGTTGCCCGCGCGGATGTTGAAGTCGATGTCAGGCAGCGGTTCAATCTGATCGACCGTCTCGACCTGGGCAACGAGCTTGAGGAAGAGACGCAGCTTACAGATTTCGACCGCCTCTTCCATGATGTCCACGCCGAAGAGGTTGTTGATGATGATGGACTTGAGGATGAAATAGCGGTCGCTCGGGTGCTTGGCGATCTGGGCCAGGACCTTCTTGAAGTCGCTATATTGCTCTGGATGATGAGGCTTGCCGGCCAGGTCTTCGACGAACCGTTCCATCCGCTCCAGGCAGTCGCTATAGAGCGTCTCCAGGATGCGTAAAGCAGCGAAGAGGAACGCGCCGGAGCCACAGGTGGGGTCCAGCACCGTGATGCCCTGCTCGAACTTCTCGTTCGACTTTTCCGGCACGCGTCCAGCGATGGTGTGCCAGAAGGCGCGGAGCAGTTCGGGGCCTTCGGCGTTGACGATGGCATCGCGGGCGAACTGCCAAATGTCCAGATTCAGCGTGATGAGATCGTTGATCTCGTGGACCTCGCCCTTGCGGAGTTTCTCGCGAATCTCCAGACACCGGTTGCGGCGATAGACATACTCGCGCCAGGTCTCGGTCACGAGGCGAATGGGATCGTCGGCCGGGGCCTGCTGGAGATTGTACCGGTTATCGTGCGTGCGAGCCTTCGGGTTGTGCATACCCTTCTGGACGCAATCGGGCAGGTCGGATTCTGCAACAATCGTTCCATCGTTACGGACAACGCCGTGACGAACGGCCGGGTAGATGTAGCGGTCCGGGTCGTCGCGGAGCAGGCGCCACAGGGCCGAATCGGGCTCGAAGGCGACGGCGCACTTCTTTCGGGCCGCGTCGAACAGGAACGGGATGATGGTGTTCTTGGAGATGTACTCTGTTATGTCTTCCTTGGTGTAGTAGGCCCCCATCTGCTTCTGGTTGATGTACTTTTCGTAGATGTAGCCGACGACATCGGGGTTGATCTCTTTATCGGCACGCAGAGGGCGCTCATCCAGATGCCAGGAATACTCGTCGAAGAAATCGAACAGCTTCTCGAAGGCTTTGTCGGGGATGTCGATATCGGGGTTGCGCTCTTCGATCTGATGGACTTCGAAGAACCCGCCGTTGAGGAAGGGAACCTCACCGAGCAGTTCCTCCAGCACGGGGTCGAGCTGGCGCTCGTCGGGCGACTTGCCCAGCCCTTCATGGAATAGCCGGAGCAGGAAATAGCGATAGAAGGACAGAAACTGGTCCTTGCCCTTGACCTGCTGGACCATCTTAAGCCGGTTGCGAAGGTAATCGGTGTCGCCGTCGAGGAACCCTTTCTTCTGGATGAAGTACACGAACATCATGCGATTGAGCATCACGGACGTATACCACTGGAGATCGACGTCGGCCTTGATGCCCTTGATGAACTTCTGGAAGGCGGCGTGCTCGACCTTGAACCGGTCGTAGAACTTCTTGGTGACCTTGTCTACGTCGAAAGCGGCTCGGGCGCGGCCAGCCACATCGACAACAGTGAGCGACTCTTCTTCGTCAAGACTGACGGCGATCTGGTTGAGCCGTTGGATGAGCGGATCGCCCGACTGGGACACATCGAAGCGGTGGTCGCGGCTGGCAAGAGGCTTGCCCGGCTCGCGGCGGACCCACTGCCAGACCTGCTGGCCGGAATCCTTGTCGGCGTAGACGATGAAGTGCTCGCGGGCGGATTTGGCGACCTGATGATCGAGCTTCAACCGTGTGGGCCGGTCGGGGATCGACGGGCAGACGAAGGCGACGAAGCCGCGTTTCTGGGCTACCGCATGGAGTTGGATGGTATTGCCGTCGATGGGAATGTCGAGCTGGGCGTGATGGTTGTCCCAGCCCAGATGCTCCCGAAAGAGCGTGTTGAAGTCAAATGCCTTGAGGCATTTGCGTACTGCGGCGAAATCGATCTTCATGAACTACATTCCTCAGTCTGGCTTGCGCAAGCCCATCGAGCAGATGATGCGGGGCTCTCGCGACTCGGCCTCTTCGGTCTTGACGGTGAGGGCGTCGGCGTCCCGCAGAGCCATGACTTTGGCAGCGAGGTCGTCATTGGAGGCATGGGTCCGCAACAGGCGGTTCAGGGCGTCCTTGGCCGCATCGCGCAGCGGATAGCGGTAGATTTCCTCAATGGCCCGGTGCAGTTCCTGCTTCTCGAAGACAGTGCCCTTGACGTCCTCGGCGTATTGCTTGAGCCGCGTGTAGGTGCGGAAGCGCGCCCCCGACGGGCGGCCAAGCTGACCGCCGACGGACTTCTCCTCTGTCAGGACCTGCGTCACGCCCTCGCGGACAAGATCGTGGTGATTCTCCAGCCGGGCAAGGGCCGGCGTATCCGGGCCGCACTTGGCGGCGTCGAGAATGGTCTTCTGAGACTCCGTGACCACTTCGCCCTTCCCGTTCATCCAGATCAACGCGTCGTTGTCCTCCGCCGTCCGCAGGTATACGATCACGCCTTCGGGACCGCCGACAGCCGGCTCGTGGGCCTTGGTCGAGTAGACGACCGGGGGAAGATCGGTGATGGTCTTCTCCAGCTTCGGATCGGCGGCAACGGCATTCTTCCATATCTGGTAGGCATAGGACGCCAGGTCCACCTCGCTGTCGGCGTCGCCGTCCAGAATGCCGGCCTTTTCGGTGAACAGGTCCCGTACGGCCTGGTCGTTGCGGTCATCCTCAAAGAACGCCTCATCCGTGCCGACAACCTCGGCGTTCTCCCACAGACGCTGCCGGACGCGGGCACGCAGGCGGATCAGACGCTCGACCCCATCGGCGGGCAAGAAAGAGTAGCAGAGGATCTCTTCCGCCTTCTGCCCGATGCGGTCCACACGACCAGCCCGCTGCACGAGCCGGATGATGGCCCAAGGGAGGTCATAGTTGACCACGATGGCGCAGTCCTGGAGGTTCTGGCCCTCGCTGAGCACATCCGTCGCGATAAGGACGCGCAGCTCGTCCTCGGGCTTGATCTGGCCGCGTTTCTCGTTGCTTTCCGGGCTGAATCGCCAGGCATAGGCGGTCGGGTCGGCGCTGTCGCCGGTCACTCCGGCGCAGTCCAGAAGGCCACGCGCCTGTAACTCCGCTTCGAGGTAGCGCACCGTGTCGGCAAACTGCGAGAACACGATGACCTTCTCATCTGGGTGCTCCTGGAACAGCAGGCGGCAAAGTGTATCGAGTTTCGTGTCCTGCTTGGCGTTCCAATCGCCGCACTTCTTGAGGACTCCGATAAGTGCCGTGGCATCGCTGCGGAGGTTCTCGGCCAGAACAGCGTCGAAGAGACTGGGCCGCAGCCAATCGAAGCGTCTTCGCCCATGTGTGGCATACAGTTGGTAGACCTCGGCGGCCCGGCGTGCGAAATCCTCCGGCGTCCGCAAGGCCGACACATCCTCCGCATGGCGAGTATCTTCGTCATCGTTGTTCTCGAACAGCGTCTCCACCGGATCGACATCCTCGTCGCAAATCCGAGCGTCCAGCAGACCGGAATCCTGCGTTCCGATGGGAAGTGGCTTGCCTGCCTCTATGGCATGAAGGTAGACGAAATTGCGCAGGATGTGCCGTTCGACGGACTGAATGAAGGCTTGGCCGCTGGATTCGAGCCGCTTGAAGAGGTTTGTGCGGCAGAAACCCATCAGCCGCTTGCCCGCGCGGGAGAGGTTGGCCAGCAGCTTGGCCTCCTCCTGTGTCGGCGGCGCATCCGGCGACGGGGCTACGTAGTTGCCCAGGCCATATCGAGGCAGGTGCAGGGAGTTGACTGTCCCCACGACATCTGGCGAATAGAGGCGGGCATACTGGTCCTTCTGGCTCTTTTCGTTGACGGTAAACTTGGCGGTCTTCGGGATACGGGTCGGGAAGTAGTAGGGTCGTCCATCGTGGAGGGGCAGAAACCTCCTGCCATTGGCCGGGTCCGTCTTCGCGTAGTTGTCCATGATGAAGCTGCGCGTACGGCGGACCAGATACAGCCGCATCAGCTCCCGCCAGTCGTCGGCATACTCGCTCTTCTCAAAGCCGCTGAGGGTCTCGGGCTTGCATTGGTGTTTTCGTTCAAACTCGCTCGGTCCCAATTCCCGCAGCAGCCGTTCCGGGCGGATGGGCAAGATCGTGTCATCTTGCAGGAACAGACGCAATTGGTTCGATAGGTCGAGATAGGTCTTGTTGTAGGGTGTAGCCGAGAGGAGAACACACTTGCTATCGTTCTTCTTGATGTAGTCGCGGATGGCACTATAGCGCCGTCCATCGCGATTGCGAAGGTTGTGGCTTTCGTCGATCACCACGAGGCGGTATCGCCGCATTTCCGGCAGTTCGCGCGTGACACGGCTCAGGGACACCACCTTACCCCGCAGATGATACCGCTCGCGATAGTCGTTCCACATCGGCAGGAGGTTTTTCGGGCAGATGATAAGAGTCTCAAGGTCATGCTCGTCCTCAAAGATACGAGCGACGGCCGTCGCCATCAGGGTCTTGCCCAAGCCGACGACATCGCCGATCAGCACACCGCCCCGCTTGTTGATGTGATGGGCGGCGATCTTGACCGCTGCTTCCTGGAAGCCAAACAGTCTGTTCCGCAACTCAGCGGGAAGCTGGAACTCCGATATCCCTTCGCGGGCCTCGCGGGCCAGGTGGTAAGCCATCTTGATGTAGATCTGATACGGTGGGATCAACTGTTCTCTTGCCCAACTCTCCTCGATCACCTTTATCAAGTCGGCAGAAATGTCGATGCACCAGCGGTCGTTCCAGCGGTCCTCGAACCACCGGGCCAGCTTGGCGCAGGCATCGTGGTCGAGCACGTCGATGTTCAATTCCCCCTGCTGGGAGAGCCCGGCAAACGTCAGGTTGCTGCTTCCCAGGTAGCCGACGGTCGGGTTGATCGGGTCCGGTCGGAAGAGGAGATAGAGCTTCGCGTGCAGAGGGTGTCGCAGATACAGTTTGACAACCACCTTCTTGGCCTTGATCTGCGCGGCCAGCCGCCGAAGACCCGCCTCATCGTCGTTGGTCGGCGCGCCAATCGTCAACTGGTCCTTGAACTGCTGTACGAGTTCCTTCTTGAGGCGCACCGTTGTGGCTTGGTCGATCTGTTCGTCGCTCTTCATCAGACCGAGAAGCTCGTGGACCTGCTCTTGGGGCAGCCGGTGCATGCCGACAAGCAGGCGACAACAATGTCCGTCTCCGCCGGACCAGCGTTCGACATAGGAATCGAGCGACTTCCATCCACGCAGATTGAAGTAACCCACGCAGAAATCGGCTCGGTCGGACAGCGTCATCGTCTCTGCCAGGGCCGGCAGGAGCTTTTCCTGAATATTGTCGAAAATTCGCGGCAAAAGGCTATCTCCTTCTGGTTATCGGGTCCGCTCCCAAAGCCTTGATCGCCGACCGCATCTGGGATTGCGCAGAGCAACTGCGTCCCCCGGATTGTCAATGATGACCGGCCATTGCTCCGCCATGTCGCCCTCTCAGGATACACCCAGGGTTATCCCCCCGGCCCCATAATACTCATAATACTATCGGCCAATCGGCGTCACAACTTGATTTTCCGTGCCAGGAACGGCTGCAAGGGGCCGGAGCCTTGCTCCTTCCATGTCACGGGCGATACAATCTGGCCTCATGATGGAGAAGCCTCCGGACCAACCCGAGACGAAGGATCAGTCCGGCGTCGCTCCCCTGCTGCTCGACGCCAAGGCCGTCGCGACGATGCTGTCCATCAGCCGGGCCACACTCTATCGCATGAGTAACACCGGTCAGCTTGGTCCCATGCCTATTACGCTTGGAAGGCGAAAGCTTTGGCGACACGAGGAGATTCTCGCGTGGGTCCGTGCTGGCTGCCCGCCGCGTGGAGTGTGGCTGACGATGGCCCAGGACCAGGGTTCGGACGTCAGGCCGGCCGGCGATTCTGAACCTTGTGGCCTGGCGGGCCAGGGGTATGGCGAGGGGCCGTGGGGAAGTGTTTCCCAGGAGGAACAGGGGTTGACAGCTACGACCCTGCTGTGTAAAAGCGCCCATAGATATCCATAAGTATGGACAGTTATACACACGGAGATGGCAGGATGACGCCAACCCAAGAGAAGGTTCTGGCCCTCGCCAAACGCAAGGGCATCCTGCGGGTCAAGGACCTGCGCGGAGCGGGGATTCACCCGGAGTACCTGCGTCGGCTCTACGAGAAAGGGATGCTCGCACGGATCGGGCGCGGTCTGTATGTTCCGGCAGATGCGGAGCTTTCCGCCAACGCCGGCCTGGCCCAGGCAGCCCGGCGAGTGCCTCACGGCGTCATCTGTCTGCTATCAGCCCTTCGATTCCACGAAATCGGCACGCAGAGCCCCCACGAGGTCTGGATGGCCATCGACCAAGGCGTCCGGCGGCCACGAGTTGAGTATCCGCCGCTCCGAGTCGTCCGGTTCTCCGGTGATGCGCTCGCCAAAGGTATCGAGCGGCATCGGATTGAAGGGGTCCACGTCAAGGTCTACGGCCCGGCCAAGACCGTGGCGGACTGCTTCAAGTACCGCAACAAGATCGGCCTCGATGTCGCCATCGAAGCCCTTCGCGATGGCCTGCGAAGCAGGAAGTGCACGCGGGCGCAGCTCTGGCAATATGCCAAGGTGTGCCGCGTAACCGAAGTGATGCGGCCATACATGGAGGCCGTCTCGTGACACCGGCGCCTTCCCGCCATCTCGCACAATCGGTCCATCAGCGACTGCTGAACAAGGCCAGGGAGCGACGGGAAGACCCGAACCTCATTCTGATCCACTATGCCCTGGAGCGGTTCCTGTACCGTCTCGCATGCTCGGCCCATCGTGACCGGTTCATCTTGAAGGGGGCCATGCTCTTCGCCGCTTGGACCGACCAGCCGCATCGGCCCACCCGAGACCTCGATCTGCTTGGAATCGGCGATTCGTCCGATCAAGCGTTGATCCGGGTTTTCGGGGAGATCGTTGGCACATCGGTTGAACCGGATGGCTTGGAGTTCGATGGCCGCAGCATCAGCATCTCCGAGATTCGAGAGGCACAGGACTATCCAGGCAAGCGGATCAAGCTTCCGACCCGTCTCGGCAACGCCCGCTTGAACCTCCAGATCGACGTGGGCTTCGGCGACGCAGTGACACCGGAGCCATCAGAGATCGACTATCCGGCCTTGCTGGACATGCCCGCACCCAGGATCAGGGCCTACCCCTGCGAGACGGTGATTGCCGAGAAGCTCCAAGCCCTCGTAGCGTTCGACATGGCTATCAGCCGCATGAAGGACTTCTACGACATGTGGACTTTGTCGAAGCAGTTCCCGTTCGAGGGAGCGCCTTTATCGGCAGCCATCGCCGCCACGTTCGAGCGTCGCGGCACGGCTATCCCCGGCGGTGTACCGACGGCCTTGACCGACGAGTTCGCCAACGACCGCACCAAGCAGACACAATGGGCAGCGTTCTTGAAGGGCAGCGGACTTACTGACGCACCACCCAGCCTGTCCGGCGTCGTCCACGATCTCCGGACCTTCCTGCTTGAACCATTGCTGGCTACCTCTGAAAGACAAGCCTTCCCGAAATCATGGAAACCCGGTGGCCCTTGGGCGTAACCCGGCGCGCTCCGTTGCACGGTATAGGGTGGATAATCCCCTCACAGGCAATTATCCCGGAAATAGAATGCACACGGACAAGAAGCTCGCGGGGGCTGCTTTGGATTCCGATCCCGCCTGCGGATGCTGTCCATCAATCGGCCGGAATCCCTTTTTAAGTGGCGACATTTTCGCTTTGCGGCCGATTTACCCGTAGCCTCTCCATGACCAGAACGCACGCTTCTTGCGTCGTCTGGCCGCCCACGCATAGACCCAGGCCGGACACCGACGGACGCGCTTCGATTGACTGCGACACCATCGTTGCAGCGTTCGGCGGGGAATCTCCAAAATCCGTGCGGTCGCCCGGACGCCGTACTTGCCGATGAGCTTGAGGGCGTAGTCCTTCTGGCATTGGTGGTACTGCCCTCCCGTGCCCATCGCCTCGAACTGCTCGCGCATGTCGTCATAGACCATCTGCTGCGCCAGAGGGATTCGCTTGCGAGCGCTCCTGCGTGCCATCGTCACTTCCCTCCTTTGCTGTGGGCCT
>Ga0116145_1002211_pt1 | contig 17871 bp, 20 predicted proteins | sample AD_JPNHG1_MetaG_FD_89747 | JGI IMG/M metagenome (GOLD analysis project Ga0116145, IMG submission 89747) | Active sludge microbial communities of municipal wastewater-treating anaerobic digesters from Japan - AD_JPNHG1_MetaG | ecosystem: Engineered > Bioreactor > Anaerobic > Digestate | place... | reverse complement strand
TTGTGCTTGTGGTTGTGGTTTTTGTTGGTGCAGTTCCGATGGTCGGGAATGTGCTTTTATAGTTTTCCAAATCGTCTTTTAAATCATCTGCGGTTTCGGGGTCGTTGATAGCTGAGTCTATTTCAGCAATTCTGTTTCCTATTTCGTCTTCATATAGTTTTACTGCGTAGTCCCAGGTTCCTGGTTCAAGTTGAGACTGTTGTTGTAGTAATTTTGTTAGTCCGGCTAATTGATCATCTCCGAGCAGGGAAGGTAATGGGAGACTTGAAGGGTCTCCGCCTCCGCCGCTGATATTTGATTTTGCTTTTTCTTCTTCTGTATTTGTTATTCTGGGGCGATCTACAAAATACGCCGTTGCTACAGTGTTGTCGGTTACTTTTATTGGGAGAGAGTAGCTTGCATAATAATTTGTGGTAGTAGCTTTTGGAGGAGTCCAGGTAACAGCATCACCGCCGCCTATCGTATATACTATTTTTTTCAATATACTTCCTGTTGCTGTTGCCTTGAAAGTTACTGTTTGATTCTCTTCTACAGTTGCACTTGTTGGAGAAACGTATCCTTTTCCATCTTTCTGTCCGGTAAAAGACAGCAGATTAGCGATTTTTATCATTGCGGATAAGGTAGCGGAGTTAACGGCGCTATTTCCTGTTATATCTTGAAACACGGCTGTTTCCGGGTTGACTTTTGATGTCCATCTATCGCAATTCCATGAATCGAAGACGAAGACAGTTCCGTCAACAATTGCCTCCATAAATACGGTATCATTCGGTCCATTGATAGGTATTGAGCCTGTATCTCCGATTTGGAGATTTGAGACGCCGCCTAAAGAAGATGCCACATTTACCGTAGCGATTCCACCTGGTCTGGCGGTTGCTCCGTCTGGCGTTGTCTTGACAGACACCTTTAACAATGCTTTTGTTATTTTTATTGTAAGTGTTCCTGTGCTTGGTATAATTTTGGTTTTTTTGTATCCATCTTGATCGACACCGTCTTCATAAGCGTTATAACCATTATAACCGGACAGTGTAACAGTTGCTTCTACAAACTCTGCTCCGTCTGGAAAAATAAATCTTGAAGTGTCAACCCAAAGATATGTATGTCCGAGTTGATTGCTAAGTCTGACGGAGACATTTTCAGGCAGGTCAGTTGACTCGATAGAGATTACAGGCATGCAATACTCTTCAAAAGTTCCCGGAAATACGATTCCGCTTACTGCTCCATCTGGAAGTGGGGCTTGTCTGTAAAGTTGAATAAACCCTGAGCTGTTTGTTGATACCGAAGCCTCAGCGTTTGTGCCTTGAACTTCAGTTTCTCTCACCCATCCGGAGACGTTACACTCGCCGCTATAAATATGCCATTGACCACCGCCTACTCTTTCGACTCCGCTCAATTTATATCTGCCGTCTCCGGCAAACGGTCCAGAGCCTACTTGTCTGAAAGTTCTGCCATCATTGGTTGAGACATGCAATTCATTATTTCTGAAATATACATAATTTTGAGATGACAGGTCTCCTTCTGAATTGCCTTCATATAAATTGTAATCGCCTACTGAAGTATCAAAATCTGCGGAGAACACAGAATTGAAAAAAGCAAAAAGAAATAAAAAAGAGATTGCTTTACTGATATTAGTGTTCATATAAATAAACTCCTATTTTTTTTTCCTATCATCAACGACGATGATGTTATCGTGTTCTTTTGCGGATTTGACGATATATTGAAATTGCTCTTCTGTAACTGGGAAGCCACAGATTTTTGAAAATGGGACGACTCTTGGTTTTTTACTGTCTGCTACGGTTTCTTGTGGTGGCGGGTTTTCAAGAGGATTTTTGGGAGATATATATAACAAGGAGTTTTGGTTAGGAACTAATTTACTTTGCATTCTATTTACATAAGGAGCTAAAAACGGATATTGAGAACAAGCGGTTTTTATTGTAGCATTGTTGCCGAATAACGCAGGAAGAGGAGAGCAAAGCACGGAAATAGCGATAGCTGGGTGGAGCTCATTTTCATCGACCATTTCATTATTTTTTGCTTTTTCAACGAAATATTCGATATTTTTTTTAATGACTTCTACTGGAAGAATAGTATAAAACCGAGAAAATTGGAGTCTGACTACATTTGGTCCTTTTTCTCCACCGGTTGCATCATCATATAAAAGTTTTGCATCTTTTGGGTTTCCACCGATGACTTTCCCCCTTATTCCCCAGCTTTCTGACGGATCGGAAGTTCGAACCCATCTTGCTGGTCTTGGGATTTCAAAAATAAATTTTTCTCCCCACGAACAAATAGTCATTACGAAGCGATTTTTTTCGGCAATAATTGACTCTACGGCTACAGAATGTCCGTAAGGGCAGGTTAGCGTTACATTACATCCAACATTATCGTCTTGCTCGAACCATTTTACTAAATGTGCAAGAAAAGCATCTGCGTGGACTTTAGCCTGCCAAAATCCCAGCAAATAAATTTTTATAAATCTCAAATTTTTGTCTTTAAAAGGAAGAACAGGTTTGTTATCCAAGATTGTTCCGTAATAATATGGGTCGCTATCGGGCTGGATTAAGCCTTTTTTTACCCAATACTGGGCGATATTTGCTAATGCCACATCATCACAGTTCATTCCCTTCTTTTGGTCGAGTGATGGGTATTCGAGTTCTCTGGCAAAGAGACTGGCAAAAGAGATAAATAACAAAATATTGCTGAGTAACGTTTTCATTGTCTAATCCCCCATATTTCTACCATAATATAGAACGTATTTTTTAAAAAGTCAAATAATTTTTTCATTTTTTTCATATTTTCGTTGGACTATGTTCATCATCTGAAAACACGTCTTTTATGGATTGGTGTTCTTTTGTTGCGTCGTTAAAAATTTGTTTTGCTTTATCGAATGCCTCTCCGGAGGTTGACGCACATAACAGCATATCTTTGGAGGATACGTTATATGCGATACCGGCGGAGAACATATTTTTATCTGAGTAGTTATATAGGAAACTTGAATATTTATTGTTTGCTGGGAGTGATTCTGGTAATGGGAAGGTCAGGACAGCGTTTTTGAGTGATTCCGGGACGGGGACGGTTTGAGAGAAGTCGTCAACGTCGTCGGCATCGTTTTGTCTCATTATGAAATGTTGTTTAGAGTTAGACATGACGGTTGATTTTATTGGGGATTTTTTGAATAGTCCATAGTTTTGATTTACGCAGACTACCCAAGCAGAATATTTTCTGAACTGGGCATAACATTCTTCTATTAGTTTAGCGGAGCCTTCGACCTGTAAGAATCTTGCTATTTCTTCAAAGACAATTCTTTTTCTTATATTTCTCGGAAGAAGAATTATATGTTGTCTGATTATATTGAGGATTAGGAAGGCTATCATTTTCTTAAGTGGGAGGGCTGATTCTGGTATAGAGCCGAGTTCGAAATGAACGTGTTTGTCTGTAAATTGTATATTTGTTTCGCCGTCGAAGATGGCTCCATACGGACCAGTTCTTCCCCATGCTTCAAGAGAGCTTATAATGCGTTTTATTTCGTCTGGGTTGTGGTTTTTTTCTGCGAAAGAGAATGTTTGTATTAGGTTTATAAATGTTGAGTGGTCTGGTATATATGATTTAGGTATATGACAGAAAGCCACTTGTTCGACTCTTTGTATTAGTGGGCTTGTCAGGTAGGTTGTTATTTCTTGTTCTGTTATTTTTTGTAGGTTTTCGAGTGTTTGAGCATCGTTTATTTTTATTTTCTTTTCGAGTTCAATGTATGAGTCGATGAAAGATTCGAGTCCTGCTTCTTTTTGTGCAAGAATACATCTTCGTGCCAGTTCTGGTAGCATTTGTGGAAAGTCTTTGCTCCAGGTTTCAAAGACTTCGGAATACTGCTGTTGGATATATTTGCTTATCATAGCTTCTCTGAGTGTATCTTTATCGCTGTCGCCGCTATACCCTATCATATTCATTAAGAGGTTTGAGCAGAAAGATATATGAGATGCGGATAGGGGTAATCCGCCGAGATCGAAGTAGTTGAATGTTATTCCTGCGTCTGGGTGTATGACTAAAGGTTTAGTTCCTTGTGTTAAGCTATAGAAGTAGTAGCTGTTTCCTTCTTCTATAATGCAGGTATAATCGTAGTATGGTGCTGTTTGTGTGAGTAGGTCTATCATGAATGCGCTTTTTCCGCAACCTGTTGTTCCGATTAGGATAGAGTGTTGTGGGGTAGAGTCCTGGAAGGTGGAGACGCCGACGATATTTCGGTCTCCACCGTCGTATAAAGCCTCTGCTGTTTTTATTTTTCCCAAGAAAGAGCTTGAGAATGGTATCATGCAGGCGATGACGTCGTTTGGTGCATAGAAAGCAAAGCCAGAGTAGTTTCCGAAACACCAGCCTGGGGCGGTTTGGAAGAATAGGTTTCTTGTGCTTCTTGCTGAATTAGCTTCCCATATTATGGTTCCGTTTGTGATTGCGACGGCTTCTTTGATTATGGCGATTCTTTGTTTGAGTATATTTTCGTTATTTGCGGAGACTTTTATAATGAACTCGCAACGCATTGGGTTGATTCTGCCTTCTGCGAGGGCTTCTACTTTTGCGATTTTCTTTTGTCTTGCGACGTTGAGGCTATACTGTTGTTTTTTATTTCCCTGCATATCGCCTTCTATTCTTTGTATGAGTGCTTCTTCTTTTTTTAGTTCTTTATCTGGGTCGAGGGGGATAAGGTTGACTGTTATTGAGTATTCGTTTATATTAAGGGAAAGGAGTCTTGAAATCATTCCGGGATATAGTGTTTTTGGTAGTGCTCTTATGGCGAGGGTTGTGTGGTATGAGTTTCCTATTTTGAATCCGTTTTTTGTATCGATGATTTCGCCTTCTACGCACTGTTCGAGGGCTGATTTATCTGGGTCGAATTGCAGTTGATTTTTAGCGTGTGCTGACAATGTAGGGGCAAAGGTTCTGACATATTCATTGAAGTAGTCTTTATCGGTCATTTCTTCTACTTCGCAATTATACATGCTGAAGAGGGAGGAGAGGCTTTTTCCATATATAGAGAGTTGTGAGTCTATTAATTCGAGCTCGTCTATGATATTGATTTCGCTTGCAAGTTGTATAGAGAAATAGACTGCGAGTCTTTCTTTTTTTAGAATTTGTTCTTCTTGTAGTTTTATAAATCTGTAAAAGATTTGTTTTCTGATTTTGTAGCTCCACCAATTTTTTTTTTGAATTTTTCTGTTTCATTGTTATACGCATTAAGTTCTTCGGAGAAGTCTGTAGAGAGAGACCAATCCCACTGTATTCGGACTGGGTATTTGACGTTTGCGAGGAATGATTCGAGTCTATCGTGTATATCGTTCAGGCTTTTTATGCTCATTCCTTTTAGTGATGGAGGTGTTATGTAGTAGCCTTTTGACACGTAGCCTCTGTTGTCGGCTTCGTTGAAGATGATGAGTTTTTTGACGAACCAGCAATCTCTGAATTTATTTGTGTTTGGGAATGGATTAGCTTTGGTTGGTGGAGAAAAGTTTTCGACTTTGAAAATGCCTCCGTCGAGGAGGGATTCTATTTTATCTTGCAGGTCATGGGGTGGTTTATTATTCAGGAAAGTATATGTGAATACTGTTGTCATGAGTGCTGGGATTAGTGAAACAAAAAAGCAGGTGAATGGGTTTTCTTTTGCGGCAAACAGCATAAAAGTAAACATTGCTAAAGAGACTAACAATCCGACTATTGGGATAATGAACAGGTTTCCCTGTAAGCCGAAAGCCACTCCTTTTGACTCTTTTGTTTCTACAGTATTTTCTATTGTCTTGAGTATCATATTAAAAATCAAATTCTGGTGTTACTTGTGGTGCGTTTGGGAAAAAGATTCTGAATACGGCGAAAAGCAAGAGCGGGACTATAAATATGAGTATTGCCGTCCATATAGCATTTTTTCCTGTTGGGTCGCCTTCTTTTATTCTGTTAATACCGCTCCATGCGGTTGTAACGCTCCATATAACTGATATCAATATTATTGCGCCTGCGGCGATGTTTAGTCCTCGTTGGAACTGTGAACCTGTTGTCTGAGCCATCAGGTTGAATGTGGTAGTAAATACTGCGATTGTGGTTGCGTGTTTTCTGATTTTATTTATTTGATTTTTCATCAGAGCCTCCGTTTTTATTTTTGAATTTTTCTATAAGTTCGGTTTTATATACTATTGAGGTTTTGTTTTTAGGGGACAAGTCTTTTGTTGTTTTAGTGATATTTTCTGTTGTTTTACTGTCGTTATTTATTTTGTTATGAGATTCCTCCTGTTCTTGGTTTGATTCTATTTGTGATTGAATGATATTTATATTATTTTTGCTTTCTTTTATGATTGAGTTTATGGAAGCGTCATAGACGTTTAGGTATATTTTTTCATTATAATACTTGACGACGAGACTTCCTTGTATAGCAATTATATCGTTTTCGACAGGTTCAAATTTTTTGAATTTGGGTATAGTTAGCCAAAGGGTTAATATCCATTTGCTTTGATATGGGTCGAGGGGGGAAGACACTTCGATATCTAAAGAAACTGATTGTTTGATGAATTTTGGAGGACCAGCTACTTTTCCTGTTGCGAAGACAGAGCAGAACAATGTAATGTCGGCATTTTTATTCATTTTTCACCTTTATTTTGGAAGAAAAACAGCAAGGCATCTTCTATGGTTTTGTTCATTCTTTTGTTGTGCTTACCGCAATATTCCCATAAGTTGAGAAAGGTGTTGTTATTTAGGGTGATGGATAGTTTTCTTTTGGCATGTTTTGTTATTTTTGTTGTTTTTTGTATATCTTCTGTGTCTGTGGTTGTTTGTTTTGTGCAGTCGAACACGCTTGCTGGCAGTGGATTTTTTTTCATTATTTTACTCCGAGTTTTATTAAGATTTCTTTCATTAGGTTAAGGTAGTCTTCGGCTCCGTGTGAGTTTGGGGCGTATTCAAAAATTGTTTTTCCGTGAGCGGAGGCTTCTGCGATAGAGATATTTTCTCTTATTTCTGTGTTGAACACGATATTTTTGAGGTTATTTTTGATATCTTCTTTGACAGCCTTATGGAGGCAGGTTCTTTTATCGAATCTTGAGATAAAGACGCCGAGGATTTGTAATTTTTTATTGAGTTTTTTGACTTTATCGATGATAGTTAGCATTTGTGTTAGTCCTATAGCGGAGAAAAACTCAGGTTGGACAGGGATTAAGATATAGTCTGCGGCTACGAGTGTATTTATGGTGGTTATTCCTATGTATGGGCTTGAGTCTATGATCGTTATATCATATTGTTTTTTTATATTTGACAAACCTTCTGAGAGTTTCAATTCTCTTCCGATTTCTTGAGATAGTTTCAAGTCCATATCTGCGACTTCGAGGCAGGATGGAACTATATCTATATTATCTCTTACGGGGGTGGGTATATATTCTTTTTCTGTGAAAATCAGGTCGTTTAGGTTTGGTGTTCGTTTGGGGTTGAAATAGTTAGAGAGGTGTGCTTGTGGGTCAGCATCTATTAGCAGGACTTTTTTTCCTGAATCTGCCAATGCACCGGCGAGGTTAGCGGCGCAGGTTGTTTTTCCTGTTCCTCCTTTGAACTGGAAGATAGATAGAATCATAGTGAGCAACGCCTTTTATTTTATATTTTTATGTAAAGGTGTATATACGTAAAAATGTATTTACTGCAATCAGTATATACGCTTATACAAAAAAGTCAAGTGAAAAAAGCGAAAAATTTTATTTTTTCTGATATAATCTTTCTTCTTTTTCTTCTTGGGTTGGTTGGGTTGGGCTATTCTGTTTTATTTTTTTCTTTTCTTCCAGTCTTTTTGCTGTGAGGATAGCTCTCATTTTTGCTTTTATTCTTGATTGCGTTATATACCTTTCTACGTCTTCACGTAGGATTCTGTGGTGTCCTCCAGGAGTATCGGTATATGGTAGTAAGCCATATTTAGCCATTTGTGTTACGGTTGGTCTTGATACGCCTAAGAGTTTTGATGCTTCTGCTGGTGTAAGGATTTCTTTGACATTTTCTTTTTTTTCTTTTTTTTTACTGTTTTCTGGTATAATATCGGATAGTTTGATTCTGTAATGTCCGTTTAGTGTTGTAAAATATGGTATTTGTCCGGCTTGAAGCATTTTTCTTATTTCGGACGGTCGTTTATTTAGAAGTTGTGCCACTTCTGATATATCGAGGATATCTTTTATTTCTTTCATAATCTATCTTGGTTACATTTTTTTATTTTAATATATACTTATTTTTCATTTTTTTCAAGTTTTAAGTCTTTTTATTATCTTTTTTCCCCAAGTGGTTACATTTCCGAAGCTATCTACCGGTGGGAGGATCATTTTTACTGGGGGGTGTTCACAGTGTTTTACTACTGCCTCAAATTTTCTCAATGTATTTAGTTCGTAGTCTTTGAAGATGGGTTCGTCAACTGTTTGGAAGTTAGAGCTTTTTCCTTGTTTGCTTGTTGAGTATCCTGTTTCTTTGACGAGTTGTTTTTTTCCAAAGCATTTGGAATAGAAGTCTGATGATTCAGGTGTAGCGCATTTGAAGACGATTTTGTTTGCGAGGTTAAGTTGTAGTGTTGCGCTTCGTTCTTTTCCTATTTTGGTTTCATAGCTCATCAGGTCTTGTGTTGCGAAGACTATTGTTGCGTTTGCCTGTCTGATTTTGTCGGCTACGGCGTGGTCTTCAAAGCCGCCGCCTTCCATTTTGGAGACGACGCCTTGTGCTTCATCGGCGAAGAGGACGATTAGGTTTTTTGCTTCTCTTTCTGCTTTTGTGAGGTCAAATCTTGACAATGCGTGTTGATAAAAGAGTAGTTTCAATGTAGTATTGATAAATATTCTGTGAACTGCTTTTGCTTGGGGCATTGTAACCATGATAATTTTTCCTGAATCAATAGCTTCGCAGAAGTCGAAGGTATTATGTTCGCAGGAAAAGACTTCTGCCACTTCCGGTTCATTGAAGAACATGAGGTAGTTGAAGATGGTTGAGGTTACGCCGCCGAGCTGGTCTGGTGGTTGTGCGAGGAATTTTTCATTGAAGTGTGAAGCCATTATAGCGAAATCTCTTAAGATTTTGAGGTGTGCAATTTTTAGTCCGACTTCATTTACGACGGTATTGATTAACTCCCAATTTTCTCCTAATAAATCAAGATAATAGTTGATGGCTTCTGGGTGGAATCTTAATTTTTTGAGTTGGTCAGAGTCAATGGTGTCTGTATTTTCTCTTCCGACCGTATATAGGACGACTGAGCGTCCTCTTTTTTTCATCTCTTCAAGGTTTACCAGGTTAGCATCTATTTTGATGTAGGTATCTCTGAACATACCGTCTGCTGGGTTTACGTGTTGCAACAGTGTATTTGAGTGTAGGAGTTTGTTATATATGGGTTCGATTTTTTTTGTGCATACTTCGAGTAGGCTTGAGACTTCGATATGTGAAGATAGTAATATATATAGTTTTGCCAATCCGACGTGTTTATATATTGGTTCGTTTTGAATTTGTGCGAAGATTCGGAGGAGTTTTATACCAGATGCGATTTGGATTAATGCCTGTGTAGAGAAAAAACTTTTGTCATCGCCTTTTCCTCCTTGTGCTGATACAGCCACATCACAAATCATTTTTGCGTATGTCATATCGTCTATCCAGGGGATTGACAGGAGGTTGAATTTTTGTTGTGGAGTCCAATTTTCGGGAGCGTTTCTTGGTCTGGTTTTTAAAAGGAGTATTTTATGGTCGAGTTTCAGGTCTTTCAGGATGCTTTCCATTTCTTCGTGGAGGTTACCTTTTTGGTCCACGAGGACGCCTCCCCATTCCGGTCTGTTGAGGCATAGTTGTATAAAGATGCTTTTGAAGGCGGCTTCTGTTTTTCCAGAACCTGTTTCACCTGTGATGCTCCAGCCTCTTGGGAAGTCTCTGTCGTCCCATTCAAGAGAGCCGAATTTTACTACGTAGTGAGGTCTTTTTTTGGTTGGTTTGACACCTCCCCAGATAGCTTTTTTATCATTTTCTATTTCATTTTTTGGTTGGGGAAAAAGTGAAGATATCAGGAATCCAGCAGTTGAGATAATGAGGAAGATTACCCATGGTTGAACTCCGGAGACATAGAAATTTACCAGGTTTGTATTAGTCAGCAACAAGGCGATAGATACTGAAGATATATTTATTATTATTGCGATTTTTTCGGCGGATTGCCATTCGAGAGTTACCATGAGTATAATAGTTGAGAGTGTGAGAAAAAAGATATAGCCGTAGTTGAAGTTCATGGTGATCAACAACATTTTGACGGATGCCTGGTTTAGTATTTTTGGCATTATATAAAAAGGGTTTCTTGCTGATGTAAAGAGTGTAAGGATAAGGATTGAAATAGAGAATAGTATCCAAAATGTTTTGTTTTTATTTTTTGCCAGGAATGCTTTTGTTATCAGGAATATTGCTGTGGTTGACAGGAAGACGGTTATTTCGTAATCGCTGTTGAGGTATTGGCTAAAAATGAAGGCTAATATAGCTACCCAATATAAGAGTCTTATTTCTTTGCTCTGGGGGTTATTTTTCATTTTATTTTTTTCGTTCGTATCCAGGCGATAGAACAAACAGCAACGATAAGGGAGATGAAGGCGACTATTTTAGAGGTTAGTGGGTTTGCTATTGTCAGGTGGATAGACAAGGAAGTAAAGGAGAAGATTAGGCAGATTAGTATGATATACTCATATATTTCTAAATTTTTATCTTTTTTATTTTTATTTTTTTCTTCTTCTGTTTTCATCATAACTTCCTTGAATCTTGTCATCATTTTTTTTTCGAGGTCTATAAGTCGCTCATCTGTTGTAACAATTCTATTTTCGATTTTATTTATGTTTTCGTTGACATTGTTCATAAGACTATCGACACGCATGGACTCTTCTTTGAGTTTTCTATTGATTTCTTTGTCGAGCCTTTTTCCTGCTTCCTGTATTTTTCTTCCTATTTCGCCGATAAATCTCTCAAAAGTTCCAATGGTATCATCTTTTTTTTTTAAGTATTCAATGACCTTTTTAAGTATTTCAGTATTATTTAGCACTCCTATATACTGTTCTGGGTTTAAGAGTGCGTTTATAATTTGGTTTTCAGGGATACCGTTTTCGTCGTTTACCACCAAAATAGTTGTTGCGATAAGGAGAATCCCTATGATAAAGTCTGGGTTACCGATTTCTTGGTTTATTTTTTCTAATACCAATTCTTCCTCGTCTGGTTCGAGGAATATCATTTCTTCTATCTGTGCAAAGACGGCTTCTGGATCGAGCTGAATTGTAATGTCAGCCTGGTCTATTATGGTGGCTGCCTCCTTAGTTAAGACATCTTTCAACATAGGGATGTTGCTCCTATTTATGCTTTATTTTGAATGCAGTTCTTTTTCTTTTTCGAGATAGTTTATTGCCTTTTGAATGTTGACACCAGTGAATAGGAATCTTATCAGGTCGAAATGGACTCTTCCTTTCAGGCTGACGATTAATCCTGAATCTTCGAGGATTATGTTTGATACATATTCGTTATCTTTTTTTTGCAGGATAGCGCATTTTATATCGTTTCTTCTGATGAAGACTTCTTCATCTCCGTATTTATAATACATATATTGGTTTGCACGTGGAATCAGGATATCTGCGTTAAAGGCGAAATTTGTTCTTTCGAGTTCTTCTTGTGGAATGTTATTTTCGATTACTTCTATGTCGTAATCACGTAAGTTTACCTTACCGTTACTGGTGTCAGGTATTGAATCCAGTTTTTCTGAGTTAGCCGCTATGGTAGTAGCGTTGAGCAATTCCTCTTCGGTATATTTTTCGTTTTCTTCTTCTCTTTTTGTTTCGTTTCTTTTTGGTTTTGCCATTTTAGACCTCCGTTTTTATGTTTTTATGTTTTTAGGTAATTTAGTATATACTAAAAAACGTATTTACGTATATACTTATTGTGTTGTTGATATTTTTATTCCTCCAGAGATATTTTCTTTTGGTGTTGTGTATCCTGTTTCCGGGAAGGAAAGTTCTGTGTCTTTGTTGTCTTTTTTGGTTTTATTTAATAGTTTTTTATATTCGAGCAAAAGTTTTAGGTTATTATTTTTGAATTTTTCGATATTGGTTTGGGTTTGTTTTTTTTTGGCTTCGTTCAAGATTTGTTCTTTATCGAACAGGAACAGTGGTGGTTTTTTCAAGATTTGATTTGATATTTCTTCGGCTTTTTGTCTGAAAAAGGCGAAATAATCGGGGTATTTTTCATCTTTTTGATAGAGTTTTGAGGTAGATATTGGGGTGTATTTATTGTTGGCGGTTTCTGTCAGGAATGCGATATGTGTGTGGAGGTTATCGGTGGCTCGGTGAGTCCCCCGAAACGAGAATAATCCATCTGGACGTCCGCATATTTTTGTTGAATACTCAGAGAGGACGCTGTCCACGATATAGTTTAGGCATTTTGTGGGGTTCAGTTTTTTTTGTCTTAGTTGTAGTTCATATTGGTTAGAGAAAGATACGACGGAGCGAATAAATTTGGGGCGTTGTGGTCTGTTTAGTTTTTCGGCTTTGTTCAAGAAAAGGGTTTCGGCGTGTTTGACTGGATAGGGGGACAGGTTTCCTGTTGGCTGGATGTAGAGTTCTTCAAATTTTATGACATTATTTTTTGTGCGTTCATCGAGATATGAAAGAATATCCCGTCCGCCATCTCTTTTTTTGCTGGTAATTTTGAATATTGTGTTCATAGTTCTTGAAATTGTTGTAAGATTTCCAAAATTTTAGCTGTTTTGATTTGTATTTCGTTGATTTCTTTTTTCATGTAGTCGAACTCGCTAAGTTCGGAAACAGAAAGTTTAGGATTATTCAGGATTTGATCAAGAAGTGCGATGATGGTTGTATTTTTTTCTTTTGCCAGGATTTTTAGTTTTAGTGCGCTGGCTTCACTAATTCTGATGTTGACATATTTCATGGGTATTCCTGTTTGATGAATGCTTGCAAAATTCCTATCCTGTATTTTAATAGTATAATATTTTGCGTGTAAAATTTAGGCAAAATGGGGTAGAAAGATAATATGCGTGCAAAATTCCTTATATTATTAATGTATGGGTTATTTGCGAGCATATATTTTAAGTTATTTTTTATTGTTTTTTTATGTTTGTGTTGGCATAAAGCGGGTTGCGTGCGCAATTTCCTATAATATAATTGTGTATATGGTTTGCACGCACAAAGACACATATCTTTTTTATTGGTTTTAGGTTGTTGATAATAATTTTTTAGGTATGCGTGCATAATTCCTTAAATTTGCAAAAGTGAGTTGCACTCATTTTGTTATTAGTTTAACGTGCAAGTTTAAAAAGTCAAGTAAAAAATTTCGTTTTTTTCATTTTTTTTTCTTGATTTTTTTAGTTCACATTTTATAATTTACTTAAACGCAGGAGGAATTATGGAAGAGAGTATTTTAGATGCGAGCACGATTTTTGATGAAGAGGTTACGGAGATTTTGACGGAGGCATTCAAAAACATAAAGCCGAGTGTAGCGACTTACAAAAAGAAGGTGGTTGGTAAGAAAAGAGAGGTTAGTCTTGCGGAAGCCTTGAATACTATAAAGGAACAAGACAAGGAGCGGGTAAAAAGAATCATATCCAATTATTTGTCGTTGGAAAATGAGATAAAGCTGGACGAACATCTTATTTGGACGAACCAGATAATAGAGACGACGCACAAGATATACCTGGAGATGTTTTTGAGTGGGCGTGGGGTATTTTTTGACGAGGCGCACAAAAAGATAGAGGAACAGGTTGGAGATTTATACTCGTGGACATCGAAAAAAGAGATAGAGTATTTAGTTTATGCTGATTTATTGTTGTTTTTGGAAGAGCACTATTTGACAAATTGGGAGAAGAAGCGATTGAGGAGTGTATATCCGGACAAAACGGTTCGTGCTAAAGCCTTTGCCGATTATATGTGGGAGAACGCACACAAAGCCAAAAGTGAGGGTGATAAAGATAGAGAAAACAAGAAAAAAGATGGTATTTTTGCTATTTTTGATAAACTTATCGAGGCTTTCAAGAAGTTTCTTTTTGGTGAATACTTTGTTTTTTGTCTGTTTGAAGACATCAAGAACGGCAAGCTGAAGGCTCGCTGGGAGAAAACGAATATAAGCCGGCAAGAGAAAGCAGAAAAGGACTACAAACAGGGTTCACTTCGGGGTGATGTGGGGGCTATTGAGATAGGTAACGACCTATTTTCGGAAGAGACAGAGGTTCACATAACCTAAAATAAGCGTTTCCGTGCGTTCTGGTGCATTTTATTTCAATTCAGCTATCTTTTCCCTCCCTTTAAGTATTTTTTCTCCAACAAAAAGAACAAAGCGAATTAACGCAATATTTGCAGAAGGGGTCTATTGTCTTTGAAGTGAAAAGGGATTTAAATGACCGTTTTACCCACCAGCTTGTGAGCTTTTGATAGCGAACAGGCGATCGGTGGGTAACGGTTAAATATGGGAAATATGGGAATAACATGGGGAGAGCGTTTTTTCATAGACAAACTCTTGTAAAAAGAACGATAGTTCTTGTAAAAAGAACGATAGTTCTTGTAAAAAGAACGATAGTTCTTGTAAAAAGAACGATAGTTGAGGGGGGTGTGGAGTAGGTTCTTGTAAAAAGAACGTTAATTTCTTGTAAAAAGAACGATAGTTGAGGGGGTAATAGATATTTTTTTTTGTAACATTTTATGGAGTGTTTTTCATAGGGAAAATGGTGGGTTAAAATGAAGATATTTTTATTCTGCTGAAAAACCTAAAATTTCTTGTAAAAAGAACGATACTAACATTGGTTAGATGGTGTATAAATATGGCTAAAAACGTCAAAATTTATAAAAAAACGAATAAAACAAACGGATTTAGTGATTTTGGACGTTTTGTTAATTTTGTTGATACAGGTGGGTAAGGTTATAGCTCTTTGATACGGTCTTTGATTTTTGTTTTCAGTCTGTGTCCGAGTATAGCGCTGATAGATTCTGTGGACGATGTTATATTTTCGCAGGCGAGATTTCCGACAATTTGATTAAACATTGTTTCACCGAGAATGTTTTGAGCCAGGAGGTAAAAATCTTTATTTTTGTTTATGTCAATTCCGAGATAGTTCAATTTTTCTTCTGCGTATTCATTGATTTGTTTATTTCCTTTTTTCATTAAGTCAAGAATTGTTTTTTGTTTGTTTTTATTTTCGGTAAAGATTTTTTGAATAAAGCCGGCATTTTTGTTTTGTTGTTCTTCTTCTTTTTCGCACCAGAACACAGCGTTATGGTCATTTTCAGTTTCCTCGAAAGTAGCTCTCAGGATGCCTGTATTTATTTGTTTTCCGTTAAGTTCATAAAAAGCGTTTAGGTTTCCTCTTGGGTTTATAAAGACTCTTTTTCTTTCGGATTTAGTTTTGAAATTTTTCCCTTTAATAACGTCTTCTATTAATTTTTCAAAAGATATTTTGAAGGGATTGTCGTGAGTATGATAGACAGCTCTTGATGGTATATACATATATAAGGCAACGGAGATGGTATGTTTTAGGGAGAGCAGGACATCCAGTCGTATATTCAGTCGTTGAACGTTCAAAAAATACTGAAAAAACGAGGGAGAGAAGCTTACTCCTGTAATGACTTCGTTTTTTTGCAGATGTTTTGCGGTGTCATAGTGTAAAATGCTAAATATACATTCGTCTTTTTTTTCTAAGTCTGTGTATTTTACTACGATTGATTGTAGGTCTCCGAGCAAAGACGCAATTTCCCGATAATGTTTTTTTCCTGGTCGTGTGTTGCAGTTATAGAAAAGTTGACATAATTTATAAATGCTGATTTGTAACGATGGTGAAACACCTGATTTTTCCCCAAAAGCAGAAGAAAACAGATTTTTTCTCAAGAGATAAAGCAAAATAAAGATTAGTTTTCCATGACGAATGTCGAAAGATTTTAGTTGTCCAAATTTCCAATATGTATCGTCTCTGTATCCAATCAGATACGAGATATTTTCAGAAATGGACACTACTCTCGGTCCATCGCACACAACAGCAGGAAAAAACGATCTTGTAATCATATCTCTGGGGACTAATGTATGTTTTATCTCTGTGTTATCTATTGTTTTGTTTATTTTCATACTTATCCCTCTATTTTTTTATGACGGTTTTTAATATAGAGTGGATAGAACCATCAACGTGAGCATCGCTAAATGCTATGTTCCATTCGGTTATTTTCACTTCATAAACACCATCTTCTACCAGTCCAAAAACAGTGATAAATTTACCTTTCAACTGCAAATACGCAACTATATATTTTTTTATATTTGAATTATCATAAACTTTTGTAATAGCTTTCTCAAACACACCCGCAAGGGGGTGTTGTTCTATTTTTACCTCAGCAGGTTGTTTGAAAAAGCAACATTTTGAGATAAAAAGGACAAAATCTGCCACATTAGGCGGCAAAACAGAAGGGACTTTACTATAATTTTTTGTTTCAATAATTCGCATCAAAATTTTTCCTCTTTTGACGGCTTCATCAGCCGTTTGTTTTAAGATTATTTTGTTATCGGCAAAAACTCCGAAAAACAAAAGGGGCTGACATTGTTCAATGCTATTATAAAAACCCAAATAACTTTCTATTCCTTTTATTAGGTTTATCATTTTTTTACCCCTTAATTATTTTAGTTGTTTTGAAGGACTTGTTTTTTCTTTTTATTTTTGTGTTGTTACCAGTAGAAACAACCTGCCAAAGGACGGACAGATGTGCAACTTTCATACCGTTTAGATGTGTGATTGAGTTTTTCATTTTGTCCTCCGTTGTTTATCATCTGTCCTTATAGTGTTTTATATATTTATTTTTTTGTTATAAGACATTTATATTAATTTGTTTTGAAGTAAACTCCAATTTGTTTGAGTTCACGTTCATATTTTTGCGCAAAATCAGGTGTAATTTTTTCCTTTATTTCATCTACGGTATATTCTCCGTATGGGGAGATTCCCAGTTCAGAAGCGGCTTCGAGCATTCCCTGACGGCACCAGCCAAAATTTTTACTACAATATTCGAGGGACAAAATAATATCTCCAGAGAGGCGTGCGTTTTGTAGTTTTATTTTTCTGCGCAGGGACAATATTGCATTGCTAATAGTGTCTGAATGATATGTGATGTCGTTTGTCCAGGCGACGTAATCCACGTGTAAGTCAAAAATTATTCTTTTGGCTATATATACAAAGCAACAATGGAAATTCACCATGGTCGCCACCATGCGGCTTATGTCAGGAATCTGAATGCGCAGATTGAAAAATTTCCGGAACTAACCGGATTGTCCATTGAAGCTATACAGAAAAATATATCGAAATTCAATACAGCTGTTAGAAATAATGGTGGAGGACACTATAATCATTCGATTTTCTGGTTACTGATGGCACCCGAGGGAAAACGTGGCGAGCCGAGCGTAGAACTCGAATCCGCAATCAAAGCTGAGTTTGGCTCATTTGAAGATTTTAAGAAAATTTTTGCGAAGGAAGGTCTTGCACGGTTTGGTTCAGGTTGGGCTTGGCTCATTGTTACACCTGAAAGAAAACTCAAAATATGCTCAACTCCTAACCAGGACAATCCTTTGATGGATATTCCTGAAATCGAGCATGGAACACCGATTCTTTGCATTGATCTATGGGAACACGCTTATTATCTGAAATATCAGAATAAACGAGATGAATACATCGATAATTGGTGGAAGGTCGTTAACTGGAATGAGGTGTCCAGACGTTTCAAAGAAGCAATGAAGTAAAAATCCGGAAAATGAACATATTCGAATATTTATATGTTCAGCTTTTGAGATAGAATTGCAAGTTTTACTCCATTGATTTTTTGTATTTTATGCGCATAATTAGCCTGT
>Ga0116145_1002198_pt1 | contig 17981 bp, 10 predicted proteins | sample AD_JPNHG1_MetaG_FD_89747 | JGI IMG/M metagenome (GOLD analysis project Ga0116145, IMG submission 89747) | Active sludge microbial communities of municipal wastewater-treating anaerobic digesters from Japan - AD_JPNHG1_MetaG | ecosystem: Engineered > Bioreactor > Anaerobic > Digestate | place... | reverse complement strand
GTGGTTGATGAATGGAATAATTTTTTAATGGATAAATCTGGTAATACTGCTTCTGACACATGGGAAGGTACATATCTTGTTGATCCTTCTCACCCAAAAACTAAAGAATATTTTTCAAGTTTATTTAAAACACTATCTGATTGGGGATTTGATTATTTCAAAATTGATGGTCAACCTATTGTTGTCAGTGAATATAAAAACAAAAAGGGGTTTATGTATGACTCAACTGGAGATCCTATTGAACTCTACAGAAATACATTGAAAACAATGAAAGAGACAATAGGTCCAAAAAGATATTTGCTTGGATGTTGGGGTATTCCTCTTGAAGGTATTGGTATAATGAACGGTTCAAGAACTTATGGAGATGTTATTTTAGATTGGGAAACAGGTTTTGGTGTTTCCTTTAATGCAACAATGAAATACTATTTCTTACATAATATAGTCTGGTATTGTGATCCAGATGTTATGCTATTGCGTCATCCACTTACTATAGATATGGCTAGAGCATGGGCAACCCTACAAGGTTTAACCGGTCAAGCACTATTAGCAAGTGATAGATTACCGGATTTAAATAATGAAAGGGTTGAAATTTTGAAAAGAGTATTCCCTGCTGTTGATATTAGACCTATAGACTTATTTAATCATAAAATTCCAAAAAATATTTGGGATTTAAAAATAAAACATCTGAATAAAGAATATGATGTTATAGGTGTATTTAATCTTTCAAAAAATAAATCGGATATTTTCTATTTAAATTGGCAGGATCTTGGATTAAAAAGAAAATATCATATTTATGATTTCTGGAACAAAGATTATCTTGGTGCATGGGATGACGGATTTTTCGTTGATGTTAATAATGCTGCTTGTAGAGTTCTTACTTTATTACCTGTTAAAAATGAACCTCAACTAATTTCAACAAATAGACATATAACACAGGGTTGGATAGATCTACTTGAAGAAAAGTACGATCCAAAAACTATGGTATTCAATGGGAAAAGCAAAGTAATAAAAGGAGATGTATACGAGTTAACTTTTGTTTATCCACCGAGCAAAGAAGGTTATGAAATTGTGGAGTGTAAAACAGATAAATTAAAAAATGAAATTATAAATCATGATAATTTTAGTGTTGTGAAAATATATCCTGAAAAAAATAGTATAATATCCTGGAAGGTAAAATTTAAAACAAAAGAGAACTATTATTATCCACCATTTAACCCAGATCCAATTACCTATTCAATCAGCAATATGAATACAATAAATATAAAATGGAAAGCAAATTATTTCTTATATGCCGGTAATAGAATTTATTTCAATGGTAAAGCATTAGGAATTACACAAACAAATGAAGCCAAAATTGAGAATTATGATTTGCAAGATGAAAATACTATTGAAATAGCTACTGTATGGTATGATGGTTCTGAAAGTAAAAATAGAGATACTTTAAAATTAAAAAAGGAAGATTGTTTTTCAAATGAAGTGTATTTATCTGATATAATTCCAATTTATTCCAATATAGAATACATAAATTACCCTTATTCTGATAAATCAATAGTAGGATCAAAAATAAATATTGATGGTAAATACTATGATAAAGGATTGGGCACTCATTCAAACGCAGAGATTGTATATGATATAAAAGGTTTTTACAGCAATTTCTATTCTATTGTTGGTTTAGATAGTTATGTTACAAAACAGAAAAAAGGTAGTGTTATTTTCGAAGTATATGGTGATGATAAACTTCTATGGAAATCAGGTTTAATTAAATATGATTCAAAACCAGAAATTTGTGATATAAATATTAATGGTATTAAGAAGCTAAAACTAGTCGTGTTAGATGGAGGAGATAATATTGATTATGACCATGCTGATTGGGGAATAGCAAAAATTAAAAAATAAACTAGATAATAATGATATGAAAAAATTTCTAATAGTATCAGTTATATTATTTTTCTCTTTTTTTCATCTTATAAGAGCACAGGTTAATGATTCAATAAAAATTATTACTTGTGATGATCTAAAAAAAGAGCTGTTTAAAATTTCAGAAATAAAAAAAGAAGAAGACAGAGAATCACAGTTAAATCAATTGTGGAACTATTTAAAAAACAATAAAAAGATTCCTTTTACTCAAAACAATCAGGCAATATTTTTATACAAAGGTAATGCAAAAAAAGTATCATTCGAAGGTGATTTTAGTGGATGGGGTCGGCATAATCAAGATAACTCAAATGCTGTGAAGATAAAAAATATTGACGTGTGGTATCTAGAAAAAGAGTTTCCTTCTGATGCAAGATTAGATTATAAGATTGTAGTCGATGGTAATTGGATTCTAGATCCTGATAATGAAAATATTCAGATGAGTGGTTTTGGTCCAAACTCTGAACTAAGAATGCCTGATTGGGAACCATCTCCTTATGTGATTAGAGATTCAAGTATTCAGAGAGGAAAATTAATTGAAAACATTCGCATTCACAGTAAAAATCTTGGATACAGCCTTCTTTATCACGTTTATCTTCCATACAATTTTGATAAGCTAAATGATATACCTGTTATTTATGTTACTGATGGACATGAATATATGGATGATCAAAAAGGCAGTATGGTTATTGTTTTAGATAATTTAATTGCCAAAAATCTCATTAAGCCAATTATAGCAATATTTATAGATCCTCGAGATCCGGACTCTTTGCAAATTAATAAAAGAGAAACTCAATTTTTGCTAAACGAAAAATATTTAAAATTTGTTTCAGAGGAATTAATTCCAATTATAGACTCAAAATATAAAACCAGCAACTCACCCAATAATAGAGCAATATTAGGGACATCTTATGGAGGAGTATGTGCAACTTACTTTGCATTAATGAGACCTGATATATTTAAATTAATAGCCATACAATCACCTGCGTATAGCGGAGCTCCGAGGTTGGAAGAAATCTATAAAAACTCTGAAAAGCATAATCAAAAAGTATTTCTCACTTCTGGCACAATCAATGATGGAGTTGTTTTAACAAGAAGAGTCAGGGATATTTTAAAATCTGATGGTTATGAAATAATGTATAAAGAAGTAAACGAAGGACACTCCTGGGGTAATTGGAGAGCTTTATTAGATGATATACTAATTTATTTTTGGGGTAAATAATATTTATATGGAATACTATCGTAGATGGATATTGCTTTTTTGTATAATTACAGGAGTGTGGTTTTTCTTTTTCACTTATATTACTTCATATTATCAAGTTTCGTTGTTCAATGCAGAAAATGAACAAAAAAAATCAAAGGAAAAATTATTTTTCAAAACAGAAAGCTCATACATTTATGATTTACCAATTAATGATTACATAAAAGAAATAACAAGAAATAAAATTTTAAAAAGAATAGCCCTGAATGGATAAACTTTTTAAGTGAACTAAAAGACAATAAGTTTGAAGAGAATAAAGGTGAAATCGGAAATTCATATTATTTCAGCGATAGTGATCCTCTTTTAAATCAAATAAAGGATAAATTTAATACAAACACAAAAGAAATTTATATCCATATACCTAAAGATACCACATTACTAATAAAAGTTAAATATGAGATAGCATCATATAATGATTTTCAGTTTTATACTTTCCCAAAAATAAAAATATTTTATCCATTAAGAAAATATTCTTATTTTGTTTTGTTATTAGGGTTATTATTATTCATATTTTTACCATACAAAAAGCATGGTCAAAATGAATTTTACTACGATAGATGGAGAATATTATTAGGTGATTTTATCGCTTACCTTTTATTTTTTATGTTTTTTGTAATTCCATTTATTGTCTTGAATAGCTCTCAATTAATATTTCTGAATCCATTATCATACTTATTTTTCTTACCTTTAATACCAGCCATATATTTAATTTTCATGCAAATGAAAATGGCAAGTTTTTCAATTTACATATTAGATGATAAATTTGTTGTTTCTACATATAAAGGAGATCTTTCTTATGACTATTCAGATATCGAATCTTATAATGAACTTGAAATAAACCCTCCTAAATGGTTAAAAACCCTATCTGCTATTTCATATAGATCAAGATTACTAATTACAGAATATTCTTCTCTAAAAATTAACTTCAAAAATAATAGATTTATTATATTTTCAGGGTTTGGATATTTTAATCAAAAAGTAGCAAAAGGTTTTGAAAGTGTTTTATCAATACTAGAGAAATTTAACATTAAAAAAGCTAACCCTGAAATAATATCAAAATTCGGTTTTATTATTGGTAGTTATGATTCCGAAATTAAGAATTTAATCAAAAATAAAATTATCAAGAAAAAAGTTTTTGGAAAGATTTTATTATTAACAATGTTATTATTATTTATTATTGGTATTGTAGAATTTTATATTCATCTTGTTCCTGAAAAATTACCAAAAGAGAAAACCGAAATAAATTATGGAACATCGAAATTAGATATTTTACTTGAAAGAACTTTTAATGGAAGTGATCACATAAAAGAAGGCATAAAAATATTTACCGATAAATTTGAAAATAGCTTTATAATAGCCGAAGAAAGGTATTTTGATTTCAGTGAAATAAGAACTAATATTATATTATTAAAAATTGATAAGTCAGGGAACAAAATAAAAGAACTTAATTTAGCAAAAGAAAACCTTTCTGAAAAACTTAACTATACTACATTTGAACAAAACTCAATCCTTTTCTTAGGATTGCTTGGATGTGAAATATTTTTCTTCAAAATCGATACTTCATTAAACATAAAACTAGAGAAAAGTTATAAAGTTCAAGATTTGAAGTGTACTGGTTTTGATATCAAATTACTTACAAATGGTTATGAATTGTTATTAATTGGAGAGGATACTAACAATTCCAAATATCTTGTAAGAATTACAACCGATAAAGATGGAAATAAAATTAATCAGCAAATAAAAAAAATAAAATATTATAATTCTGTTATAATCAAAACTATTAAGAAAGTATCTGGTGGTTTTATAATAGGAGGTATTTTACGCGATAAAAACAGATTTGACGATATTTACATAGTACGATATAATAATAATGGGGATATTGTACATTCAAATGTAATTGGTAGCAATAGACCCGAAAAAATAAACGACTTTTACGAAACAAAAGATGGAAACATTATTATTGCTGGTTCAACAAAATCTTTTTCCGAAACTGAAGATTTTTACGTGGTTTATATTAATAAATCTGGTGATTTTCTATGGGAAAAGCATTACGGCAATATAAATAATGAAGAGTGTATAAAAGTAAATATCTTAAAGGAAAATAGAATATTATTAACCGGCACATCACAGGCTCCAAATTCTTCTTACCATAATTCGTATATAGTTGTGATAGATAATCAAGGTAATAAATTACTTGACGCTTATGTAGGAGATTTTTACAATTCCGAAGAAAATAAAAATTTAACAAGTTATACTATTTATGATGTTAATATTCTTTCTAATGAAAGATTATTATTTACAGGTTCTAAAGACAAATATTATTTTTCAGGAATAGAAAAAGAAATATTATTCTTAAAGGCAAAATTTTAAAAAGGAGATTAAATGGATACAAGAAGAAATTTCTTATTAAAATCGGCAATATTAGGCTCTTTATTATTTGCATCGCATAATATATTTCCTTTCAATTTAAAAAACAATAATAAAACAATAAAACCAAAAGCATTAAAAAAAGGCGATAAAGTAGGGCTAATTGCTCCAGCTTCGTATATTGAAGAGCCAGAAGATTTAAACATTGCTATCGATATAATGCGCTGGTTGGGTTTTGAGCCAGTTGTTGGTAAAAACGTAATGAAGCAATACGGGTATTTAGCAGGTAAAGATTCCGAAAGAGCAGATGAGATAAATGAAATGTTTAGTAGAAAAGATGTATCAGGTATTTTCTGTATGCGAGGAGGATATGGAACAATGCGAATTTTACCTTATATTGATTATGAAAATATTATCAAAAATCCAAAAGTTATAATAGGATATAGCGATATAACAGCATTATTACAGGCTATTTATGTAAAGACTGGTTTAGTATGCTTTCATGGTCCAGTTGCTTTATCGACATATAGTGAATATACCTTAGAATATTTAAGAAAAGCAATATTTATAAACAAAAAAATTGGAGAAATAAAGAATCCCACTACCCCACCTAATAAAGTTGAAACCAAAAACAGAATTATTAAAATCAATGGAGGAAAAGCAGAAGGAATTTTAATTGGTGGTAATCTTAGTCTACTCGTTTCACTTATAGGCACACCATATGATATAGACTACAAAAACAAAATACTTTTTATAGAAGAGATAGGAGAAGAAGCGTATCGTGTAGATAGAATGCTAACTCAATTGTGGTTATCAGGAAAATTAGAGCAATTAAGTGGTATTATAATTGGCAAAATAACTGATTATAAATCTCCAAATTCTAAACCAGCATTTAGTAATACTTTAAGTTTGGAAGAGGTAATAAGAACACGTTTAGAGACTTTAAAAATTCCAGCGGTTTATGGTTATATGATTGGACATATTGAAGACAAAATTACAGTGCCTATAGGTGTAAAAGCAATTCTTGATGTAGATAATAATATTTTTATTATTAACGAAAACGCAGTAGAATAAAAGTGCCAATAATTAACTTTTAATCTGTTCTTTGAAAAAACTTAAAATAAAATCGTTTGCAGAAAAATTTTTATTTGGATAACCTGTAATTTCATAGGTAAGTTTACTTTTACCACCAGGCCAAATATGACCATGATTATAAATTTTAAAAATTACAAGCTTTGTTTCCTTGTTAATATATTCTATCTTTTCATAATCTTTAGTTGTTTCGTGTGTAATCTCTCGAGGTGGCTTAATTAATTCAATGTAAGGCTCTACATATTCTTCAAATGATGGTACTATAATTCTATTTCCCCAGAATAATGTTACCTCTCCACCATTGATTGGAAAAATTGGGTCGCTATCTCCTATAATAAGAAGTATAGGAATAAAAGGATAAAAATTATTAGGTGGTTTTACTAGCTTTCCACATACTGGAGCAATAGCTTTAATAAGATCAGGAATTTTTATAGATAAATATGAACTCATAATAGCACCATTAGAAAACCCTGTAACAAAAACATTTTGTATGCTAAACTCATTCTTAATACTATTAATTATTTCTTTAATGAATACTAAATCAGGCGAATCAAAGCCATTAATATCTTTTGCCTGCCATATTTGAGGATTGTATTTAAAATCTGGTTCTCTATTAATATCTCCAGGTAAAGCATCAGGGAAAGCGATATAAAAACCATCTTTAGTTGCATTCTCTATTAAGTTCGTTTCAAACATTGATATTTTTGCATTGCCACCAGCACCATGTAAAGCAATAATTAAAAAGTTGTTTTTAACTATTCCAGGTACAAACAAAAAATATCTTCTTTTTACACCATTTATTATTAATTCTCTATTTAGCAACATTTAACTTTTTAAAAATTATATCATTTACTAAAGGTTCAAAAGGAATAAGTAATGTGGTTATTTCTCCAGTTTTATCCATTTCAAATTTTATTTTCTTTCTATCTTGCCAATCTGGTTTATTCGCAATGAAAACATCATAATGATAGTGCTCTAGTGTATAAAAATAATTGTTATAATATAATCTTAGTCTGCCATTTTCAAGTTTTACAGATACTTTGCCGTACGCTGGATTTTGATACTCGCCAACATAAGAAGATAAATTATGAGAAGGTTTTGTGTTTTTAACTTTTAATGAATCATCCTTTTTTAAGCTGTTCTCTTCGGATATTTTATTTTTTTGATCTCTTTCTCTTGCTCTTTCGTTCCAATTAATTGGCTCCAAGCCAAGATATTTATCATATATATAGTATGCTATTGTTCTATGAATTGTATTTCCTTCTAAATTCGTTAGGATAACTATACCTAATTTTTCTTTTGGCATAAAAGTAACTAAAGAAGCATAACCATCAATTGAACCTGAATGAGAGTACAACAAATTATTACGATATTTATTTATACCCCATCCCATTCCATAAAGAGAATAATATAATTCATCATAATCAATAGTTTTAGAAGATAGAATCTGTGGAGAATGAATTTCCTTTAATGTATTTTCATTTATAATAGCTAAATTTTTAAATTTCCCTGAATTCATATTCATTACTAACCATTTAGCCATATCCTCAGCACATGAGTTTATTGAGCCACAGGGACCTGCTGCATCTAAATTACAATATGGCAAAGTATCTACTTTCCCAAATATTTCTCCATAAGGCAATGCGTGGTTCTCATTTTTTATCAAGTCGTTTATTGATAAATAAGTGTTTTTCATTTCTAAAGGTATTAAGATATTTTTTCTGACAAAATCTTCCCATGTTGTGTTTTCAATTTTTTCTATTACAATACCAGCCACAACATACATTAAATTGTTATATTGATATATTTGATGAAGATCCTTATTCATTTCTAAATATTGCATTCTTTGCATCAACTCATATCTATTTAAAGGAGACATATACCACAATCTATCATGTCTGGGTAATCCAGATTGATGGGTTACTAAATCTCTTACAGTAATATGATTGGTAGCATAATCATCAGATAATTTAAATTCAGGAATTATTTCCTTTACCAGCTTATTAAAATTTAATTTATTCCTATCAACTAAAATGCCAAGAGCAGTACATGTAAAGGCTTTTGTGCAGGAAGCTATTCCAAAAAGAGTTTGGTTATTAACTGGCAATTTTTTATTTATATCACGATATCCATAACCTTTGATTAATACAACGCTATCATTTTTCACAATTGCAATTGATAGTCCTGGCACTTTCCATTCATGCATAATTTTAGTAATAGTTGAGTCAATATCTTTTTCGTCAATATTTTTTACATTAGATTGTGAAAATAACTCAAGAAATGAAAACAGTATGATAAAAATATATAAAAATAAATTTTTAATCATTTTGTTATCCTCCAAATTTTTAATAAGATATTACTTTTATTTTCAAATATCAAGATCTCTTATTAAAATGTATAAATAATAGAAAAAAGTAAAATTCCATATGATAAACAGATTATATAAATTAAAAAGTATTCTATATTAATTAGTTTCGATAATATTGATTTTTTTAAAAAAAGTTTATAAATTAAAAAAATAATATTGCGGGCTTTAATGATAAAACTATACAGAAAGATTTATGACAAATCTTAAAAATAAAACAAAAGATGAGTTGATTTCTTTAGTTAATGAACTACAAAATAAACTTGACCAATCAATTAATGAATCGAATGAGGAATTTAAAGAAGGTATTCCCCATACTTCAATTAAATCAAAACTAAACACATTAATAGATTTTATTAATAATGTATTTGAGTTAAATAATTTTTCCGATGTAGCCAATTTACTTTTTAAATGTATAAAAAAGTTTAAGAGAGCTGGGAATTGGGGCGTTAAACTTGCTATTTATGATAAATCAATTGATGAATATTGCATTGCTTTTCCTGATAAAAAGTCAGGTGCAAACGCACCCGTCATTATGCGTTGTAAACTAAAAGATGTAGGATATTATAGCAAGATTGCTATCGATACAAAAAAAGTATTATTTATTGAGGATAATCATTCAGAAGAATCCTTAAAGATAGATATAAGACAGGGAGCACTACCAAGAGGATCATTAATTTTTATACCATTATTATACAAAGAAAATTTGGTAGGATTATTTAGTTATTCGAGTTCTCCTGAAAAATCAATAGATAACAATTTTAAATTATTTTTAGAGACCATTTCTAAAATTTTATCAGTTGTTTTAGCAATTCTATTAGGTTTTGATAGTAATAAATCAAAATTAGATTTATCAGAAACTTCAAATGAAAAAAATTACAAAAGAATACTTGACTCAATCACAGATTACCATTATAAAGTTATCATATCTGGTAATAAAGCAATTAAAACAATACACAACACCTCAAGTATTGATGTTACAGGGTATTCACCTGAAGAGTTTTCTAGAGATGAGTTTTTGTGGTTTAAAATGATTTATGATGAAGACAGAGAAAAAGTTCAAAAATTTATTGACAAAATTTTTATTGAGAAAGTATCTGAATCAATTGAACATAGAATAATAACCAAGCAAGGCGAATTAAGATGGGTAAGAAACATAATAGTACCTGAAAAATCTGAAAGCGGTGAATTGATTTCTTATGATGGTTTACTCAAAGACATAACAAGAACAAAATTAATTGAGGAACAAATAAGAAAATCAGAAGAAAAATTAAGTAAAATTTTTGACCAAAGTCTGGATTTGCTTTTTATCGTTTCAAAGAAAGAAGGTATCATAATAGATATTAATCGCACTGCTTGCAACTTTTTTGGGGTACAAAAAAATGATGTTCTCGGTAAAAGTATAATAGATGTTGGGCTTTTTGATATTGGTGTTTTTAGGAAATTAGAACTCGAAGTTGAGATGGCCCTTAGATACAAAATAATTTCACACAAAGTAAAAATTAATGAAGAGACATACGATTTTGATATAAATGCTGAAATAATCGAATTACATGGAGAAAATCATATTTTTATTACTGCAGAAGATAGAACCAAACAAAGAAAAATGCAATACGAACTCGAAAGGATTCATAATTTAGAATCAATTGGAATTTTAGCAGGAGGAATAGCACATGATTTCAACAACATTCTTACTGCAATACTCGGAAATATATCATTTGTAAAAATGAATATCTCACAAACTGATAGAATGTATAAATTCCTTTCGAGAGCTGAAGATTCGTGTTTTAAAGCAAAAGAACTTTCAAACAAATTACTTACATTTTCAAAAGGCGGTAAACCACAGGTAGAAATAACATCGGTAGAAAATATTATAAGGGAATATGCTTTTCTTACTTTAAGTGGCACTAATGTATTCCTAAATTTTCAGGTGTTAAATTCAATATACAAGGTAGCAATTGATCCTGATCAAATAAGGCAGGTAGTTATTTCGATTGTAGAAAATGCAAAGGAGGCAATGCCTTTAGGAGGTGAATTAATTATTCGTATTGAAAATTGTACTGTTTTTGAAAAATCTGATTTGCATATTCCAGAAGGCAAATATGTTAAAATATCATTTATAGATCACGGAGTAGGTATTCCACCAGAAAATCTCCAAAAAATATTTGACCCGTATTTTTCTACCAAAGTTAGAGGCAACGAAAAAGGAATGGGATTAGGATTATCTATTAGCTATTCAATTATTTCCAAACATAATGGATATATTACTGTATCATCAAAAGTTGGTCAAGGTTCAATCTTTACTATCTATTTACCAGCTGCCTCTGATTAAATCCTGAAAATATTTCCAATTTTATGAATAATTATTAATTAAAATAAAAGAATTATTAATATGAAAAAAATTATTATTGATGGTAATAGTTTAACATTAGATGACATATTTAATGTAGTTTATAATGGATACATTGTAGAACTTTCATCTTCAGCCAGGGAAAAAATATTAAAATCTCGTGCATTGATTGATTCATGGATTGATAAGGATTCTGTTATTTATGGTGTTACTACAGGCTTTGGTGAATTTGCCAATGTTAAAATCAATATTAATGAAATCGAACAATTACAAAAAAATCTGATCTATAGTCATGCTGCTGGTACGGGTGTATTTTTACCAATTGAAATTGTAAAGGCAATGTTTTTACTGAGAATAAATACACTTTCTAAAGGATATTCAGGGATAAGGTTAGAGACAATAGAATTTATGATAAAAATGCTCAACAATAACATTATTCCTCTTATTCCTTCACAGGGGTCAGTAGGTGCTAGTGGTGATTTAGTTCAACTGGCTCATCTTGTTTTATCAATGATGGGAATCGGTTTTGTAGTAATTCCTGAAAAAATTTCAAGATCAGGCTCTCAGGCTGTATTTAACAAAGGATTTAACTATAAACTTCATACTGTAGATAAAATAGAAATTGAGAAATTAGATATTCTCAAAGCTGACTTAGCTTTGAGAAAAATTGGCTTACAACCTATTACCTTAAAAGCTAAAGAAGGTTTAGCTTTAATAAATGGCACGCAAATGATGAGTGCCTATCTATCATTATGTGCTGGTTATGCTATCGATCTATCAAAAATCATTGATATTTCAGCTTCTATGAGCATTGAAGCTCTTAAAGGATCGGATACTCCTTTTGATGAAAGAATTCATAATCTAAGACCACATAATGGTCAAAAAGAGTGTGCAGCAAATATAAGAAAGCTTATTGAAAATAGTGAAATAAGAGAATCACATAGATATAATCATGAAAAGGTTCAAGATGCATATTCTCTTCGCTGCATACCTCAGGTACATGGTGCTTCAAGAGATACAATTAGATATGTAAAAAATATTATAGAAACAGAAATAAACTCTGTTACAGATAACCCGATAATTTACCCTGAAGACGAAAAACATTTTGAAGGTGGTAACTTTCATGGGCAACCTATTGCGCTTGCATCAGATTTTCTAGGAATAGCACTTTCTGAATTTGCTAACATCTCTGAAAGAAGAATCGAAAGACTTGTAAACGGTAACCTGAGTGGTTTACCAAGATTTTTAACTACACAAGGAGGTTTAAATTCTGGGCTAATGATAGCTCAATATACAGCTGCATCATTAGTATCAGAAAATAAAGTATTAGCTCATCCAGCTTCAGTTGATTCTATACCAACATCTGCAAATCAAGAAGACCATAATTCAATGGGTAGTATTGCATCCACAAAGTGTTATCAAATATTAAGGAATACACAAGCTGTGGTAGCAATAGAATTTATCTGTGCAGCACAAGGTATTGATTTTCATTCTCCATTAAAATGTGGTAAGGGTTCAGGGAAAGCTTACGAAATAATCAGAGAACACATACCTCATTTAACTGGAGATAGAATACTCTACGATGATATTCAAACATCACTTGATTTGTTAAGGGAAAATATTATTTTAGAAGGTGTTGAAAATATTGTTGGGAAATTACTATAAGGATTAAATGTGATCGAGAAAGATAAAATATATACACTAACAATTGAAGACTATGCTAATGAAGGAAAATCAATAGCAAGAATTGAAAACTTTGTCGTTTTTATTGATAATGCAATACCTGGAGATGTTGCCGAAGTAAAAATTTACAAATCAAAAAAAAATTATGCGCTTGGCAAAGCAGTAAAAATTTTAAAAGAATCTGAAAAAAGAATTAAACCAAGATGCAAATATTTTGGCCTATGTGGTGGATGCAAATGGCAAAATATGATTTATAGTGAACAATTAAAATATAAAAGAGATGCAATTTATGATTCAATAGAAAGAATTGGTAAAATAGATTCACCAAATGTAGATGATCCAGTGCCTTCAGATGATATCTATTATTTTAGAAATAAAATGGAATATTCATTTTCAGATAAACGTTGGTTAACACAAGAAGAAATTGGAATAGAAAACAAAACTAATAACTTTGCATTAGGACTTCATATACCTGAAAGATACGATAAAGTACTTGATATAGATGAATGTTATTTGCAATCTGAAAAAAGTGTAAAGGTACTCAATTTTACAAGAAGTTTTGCTATAAGAAATAATCTTTCTCCTTATTCAACGAAAACTCAAAAAGGATACCTAAGAAATTTAGTTATTAGAGAAAGTAAAAACACAAATGATTTTATGGTTAACCTTGTTACCTTTGATAACAACGAAGAAATTTTAAAAAAATATTGCGAGGAATTACTTAATGAATTCGACTTTATTACTACGATAGTTAATAATATTACTTCAAAAAAATCTCAGGTGGCTGTAGGTGAACATGAAAAGGTGTATTATGGTTCAGGAAAAATTATTGAAAAATTAGGTGATTATACTTTTTCTATATCAGCAAATTCCTTTTTCCAAACAAATACTAAAGGAACAGAAAAATTATATAATGTAGTAAAAAGTTTTCTCACAAATAAAAAAATTGATTTATTATGGGATCTTTACTGTGGAGCTGGTACAATCTCAATCTATGTTTCAAAATATTGTAACAATATTTTAGGATTTGAACTCGTTCCTTCAGCAATTTATGATGCAGAAATAAATGTAAAATTAAATAATATAAATAATTGCAAGTTTATATCTGGAGATTTAAAAAATTCAATACTTGAGTATGCAAAATATAAACCTGATGTTGTTATAATGGATCCTCCAAGGAGTGGAGTGCACAAAGATGTAATAGAGGTCTTACTATCAATCAACCCTGAACAAATTATTTATGTTAGCTGTAACCCACAGACCCAGGCAAGAGATATTGAACTTTTATCAAAAAATTATAATATTATGAATATACAACCTGTAGATATGTTCCCTCATACTATGCATATAGAGAACATAATAAACCTGATAAGAAAATAACAATAGAATTTGGAGGATAAATTGAAATATTTATATCTTTTGTTTATTTTTTCACTTTTCCTTGGATGTTCTTCAAGTAAGGAGAGTATAGAAGGGGTAATTTGTATGATTGGTAACGATCCCTTTTCCGAGATAGCCCTACAAACAGATTCAATAACAGTGTATAGGTTAGAAGCCTCTATGGAAATAAAAGAAGTATTAATTAAAAATCAAGGAAGACAAGCAAAAATAATTTATAATAAAAAGGATTCTTCAGAATTACCACCAAAAATTTTTGTAAAGGAATATCAATTATTAAAATAGCAACACAAAGAAAGGGTAAAATCTATGAAAAAATTCTTAATTTTAATTCTAATTCTTAATTTTTGTATTTTTACAAAGGGTTATTCTCAAATTATTGAAAAAATTGAAAAAGAAAATAGTGGTATTTATCCAATAGATGGTACTCATCTACTCTGGAAAGAAGATGAAGAGGTTTCAAAGTTTTTAAGAGAAAATCCTGATTATTTTGATAAGATAAAATTAAATAAAAAAACTGCCTGGAATTTTACTGTTGGTTCAACAAAGAGCTGGTATGCAGTAGATTTCACTAACAGTAATAAACAATATCAGACTAATTCTACCTGTAGAGCTGTGGGAACAAACTGTTATATATTTGTAGAAGATGCAATGTGGAATTCAAGAGTAAATCAAGCTGCTGTAGATTCTATAAAGGCAGCTTTTGATAGTAGAACACCTGCTAATGCAACAAAAGGAATATACCAGACAAATACAGAAACATTCGGATATCCCCCTGATGTTGATAATGACCCCAAAATAATAATTTTTATTCTAGATATTAAAGATGGTTATGATGGTGATGGCGGTTATATTGAGGGTTACTTCAGCTCTTCTAATGAGGTAGGATATAACAACGCTGAGATTTTCTTCATAGATGCTAATCCATTAGATTTAAGAACTTCCTCTGGTCTTCAAGGAGGAATGTCAACTCTCGCGCACGAATTTCAACACATGATACATTGGAACTATCATCGCACTTCATCACAACAACCTTTCGTTAACGAAAGTTGTTCTTTGGTAGCTGAGGTTATATGTGGCTATCCTATTTATAACCAAGGAAGATATGCTGGAGAAACTAATCACTATTTATTTGATTGGAGAAGCACCTTAAGTGATGAAGTATTGAACGATTATTCTCGTGCTGCAAGATTTAGTGTATATCTACTTGACCAATTTGGAAACTCAATATTCAGAAAGATTGTTGAAACACAACAATATGGAATAAATGCATATATTGATGCTCTTTCAAAAATTGGTGCAAATATTACTTTTAAAGACTTATTAATTAATTGGTTTATTGCAAATAACCTTGATGATAAAACCATTAATACAAATTGGGGTTATAATTATAAAAACTTAACTAAACCTTATGGTAAACTATGTTATAATCCAAATATTATTATAGAAAATACTGTAGAGCCTTATGCTGTAGAATATATTACAATAAAAGCTGGTGAAAACATTAAAGCAACTTTTAGTACAAAATCTACTTCACTTGTAATAAAAGCTATAGAAATTGGCTCAACAGGAAAAAGGGTTTTAGACATTTCAAGTAATGGTACTTTTTCAGAACCAGAATTTGGAACAAAATATAACATAATTACTTTTGCTATTATGAATCCTGAAAGCTTTTATGATCAAGCTTATAGCTGTACGTTAACTGGTGCAAGTAAAGCTGTTGAATTAAAATGGGATGATACTGAACCAGTAGGATATTTAAAAAGGCCTCCTCTTGATACTATTTGCGTTACATTTGATGCAGTTGAAGGAGGAAGATTAGACTCAATAAAAGTAGCTGCGAGGAGAATTGGAACTCTTACTGGTGCAGTATATAAATTAACAGGTGTTATTAATCCCTCTCCTCTAGGAATAAGACTTTCTGAATTTTTTACTCTTAACAGCACTGAAACACCGAGCTATCCTTATCCTGTTCCATACCCAAATTGGCTAACTGCTAATCTAAAATCACAAAATATTAAAACTGATTACTCTTTTGCAGTAGCATTTGGTGTACCTCAGGATGATTCTAAGTTTGCATATATTATGGTTTCTCAATATCCAAGTAGTTCACCTTATCATAGTTATACTTACCAAAATAGCCCTTCAGACAACAAACCACCAGGATGGTATTATATAACAGATGGTTCAGGCAACGTATTTATTTATTTAATTAGAGCTTATGTTGGATTTGAAAACACAAATGAAGTAATTGAACTTAAACCTCGCATTTTCAATCTCAGCCAAAACTATCCAAATCCATTTAACCCTGAAACAAAAATAAAATTTAGTCTCGAAAGCAATGGACCCACAAAATTAGTAATATATGATATTATGGGCAAAGAAGTACAAACTTTAATAGATGAATATAAACATGCGGGAGAATATGAAATTACCTTCAGACCTAATAAAATCTCTTCTGGTGTTTATTATTACAAATTACAACAGGGTAATTATTTAAGTATTAAAAAAATGGTTTTCCTCAAATAATACAATTTTAAATGGGGTTGAAATCATCAACCCCATTTAAACCATACTGTTATTTTTTATTCAATTCAGAAAATACAATTCTTTGGACATCAATTAGTGGGATATTTTTTTCTAAGGATATTTTTTTACAATCTTCAAACTCGGGGTAAATTTTATTTGAATCATTTAGATATACGATTTTACACTTAATTTTTCCTAATGATGTTTCAAATTCTTTTTCTTCTCTTTTCAGTATCTCTCTTTTAACAGGAAGCATTCTTATACCAATAGTTGTAGTGTTCAAGTAAATGAACTCCAAAATTTTAGTCGAAAGCTCTTTTGGAGCAAGTATTGATAGTAAAATTCCCGGTCTTCCTTTTTTCATAATTACAGGTGTAATATAAGCATCATTTGCGCCTAATTGAATTACTCTTTCAATAACAAAAGGATATATCTGGGGATTCATATCATCGATATTTGTTTCAATTAGAATCACATCATCATTTACAAATTCAGAATACGAATGACCAATGAAAATTCTTAGCAGGTTTGGTGTATTTGGGATCTCTATACCTCCAGCACCATAACCAATTCTTTCTATATTAAATTCATTACCAGTCATCATACCACTTGATAATGTCGTAACAATAGCGGCTCCTGTTGGAGTAGTTAACTCATAAGGAATATTCTCAATTGTTGATGGATAACCAATCAATATTTCAGAAGTAGCAGGTGCTGGAATAGGAATCTGGCCATGTTGAGTTTTTACAAAACCGCCACTACCAACTTTGATAGGAGTTGAGAAGATCTTTTCAATTTTTAACAAATCTATACAAATAGCCGCTCCAATAATATCAACTATAGAATCTATAGCTCCAACTTCATGGAAGTGTACTTTTTCAATCTCTGTATTATGAACTTTTGCTTCAGCAACTGCAATTTTATAAAATATTTTTTTTGAATTATTCTTTATATTTTCATTTAAATCACTTTCATCAATAATTTTGTTAATATCCTGTATATTTCTGTGTACGTGTTCATGT
>Ga0116145_1002167_pt1 | contig 18168 bp, 12 predicted proteins | sample AD_JPNHG1_MetaG_FD_89747 | JGI IMG/M metagenome (GOLD analysis project Ga0116145, IMG submission 89747) | Active sludge microbial communities of municipal wastewater-treating anaerobic digesters from Japan - AD_JPNHG1_MetaG | ecosystem: Engineered > Bioreactor > Anaerobic > Digestate | place... | reverse complement strand
ATCGAAGTCAGAGAAGAAATAGAGATAAAAGATATTATAGAAAATGAAGATAACTTTAAAAAAGAAAAAATTTCAGAAATAGAATATAAAAATTATGCAATTGAAAATATATTACCAAAAGTTTTGCATCCTCATATTTTAGCAGATGAGGATGATGACAAAATAACTGAAGAAAAAGCAGCTATAATACTTAAAACTTTAAAAGATTTTGGTATTGAATCAAAATTATTAAACTATATAAAGGGACCTGTTGTTACAAGGTTTGAACTTGAGATAGATGAAAAAGTCAACCTTGGAAAGATAATAAATCTAGAAAAAAATATTACCTATAACCTATCAGCTGAAAAGATAAGGATCCTGGCACCAATTCCTGGTAAAAAGGCTGTTGGTATTGAAATCCCAAATGAAATAAAACAAATAGTATATTTTACAGACCTTGCAAAATCTGATGAATTTAAAAATTCAAATATGAATCTTCCATTTATACTTGGTAAAGATATCGAAGGAAAAACAATAGTTACAGATATTTCGAAATCACCACATCTTTTAATAGCAGGAAGAACAGGTTCTGGTAAATCTGTCTGCATAAATACATTAATCGCATCACTTGTCATAGCTAATCCTCCCGAAAGAGTAAGGCTTCTTTTGATAGATCCAAAAAGAGTCGAACTTTCATTGTACAATGACTTACCACATCTTTTAACAGATGAGATAATTATATATCCCGAAGATGCTTCAGCAGCATTAAAATGGCTTGTTGCTGAGATGGAAAATAGGTATTCAATACTTAAGGAACATAGTGTTAGATCTATTGAAGATTACAATCAGATAATGGAAGAAAAATTACCTTATCTTGTTTTGATAATAGATGAATTTTATGCCTTAATGCAAACCGCACAAAAAATAATAGAGGATTCTTTGATACATCTTTCTGCTATGGCAAGAGCGGTAGGAATACATCTTATATTCGCAACACAAAGGCCATCTGCTGAAGTCGTTACAGGTGTAATAAAATCAAATCTTCCTTCAAGGATAGCCTTTCAAACATTTTCTAAAACAGATTCAAGGATTATCCTTGATACATCAGGAGCAGAATCTTTGCTTGGAAATGGAGATATGCTTTTTTCTTTTGCGGGTCTGCCACCAGTCAGGATTCAGGGGGCTTTCATTTCTACGAATGAAGTAAGAGAACTTGTTAAAAAGATATCAGAAAAATATAAAACAGAGAGAAAGGCTATAAATGAATTATTTTCAGATATTAAAATTGAAGAAAATGGATATAATGCCGATGAATCTTTTATTGATGATCCTCTTTATCCTCAGGCAGTCGAAATTGTAAAAAGAGAAAGAAAAGTTTCTGCCTCATATTTACAAAGAAGATTGAAAATAGGTTATAACAGAGCTGCAAGAATTGTGGAAAAAATGGAAGAAGATGGTTTAATATCAAGTCTAATAGATGGGAAAAAAAGAGAAATTTATATATAGAAAAGATAATTTTACTTTAATTGAATCTGATTAAAATATCATAAAATCCTTTCCATAAATCAAAAGATGGTTGCAAAATAATATCTTCATCTTTCTCATTAAAATAATAGATATTTTTATTTATAACTGCTTTCAAGTTCTTAAAAAGATTATTTGAGAAAAATTCTTTATCTACAAATGAAGATGCGACAATTATATAGTCGGGGTTCAGCATCAGCAGTTTTTCGAAGGAGATATTTATCCAACCTTTTTCATTTATAACATTTGCAAAACCAGTAAATTGAGCTAAAAAAGATAGATAAGAGTCAGATCCCGCGCAGGTAATGTTTTTATCGGCCCAAACAATGAAAATAATAGTCTTGCCAGAGAATTTAATTTTTAAACTTATTAATCTATTCTCAAAGGGAGTTATCTGCTGCTCTTTTAGTTTTGTATATTCTTTTTCTTTTTTAACTATTTTGGAAAGACTATAAAGATTGTTTGATATTGAATTATAATCAGAAGGAGTTGTAGAGTATACAAAATAAGGTATATTTAATTTTTCTATTTCATATAGTTTTTGTATTGGAAAAGACTGATCAAGAATGAGTAAATCAATCTTGCTTTTAACAATTGTTTCAATATTAGGATTGTTGAAATCTCCAAGATTGAATGTTTCTTTTGATAAAAATTCTTTATATTTAATTATTGAATATGAATCTACTCCAATAATCTTACTATTTTCAACATTCAAAAATATAAATGATTTTAATGCAGCAGGATTAATAATCCCAATCCTTTGATAATCAAGAAGCTTAACTTTTCTCCCAAGGCTATCCATAACAAAATCATTGGATTGTGAAAAAGATAAAAAAGAGAAGAAGATTACTAAAGATAAAAATAAAAGTAAAAAAATAGATAAACTTATTCTAAAAGATTTCTTATTGACAAAAGCCAACATATAAACCCCTTTTTATTTCACTTTTCCCATAAATTAAAATTAGCAAAATTAATTTAGCTATCAATAGGGTTTTTAATTATTTAATTCATCATATCTTAACTTGAAAGCATAAAAGTAAGTGGTATCAAAAAGCTTTTTGTAAAGATCTTTGCATTTAATTTTATACTGATCATCTTTTGTGATTTTATACAAAGAATAAATGATAGAAGCTTTTTTTTCATCTTCATCTGAAGATGAAAGAAGATTTAATAGATTTGAAACATCATTTTTAATTGTGTATCTTAAAACCAGACAATCAAAGATATTTTCATCACTATGAATTTCGTTGGATATTTCAAAAGCTTCTTCATTTGCAGTTTCTGCAAGATCTAAAAGATTCATTTCCCATAGCATATCTGCCTTTTTCCTTAATAACTCGCATAGATGATAATCAAGATGTAATTCTTTTGCTAATCTAATTGCTTCATCATAATATTTTAGAGCTTTCTCATATTCTTTTTTTGAATCTAAAGTCTTTGCAATATTCATAAGTGAAGTTACATAACCTCTTTTGTCACCTATTAATAAAGTTATTTCTTTTTGTAAATTAAAATTATCCAATGCGATCTCAAAATCTCCTTTACATAAAGCAAGATTTCCTATATTTCCTATAGCGATGGAGAATCTTCTTTTATCTCCCATGCTAAGGAAAATCTCTTTTATTTCTTCAAAACATTTCATGGCATTTTCATAATCAAATTTATCTCTATAAAGATTTCCAATATTACCAACAGCTATGCAATATCCCGTTTTATCTCCTATTTCAAAACAGATTTTCTTTCTTTCTTCATAGCATTTTAGTGCATTTTCAAAATCGCCTTTATAATGATATGAAAGGCCCATATTTCCTACAGCTATTGAATATCCTCTTTTATCATTTATCTGTTTACATATTTCCATCTTTTCTTCATAATATTCCATGGCTTTTTCATAATGTCCTTTATCTGCAAATACATTTCCAATATTTTCAATTGCAATAGAATAACCCGCCTTATCATTTATCTGATAACAAAGATTTTTCATCTCTTCATAAAATTCAAGTGCTTTATCATATTCTCCTTGATTGAAATAGATATTTCCATAGTCTTTTAGTATAAAAGAATACTGTCTTTTATCATCAATATTTTTAGCAACTGCACTCGCTTCATCAAGTAAAGTGATCGCCTTCTCATAGCTTCCCTTTGATATCAATAAGGAAGAAAGCATCTCTTTACTTTTGCATATTGACTTAAGTTCTCTTGATTCTTCTGCAAGTTTTAAAGCAAGTTTATAACTTTCTTCAGCAAGGTCCCATTTCCCCATCAATTCAAGGATATATCCCTTATTTATTAGAATCTCTATCTTTTTAAGAATGTTATTTTCAAGTTCAAATAATCTATTATAACAATTAACCAATTCATTGTTTTTATAATTGAATTTTAAAAATTCTGCTGCTTTTTCATAGTAAAAAATTGCTTTGTCAAATCTTTCTGCTTTATCATAATGGTAAGCTATTTCGCTATATTTTTCCTGATTTTTTCCATAAAGCTGCTCAAGAATTTGACCAATTATATTATGAATAAATGTCAATCTTTGACGAAGTTGCATTTCATAGGCAACCTGTTGAAGAAGTGCATGCTTGAAAATATATTTTAATTCACTTATTGAAATCCAGATCTTCTGTTTTTCGCATTCAATTACTATTTCATCACTACTTTCCTTGTTTAAGTTATTCATCAATTCATTTATAAGTATTTGAAGTATTTTCAATTCAAATTCCATACCGATCACAGAAGCTATTTGTACAGCTTCTTTTAATTCTGAAGAAAGTCTATCTATTCTTGCCATTATAACAGAATTGATACTTGATGGTATTTGTAAATCATAAGATACAAGTGAAAAAAGTCCATCTTTTTTGTTTAATAGATTATTTTCAAGAAGGTAAAGACAGAATTGCTCTATATAAAATGGATTTGACTGGGTTTTAGATATAATAAATTCCTTCAACTCTTGAGTGGCATTTCCTGTTAATTCAACTTCTATTAACCTTTGCGAACTAACATCTGAAAGAGAAGTTAAAACAATTTCTTCAGATAATATTTGTTCTTCCAATTTTATTGCTGGTTTTGTATCATCATCATTTATTCTACTTGTTATTATAAGACCAACAGGAAAGTCAGTAATATTTCTTGATAGAATCTTAAGTTCTTCAAGTGAATCAAAATCAATCCAATGAAAATCTTCAAAAATAATAAGAGTTGGTTTTAAAATACTATTTGCAATAATAAAATCCTTTATTGCATAAAGGGTATTTTCATATCTACCTTTTGGGTCAAGTGATTCGTATGGGCTATTTTTATAATATATACCAATTATTGATGCTATGAATGATCTGGTTCTAATAAGTTCTTTGACAAGTTTATTTACTTTAAGATCCTTTATTTGAGATAATTTTTCTATAAGTTCATCATATTTTTTCTCAAAAAATATTTTCTTTTCATTTTCATCTTTTGCTAGATCAAGGTTAAAATATTTTTTAAGAAAATATTCAAAGGCATTTAAACTATTTTTTATTATGCTATCTGATTGAAGTGTAAATATAAAAAAATCTTCTTTAATATCTTTTGTAGCCTCATATATTAACCTTGATTTACCGATTCCTGCTTCTCCATAAATATATAATATTGAAGATTTCTTTTTATCCTTAATACCTTCGATAAAATTCTTTATTTTATTTAACTCTTTATCCCTGCCAATCATGGGTGAGAAATATTGATAAAAAGTCACACTTTGTTTTTGCGAAACTAATTCATATATCTGGACCTTTTCTGATTTTCCTTTAATTTTTTTACTTCCTATTTGTATAATTTCATATTCATTTTTGATATTTTCAGCCAACCCGTAATTAATCCATATATGACCAAATTTGGTAGCTGACATTAATCTTGCAGATAGATTTACAATATCTCCAAGACACGTATATTCTGCCCTGGTATTATTACCTAATAATCCACAGTAAGTTATTCCGAAAGTCATACCAATTTTAATTTCATTATTCAATTCTTTTTTTATAGATAAAGCAAAGTTCATTGCTCTTTTAATCTTATTTTCATAGGTCACCGGAAATCCAAAAAATATTACTACTGTAAATCCTTTATCTGAAAAATCGATCTTATTAAAATAACCTCCATAGTAATCATTTTTTGCAATTATTGTTGATATAATTTTTTCAATCCTTTTATGATTTTTTTTCTTTTTAATTCCTATAAATATTGATATAACTTCTCTAAATTCCCCTTTTATATTATATTTTAATAATTCTTTCGGGACGAAAAGACTTAGAATTGCGGGAGTTAAGATTCTCTCTTCTTTTTCTATTTTTTTGATATTTAAATCTTTGATCTTATATATTTCATAATATCCTTCATCTATAAACTTTATTTTACAGTATTTATCAAAGAGTTTAATTGTATTTGAATCTGCAATTATCTTCATTTCTGTGCTTATTCCGCCATTTTTAATACTTTTATCTATGGCTTCACCCTTAAAATAAAAAGATTTATGGTTATCCAATCCAGGAATTCCCCATTTTATTTCTCCATAAGCAACTCCAATCTTTGCAGATAAACTAAAAGATCCGAATGTTGTTTTTTGAATACTTTTATTTTGAAGTATTTCTTTTATTTCTTTTAATGTTAAGCAAAGAAATTTTAAATCTTCTTCTTTGAAAATAACAATGATAGCGTCGCCTATAAAAGAACCAACAAAACCATTATTTTTATATATTGAATCTACTATTGGTGAAAAAAGATTATCCAGTATATTGGATATAATTTCTGCACCTGTTTTATCTTTACTCATTAAAGTCTCAGTCATATTTGTAAAACCTTTAATATCTACAAATAAAATAAAACCATTAAAACTTCCATAGGTCTTTTTTAAGGCAAGATTAAATCCAATAAAATCTGGAATAAGATTTTTCATATATTTTTAGTTTCCTTTTTATGAATTATAAATTTTATTTTATAAATTTCAAAAACAAAATCAATCTTTACATTAATAATTTTTGATATAAAATTTTTTTAATAAATAATTAATCTATAAATAGACTATGAAAAAATTAAGTTAATAAAATCTTAAGGGGTATATATGTCATCTAAAGGGTTAGGAAATAAATATGGATATCATAGAGTGCTGGAACCCAAAGGAGTTTTACCACAAACTGCCTGGAAAATTGATAATGATATGGATATCTGGGATAATGAGATACTGGTAAGTGTTTCTACATTGAATATTGACTCGGCTTCTTTTACACAGATCAAGCAACAGGCTGAAAATGATGAGAAAAAGGTTGCTCAAATTATTTTAGATACAGTTGAAAAAAGGGGAAAGCAACATAATCCAGTCACAAATTCAGGTGGAATGTTTGTTGGAACCGTAAAAAAGATAGGGGATGTGTTAAAAGATAAGTTAGATATTAATGTTGGGGATAAAATAGCATCGCTTGTCTCTTTATCTTTGACCCCTCTTAAAATATATTCCATTAAAAAAGTACATCTTCACACTCAACAGGTCGAAGTCGAAGCAGATGCAGTTCTTTTTGAATCAGGAGTATGGGGAAAGATTCCACAAAATATTCCTGAAAAAGTTGCTTTAGCTGTTTTAGATGTTGCAGGAGCCGCTCCACAGGTTGCAAAACTTGTAAATCCGGGTGATACAGTTGCTATTTTTGGTGCTACTGGAAAATCTGGTCTTCTTTGCTGCTATGAAGCGAAAAAAAGAGCGGGAATAAATGGGAAGGTTATAGGCATAGATCTTTCTCAAATAGGGCTTAAAAGACTTTCAGAACTTGGCTTTTGTGACATTTTGATAAAAGCAAATGCTCAAAATCCACTTGAAGTTTATTATCAATTTTTAGAAGAAACAGACGGAATACTTGCTGATGTTTCTTTTAATATGGTAAATGTTGAAAATACAGAGATGTCAAGTATTCTTTGCACAAAAGATGGTGGGAAAATATACTTTTTTTCTATGGCTACATCATTTACAAAAGCAGCTTTAGGAGCTGAAGCAGTTGGTAAAGATGTAGATATGATAATAGGAAATGGCTATACTAAAGGTCATGCTAATTTTACACTATCTCTTTTAGAAGAATCTAAAAAACTCAGGAATTTATTTATCGAACTTTATGGATAATATTTTAATCAAAATTAGTAGCAAAAAATAGATTAAAATAATATATTAATTAGGATTTTAATCAATTAGATAAGATATAAATATTTAATGTTAAGTTTTAAGTTTATATTTCAATTAAAATCTATTTTTTTTATCGTTTTTTTATCATTTAATCTATTTTTACATTTATCCATCAATTTCATCTTTTGAAAAATATACCCCTGAAAATATGCCGGATTTACAATATGCAGTATGGATATTTCCTTCTAGATCTTCATATCTGACTTTAAAAATAAATGCATCTTTTTCACCAAACCATCCATAACCAAAAGGTGCCCAACGAATGGAAATTACTGTATATCCTTTTTCTTCCAATGCACTTTTTGCTGCACCTCTACATAAAAAAAATACTATTAACCATATACCAAAAATTACAAAAAGGAATATTATAGAATAACTAATTTTATTTATCCTTTAATCTTTATTTTAGATAAAAATAAAGAATTTTTATAATTTTTCAAAAAACTTATTTTGTAGCAAAAAACTTTAATGCTTCATAAACAAAAAATATAGGCAAAATTAAAGCTTTTAAAAAGCTTAAGCCCTCCAATTAAATGTTGTCACCTGAGAAATAAAGTAAATCGATGAACCAATAAAGCAAAGGCGATAAATAGCTTAGGATGAAAATTTTTATTATATAACTAAACAATAAGACTAAAAAATAATTAAACAAAAAAATATTGCTTGACAAAAAATAATAATATTATACAAATAAATATATGATAGATTCACTATTCACTATTCACTATCACAAATGTCGAAACTGCTTATCAGTAAAAGCAAGATCTTTTGTAAAACAATTAAATTTAAACTATAAATATGAAAAATACCAATATTATAAATATAAATATAACTTAATATCTGGATTTGGATAGCTCCCGATTATACAGGGAGCAAAAAGTATATAGGTAATTAAACAAAAGAATTAACAGAATATTGAAAAATATAATTATAAAAAATAAGATATAATAATTGTTTAAAATATAAATTGATAAAAATAATAATAAACGAAAGATAAGTTTAAATTAAAAAAATGTATGAAAAGAGGTGAAAATATATGAAAAAAATTATAATAGTAAGTATAATATTTTTATTATTTATTTCTTTATTTTTTTCATGTGAGTTAGGTTTAAACGAATCAAAGACTTATAATGCAATAGATGCAACAAATGCACTTTCTAAACTTGCACCAGTATTTTCTGAAGTATTAAAAGATAATCCAGAATTTATAGGATTAATAAAGGATGAGGCAAATAAAAAATTCGATGGTGAAACTGATGTGCTATTTGACAATATTAAGAATTTATCAGTTATTAAAGGTGGAAAAACATTAAAAGATTTACTCGAAGCAAAATTAATAACGAAGGGTCAATCAGAAAGCCTTGATCAATTAATAGCAAAAATACCTTATTTCAATATATATGTTTTTACACCTGAAGAAAAGTCTCCAAATAAAAATGTTGATGAAAATATAATTTTTTGTGCAAATAGATATGATGTTGATGATATGAAATTGGACTATATAGAAGGATATGATTTAAATGGAAATAAAATCTTATTAAATGCTCAAATTCCTCCAAAAGATTGTATTGTTTTTGTTTTAGGAATTAATGAAAGAGTTGAGTATAATTCAAAAAATTACTTGACTACCAAGTCGTCATTAGATGATGGCTCAATTAATCATAATGAAAAGTTAAAAGGTTTATATTTGAAAACAACAATGGATCCTTGGCCATTTGGTAATGCAGAGGTTTATATTTTGTATTTATTTGGTGGAAATAATGGAATAAGACAAAATTATTCTGAAGTGGATAAAAGTGGAAAATGGTATATATTTGATAATGTTATTTACTCTTACTCGAATTTACCTGAAAATATGTATTATAAAATAAGAATTATGGAAGAAGACTGGTGGCCTTTTACAATTGATTCAACATTATCTCTCAATTATAGATGGGAAGGAATTGTTTTTAATTTCACTTTTACCTTTAAAATTCAGGCTCTTGATGATTTGTTTGGAGAAACTCAGGTTTATTATTGGCATGACAATCCTCAAGAATATTTTGTGGGAAATGCATATATTAAACTCGGATATTAAAATTTCATGATTTTAAGAGGTGAAAATGGGAAAAATAAAAATCATTTTTTTTATTTTGCTTTTAATTTTTTTTATAAGCCAAAATGTATTAGCTGAAAATTCTCAGATTTCAATTGATTGTACATCTTTTCTTTTTAATTCCTTCATAGAGTTTAATTATTCATATTATTTAAATCCTTTTTTTTCGATTAGATTTAATTTAGGTTATAGTTTTATTGTGAGCAATCTTTTTTTATTTGAATTTGGTTTTGCTAAATATGCTAAAGAATATTCTGGATTATTTTTAGGGATAGATTTTGGTCTTGTAAAATGGACTTCAAAATCTGTTGATTTTGGGGGTTATCTATTTAATTTATTTTTGGGGTATAGATTAAAAATAGGCAATTTTTTTGCTGATCTTGCAGTGATGGTTGGCATGTTATCTCAATCACTTTGCATTGAAAACGAATTAGTTGAGGGAACTTTCATTGGGTTTAATGTTGAAGTCGGATATTTATTTTAGGGAGTGGTTCAGCTGATAGTTGGCCAAAAAGATAAATTTTTATCTAGGGCATATTAATATTATGCCCTAGATTACTAATAAAAAAATTATATGAAAAATTATTATCATGTTTTTTTTGATGATAGTTATACATATTATTTTTTAACCAAATATAAACAGGTCATAAAGTTAAAATCAAAAGATGAAAAAGAAGATCAAAAATTAATTTTTAAAATTCAAAGGAAATATAAAAAAAATGTCATTAATATTTCAAAAAATAAAAAAAGAAATGGAATATTTTTATTTTTAACAAATTATTGTAATCAGAATTGTATATATTGTTTTGAGAATAAAAATCTAACAAAAAGTAAAATGAATTTAAATACAGCTATAAAAGTCATTGAATATTTTATAAGTAAAATAATTAAAAAGAATGATGATAATCATCTTATATTTTTTGGAGGCGAACCTCTACTTAACTATTCTGTTATTCATAATTTAATAAAATATATGGAAGATAAAAATTATCTTCAATTTTTTAAATTTAAGATTGGTAACAAATGGAACTTTACTGAATCATGAATTAATTCAATTTTTCAATCAATATAATTGTAATTTAACTATAAGTTTTGATGGTCCAGAATATATTCAAAATAATCAAAGGCCACTAATTTCAAATGAAAATTCATACTTTTCTGTAATTAACAATTTAATAAATGTAAATAAAAATAATATACATATTAGAGCTACTTATTATAATTTGAATATATCATTAAAAGATATATATAAACATATTTATAATTTAGGATTTGAAGATATAGATATTGCTCCTGATTTTATCCATTTTAATAAAAATGATTTTATAAAATTAAATATTTATATGGATGACTTAAAAGATATTTTAATTAAACATATTATTTTACATAAAAAAATTTATATGTCTCCAATTAGAAATAGTATTTTAAATCTTTTATCTCCATACATTTCAAATAATTATAAATGTCAAGCAGGAGAGCATATTTTTGCTATAGATCCCATAGGTAACATATATCCATGTCATAGATTTTGTGGAGATGATAATCATATTTTAGGTAATATTTTCAGTGAAAATAAATTATTACCATTTAACTCCAAGATAAATAAAGATAAATGTAAAAATTGTTGGAATAAATTTACATGTACACATGGTTGTATTTACAATAACTATATTAAAAATGGAACTTACAATTATGAAAATGAATTATTTTGTTTATATTCAAAAAAATTGACTGAAATATCAATCGAAATTATAGATAAAATATCTTTTGAAATTTTAAATCAAATTTTAAATTTCTAAAAATAAATTAATTTAAGGAATAAAGATGAAAAAAATAATTAAATTTTTATTTCATTATTTAAAAAAAGATCTTATCTTTTATTTTATAATCATATTTTTTTTGGAATCAATTATATATTTGATAAATATATTTATCCCCATATTTCAAAAATATATTCTCGATAAATATTTGATTTCAAAAAAGTATTATTTATTATTTATTAATTTCAGTATACTTTTTGTTATTTCTAATATAGTTTTGGTTTTTATTTCCTGTAAATATATCTTTAAATTAAAACAAATGCTTGAAGATGAAATGCTTTGTTCAGTATTTAAAGAAGATGAAAAAAAAATATTTAAAAAAGGAATTGGAGGATTTTTATCCACAATATTTGGAGAAGCTGAACATCTTTCCTTTTTTTTGAATCAAAACTATGTATCTTTCTTGTTAAGTTTAATTTATGTCTTTTCCATTGTGGTAATCTCATTAAAATGGACATATATTCTATTATTTTTAGTGCCACTTACATACTTATTTATTTTTATAATCATAAAGTTATCAACTAAAAAAAGTTCAGAATACTTTAATAAAGGAAGGGAAAAAGTTATCGAAATTAATCCAAAGACTTTAGATTATTTAACAAATAGAGATTGCATAGAATATTATTCCTGGTTTTATGATCATAAAGATCAAATAATTAATTTAATTTCTAAAAGAAACAATTTTTTTTTGAAAACTGATATAATAAATACTTTATCAATATCTTCTATTGATATAATAAAGACTATAGGAACTATAATATTGTTTTTACTTGTAATTAAAGACATAGAATCCGGAGTTTCAAAGGTTTCAACTCTACTATTACTACTTACTTATTATTCCCAATCATTTTTACCCATATCTTTATATATTCAAAATGAACAACAAATTCAAAGATTTGATATGTTTTATTCAAGAACCCCTTTAGGATTCAAAAATAATATAAAAATTAATAAATTATTCAAAACCATAGATATAGATATTAAATTTGAAAATGCATCTATAATAATTGAAAATGAAAATCAAGAAGTTCTTAAAAATATTTCCTTAATATTAAAAAAAGATCTATATGGTATTGTAGGATTATCAGGATCAGGAAAAACATCATTAATTAACATCTTGCTTGGCAGAAAGCATTTAAATGCAGGGAAAGTATTAATAGATAATTTAAATATAATTGATATTCCAAGACCAATATTATATGGTTTATTCAATATACTTCCACAGAATAATTTATTTTTCAATGAGTCTGGAAAGTTTAATATAGTATTTTTTAAAAAAATTGTATCCAAAAATGAATATCTAGAGATCAAAGAAGAAAATAAAAATATAATACTTAATGAGATCAATATTATTAATAATCTTGATATAAAAAACGAAAAAAGTTATAATAAAATTATTAAAATTATAGCACAAAAAAAAATATGGCTCATTTCTTCTCTTCTTGGACTAGTCAATATCAGAAATATTGATAAATCTGATATTGATTCTATAATAAGTTTCATTAAATCTATAAATTTAGATGATATAGAGTTTTTAGTTGATATCTATATTGATAGAAAATATATAATTGAAGAAAAATATAAAGATATTATTTCAAGGTTAGATATTTCTTATTTGATTGACAGAGAAATTGGTGAGCAAGGATCTATGATTTCTGGAGGAGAAAAACAAATGCTTTCAATTGCTAGCTTTATGTTAAGAAATAGTTTTAAGATTATAATTATTGATGAACCATTTACATCATTAGATTTGATTAATGAAGAAAAATATTTAAAAATAATTAAGCAATTTATCCAACCATATTTTACGATCGTTATTTCTCATAAGATGAATGTGATAAAAGAACTTTCAAATAAAATATTAGTCATAGATAATTCAAGGATTGAAGCGATAGATACTCACCCGAATCTATTACAAATTGAAGGTTTATACAAAAAAATGTATGAAATTTTTATAGATCAAAAAAAATAAAAAACATATTTGACAAAATTATTTTTTATATTATTTTCATTTTCGTTGCATAGGATCAGGCAATATCCTCTTCTGGATATATAGGCCGGGCTTAAAAGCAGAAGGCTCAAGCCTTCGGGACCTAAAATTAATTAAAATTTAGTTGTAGTTTATTCTATTAGAAATTAATTAAAAAAGGTTGGTTTATGCAAAAGGAATCGTTGAAGCCCGGAATTTCTGAAAAAATCATTAATTCTGGAAAACTTGGTTATATTGAAGGTATCCTATCTATAATAATCAATACTCTTTTATTTGGTATCAAGATCTGGGCTGGTAGTAAAGTTCATAGTATTTCTATGGTTGCAGATGCATGGCATACCCTTTCAGATACATTGACTTCTATCGTTGTTATTTTAGGTTTCTGGATTTCTGCACAACCAAAAGATGATGAGCATCCATTTGGTCATGGAAGGGCAGAAGTCATTGCTGCTATAGTAATAGGGACACTTTTAGCAGTTGTTGGATTTAATTTTATTCTTGAATCGATTAAAAATTTGAAAGGAAGGATTTCAGCTAATTTCAGTACTTTTAGTATTATTATTTTTGGAATTTCTGCTCTGTTAAAAGAAGCACTTGCTTCATTTTCAATCTGGGCAGGTAAAAAGATTGATAGTAAATCACTTAAAGCTGATGGCTGGCATCATAGAAGTGATGCTTTTGCTTCTATTATAATAGTTGTAGCTGCAATTGTTGGGAAATGGCTCTGGTGGATAGATGGGGTTTTAGGTATCATCGTATCACTTTTAATCCTATATACTGCATTTGATGTTGCAAAAGAAGCCTCTAATTCACTTTTAGGGGAAAAACCAGATAAAGAACTTGTTGAAAAGTTAAATTCTTTAATTCATAATACTTCACCAGATATTTCTGATATCCATCATATTCATGTGCATAAATATGGGGACCATTTAGAGATAACGCTTCACATTAGAATGGAAGGAACAAATGATGTAAATTATGCTCATGAAATTGCAACATCGATTGAAAAATCCATCAGAGATGAATTAAAAGCTGAAGCAACTATTCATATAGAACCAGAAAAATAGATAAAACTTGAAAAATAATGTTTTTTTAATAATTAATATCTAAAATTAAAAGAAACAAAAGAAAATCAAATAGTATTCAATACAAATTGTAATTTCAATATCAATGGCAATTTCAATATAAATACTCTAAATAAAAAAAATAAAAATGGGTTGGCTCGAAATTTGAAGGCCAACCCTTATTAATTGTTAATAAAAATAAGAATAAAAGTTAAAATAAAAATAAAAAAAGCAAAAATAGGAATAAGAATGAAGTAAAAAAGAAGAAACAATGATCCTATTTTAAATTATATAAAATATTTAATATAATTAATTGAACTAAAAAATTATCTGAAATACAAAGTTTAATTGATATGCAGGTAAATTAATAACATCAAGTTTATACTGGTCTTCTGCTGAAACAACGGTTCCATTTGTCTGAGTAAAATCAGCATAACCAAGCTCTTTTGCATCTGGAAAGCCAGGATAAAAAAATAGATTGAATTGAATTCCAAAAAGAAGATTATTGTTTATTGTATAATATCCTTTTAATATGATATTAATCCTATCAAAATATCCATATGGTGTCTTTGGATTTGTTCTACCAGTAAATTCATTTGCACTATTAGTAAAATAAAGATAATTTATAACATCTCCATATAAGTTGATATATTCAAAACCAAGTCCTGTTATAAAATTTGAAAACTGATAATTTATACCTAAAAATGCTTTTAATCTATAAAGAGTGGTAAGACCATAAAAATTATATAGCATGTAATTTTTTTCAGTATAACTTGGCATAACAAGATTATTTGTATTTGAAGTCAAATTATTAATATAATCTGTCCATGTTGTCCCGTCAGCTTTTTTTACGGCATAACTGTTATTAGATGTAATAAAATAAATTAAAAGAGCATCTATGGAGAAACCTTTTATAAGAGAATCAAGTTTATATCTTCCATCAAATCCAAGTGAAAAAGTATTTGCAGGAACAAAAGCATATATATAAGGATCGGTAGCAGTTCCTGAGCCTGTTCTTTGTGAGGTTCTCGAATCCTGCTCTTTGTCGAACCAGCCATCGAAAGATAGTATAATTTGCAAATCTTTTAAGAATGATAATTTTGGAGAATAATCAAAAGAAAAAAAGTAACTCGATAGATCTGATGCATTTTCTTTATAATAAGTTAATATAAAAGCGCCTGTTGTATAAAAGTTATCCTTAGCAATATAGGGTTGAAAATAAAGGTTAAAACTTCCTATAGAATCATTGGAATAACCAAGATGGAACTTAGCAAGACCATTTTCGAAATACTTTTCAAAAGAAACTCCGACAAAACTAGCCTTTTTGCTATAAGGAAGAGAAAAATCAAGGTCGAGTTTAATACCTGAAAATTTAAGTGTAAATAAAACATCTATGTAGTTTGTAGCATTTACACCATTGAATGTCCAACCAACGAAGCTACCTTTCATTGAATTTTCGACAGATAAAAACAAAGGATAAAGATTGTAGGATAAAGGGTCTAATAGATAGCTATTTTTCATTGAGTTTGGACCTACAGCTCTAAAGGAAGGATTTGCAAAATAAGAACCAGAATAGCCTGTTGTAATATCTAAAATAGAGAAGATATTTTTAATGACAAAGTAAAAATCTTCAAGTTCAAAAGTTGCATTGCCAAATGTAACACCTGATGTAATCTGCCCTGTGTTTTTTGAAAAGAAGATTACCTGATGAATACCTAGATCAAAAGAATTAGCTGAATAAATAAGATTTGTAGAAATTGTAAGATATTCTGGACTTGATGAAGCAGGTAAGAGGGAAATAACGTCACTTTCCCAATAATTTAGCATAATCTTTAATAAGAGGTTGTTGTAATTAAAAAGAATATATGGGGTAATGTGAAAATGGTTGATAGCACTGAAAAGGGAGCTTACAACAATGCTATCAAAACTTGAATTTGTCGTGGTATAAAATCCAGGAAAAAGGCTGAAAATTGTAGTAGATTCAACCCCAACAGTCATCTGTTGACCTGATTGAGCCAATAAATTTAAGGAAAATAAAAATGTAACTAAGATTAAAAAGATCAAGGTAAAGAAAGAGCTGAAAACCAATCTTTTTTTCATGTTTTAATCCTCCTATATTAAGTAATCTTAATCTATTAAATAAACTTTTACCCTTTAAACCACATATATTAAGTAAATTTTATCTATTAAATAGATTTTATATAACTTATCTTATACGTAATACTTAACTGGTGAATGATGCTTATCTATTAAATTGAAACATTTATACTGTTAATTGAAATGAGAATACAAAATTAACAAATAAATAGAATACAAAGTTAACAAATAAATAAATGCCATAAATTTATATTTTGATAAGTAAAATAATAAAAGAATAAAAATAATAAAATAAAATAATGCAAAAAAGTTATAATAAGCTATAAATAAAAAAGAAATTAAAGATTATAATTAAAAATTAAAATTGGAGAAATTATCATGGAAAAATCCTTTGAAAAATTAAACGAAACATTAAAGGTTATATTTAACAGGGTATCACTTAGAAAATATGATAAAAAGTCTATTAGTGATGAAGATTTGAACCTGATTTTAGACGCTACTATTCGAGCTCCTACAGCTGGAAATAATATGCTTTATTCTATAATTTTAATAAAAGATAAAGAAACTAAAGAAAAGCTGGCAGTAAGTTGTGATAATCAGCCATTTATAAAAGAAGCAGATGTGATAATGGTTTTTTTGGCTGATGTTAAAAGACTTTATGATTATTTTAAGCTTTGTAATGTAAAAGAATTTTGCTTGAAAAACAATTTAAAATATAATGAACCAAATATGCAGATGCTTTATCTTGGATTAAATGACGCTTTAATAGCTGCTCATACAGCTGTAATTGCAGCAGAATCTTTGGGTATTGGCTCCTGCTATATCGGAGATATTGCTGAAAGATTTGAATATCATAAAGAACTTCTTAATCTTCCCGAAAATGTTTTCATTGCCACAATGCTTTGTTTTGGATATTATCCTGAAGGCTACGAAAAAAAGCTTAGACCAAGATTTGACAAAAAATATATTGTTCATAAAGAAAAATATAATATAATTAATTCAGATCAGCTAAATAAGATGTATGAACTTTATGCAGAAAGGTTCAACCAATCCAGTTCTGAAGCTGATAATGGCTTAAAATACGATAATTATGGACAATTTCTTTATGTTAAAAAATTTGGAAGTGATTTTGCCCTTGAAATGGAAAGATCCATTAAAAAAATGTTAGAAAATTGGGGTTAAATTTCATGATAGCATTTTTGAACCTAATAATATTACTAGAAAAAAATACAATAAAATATTAAAAGAGGCAAAAAATGAAAAAAGTCGAAGAAAGAATTATTGTTGGCATTATTCTTATTGTTGCAGGAATATTTTTAGTATTAAATCAATTTATGTTTAAGATTTCTTTTTTCCCCTGGATTCTTCTTGTTATCGGTGTTATTTTATTTCTTATTTCACTT
>Ga0116145_1002162_pt1 | contig 18210 bp, 18 predicted proteins | sample AD_JPNHG1_MetaG_FD_89747 | JGI IMG/M metagenome (GOLD analysis project Ga0116145, IMG submission 89747) | Active sludge microbial communities of municipal wastewater-treating anaerobic digesters from Japan - AD_JPNHG1_MetaG | ecosystem: Engineered > Bioreactor > Anaerobic > Digestate | place... | reverse complement strand
CCACGCCGCCGACGCTCTTTGATCCGGGCGGCTCTGCCCCTCTCCACCAACGTTCAGGCCGCGACACTCACCGCATCATCAAACCGGCGGATTTACAGCATGTTCAGACCGGCGCCGACAAGGTCTGGCAGACTCCCGAGCCGGCTACGCTTGGCCTGCTGGGCCTCAGCAGCCTGGCGATGCTCTGGCGAAGGCGCCGATAGCCGACGCGCGGCGCGAGACTTCACCTGACAAGCAGGGCCGTCCATTGGGGACGGCCCGCTTTTTTGCGCAAGCGCAGCCTGGGCGCCACCGGCGTAAAACATAAACACTGTATAAGGCATCTAAAACACGTATTGCAGGGTCTCGCAGGATTCAGGGACGGCAAGCGCCTCGGGTTGGCGCCTCGTCGGCATGAATCTGGAGGTTTTGTATGGTATTGGCCAGCAGAAGCGGCCTGAGCTCACAGTTGCGCCAGCGGCTGGAAGCCTTCAGCCGTGTCCGGTTCGATCCTTGCAGGGGCAAGTTGTTCGCGCGGTGTCCCGGCGCCCTGCCGGCGGAGCGTTTCCTTAATCCTTCGCGAGGTCATTGGGCCGCGTTGGGCAGTCGGCCCGGCTTGCGGAAGGACAAGGTTTGGCTTGCAGCGGGTCGCCATCGGACCAGGGCTCCGAGGGGGAATCCGGGGGACGCCATATTGTCTCTTGCGGCCGAGTCAACGTCGTTTCATGACGGCGTCATGCGTCGGATTGCGCGAGTGGTTGTACCGGGTTATCCGCATCGGATTACCCAGCGGGAGGAACCGTCGACGGCAGAGGTTTTTCTGCCCGCCGATGACCGGCCGGCCAAGGTCGCGCCGCTTCCGGGCATGATGAAAGACTGGCGAAGATTCCTCCGGCAACCCGCTCCCGATGATCGTCCATCACGCCTGCAACACCGCGAACGAACCGGCCGCCCGCTGGGTAACCAAGCCTTTCTCACCAGACTCGAGACCACCCTCAACCGCATCCTTACACTCCGACAGCCAGGCCGGAAACCAGAACAAGCATCGAAACAGGTACGATGTCTCTCCGGTTTTCCATGAATGCGGAAAGGATTCCGCAGGGGAGGCGGCCCGGAAAGGATTCCGGGCTGAGCGGATTCCGGGCCGAGCGGTTTGCGCTTGATGTTGGGTTTGTGTGGCGCGGGGGAGCGGTCAGGGCGGCGGCAGGTCGGCGCCCTGCTTCGTCGGGGCGACTCCGCAGGGCTCTGACCTGCCCTACGTGCTTCAGGATTCATTTGGAGGCGCATGCCCACGCAGAGCCGTGGGCATGGCACCCGGCACGCCTTAGCGTGCTGCCATGGACGCCGAATGCGGAAAGGATTCCGCGGGGGAGGTGGCCCGGAAAGGATTCCGGGCCGAGCGGGGTGGGAGGTGGCCCGGAAAGGATTCCGGGCCGAGCGGGAAAGGATTCCGCAGGGGATGCGACCCGGAGAGGATTCCGGGCTGAGCGGGGGGGAGGTGGCCCGGAAAGGATTCCGGGCCGAGCGGATTCCGGGCCGAGCGGATTCCGGGCCGAGCGGATTCCGGGCTGAGCGGATTCCGGGCCAACATGCGCGCATCTGGCGGCGTAAGATACGAGCAGCGAAAGACTTGCGTGAGCCGTTGTCCTTCATCCCGGTTTGTCCGGACCGCAGGCGTTGGGTTTGTTTCGCAAAAAGCGAGGCGAAGGATTCGAGCGGACGGGTGCCGTGGGATCGACAGGACATTCATTCCGGGCCGCCGCCGGGGGGGCACTATGAAGTTGTCAATGAGCAGCGGGAGACGTCGTCGGCGGCGCGGTGTCGGCTCGAGAACCGCCACCGGGCCGAACGGACTGTCACCCATGGTCGGTCAGGGGGATAACATGTTGGGTGCTCCGGAAATGGCGGAGTGTATCGAGCGGAGACTGATCCGAGGACACTCACGGGTCGGCGGCCGGTTGAATTCGCGCAATCGGCATGATGTCGCGAATGTCATTGCCCCTTTCTGATCTTGGCGCTCAACTCCTTGAACATCGCGATCTCGGCCGGGTCATAGGGTGTCCCGTCTTTATGGAAGAGGTCATGGAACCAGGGCTTGGGCTCAGGGGCGCCCTGTTTGGAGCCCCAGGGGTAGATGGTCTGGGTTTTGCCGGAGACCAGACCCCAGTTGATGCAGCCGACACGGTGCCTGGCGAAGATGGGCAGATGCGACTGCACGACGCTGACCGGACGGCGCATCCACTCGGTGCAGATCACCGGGCGGCCGTGTTTCTTCAGTTCCGCGATCTGGTCGGTCAGGCTCTTGGCGTCGTTGTAGTTGTGGAAGGTGATGACGTCGGAAGCGGCAAGCTGAAACTCGTTGAGTTCCTTGTTGTCGTACCAGAGGCCGGCACTGAGCGGCTGCGACGGCCCGGCGGCCCGGGCCCACTCGAACACCTTCTTGAGCAGCGGCAGCGATTTGAGGTGTTGTTCGCTGTTACCCGGCTCGTTGTACAGGTCCCACAGGAGGACTCGTCGGTCCTGGCCGAACGTGCCGATCACATCGCGGACATATCGTTCGAGTCGTCCCCACTCGGCCGGGTTGTTGACCACGGCCTTGCCGGGGCTCTGCATCCAGCCGGAGTTGTGAACGCCGGGGATGGGGTCAGGCTGCTTGCCGATCTTCGGGTTGTCGTTCCAGCAGTCGTCGAAGATGACGAACAGCGGCCTGATGTGGTGCTTGTCGGCGATTCTAAGGAAGCGGTTCATCCGCTGCTTGAAGCCGTCCGGATCGGCCTGCCAGGCGAGATCGTGAAGGTACACGCGGACGGTGTTCATGCCGATGTCGGCGGCCCACCCAAGTTCGCGATCGATCGTGGCCTCATCGAATGTCTCTGCCTGCCACATTTCGAGCTGGTTGACGGCCGTGCTGGGGATGAAGTCGCACCCGACGAGCCACGGCAGGGCGGCATACCACTGGTTGGCCTTCTCGGCGGTCCATCGGGAGGCAGGCTGAGAGGCGGCAGCGCCGCCGGCTATGGCCGGCATGATCGCCGGAAGAGTGACGGGCACAATCGTCAGGCACAGACTCGAACCAAGCCGATCAAGAATTCTGTTCATGATTGCCTTTCCGTTCGATGAGGGATGCCTCGGGCTGAACCGCGACTCGCATCCGCGCGCCGGTGCTCGGCCAGAATCCCAGCGACGAATCGCCGGGCTATTCTCGTTGGCCGCAACGGGGCTTGTCCATGGCGGGCATGGCTGGGTTCCGCCGAGGAATCGCCAGGCTGTTTCCATTGCTCACCGCGGGGCCCCAGTGGACGGCCACTGTCTGGCGGATGCACCTGTTGTCACGATTCTCGTTTCGCGGGCTGTGCATGTTGGGCCCGCGTGTGGTAGTCTACCGCAAATTGCGGACTCGTGACAAATGGTCTGTTGACGTGAGGAAGTCTACAAATGTCGGATGCCATCAACATCGCGGTCAAGCCGGCCGGAAGATCCCGGCAGTTGACGACCTTCAATCTGGAAAAGCGGTCGAAGACGGTTGTCCTGCCGCCCGGGCGGCCGGTGACCGTCGGCGAGGTTCAAGGTGCCGGTTACATCGGCCGCCTCTGGCTGACGTTTCCGGGCTGGTTCTGGCAACACTGGCATACGACGGCGGCGATCGATCCGACGATGCTCAAGTCGTTGATTCTGCGGATCTATTGGGACGGCGCGGCCACTCCGGCGGTCGAGTGTCCGATGGGTGACTTTTTCGGCGCCGGCCAGTGCGAGTTCAACTCGTTCACCTCCCGGTACGTCGGCACGTCCAGCGGCGGGTTCTACAGCCACTGGCCGATGCCCTATGCCAAGGGTTTCCGCATTGAGGTCGAGAATCGCCACCCGCGCAACGGCACGGACATTTTCGTCAACGCCAACTATCAGGAACTCGATGCGATGCCAGAAAGAACGGGCTACTTCTGCACCCAGTTCCGGACCGGCCGCCGCAAGCCGGGCGAAGAAGCCCTGATCGTCGACACCACCGGAAGCGGTCACTTCGTCGGCATGATGCTGCACATGCAGGGCGAGCTGCTGCATTACCTGTCGTTTCTGGAAGCCCCCGAGTACGTCTACATCGACGACGACTGGGACAAGCCGCGATTTACCGGAACGGGTCTTGAGGACTACTTCAACGGGGGCTGGTATTTCCGGGACGGTGAGTTCAACGGGCCTTTGCACGGCGTGCCCCTCAAGGACCCTCTGCGGTCGATGGTCACCATGTACCGCTTCCACGAGGCGGATGCCATCGCGTTCGACAGGCGGTTCAAGCTGACGTTCGTCAATCCGTGGGCGGTCGACCGGCTCAAGCCGTACTGGTACTCATCGGTCGCCTACTACTACTGCAACGCGCCGGCGCCGGTACAGCCGCCGATGCCGCCGCACGAAGAGGTGATGAAGCTCTACCGCACCAGGGATACGGATCACATCTCGATTCCGTGAGCGTCGGTAGCAGACGGCGCGGCTGCCTGTCTCGGAAGCCGGAGCGTGAGCCATTCGCAAGACCGCGAGGCGGACGCACGCCCGAGGAGGCCGCTCCGCGAGGGGCGCGGTTCTGAAAGGGAAGCCTCACGTTTGCCCGCCGATTCTGCTGCGGGCCCATTGCGGCGGGTGCCCGCCGACCCTTTGTCGTCGCGGGTGTCGCGGGCGGCCTGTCGGCCGGTGCCCGACCGGCTCTGCGAAAACGGCGAAACGCTCCTCAACACCCGGTTCACCCCCTCCGCAGCCCATGTCGTGCCCCCGGATGGACGCGCGTACGTCGACGCTCGTACAATGCGCAGCACTTCATTACTGTCCGTCAGGCCATGCCGTCATGCACGATTGGATGCTTGAAGATTACCGTGCTTCCCGCCGACAGATGATCGATGAGCAGATACGTGGGCGGGGCATCGAAGATCCCCGCGTTCTCGCCGCCATGGAGGAGGTGCCGCGAGAGCTGTTCGTCCCGCCGGACAAACGAGATGCGGCGTTCTCCGACGCGGCATTGCCCATCGCCTGCGGTCAGACCATCTCGCAACCGTACATCGTCGCATACATGACGGTCTGTCTGGAGGTGGAGCCTCACCATCGCGTGCTCGAAGTCGGCACGGGCTCGGGCTACCAGACGGCGGTGCTGGCGAGGCTGGCCGGCGAGGTCTACACCATCGAACGCGTCGGGCCTCTCCTCTTGGCGGCCAAGTCGCTGCTGGACTCGCTTGGGGTGCGCAACGTCCACTATCTCCGGGGCGACGGCAGCCTCGGCTGGCCGGAGTTCGCGCCCTTTGACCGGATCATGGTGACGGCGGCGGCCCCACGCGTGCCAGAGGCGTTGGTGCGGCAACTGAGCGAGGGCGGGCGACTGGTCATACCGGTCGGCGGGCATTCGCAACAAACGCTGACGCAGGTCAGGATCGAGAACGGACGCGTGATCGAGACGCCCGGTCTGCCGGTCCGGTTTGTGAAACTGGTCGGCGATCAGGCATGGTCGACGAACACACCTCCGAGCGAGGAGGAATGAGACGCGATGAAGCAAGCACAAGCCTCGTACCGGCCGAGCTCGCAAGCACTCGGCGGCGTCCGTCGGTTCCTCTTCCCTGCGATGCTTTCGATTGCCTTCGGCTGTGCATCGACGGGCCGCGACGCTCTATCGGCGTGGCCCCTGCACGTGATCGACAACTCATCTGCCGGTGCCGACGGCGTTCGACTGGCGGACGTCAATGGTGACCGGCTTCCCGATGTCGCTGCCGCATGGGAGGAAGGCGGCCTGATCCGAGTCTACCTGCATCCCGGCACGCGGGCGGCCAGACGACCGTGGCCGGCGGTCACGGTGGGACAGGTGAGTTCGCCGGAGGACGCCGTTTTCGCCGACCTCGACGGCGACGGGGCCTTCGACGTGGTCAGTTGTTGCGAGGGCAAGGAGAAAACCGTCTTCCTTCATTGGGCACCCCGCGAGCGGTCGCGATACCTCGACCCAACGGCATGGAAGACAGAGGGCTTGCCGGCGTCCAAGGGCGTCTGCCAATGGATGTTCTGCCTGCCGATGCAGGTCGATGGGTGCAATGGCATCGACCTTGTGGTCGGCGGCAAGAACGATGGCGCCGGAATCGGCTGGTTCGAGGCCCCGAACGAAGCGCGCGATCTGAACGCCTGGAAGTGGCACCCCTTGTACGATGCGGGCTGGATCATGTCGCTGATCGCCGAAGACATGGATGGCGACGGCGACCTGGACATCGTGGCATCGGACCGCAAGGGAACTTCTCGCGGTTGCCTGTGGATCGAGAACCCAGGGCATGATCACGCCCGTCTCGGTCGGTGGCCGGTACATCGGATCGGGCTGGGCGATCGTGAGTACATGTTCCTGACTGTGGCGGACCTGGATGCCGACGGTCTTCGGGACGTCCTCGCGGCGACGGCCGGCGGTGAACTGGTGTACTATCGGCGAGCAGCGGCCGGGCCGCCGGAGTGGGAAAGCTACACAATCAGGTTGCCGGCCGATGCCGGAACGGGCAAGGGTGTGGGCATCGCGGACGTCGGGCGACGGTCGGACCGACATCGTTTTCAGTTGTGAGCAATCAAGAGGCAAACGCGGCCTGATGTGGATGAAGTACGCCAACTCGCCTGCCGAGCAAAACTGGACCGCCTTTGACATCGCGGGTCTCAGTGGCACCAAGTTCGACCTTGTCCAACCGGTTGACCTGGACGGCGACGGCGACCTCGATGTCATGACCACCGAGGAGACCGAAAGGCTGGGCGTTATCTGGTACGAGAACCCGTTCTCGGGTTCCTGATGTTTTCGGCAAGCCGTCGACAACCGGTCTGTCAGCGCTTCTTGAGAGTCACGCCGACTCCCGCGCCTTCACTGTGAAGGAACAGCGTTTCCAGTTTCGGGTCGGTGGTAACGGCTTTGAGGTAGCCTGGGTCACCCTGGCCGGGCTTGATGTTGTGAGCGACGATCAACCCGCCGGGTCGAACGAGCGGCAGAAGCTTTTCGAGATAGTCCAGATAGCCTTCCTTGTCCGCATCGATGAAAAGCAGATCGATGTTGTCCTTCACGGTCGCGACCGTCTCATGAGCATCACCTTCTACGAGCGTGATCAACTCGTCGACTCCTGCTTTCTTGAAGTTCTGCCGCGCCTCGGCCGCACGTCGGGCGTCGATCTCGAAGGTGGTAAGCTTGCCGCCCGTCGCCTTCAAGGCCAGGCCGAGCCAGATTCCCGAGTAACCAACCGAGGTTCCGATCTCGACCACGTGCTTGGCTCCGATAGCCTCGGTCAGCAGGCGGAGCAAACGGCCATCTTCCATGGGTACGCTCATGCCTCCCGGCACCGGCTTCTTGTTGAGTTCGGTCAACACGTCGAGGATTCTCTTCTCGGCGTCGTCCTTGGGTATCGGTGATGCCTCGGCACTCTCGCCACGCCACCCCGGTGGCGCGCCGCCGGGCCCTCGACCGGGGCGTCTCATCCCGCTCATATCCGGCGGGCCGCCTTCGGCGAACGCCGGCAGAAGTTCGTCGGGCGTCAGATCTCCGTCGTTGTTACGATCGAGCTTGGCCAGCGCGGCAACGGCTCCTTCCCTTTCCGCGGCCGAGATAATCCCGTCCTTGTCCGCATCCAGTACCTCGATCACAGGGCTCGGCGGCGGTAGCGCGAAGTCCGTTCTGCCGCGTGCCGTCCGCGCATCCGGCCTTCTCATCTGCTGGGCCGCCGCGAAGCCCACCGCGCAAGCCGCCACCGCCGCGGCTGCAAGAGCCAATCTGATTCTCATTGTTGAGACTCCTTCATTCTTGTCTGACTTGCCTTCCTGCGGCGGGGTTGCCCCGCGTCACCCCAATGCGTGTGCATCCTGCAAGTCGGTCTGTTTGCCGCAAGCCCGCCAATGCGCGGACCATCGCACATTGTAAACCGATGCCGTCTGCCCCGTAACAGGAGCAGATCGGCATCGGCCTTCCTGTGTTCTCAAAGCTGCGGTCCCTCCGCGGCCCGCTTTTCGTTACTCAGCATCCGCAGGCGGCGGTGGAGGAGGTCCAAATCGGCAGCCGCCATGGCCACCAGGCCCCATCCCGTGACCTCGCCCCGGAGGAGGAGGAGGAGGAGGCGGCGGCGGAGCTGCCGCGGCTTCATCCTTGTCGATGTTCCCATCGCCGCTCGTGTCAATCTTTGCGAAGACCTCCTTCATCTGTGCCGTCATCGGCGCCGTGAATTCCTCCAGGGTCACATAGCCGTCTCCATTCGCATCCAAGCGCATGATGTGATCACCGGCCTGGGGTTTCTCGCCGTCCTTTGGGGGTTCCGGGGGCACCGGTCGCAGTTCCTTGGCCGTCAACACTCCGTCGCCGTCGGCATCCAACGTCAGCAATGCCGCTTTCGCGCCATCAATTTCGGCTGCCGAGAGTTCACCGTTCTTGTCTGCGTCCAAGACCGCCATAATGGGCATAGGCGGATGACCGCCACAGAACATTGGTTTGGCTGGTTCATCGCTCGATAAGCCCTTGCCCTTCACGGCCCCGTGCTTGCCCTGTCCGGCGATGGCCCAGCCGATCAGGCAGACGGTAATCAGTGCTCCCATAAACGCGATTTTGGTCTTCATTGCTGCTTCTCCGTTTTGGATTCCTGCTCTTGCCCCACGGACGCTCCGCGCGGCTATTCATGGAAACGCAAAAGGTAAGGCTTTTTCTACGGGTGCTCCTATGAAAATCGCCCCTGATCGCAACTTCCGACGCTCCCAGGCGTTACAATTTGTGGAGAAACGCCGGTTGGGCAAGTGCGACTCGGTCCATATGAAGCGAGGGCACCGACCTGTCTCTCTATACGGGCCCGTCTGAGGGGCAAGCAGGTATGACCAGCGAGCAGAAGACAACGAAAAGCCGTATCGAGCGAGTACGAGCCGGAGACCTTCAAGCTCTCGTTGCGGCATTCGAGGAGTATCGCCCCCGACTGGCCAAGACGGTTCTCTTCCGGTTGGATCAGCGCCTTGCCGGACGGCTGGACCCCGATGACGTTCTCCAGGAAGCCTACATCAGCGCTGCCCAGCGTTTTGGGCATGTCGAAGGCGATGATGAATCGGCGCTGTTCATTTGGCTTCGGATGATTGTCCTACAGACGCTCGCCGAGCTTCACCGGCGACACCTCGGCGCGCAAAAGCGCGACGCCGGCCGCGAAATCCCCCTGCATCAAGGGGCATCCTCCGAGTCAACCTGTCTGTCGATGACCAGGCATCTGGCGGCCGGCGTGACCTCGCCTTCCCTCGCGTTGCGCCGGTCGGAGTTTTGTGAACAACTGCATCATGCTCTCGATCAGATGGACTCCATCGATCGGGAAGTGCTGGCATTGCGTCATTTTGAGGAGCTCACGAACCAGGAGGTCGCGGAAGTACTGGGCATTCAACAAAAGGCCGCGAGCATTCGATACGTTCGCGCCTTGCGCCGGCTCAAAGCCATTTTGGACGAATTGTCCGGCGTGAATCCTTGGGCCTGATGCGGCGACCTTCGACGAGGCCGGCGCGCGAGACGACGGAACCGAATTATGAACGAGAACGATAGCGAACGAGATCCCCTGGAGATGCTCGCGGCCGAATTCACCGAGCGGTTTCGGCGCGGCGAGCAGCCCTCTGCGGAAGAATACGCCTTGCGGTGTCCGGAGATGGCCGGTGACATCCGTGAGCTGTTCTCCATGATTGTCCGCGTCGAGCAGGCCAAGACGACCGGCTCCGGACGATCTCGCTCCGAAGCGATCGGCAACCAACCGGCGCCGCGACAGCTCGGGGACTTTCGTATTGTCCGCGAACTCGGTCGTGGCGGAATGGGGGTCGTCTATGAGGCTGAGCAGGAATCGCTTGGACGACGCGTGGCCATCAAGGTTCTTCCGTCGGAGTACCTGTCCAGCCAATCTCGCCGCGAGCGTTTTGAACGCGAGGCGAGAACCGCCGCACGGTTGCACCACACCAATATCGTCCAGATCTTCGGCGTGGGACAACACGACGGCCGTCCCTATTTCGTGATGCAGTATATCCGCGGCGTCGGGCTCGATGCGGTTTTCCGGAGTCTGGCCACTCGGAACATGATCGCCCGCTCAAGCGATAATCAGCAAGCCGGTCCGAACCTGGCCGGCTCGGACCTTGTCCAGGTGGCGAGGGAGCTGCTCGACTCGCGGACCATGACGGATTCGACAGACCGTGAGACGAAACCGGCACAGAGCGGCCCGCATGCATATCCGACCGCGCCGACGGCCCAATCATCGGCATACCCGCTCGTCTCGTCGGTCGGTGCGCCTGCCGGACATGGCGGCAACGGCTCGTCGCGTTCGTTCTTTTCCGGCCCGATGGGCTACTGGAACAACCTCGCCCGACTCTTCGCCCAGGCGGCCGATGCGCTTTCGTTTGCGCACCGACAAGGCGTCCTTCACCGCGACGTCAAACCTGCAAACCTCCTGCTCGACGCGGACGGCATGTTATGGGTGACCGACTTCGGCCTGGCCAAGACCGAGGATTTCGCCGAGCTCACAAAGGCGGATGACGTCGTGGGCACACTGAGATACATGGCCCCCGAACAACACGAACACCGCTGTGACGAGCGCAGCGACGTCTACGGGCTGGGCGTCAGTCTCTATGAATTGGCGACGCTTCGACCGGCGTTTGTCGAAAAAGGCGGAGGGCTCAAGGCGATTCTTTCAGAACCGCTGTTTCCGCCGCGCCGGCTGTGCCCGACCATGCCTCGAGACCTGGAGACGATCATTCTCAAAGCCACCGCCCGCGAGCCGGAGCACCGCTATTCGTCGGCCGCCGAGTTGCGAGATGATCTTCTTCGATTTGTCAGCGATCTTCCGATCCAAGCCCGGCGGATCTCGGCACCCGAAAGGCTGCTTCGCTGGGCCCGGCGCAACCCGGCTCTGGCAACCGCGGCCGGCCTGATACTCGTTCTTCTGATCTCCATCGCCGGGATCTTCTCGACGGCCTATTTCAAGGTCCACAAGGCCAATATGGTCACTCGCACGCAAATGGAGCGGGCCCAGGCTACGGCCGATCTGGCCGTCGCCGCCATCGACGCCATCTTCGAGGAGTTCGCGCCGGTCGGGCTCGCCGTCTCGCAGGAGATCAGCTTGAATGACACGGAAGATGGCAGCCTGGTCGTGAAGGTTCCGCCCGTGCTTTCTCCCGAGACGGCCGCATTCCTGAGAAGAATGCTGTCGTTCTATCAGGAGCTTGCACAGCAGGAGGGCAATGCCCCATCGCTTCTTCTCAAGATCGCGGCCGCTCAACGGCGCGTGGGTGACATCTACAGCTTGCTCGGCCAATATGAAGCTGCGAGAACGGCGTACGGGGAGTCAGCCACACAGTACGAACGGCTCCGCGAGAGGGGAACCGACGACGACACTCTGGACATCGCTCTGGCACGGCTCAAGATTCAACTGGGACAGACATTCGCCTCCGAGGACGAAATGCCGGAAGCCGCGGATCAGTACGAGACGGCTCGGCAGATCCTGCAAAGCAAGCTCGACGCCGGGTCCGGCTCGCAGGAGGTGCGGTTTGAGCTTGCCAGAGCCTGCTACATGCTCACCAACCCTCTATTGGCGGCCGTGCCGATTCACCCTATCGACCGTCCCGCGCATGGGCCCCCTGATTGGGCCGGGCCGGGTCCTCGTGGCCTGGCTCACGGGTCCGGCCGGCCTCCCGCACTGCTACTGCCGCACGGACCGCCTCCGCCCGCCCCCCAAGATTTGATCCCGCCGGGACCGCCGCCGATGACCCAGCCGCCGGATCGAGGAGACCGGCACCGGGATCGCGACCGGAACCGCCTGCATTTGCAGCAGGCTATCCAATTGCTCACTGGACTGATCGCGGAGAAACCCAGAGTTCCTGAATACCGACATCTGTTGGCCCTGTGCCTTCGCGAAACCCCCGGCCCGCAGCGCCCGGCTTCGCGGCCCGCCGATAACGGGCCTTTGGAACAAGCAGTGGCCATACTGGAAGACCTGGTCGCCGAGTACCCGCACATACCCCAATACCAGTTCGATTTGAGTGAAACCTACGCCGTGCAGGCGCGATGGGACGGCTCGACAGATCGGCTGGAAAGGGCTCTGGGCATCATCCAGTCACTCGTTACCCGGTGGCCAAACGTACCAAGCTACCAGTTTTCGCTCGGCCGGTTACACCTGCGATTGTGGGATCAAGGCATGCAGGCGGGTCAGCCTGATGCCGCCTTGCCCAACCTGCAACGGGCCGTCGAGCTGCTCGTCGATCTGACGAAACGGTATCCGTCGGTACCGAGTTATGCCGTGGCCGCGGCGTTCTCCGAAATGACCCTGGCCCAGTGGCGGCAAGCCCAGTCCAGGCACGATGAGGCCCGGATCCTGCTGGAATCCGCGGTGCGTCGCCTGGACGAGTTGACGGCCTCCGAAGGGCCCAAACCACACATTGGATTCATGGCCGCCCAGTGCTACGGGCAACTCGCTCGCGTCTACCGCAGCTTGGGCAAGCATAATCTGTCGCGCGAGGCCGAGCAGAAATCGGCGACCCTTCGCCCGCCCCACGGCCCTGCACCCCTTCGGGAGCCTGAGGCAGAGCGGCCAAGATCCGGCGGCGGGATCTGATCAGGCCGCTACGTGGGCGTCCCGTACCAGACGGTCACCGCCCCGTCACTGTGATCGCAGGAGTGCGAAATCGAGATGACTCGTTCGGGGCCGTCCTGACTGGCGAAATCAGCAGCCTGTTGAAACAGCTCCTGCCAACTGGCCAGCGTCCCTCGATAAACCTCAAAAGCAACTCGCATCAGATCATCTCCCATTCATTCCTGCTCGAAATGTGTGTGAAAACCGTAGGGCATGGTCGGAGCCACCGAAGGTGGCGGAGACCTGCCGGTCTTGGCGCTCCCCTACCTCCACATCTGCTGGCCCCAGATGCGTGAGCAGGTGGGGCACCCGAGAGGTTTCGGTTCTCGCACACATTTAGACGCCTATTTGACCTCGTTGTTTCAACTTCAGCAGCCTGCCTCCCGTCCTCAACTGAGCCGACGGGCAGATGTCGGCCAGCACGCACTCGCCGCAGCGCGGCTTTCGGGCCCTGCAGATCTGGCGACCGTGGCGGATCAGAAGGACGTGAAATGCATATACCTGCTTCGGCGGGCAGGCCGGTTCGAGAATTTCGTGGGCATCCTCGGCCGTTGCGTCGTCGGGGATCAGCCCAAGCCGCCAGGAAACACGATGCACGTGTGTGTCGACCGGCAACGCAGGCTTGCCGAGGTTGAAGAGCAATACGCACGCCGCGGTCTTCGGCCCGACGCCCGGCAGGGCCAGCAGGTACGCCCGGGCTCGTCCCATCGGCCGGCGGCGAAGGAATTCGAGCGACAACCGGCCGCGATCCTCGTGGATGAACCGCAAGATCGCCTGGATGCTGCGCGTCTTCTGTCTGCGTGAGCTGCTGGCCCCAGAATCCTTTCTGAGGCCTTCCGCGTCGAGGATTCCCATCCTCATTATCACCGAATGCCGAACGGATTCGGCCAGGGGAAGCCGCCTGGGAGGTATTACGAGCCTGCCGGCCCCAGAATCCTCTGGGGGCCTCCGTGTCGAGGGGCTGACCGCCCCGCCCGTCGGCAGGATTGGCCACGAACAGTCGCAAGAAGGCACAAAAAGGGAAGGGGAGCGATCGGGGGGCTGTCAGGCTGTTCGACTGTTCGGCTCTTGGGGGCCGGGCAAAGGAACCGGTCGGCGGGAAAGGTTGGACTCCTCGCCCTTGCGGTTCCTGCCTCCCAACAGTCTAACGGACTAACAGCCTGACAGTCCAAGGCGGCCTCCAGCCGCCCTTGCATCCCACAACCTGCGGTCCAGTCTTCCGGTCCGTTTTTGAGGGCCGGCTTTCCAGTCCTTGAACCCCACAGGCGGCGACTCGGGCTGGTAATCTGGATCCCACGCAGACGCCTTGGCGCGAGGCTGACGGGCACCCCCAGATCGGCGATGAACAACCGATAGCAGCGGCTACCGCTTATGTCTCCACTTGTTTGCCAGCAAACAGACTGTCCCTGCCAAGAACCCCGCCGCAATCGCTGGCTCCGGGATGGTAGTGTAGGCCAACACGGTTTGATCCACAAGCCCATCCGTCGTCATGCCCATTCCCGGGTTGGTCCAGGCAGGGTTAGCGGTACCCTGGGCAAACAGCAGCCAGGTTGCATCCGCCGGGAGCCTGGGCTGAACCTCGTTCAGGAGCCATGATTCGAAGTCCGCCGAAGTGCCGCCAAAGAATCCAAGGGGGTCGTCCAGCGTGACCAGGTCCATCCCCGCCGGCGTCAGTTGGCTAACCGGAATGATGAAACCGTTCCAGCGGTAGTTGTCGAAGGTCATGTCGATGGTGCCCGAGCCGGCATAGGGGGTATCGAAAAACCAGTCAAAGAGGAGTTCAAACCCCCAGTTCGCGTCGGCTGAGGCGGCATAGGAACCGCTGTTAGGCTGACCATCCACGAGACCGTAGGCGCCGTTGGCGGCCGTGTCGCCGGGGCGCACCAGGCGCTGCGCGCTGTACTTGCCCGGCGCGACGTATCCGTCGAAGGCGAGTGACGAGATGGAGGCGGAACCGCCGGTCCACAGGTTCATGTCGAGAGTGAACGTCCCGGTCATGGAATGAATGCCCTCGGCGTAACCCGGCGGGTAGTCCGGCTCCCAGATGCCTATCGGGTTCATGAAGTTGAACGTGAAGGCTCCCTGGGGGTTAAAGGTGCTCCCGGTGATGTCGTCGGACGTTCTGACCAGATGGTCGCCCGATACACCCACCAGGCCCTTCGGCTGAGGTAGGAGCATCTTGTTGTCCGCGTGAGTCAGCAGGGTGAACGTGATTGCATCGCCCCTTGCGGGGGCGGCAGCCGCCAGCATTCCAACCGTAACGATCCAAGTACAGAATTCTCGCATGTTTGTTCCTCCAAGATTCCCGTTGCTTTAATCAAATGCTTGACTTCCGCGCCCTTGCGCGAGCCTTGAGGTTTCGGTCATGTCGCTCGCAGCCCGGGTCGTTTCCTGGTGTCGCCCCTTTGTGTTCGTGCCCTCCGTGGAAGTGGCTCGCCAAATGCTCGGCAACCCAGCGCGGTAACCGGGCGTCCGGCCGACTGTCGAAGTTGGGAATGTAGGGTTTGATGTCCAGCACTGGCGTGGCGTCCAGCGCATCCAGCCCCCGCACGACAAGGTCGCCGCGCTCCGGGTTGAACTCGACCAGTTCCACCACGGACATCCCGATAGGATTCGGCCGAACAGGCATCCGCGTGGCAAACACCTTCACATGGGGCGGCTTGTGATGATGCCTGGGCATCTTCCATTCCCTGGCACGGTGGACCCAGAACAGCACAATGACGTGGGAGTAACCTTCCAGGCCCCGCAGGCCATTGGCATGCCGGCGAAGCAATCGGATCCGACACGCGTCCTCCGTCCAGGCCCGATGCGAATGAGGGACATCCTCCGGGCAGGAGTAGGTTGAATGCACGTAGCCGATGGGTCGCACGGTAAAAGCCGTGGCCACTGCGGACCGGCTGTCTGCTTGCAGATCTTGGGGCATCGCTCTTACCTGGTTCCGCTACGGTGACGCCACGGCCGTGCAACCACTATTCCAGCCCCTATGCCAAGCAGGGTGTTCACCACTAGGACCGCGCAGCATGTCGCGGTTCCGGGCATGCGCATCCCCGGCGGCAACGTTACCAAGGCCAACAGCAGCCAGGCGGCAGCTACCCTCGTCCCAGCGAGGACGGCGCCCGTGACGGCCAGGCGCAGCCGGGACTCATGCCAGCCGCTCGTTCCCCGCCAAACAGCGTCGGCGACGGTCGCCGCCAGGACAGGCACTACCAACCCTGTTGGCAACAGGCCCGGCACTCCCACGGTGAGCCGTGTGAGGACTTCCGCAACCGCGGCGGCCGTCAGAACGCCTGTGCGGTTTACCCGCCACAACACCATCAACAGGATCAGCGCCCTTGGCATCGCCGCCGCTGCGGAACCCACCAGCGGCATCGCGAGCCCTACTCGCACGTGCCGGCCGAGAAGCTGACCGATCCATGCGCACAGGAGCCCCGCAACCGCTACCAGCAGGAGGTCGCGAAGGATCGCGATTACCCGGACATGCGACCCTTGTGAAGCCAACCAGCCTGTCGGAACCAGTGCTGTCGTTCTCACCTTTTGTCTCCAAATGCCCCCGGTGTCCTGTGGTTCACAAACTGAACGCTTCCGTCCACGAAAAGCACGTTCCGTCCGCCGCCCCAGCCGCCCTTCTGCCGGTGCGGGAACACGGGCACGTCCTGCCTCACCCAGTCGCTCATCAGCCACCGCTGGGCTGTAGAGTCGCTGCGCAAGAGGTGTGGGTATTCCGACGCCCGCAAAGGCAAGGGCATGCGCGGATCGCGCCGTGTTATCGAGAAGTACTTGTAGGTGATCCAGCGGCGCTGCCAATTCTCGTCCGTATTCACCACGGAGTCACCGCCCGGGCCGCCATACTCGTGGCTCTGCGCGTACGGTTCGATCTGGTCCGCGCTGGGGCAGTAGAAGACACCGCGGGCGGGTACATGGAGCGGGTACAGGCTATCCACCAGCGACCCCTGCGGGTTGCCGCAGAGTTCCTCTACGGGGAACCGTCCGTCGTGGTTCAGGGCGTAGAGGTGCAATCCCTGGCCGAGGCTGCGCAGGTTAGTTGCGCAGACCGTCCTCCTGGCTACCTCTTTGGCCCCCCCTAGGCAGGGCAGCAGGAGCCCAACCATGATGCCGGTGATGCTGACCACGACCAGCAGCTCCAACAGGGTCACGCCCGCATGCCCCAGTTGGTCGAGACCTTCGGCCCCCGAGCGGGCAGGCAGGAGCAATGCACGACCAGCGGATTGTAGCCAGCGGCACCTCATAATCAGCCCCATCGTGTTACGATCCGCAGAATAGTATTACCAAAGACGGCAAGCCGTTGCAAGAGGAAAACCTGCGGGAATTCTCGGCCACACCCATCGTTCTCAGCAGAAAGAGCGGACCACCGTTCTTGGGGTTTCGTCCTGCCGGTACCTGCGGGACGTCCAAGTGCTTTATCGGCGCGCGAGCGAGGCGGACAAGGCGAGCATCATTGACACCGCAGCCGACACGTCGGAGTTGACGTCGCTGGTGTGCTGCGACAGGACGGTTCAATCAGCCCGTCCAGGGGCCGACCCCACGACCGCCATCGCTGCGGACCATGCACCTTCTCGAGACGGCGGACGATGAGGCGAATCTTCGATCGGATACTGGTGCCCGTTCGCATCGTCATCCTACCTTGACGAGCCGAGGGGTTTATCCCCTCGGTCCTGACGAGCCGGCACGGATAAGGGGACGGGCACGGATAAGGGGCACGGATAAGGGGACGCACGGATAAGGGGACGCAGCTCTTTTGTCAACCCTCCTAATGCTTCTTAACTGTCGTGATCCTGCTTTCTGGGCCGTCCGCGAGGTCGGAGGGTTGATTCGAGGCCGAGTTGCCCGGCCGTGCGGGTGATCCAGGCGGGGGAGCCGAGTGGTTGACCTCGCCGGACGGCCACGCGAATGGCATCGACCTCGGCCTGACTCTGCGGCCGGTTGACCGTCGCCAGCCAGTTCCGCGGGATGCCTCCCGGCCAGTCGGAGAGGATCTCGCGGGCCTCGGGCACGCCGCAATGACGCCGCCAGAGGCTGGACCACCGCCAGTCCTCGGCCCGCTCGACCAGGTTGGCCCGCAGGGCATTCCGCTCGACATAGCGGCAGACGGTCAGGAAGTGCTCGTCGCTTTGCACGGGGAACGACTTGAAACGCCCCTGGTAAAGATGGTCGGTCCCCGTGTTATGATAGTGTGTGTGCCAGCGCATGGTGTGCGCGTGCGTGAGCCAGCGGACGAAGGCGGTCAGCTCGCCGTCGGCCCGCGGCCACAGCACCATGTGCCAATGATTGGGCATCAGGCAGTAGGCCAGCAGACGGATCGGGCAGCGCTGCCAGGCCTCGGCCACCACGGATTCGAATGCTTCATAGTCCCGCGGTTTCTGGAGCAGCGGCAAACGGGCTACCGCCCGATTCAGGACGTGGTAGATCAAGCCGCCGGGAGCAACACGGGCTTGTCGAGGCATGGGCTGAAGGGTAGCATAGAGGCATATGGAAGTTAAGAAAAAGAGCTGCGTCCCCTTATCCGGTCTGAGACGATGGCATCAGCGCGATCCTATTGGGTATGTCGACGGCGCAAGCCTCTACGAGTACTGTCGTGCAGACCCATTCGGGGGGATAGACCAGCTTGGTGCAATGT
>Ga0116145_1002159_pt1 | contig 18220 bp, 18 predicted proteins | sample AD_JPNHG1_MetaG_FD_89747 | JGI IMG/M metagenome (GOLD analysis project Ga0116145, IMG submission 89747) | Active sludge microbial communities of municipal wastewater-treating anaerobic digesters from Japan - AD_JPNHG1_MetaG | ecosystem: Engineered > Bioreactor > Anaerobic > Digestate | place... | reverse complement strand
AATTTAATTTTTGTCTTTTCGCTTTTTTATAAATATTCAAAATGAAGTAAGAATGCCTCAAATTCTTCAACTGCTTCTCTTGCAACCTCATAGTTAATATCATAATCTGGATCGTCTATTATATTAAGGTATACTTTTGCTGCCTTTTTTAAACCTTCGATATTGGGCACAATTTCTGCACCTATCCCCTCTAATCTCTCTAAAAAATTTTCACCTTCATACCCCATTTTTTTAATGATTTCATTGACAAGCTCACCGCTTTCCAAAACAGCAATTTTCCAATTATCTGGATTTTTTGATTCGATACGTTTAACAATTTTATTCCATTTTTTTCTTGGTTTTTGAGTAACGGGTACATAAGCGCCCTGCCGCAATTCTTTTAAATCATCTAAAAATTTATCTTCATGCCAACCACTTTTTATAATAAAATAAATTATAGAAACAAAAGCCGCAGCACAAAAAATCATACAAACTGGAAAAAGCCAAGAAGAAAAATGTCTCCATCCAGAAGATTGAAAAAAATACATCAATTGATATAAAAACTGGTAAAGAAAATCAGTAATTTCACCTACGCCACCAGCACCATTCATAATTTTTTATATTCCAAACTCAAGTAATTATTTGGAATTCATAATAAATTTTGAAAAATTAAATATTTTGTCTTCTGAATATTTTGGACCAACTATTTGAAGCCCTAAAGGCAAATTTTCCTTTTTTGCAAATGGAATTGAAATTGCAGGAAGTTGTGCCAAATTTATGGGCACTGTAAAAATATCTGATAAATACATTTGAACTGGATCGTCAATCTTCTCACCGAGTTTAAATGCAGGATAAGGAGATGTCGGTAGGATAAGTAAATCAAACTTTGAAAATAATTTTTTGAAATCAGAAATAATTTTGCCTTGAACACGGCATGCTTTGCTATAAAATTCATCGTAATATCCAGCTGAAAGAGAATATGTTCCAAGCATTATTCTTCTTTTGACTTCTGGTCCAAAAAATCTGCTTCGTGTTTTAATGTAAAATTCATCAACGTTCAAATATTCTTTAGGATCCGCTGATTTTCCATATCTTATTCCATCAAAACGAGCCAAATTAGTAGAAACCTCTGAGGCCATTATAATATAGTATGTTGGTAGGGCATAGTTTATTGATGGAAGAGAAACTATTTCTATTTTTGAAACATCATTTTTAAAATCTTTTTTTAATCTTAAAATACTTTCTTTTAAAAGTGGATCTACATCATCTGAAATTCCTTCTTTTAAAATAGCAATTTTTAAATCTTTTATTTTTTTTATTTGTTTCTCTGAGGGAATAAAGTCAAAAGATGTCGAATCCATCGGATCTCTACCACGAATTGCTTCAAAAACTATTTTTGCATCCTCAACTGTTTTTGTAATAGGACCAATTACATCTAAGGAAGATGCCATAGCAATTAAACCATATCTTGAGACACTCCCATATGTTGGTTTTAAACCAACAACTCCGCAAAAAGAAGCAGGCTCTCTGATTGAACCGCCTGTATCAGAACCCAAAGCAAAAACACAAAAATCTGATTTAACCGCTGCAGCAGAACCACCAGAAGAACCACCAGCAACTCTATTTAAGTCATTTGGATTTCTTGTTGGGCCAAAAGCAGAATTTTCTGTTGAAGAACCCATTGCAAATTCATCGAGATTTGTTTTTCCTAAAAAAACAACCCCAGCATCTTTAAGTTTTTTAATAACAGTAGCATCATACGGAGAAATATAATTTTCTAAAATCTTTGAACCAGCGGTGGTAATATGTCCTTCAATTAAAATATTATCTTTAATGGCACAAGGAATGCCACAAAGAGGATGAGGATGAGGATTTTCTTTTAAGATTTTATCAGCCCTTTTTGCCATTTCAAGAGCATCTTTCTCATAAATATCTAAAAATGAGTGAATTTTTTTATCTTCTTTTTTGATTTTTTGAAGATATTCTTGAGTGATTTCAAATGAAGAAACTTGTTTATTTTTTAATTTATTACGAAGTTCAATAATGGTCATAAAATTATAATATCTTTTTTATTTTAAAATACCCATCCTTTAAATTTAAAGCAGAGTCTCTTAATAATTTTTTTTGTTTTTCACTTACCTGAACTACTTCATCTTCCCTAAAAATATTGGAATTTTTAATTTCTTCAGAAAGTTCCTCTTTTTTTATATCAACTTCCTGAAGTTTATTTACAAAATCTAAAATATTGGAAAATTCTTTTTCCATTTTTGCTTTTTCTTTTTTATTCAATTCAAGTTTGGATAATTTTAATATATGAGATATGTCCATATTTTTTTATTTATCTTGGTGGCTCAAGGTCTTCCATTGATACTAAAACTTCACGTAATTCGTGAATATTTTCTACAACTATTCCGCAACCTCGAGCCACTGCAGTCATTGGATCCTCCGGAATTTTTACAGGTATCTTGGTCTCCCGTGCTATTAGTTTATCAAGCTGCCTTAAAAGACTACCACCACCACAAAGATAAATACCTCTTGCCATAATATCAGCTAAAAGTTCTGGAGGGGTTTCCTCAACTGCTTCTTTAACAGCATCAACAATAATATTTATTGATTTTTCAATTGCTTTTCGTATATCTTCACTTGTTATTATTACTTCTTTAGGAAGGCCTGTCATAATATCCCTTCCTCTCATAGGAAATGTTATTTCTTCTTTTAACGGCAGAGCAGTTCCCACTTTTATTTTAAGTTCCTCTGCGGTTCTTTCTCCTAAAACCAATTGATACTCTCTTTCAGCAAAATGAACGATATCTTCGTTCATTCTATCACCGGCAATTCTTAAACTTTTGGTATTAACAAGTCCTCCCAAAGAAATAGTTGCGATTTCAGTTGTTCCTCCACCGATATCAACTATCATAATGCCTGCTGCTTCCTGAACTGGCAGACGAGCTCCAATTGCCGCTGCCATTGGTTCTTCAATTAAATAAACCTCGCCTGCTCCAGCACTAATAGCAGCGTCTTCAACTGCCTTTTTTTCTACTTCAGTTACCCCACAAGGAATGCCAACAACAAGAAAAGGCCGTGACCAAGGGAATCTCCAATTTCCTACAATTTTATCAATAAAATATCGAAGCATTTGTTCTGTTACTTCAAAATCCGAAACAACGCCGTTTCTAAGGGGACGGGTTGCAATAATATGAGCTGGTGTTTTACCAACCATTTTCTGAGCTTCTTTTCCAATTGCTAAAATTTGACCGCTTTTCTTATTTATTGCGACTACCGATGGCTCATCAATAACTATACCCTTGCCTTTTACATAGACAAGAGTATTAGCAGTACCTAAATCTATCCCAATACCTTGTTTAAATAACATATTTTCTTTAAATTGTTAACTTGTCAATCTTTTAAAAATTTTTTTGTTGGGCTTAATATAAAAACAGGTATACACCAATAAATTTCTCAAGATGTTCAAAACATCTCTAATTCTAATGTTTAAATTGTTTAAGATACTTAATTCTTTAATCTTTTAATCCGTTAATTCTTTATTGATACACAATCCATTTTATCCTAAAAAAAATAAAAAATCAAATCAAAAAAACTTTTTAATGTCTTGAAATGTAACAGCAATCATCAAAATCATAAGCAGAATAAAACCTATATTATTCACTAAATTTTCTATCTCAGTCTTTACTGGTTTGCCTTTAATTTTTTCGAGCCCTAAAAAAACTAATCTTCCTCCATCTAATGCAGGGAATGGAAGAATATTGATAATAGCCAAATTTACAGAAAGAAGAGCAATAAATTGAATAAGATAAACGACACCCAAATTAAACATTTGATCAACTAAAACAGTAATGCCAACTGGTCCAGCAAATTGAACGGGTGGACCTGTAACTCCTAAAATTTTTGATTTTATAATTTCAAAAAATACTGCGAATGTCTGATAAATTACCCAAAAAGTTGTCTTAATTCCTTCCCAAATCGCCTGAAAAAATGGATAAGGCACTCTTGCTGTTTTAACTAAAGTAATACCCATAGGTCCTTGATTTTCTGGTGGATTTTCTCTTGGAACAATCTTTGTCTCTATTATTTCATCGCCCCTTTTAATTGTTATAATGAGGGTTTTTCCTAAATTATCTTTGGTAAAGTTTTGAATATCTTCTATATCATTAACTTGGATAGTTTTTCCTGTCGATGGATTTTTAATTGATAAAATTTTATCGCCTCCCTTAATATTTGCTTCCTCTGCTGGAGAGCCGGGAGCAACATCTGCAATCTGAACTGCTACATCTTTAGCATTTGGAGGAACTTCATCTACTATTGCGGTGGGCAAACCAATCATATGACCAATAGAAAAAAGACAAATTGCAAGTAATAAATTTGCCAGCACTCCTCCCACTATGACCTTAGCCCGCGTTGAAATAGATTTTGACCAAAAACTCCCTTCTTTAGTATTTTCCTTGTCGTCCTCTCCATAAATTTTTACAAATCCCCCTAGTGGCAGGAGACCAATGGAATAAAGCGTCTCACCTTTTTTGCGAGAAAAAATTCTTGGAGGGAAACCAATGCAAAATTCTTCAACTAAAATACCGGAGTGCTTGGCTATTAAAAAATGAGCACCTTCATGGATAAAAATAAGCAATCCCAAAATAAAGATAAAAATAATAATAGTTATAGCAGACATATATTTTAAAACGTGAAAATTAATTTTAAATTATACAATCTTTTTTATTTTTGTTCAAACAAATTTTAGTTATTATAAAAAAATAAAAAACGGCTCTATTTAAAACCGCCCCAAAAATTAAAACCTTGGATTTTAATTATTTTTTTCATTGCTCCATTATCTCCTTTTCTTTTTTAGAAGCTAAATCTTCTATTTTATTTTCAACCTCATCAACAATTTCTTGAATTTTGTCCTTTAGGCGATATTTTTCATCCTCGCCTATTTCTCCTTCTCTTTCTTTAATTTGAACTTCTTTCCATACCCTATCTCTTTCATCTCTTAAGACAATTTTTGCTTTTTCCTTTTTATCTTTTAAAATTTTAACAAATTTTCTTCGATTTTCTTCTGTCATTGTTGGCATTGATAAATAAATCTTATCTCCCACTACTTTAATCTGTCCGCTCCAATCAAGAAGAGAAAGGGCTTTTTCAATACTTGAAACAAACTCACTCCTTTTATCCCAAGGTTCAATAGAAAGGGTTCGAGAGTCAACAACAACCAAAGAAGCAAGTTCTTTTAATGGAAGTTTTTGCCCAAAATAATCTACTAAAACATCATCAATTAAATCAATAGAAACTCTACTCGTTCTTATTGTTTTTATCTCATCGCTAAACCAATTAAAAACTTTTTCTGCTTCTTTTTTTAACTCCTGTAAGAATTCACTTGAATCCATAAAAATTTTCAATATGTAAAATCTAAAACCTAATCTATTCTAAAACAAATTTTGTTTTTCTGCAAGAGATGCTATCTAATCTTTACTTTATCAGAAAAAACAGTTTTACCAAAATCTTTTCCATCCTTAGGAGTAACACTGTATTGCCACACATCACCTTTTTCCGTTAAACTTGCGGGAACAACAACGCTTCCTATTAAATCTTCCTGAAGATTGCCATTTTTATACCAAAATATTCTTGTTCCACTTTCTTGATTCTCATCCTTATCAAAATATGTATATTTTGCATAAAGATCAGTATCTTTTGTTGGATTTTTTGGTGAAATTTCCACATTTAAAGCTTCTGGAGGATTATTATCAGAGGGAATAATATTTTGAAGAACTAAATATAACTCTTTTGCATCTTGAGGATTTACTTCTATTTCTTTAATCTTACCATTCTCGGGCAGAGAAATAATTCCCCAGGTTGATCCACCATCAATTGATTTTTGCAAGACATTATCTACTCCAAGATATAAAAGATTTGGATATTGATAAGAAACAGCAAAAACTAAATTTTTACCTCTTGAATCAAAAATAAGCTTAACAACACTAAGATTGTTACCATCTAATCTTAAAAGAGCATCTTGATTTAAAAGATATACTCTCCCATTAATATTTGGGTCAATTTTAATATCTTTGAACCTACCAACAGAGGCTTCGCTTTCTACTTTTTCTAAACTTTCCTCTGAAACAATCTCATTTAAACTATTATAACTATCAAAAAGATCAAATGTAGCAAAAACATCTCCTCCTTGAGTTAAAAACCAAATATTTTTAAAATTATGAGGAGAAAAATAAATCTTTAAAATACCATCTTCAAAATCTTCTTTCTGTGCCCATGTGGTTCCATAATCAGAAGATAGAGAAATTATCCCCTTTTTTGTTCCCAAAATAATATAATTAGGGTTTGTTGGAGAAATTGCAAAAGATAAAATTTTATCTCCAGATGGAGCAATATATGATGTATTAAAATCCTCTCCACCATTGAAAGAAACCAAGAGTTTTGATTGTCCGCTCTCATTTAAAATTATATATTGGTTTTTTGTATCAGAAGGATTAATAAAAACTTCAGATACCCCTGAAACATTTCTTACATCTTTGAAATTTACTGGCTTTTTTTCTAATGCTTGGGTTGAAACTTTTGATTCAAAAACTGAATTTACAGATGCTAAATACAGGGTATTTGGATTTTTTGGATCAACTGTTAATTTTTGATCAAAATGTATACCTTCGTCAGTAAATATTAATTTTTCCCAATCAAATCCCATATTTTGAGATACAAAAACACCTTCGCCAACTCCAAAAGCAGGGATATCAATCCCCATTACAAATTGAAATGCCTCAAAACAGAAAAATACACCAAATGCTGAAAGTAAAATATATCCAAATGTTTTAATATCCATATTTTTATAATCTTTAATTTACAATTTAATTAAAGTTAAAGCCCTAAAACTAAATTTTCTACCAAAAGTCGTGCGTTAACATTATAGAAAGTTATAGTTCTTTTCACTTCTTCAAAATTATTAATGATCTTTTTGATATCTTCAATATCTATTTCCTTCATTTGAGTTTCTAAAGTATCTTGAAATGATTTTAAATTAATATAGTTTCCTGTTTCTTTTAGTATTAAGAGATCACGAAACCAAATAACCCCTAAATCTAAAAAATCATTTAATAATTCAACTTTGTTTAGTGTTTCAATAAATTCTAATCTTTTATATATCGGAGTTTTATTAAAATTTATTAAGAACCTAACTAATATATTATAATATTTTTTAAAAGAATTGTCAAGAGCAAGATTAAAAACTAAACCTGGCCTGCCCATTGATAAATCAATTATCTTTTTATTGTAATTTTTAATATTATTATATTCTAAAAAATCAATTATCTCATTTTTTGAGAGAGGTGTAAATCTTAAAACCTGAAGTCTTGAAAGAATTGTTTGGGGCAGAAAGGCAGAATTTTGACCAACAAAAATAAAAAAACTTTTTTTTCTTGGTTCTTCGATTGTTTTTAAAAGAGCACTTATTGCTTGGTGAGAAAAATTTTGAGATTCATCAAAAATAAAAATTTTAAATGGAAATGGTGTTGCTAAAGATGATTTTCTTTCAATTTCCTTGATGTTCTTTATGCCTATCTCACTTTTTTGTTCCTGGACTGTTACCACCTCAACATCAGGGAAAATACTTTTATCGATTTGATTACATATTTTACACAAGCATTCTTGTTTTTGAGTAAAATCAAAAAAAGAGAGATTATGATCTCCCTCAAGATATTTAGCGAGTTCTATAGCTACCTTCTTTTTACCAATTTGCGAAATACCTTCAAAAAAGTAACTATGGGCTAGATTTCCTTCTTTAATTTTTTGAGATAAAAATAAAATGTTTTTTTTATGACCAAAAACCACAGATTTAAATTTTTATTTACTTTCTTCTTGCCATTTTTTAATAATCTCTTTTTCTAATTCTTTTGCTATTTTTGGATTTTCTTTTAAATAAGTTTTTGCTTTTTCTATTCCATTACCCAAAACCTGATCTTTAAATTTATAAATATTACCCTTTTTATCTATAACCCCAAAATTAACTCCGGTATTTATTAAATCCCCCTCTCTTGAAATCCCCTGGTTATACATTATATCAAATTCTGCTGTTTTAAACGGTGCGGCAACCTTATTTTTTACCACCTTGGCTTTTACTCGATTTCCAACAATTTCCTCGCCTTTTTTTATTTTTGCCCTTGGTCTTAATTCAATTCTCACTGAGGAATAAAATTTCAACGCTACTCCTCCGGGTGTAGTTTCTGGGTTCATAAAGGGCAAAACACCAATTTTCATTCTTGTTTGATTTAAAAATATAATTGTTGTTCCTACTTTTGCAGCAGTTGCTGTTAATTTTCTTAACGCTTGACTCATTAAACGTGCCTGAAGCCCGATATGCTGATCACCCATTTCACCTTCAATCTCTACTCGAGGAGTCAAGGCAGCAACCGAATCAACAACAATCAAACTAATGTTCCCAGATTTTACTAATGTTTCAACAATATCAAGTGCCTGCTCGCCTGTATCTGGTTGGGAAATTAAAATATCATCGACATTTACACCAAGACGTTTAGCATAATCGGGATCCAAAGCATGCTCAGCATCAATAAAGGCAGCAATTCCTCCTCTCTTTTGAGTTTCAGCAATAATATGCAAGGCCAGTGAGGTTTTTCCAGAACTTTCAGGACCATAAATTTCAATAATTCTTCCTTTTGGAACCCCACCAACCCCTAAAGCTAAATCCAAAGAAATAGAACCTGTAGGAATTGCTTCGACATCAACATGTCTCACCTCACCAAGTTTCATTATTGCTCCTTCGCCAAACTTGTCTTTTAAAATTGAAATAGTGTCTTCAAGAGATGGTTTTTGATGCTCTTCTTTTTTAGCCATATATTTATGTTTAATTTATAATTTTAATCTATTATTTTTTAATTTAATCTTTTAATTCTTTAATTGATAATTAATATTAATTATAAACCTGATCTCCTCTTTTTTCAAGTTTTCCCGAGAACTGTTCTCGGGAAAATTGTTTAATTGATGCTATTTGTATCGTATTTGTAATTTGTAGGAGCTACAGCATCAACTCCTCTTCTGCTCTTTTATAATAGTGTATTTCCTCTGGAGCAAACCAGAGATTAATTTCATGCTCTGCTTCTTCTTCGTTTTCTGAAGCATGAACTAAATTATGAATCGCTCTTTTTTCTTTATTAGCAGCAAAGGCATCGTCAATTGAAAAATCTCCTCTAATTGTTCCCATTTCTGCTTGTGATGGAATTGACTTCCCAACAATTTTTCTCATCATTGCAATAGCATGGATTCCTTCTATTACCATTTTTACCATTGGACCAGATGTCATATAATCAATAAGCCAGGAACGAACATTTTTACCAATTTCCATTGGATCGTCGGTACCCAACTCTTTTATTGGATCAATATTATATTCTTTATAATTTGCCAATGTTTTTTCTCCCAAACGACGAATCCAATTTTCATCTTTTGGATAATGATTATCAATTTGATCTTTTTTCGCCCAAACCATTTCCAAAGCAGCAATTTTAAGACCTCTTTCTTCAATTCTATTTATAATTTCACCAATAAGCCCACGTTTTACACCATCGGGCTTTATTAAGACAAAAGTTTTTTCTTCTCTTGGATGTTCGTTTTGCATATTTTTTTTATATTTAATTATTTTTGTGTAATTATTTTATAATTTCGACCATCTGATATTATTTTTATATCACTATTAAAATCTGTTCTCAGTGTCTTTATACCAAAATCGGAAAGTAAATTCAATACCTCCTCTGCTGGATGACCAAAGGAATTTTCACCAACAGAAATAATTGCCACGCTTGGATCTACTTTTTTTAAAAAATACTTATCTGTAGAATGTTTGCTTCCATGATGCGCCACTTTTAAAATCTCACTTTCAAGTCCAAATGAACTTTTAAATTCATCTTTTAAATTAACGTCCTGTGCCAAAAGCAAATATTCAATTTTTTGAGATATGTCGCCAGTAAATAAAGCACAAAAATCTATAAAACAAAAATGCGAAACAATCGATTTTTCATTAACATCACCAGAAAAACTTTCTTTTGGCCAAAGGATATAAAAATTTGTGTCTTGGTTTAATTGAATTTTGTCTCCTGTTTTTACAAATATTGTCTCAATATTTTTTGTTTTTGCTAATTCTAAAAAACTTTTATAAAGATAGTTTTTATCGTCATTAATCTCTGATAAGAATATCTTTTTTACTTTATAAGTTTTTAAAACCTCAAATAAACCGTTAATATGATCTGAATCAGGATGGGTCAAAAATATCATTTCAATTTCTCTATCAAAAAATGGAATTTCTTTTTTAATTTTTTCTACCACTTTGCCGTCTGGTCCCCCATCAATTAAAACTTGAAATCTATTTTGATTTTTAAAAAAATTAGGCAAGGCCGCGAAACCCTGATTATAATTTTTTTGAGGAATTTCAATTAAAATTGAATCACCTTGACCAATGTCAAAAAAATTGACTTCCAAAAAATCAGGAGTTTGCAGTGAAAAACTTACTTGAAATAAAAATATAAGCGCCACACCAAAAACTCCAATTCCAAAATAATATATTTTTCTTTTGTTGGACATACCTTGATTTTCCCTAAAAAATTATCTATATTAAATTAAAGGGTTAAAAATTTTACATAAAAATAAATTAAATGCAAAAAAGAAAAATTTTTATTATTTCCGCCTCAAGTATTGTTTTTATTTTTATAATTTCAATATTATTGAACTTTTTTAGTTTCTCCGAAAAAAACGTAAAAGCGCAAAGTTCTATACCATCGGATTGTGATTTAAAAACATTTAAAAGCACTGATTCAGATAAACCTCCTTTCCCTTCATTTTGTAATAGATATGCTTCAATTGGAAATTGTACGGAAAAAGTTTCAGGCACCCCTACTACCTCTTGTCCTTATTGTAACAGTTGGAAAATTGGTAATGAAACTGGAAAGGAAATTGCTTGCGACCTCGAGCTTCAAAAAAATATAGCGGATAATGGAGGTGATCCTTGCAATATTGATTATGGAAAATGTAAAACTGGAAATGTTTGGAAATGTGACTCAAATATCGGTTATGGGGACAAACGAAACTGTGAGGTTTATACTCTTCAATTTTATCTTAAAAAACTTGGAATTTATGGTGGCCCTATTACTGGAGTATATGATAGAAATCTTTGTAATGCCATAAAAGAATTTCAAAGACAGCATGGAATTCAGCAAACTGGTGCTGTAGGCGAAACCACAATTAAAGGAACCGAAGGGAATAATTATATGGGAATGTGGAATGTATGTTTAGAAAACTTATCTCCTGATCTTTGTTGTAAAATATTTCTCTCAAAAGATATGCCTCCACCCATAGAACCAGGTGAACAAACACCTGGCGATTCTCAATGCTTGGGACGATGTGATCAACATCTTGTACCCTGTTCAATGACAAATGACCCTGGCCCAAAATGTAATCTTTGTTATCTTTTTAAACTAATTCAAAATATTATTTGTTATTTAACCTGGTGCATTGCAGGACCTCTTGCAGTTATTTCAATATTGATTGCAGGAATTATGTATCTTACTGCAAGGGGAAATCCAGGTCAAATTAGCTTAGCAAAAGATATAATAAGAGCGACTGTATTGGGATTAGTTATCGTTTTTGGCGCTTGGATTATTGTCAATACAATTATTACTCTTCTTGGTGTTGGAAGTCCATATTCGGATTGGTCACATATTGATTGCACTCTTTAATATCTAAAAATATCATACTTTTTGCAATGACACTTTAGTGGAGGTTTTTTTCTTTAAAAAAATAAATAAGGCAATAATTAAAACTAAAATAAAAATTAAACTAAAAGGCGGAGTGAGAAAAAAATTATTCAAAAGGGCAAAATTTTTTGCAATAAAACTTATCCAAGAAAATGATATTTCCACAATAAAAGAAAGAGGTAAAATTAAAATAGGCAATAAAAAACCCAAAAGTAGATAAATAAAACCAATTGCCAGTAAATATGGCGAAAATGGAACAACTAAAATATTTGAAATTGGAGATAGAACTGGAATATTTCCAAAATTAAAAACAATTAATGGAAAGCATAAACTTTGCGCGGCAAGTGTAGTTAAAATAAGATCTTTAATTTTAGAATCCTGGGTTTTTTTCGAGAACTTCTCTTTTAAAATTGGAAAAATATAAATAAGGCCCAAAGAAGCCAAAAAAGAAAGTTGAAATCCAACATCTCGAGTAACAATTAATGGATTTTGAAATATCATAGCGGTTCCTGCAAAAACTATACTTCTTGAAGAGGTGCTTTGCCTCCCAATTGCTTTTGCTAAATATAAAAAAATTCCCATAATATATGCTCTTACTGCTGAGGCGGGCAGACCTATAAATAAAATATAAAATCCTAAAATTATAATTATCAAAAATGTTGCTTGCTTTCGCCAAAGACCAAAAAATAAAAAAATTGTTAAAAAAATTTCAAACAAAATTATAATATTCATTCCAGAAATTGCTACAATATGAGAAAGCCCTGATTTTGAAAGTTCATCTTGAAAATCTGTTGAGAAACGCCTCGTTTCTCCAAGCGTCATACCCTCCAAAAGTGCTCCTTCAGGAGGAGGAACAGCCTGGGCAACCTCTATAAATTCGTCTTTAAATTTTAATATCTTTGCAAAAAATCTATTGCCGTTATTTTTTGATAAAACCTTTATCTCTGGACTATAAACCACTGAATATATAAAATCTTTCTCCAAATAATTTTTGTAATTAAAATCAGGAAATTCCTTTGGGGTAAGTAATTTCCCTTTAACCAAAATTTCATCTCCATAGAAATATTCTGGATAGATCGGCATACTTAAAAGGACGTTACCTTCCGAACTAATTTCTTTATTGTCAATAAAAACACTATTTACTTTAAGTTTTAATTTCTGTTTATCAGTTTTTCTTTCTGGCTCACCATACACAGTCCCCTTAAATGTTATCTCGCCCTTATTATTAAAATAATGTATATTTTTAGGGCCAGAGGGAATTGACTTTGCTTCAAATTTTTCTTCCCAAAACATTCCAAATACTAAAAACAAAAAACAAAGTCCCAAAATAGCAACTTCTTTCTTTTGATAAAAAACACAAAAAATTAAAATTCCCAAAATCAAAAAACCAAAATAGAAAAATATATTTACATCAGAATAAGAAGCAATAATAACACCGGCAATAAAAGCCAAAGAGTAATAAAAAAACCTCCTGGAAAAAGACATATTTTAATATAGAATCTAATAAACACTATGCAAGACGCTGAGACAATACAAATCCAACAAACAAACTCAAAATTTAAAAAAACTTAAAAACTGATTTTAAAAAAAATTAATAAAATATTTTAACCTGTGGTTAATCAGTAAATGCTTTAATTCTTTAATTCTTTAGTCTATCTACGAGTTGCCTACTTTTTAATTATAAGTTATAATAATTATTAAAATCAACTTCGGGGTGGAGTATGCCGGTAGTACGCATGCTTTGGGAGCATGTAGACTGGGTTCGACTCCCAGCACCCCGAATTATAAATAGCCACTTAAATGGCTATTTTTTACTTAACAAATAATACCGCCACCAATTAATTCGTCAGATTCTTTCAGATTATTATTGCAAGAATAAAATACGGCTGACTGACCTGGCGCAGGAGCACGCTGAGGCAGATCAAACTTTAAATAGTATTTATTAGATTTAAAATGACAAATAGTAGCGGGTGAAGATTTATGGCGATATCTAATTTTTGCCATAACCTGAATTGGCATTTTAGGTTTTCTGCCTAATGTCCAATTAACATCTTTTACAATTAACTCTTTTTTATATAAATCTTTTTCATTTTTTGTCACAATTAAAAGATTATTTTTAATATCTTTATCTAAAACATAATAAGGGCCAGAAGCAAGTCTTATCCCCTTTCTTTGCCCGATAGTATAAAACCAAAGACCCTGGTGCTCGCCCAAAATCTTTTCTTTGGTATCTACAATTTTGCCTGGATTTTCTTTTAAATGATTTTTTAAAAAATCATTAGTTGTTGCTAGAACAAAACAAATCTCAGTTGATTTTTTAATTTTTAAAAGAAAATCAAATTTAAATTTTTTTGCTAAATTTTCAACCTCTCTTCTTGTATAATTACCAATCGGAAATAAAATCCTCTTTAGTTGCTTTTGAGATAATCTCCATAAAAAGTATGATTGATCTTTATATTTATCCTTTGCCTTTAATAATTGATATTTATATTTTTTAATTTCGGATTTAGAATTTACAATTTCCCGTCGTAGACGAGCATAGTGTCCTGTTGCGATGAAATCTATATTTAAAGATAAAATTTTTTCTAATAAAAGTCCGAATTTCATTTCCTTATTACATAATACGCAGGGATTCGGTGTTATACCCATTTTGTATTCTTTTAAAAAAGACTTGATAATTCTCTTTTTAAATTCTTTTTCAAAATCAAAAACATAAAAAGGAATATTTAAAATTTCTGCCACTTTTCTTGCCCTTGCTTCAGATTCATAAAAACTTTTCTGAGGAGAAAGTCTCATAAAAATGCCAATAACGTCATATCCTTGTTTTTTTAATATAGCGGCAGCAACTGAGCTATCCAGTCCTCCAGACATTGCCACCGCTATCTTGAATCTTTTTTTATTTGTTTTGTTCATACAAATACTAAAAACATAAACCCAGTTTTTTGTTTTGAATAATTTAATAAATAATTTATTTTATCAAAAAATTATTTTTTGCGAATATTAAATCCGTTGTAAAACTCGTTCTATTTTACCGTATTTATATATAAAACTTTAAATAACAAACAATAACAACTTTTCAGTAGGGTTCAAATTGTTCTAATTGTTCGAAACGTTCGAATTATTAATTCTTTGGGTCGTACTTTTAAGTTTTAAATATGATTTTAGGTTTTAAACTTTGAGTTATTTTAATTCTTTAATACGTTAATTTTTTAATTCTTTAATTGAATCCTCCTCCACCTGAATCCAATCTTTATATTTTTCTTCAATAATTTTTTTCTCTTTTTCTATTCTTTGGTGGATTTTTTGCAAATCCTGCGGGATCTCTCTTTTTTGCTTTTTTAAATAATCATAAATTGCTTCGCAAAGCGCATCAACTGCCAAAACTGAACAATGAATTTTTACTGGTGGCAAACCGCCCAAGGAATTAACTATTTTTTCCTTATTGATACCCATTGCTTCTTTTAGGGTTTTACCTTTTACTAAATCTGTAATAATACTACTTGTAGCAATAGCAGCAACACAACCATATGTTTTAAATTTTATATCTTTAATAATCTCTCTTCCCTTTTTATCTTTCCCTACTTTAATATAAAGCCACATCACGTCTCCACATAAGATATTTCCCACTTTCCCCACACCATCTGGATTTTTAATTTCTCCTATATTATGAGGATGCTGAAAGTGTCTCATTACCTCATTGCTATAAATGCCAGTCTCTTTTTGATTGTTTAAATTTTTTTGTAATTTTTTCATATTTTAAAATGGTGAAATTTTTCTTAAATTTTTTATTATCTCTGGTAAAATCTTTAAAACATAATCAATGTCCTTCCTTGTTGTTTTTCTGCCCAAACTCAATCTTAAAGAACTATGAGCCCTTTGGGGAGCAAACCCAAGCGCAAGTAAAACATAACTTGGCTCTAATTTTGCTGATGAACATGCAGAGCCAGTTGAAACGCAAATACCAAGTAAATCAAGTTGTATAGCAATCGATTCGCCTTCTACAAAATCGAATGAAAAATTAATATTATTTGGCAGTCTTTTTTGGGGATGACCATTTAGAAAAGAATTTGGCACTGATTTTAAAATTCCATCAATTAATATATCTCTTAATTTACTTAATCTTTTTGATTCTCTATCCATTTCTTTTTGGCAAATTTCTGCTGCTCTGGCAAAACCGACAATTGCAGGAACATTAATCGTTGATGATCTAATTCCCATCTCCTGCTCACCTCCATGTAAAATTGGCTCTATTTTTGTGCCTTCTTTAATATAAAGAATGGCCGCTCCTTTTGGACCATAAATTTTATGGGAAGAAGCGGTAAGAAGATCTACTTTAAGTTTTTGAACATTAATAGGTATTTTGCCAAATGTTTGAGCAGCATCGGTATGGAAGTATATTTTTGAATTTGGATTTTTAAGATTAAATTTTTCTATTACCCTACCGATCTCTTCGATTGGCTCAATTGTGCCAATCTCATTTGAAGCGTGAATTATTGAAACTAAAATTGTATCTTTTGTAATCGATTTTTCAACATCTCTTGGATCTACAAGACCATATTTATCAACTTTTAATTTAGTTATTTTAAAACCTTGTTTCTCAAGCCATTTTGCGCTTTCTATTATACAGGGATGCTCAATTGGAGAAATAATAATATGCCTACCTCTATTTTTATTAGCAAAAGCAATACCCTTTAGTGCTAAATTATTGCTTTCTGTCGCTGAACCTGTAAAAATAACTTCTTTGGATTCTGCACCAATAATACTTGCTATTTTCTCTCTTGATTTTTCTAATGCTAACCTTGCCTGCCTTCCCACAGAGTGTAAAGACATTGTATTACCAAATTTCTCTGAAAAATATGGCAACATTGCCCTTAAAACGCGAGGATCAACAGGTGTTGTTGCGGCATAATCTAAATAAATAATTTTGTTTTTATTACTATTTTTCATTTTTTATTAAGTCAAATAAAGTAAGTGAATTTAAAGTAGAAATAATTGCCCCTTGAACCTTCTCCCAAACGATCTTTGTTTCGCAATTTTTCTGCATCGGACATTTCTTCTTTGAAATGCCCAAACAAAAAACTAAATCCATCTTTTCCTCCAATGCTTTTATTATCTGCCCTATTTTGATTTTACTTGGAGGTAGGGATAAAAAATATCCACCACCAGCGCCTTTCTTTACATTAATAAGACCTGCCTTTTTTAATTTTGCCATTATTTTTTCCAAGTAGGAAATAGGAATTTTTTCTTTATGTGCAATTTCTTTTGCACAACAAATTTTTTTATTTTTTGCTAAATATACCATTGCCCGAAGACCATAACGAGATTTTGTTGAAATTTGCATATATAATAAATTGGACTAAAATTGTCTAATTTTTTAGTATATTAAAAATCTTGTAAAAAATCAAGTATTAAAAAATTAATAATAAATTGTTTTAGTAAGATGGTAAGGAAGTTTCATTTTCTCTTTCTGCGCCCTGTTCCACAAAATCCAGTCAATCTGAAAAGAATAAAAATTTTTCCCCAATTTTTTAAGTTCCTGTTTTAAATATTCAACAGCCCACAAGGTGCAGCTTCTAATTTCAATTTCTTCTCTTGATCCTGCACTAATAATTGATTGGGCCTTAATTTTATCTTCTAATTTTTTTGAATACTCCAAAACTTGCCAATGATTGAGAATTTGTGGAAGTTTATAATCAGCAAAAGCAGTTAAGTATTCAGGATCTTTAAAGTAACCAACTCCTTTATTGTTAAAAGCGCCCATAATATCACCACCAAGAATTTGCGCCCTTTTTAAAAAATAAACTTTATTTCCTTGAAAAAAATAAATATCGTCAAAATAAGGAAGCTCTTTAACAATTTTGGGAATTAATTTTGAAAATTGATTATTTGCCAGGAAAATAAAATTTTCCGGATTGCTTTTATATTTTTCAGTAAAAACATGAGAAACTGATTTTAAAATTTGATATCTTTTTTTAAAAAAAAGAAGATCGCCCTCTCCACGAAAAATAGATGAAAATTCCTTAAAAGATATTTTTGAAAAATAATTAAAATTTGCTTTTTGTGGAAAATCTTCAAAAAATTTTTTAAGTGTTAATGAAAGAGCAAAATAACCATCATATTTCTCGCCTTTATAAAAAATATACCATTTTTTCTGCGGTGGTTTTGTCCAAAAACAAAAATTTAAAGAATCAAGAATTATAAAATAAGTAAGCATCAAGGTAGAATCTTTACTCTCAAAATGCTTATCTTTATCCCAAGAGGGAGTAGAAATATTTTCTTTAACCCATTCTTTTGCTAATTCTTGAATCTTTTTATAATTAATTCTTACATTCTTTGATTGAGAAACTACTTTTGATGTTGTTTTTAAAACAGGATTAAACATATACTATAGATATTGAATATTTCCCGCAAAAAATTTTATTCAAGTTTCCCGAGAACTGTTCTCGGGAAACTATTAATTGTTAGTTATT
>Ga0116145_1002150_pt1 | contig 18309 bp, 15 predicted proteins | sample AD_JPNHG1_MetaG_FD_89747 | JGI IMG/M metagenome (GOLD analysis project Ga0116145, IMG submission 89747) | Active sludge microbial communities of municipal wastewater-treating anaerobic digesters from Japan - AD_JPNHG1_MetaG | ecosystem: Engineered > Bioreactor > Anaerobic > Digestate | place... | reverse complement strand
GTTCAACGTGAGAGACGATACTGATTATGAAAATGCCGAACCTTCATCATATCCATGCATCCCCTCTTATCATCGCTATATTCATTATCTCATCACTGTCGGCTTTCTCTGTCGACATTACAACGATCAACGGCAAGACCTATTCAAATGTCACCGTCCAGCGAGTTGAGCCTGACGGCATCAGCATCAAGCATTCGGCAGGGATCATCAAACTATTTGCAAATGAACTCCCTCAAGATATATGCGAACAATATGGCCTCACGCCCGAGGCGGCCAAGCGATACCAAGCACAACGTTCGGCTGCTCTACAGGCGAGAGATGAACAAATGCGCTTGAATCTCGCCAAAAGAAACGAGCAATGGGCAAAAGAATCTGAGCATAAAGCAGCCGCCAAAAGCGCTGCGAATCAACAGGCTATCGCCGAAGCCAATGATCCGAGCAAAAAAATCTACCGACGCTGGCATCCTAACGCTAAGATTGGACTCGAAAAGATAATCGAAGGGCAATTCATGGGAATCGGAGCCGGGCAGGCGCTATTTATGACATCAAAAGGAACATATGCGGTTAGACCTCCAGGCGTATTTCCCAGTTATGAGCAAGACATCATCTACAGTTACAACAAAACCCTTACCCCCGATGAGCAATACTCGATAGAAACAATTGTAAAAAACCAGCTTGAGGAAGAAAGAACTGCAGAACTTAAGCGGAAGATGGATGATTTGAAGCGACAGAGCATGGATACGCAGTCAGATATTAATAAACTAAAGCGCGATATTGATGGACTCCGTTATGGTTATTGAGATGTGCGGCAGGGAGAAATATGAGCAATAATAAACCTGAATTCTATGCCGCACGCGACGCCGTTGCAAATGGCCTTCTCCATAAGTGCAGCCTCGGCATTCTAAAAAGGCACATTTCGGCCCTGCAGGAGCATTATCCTTGGAAGGATGACCCCCAATGCGCCAACGCTGTCATGATGACAAATGCAAATATTAAGGCGCTTTCAGATGAATATGAGAGGCGCAAATCAGCACTCATTAAGCGTGCCATAACTTTCGGAGAAGTAGTCCTTGCGACCGTTATAGGCGGACTGATCCTGTTTTTCCTAACAAAACAATGAATGCGTTGAAGTGGTTCCTGGCTATAGGCGCCAAAGCGCCTCAGCCAGAACCCTGACGTTCGACTTCAACCCTCCCCCCCATGCAGCGCGGCATGGATGAGGGCGGCGGTTTTGGGGCCGACGTCGGGGGCGGCGGCGATTTCGTCGGGGGTGGCGCGGCGCAGGCGGTCGACCGAGCCGAAGTGGGCCAATAGCTTTTCCTTGCGCTTCTGGCCGATGCCTTCGACGTCGTCGAGGATCGATTCCTGGATGCGCTGCGACCGCAGCTTGCGGTGGTAGGTCAGGGCGAAGCGGTGCGCTTCGTCGCGGATCTGCTGGATCACGCGCAGGGCCGGCGAATCGGGCTTGAACCGCAACGGGGCCTGCTCGTTCTCCGGATCGTGGTAAAGCTCTTCGAACTGCTTGGCGATGCCCGCCACGCGCTGTCCTTTTAACCCCAGCGCATCCAGTTCCGCGCGCGCGGCGCGCAACTGCGTGATGCCGCCGTCCACCAGCACCAGATCCGGCAGCTTTTCCTTTTCCTCCAAGGCGCGCGTGAATCGCCGGCGGATCACTTCGGCCATCGAGGCCGGGTCGTCCGCGCCGGCCACCGTCTTGATGCGATAGGTCCGGTAGCGCGCAGGAGTCGGGATGCCGGACACCGACACCACCCGGCTGGCGACGGAATTCGTGCCGGAAATGTTCGAGATGTCGTAGCACTCGATGACCTCGGGCGGGCGCGCCAGGCCGAGGCGATCCTGCAGCTCCTTCAGGCCCTTCTGGGCCTCTTCCCGCTTCAAATGGAGGCTTTTGCGGCCGCGGGCCTTTTCGCGGATTCCCTTGATCAGCAGCAGGTACATGTCGCGCAAGGCGGCGGCTTTTTCGAACTTCAGTTCCTTGGCGGCGGCGGCGATCTGCTGGCGCAGGCCGTCGAGGAATTCGCGACGCTCGCCGTCCAAAAACGCGCAGGCGGTCAGCACGCGCTCGCGGTACTGCTCGGGCGTGACCTTCCCGACGCACGGCGCGGAGCAGAACCGCACGATGTCGTTCAGGCAGTGCTTGTGGTCTTCCGGGCCCGGTTCGCGCGGCGCGCAGCGGCGCAGGCCGAACTGCTTGTCCACGAACTCCAGCGAGGCCCAGGCCGAGGCCGATGTCGCGTACGGGCCCCAGTAGCGCGCGCCGTCGTCCTTGCGGATGCGCACGGCGTCGAACCGCGGAAACGGCTCGTTCAGGTTCACCCGCAGCAGCAGGAAGCGCTTGTCGTCCTTGAGCGACACGTTGTAGCGCGGGCGGTAGTCCTTGATCAGGCGGCTCTCGGTCAGCAGGGCTTCGGCCTCGGTCTTGAGCGGCACGAAATCCAAGTCGTCGATGCTGCGGATCAGCCCGCGCAGCTTGGGATCAGCCTTGGAAAAGGTGCTATGGCGGAAATAGGACGACACGCGGCTGCGCAAGCTGGCCGCCTTGCCGACGTAGATGATCTTCCCCTGCCGGTTCCGCATCAGGTACACGCCCGGCTGGTCCGGCAGCGCCGCCAGCTTGGCCTTCACCTTGTCGGAAAATTGCAGCATGCCGACACGATACCAGTTTCCGGCGGGTTTTCCATGCCCGGAAACGATTAGCCGCAAAGATCACCAAGAAACGCAAAGAGAGCCGGCTGATCTCTGCGATCTTTGTGTTCTTTGCGGCAATTCCCAGGACTTGGCTGTTGCGCCCCCCCCATGGCCTTGCGCCATGGGAGGCGAAGTTGGCTCCCCCGCCACGCAAGGTGGCGGGGCCCGCCCGATCCCCCAACCGTGCCCCGCCCTAGAACTCCCCGCGGATTTCGACGCGGCCGACGTAGGGGCGCAGGAGGTCGGCGTAGGCGTGGAGGGTCTCGGCGCGGGTCTCGGGCATGGCGCGGCAGGCGGGATCGGGCAGTTCGGCGCGCGGGACGAAGGCCTGCAACACGTGCAGCTTGGCCCCCCGCACCCATTCGCCGATGGCGCGCATGGCGTCCGCATCGTGCCAGGCCTCGATCACCGTGGTGCGGAATTCGTACGCCTTGGCTTGCTCGCGGATCAGCCGGATGGATTCGGTCAGCGCGGCGACGTCGGCGAACCCGGCGCGCGCGGGATAGTCGGCCGGAGCGAATTTGACGTCCATGGCGACGTAGTCCACCTGCGGCAGCAGCTTTTCCAGGATCCGCGGGCGCGAGCCGTTGGTGTCGAGCTTGATGGAAAATCCCCACTCGCGCAATTTTTCCACGACTTGGAAAACGCCGGGATTCAGCGTGGGCTCGCCGCCGGTGACGACGGCGCCCTCCACCCAGTTGTCGCGGAACTTGCGGCAGATCTGCTCGACCTCGGTCCACGGCAGGCCGGCGGCGTCCACCCGCCCCATCAGCGCGGCGTTGTGGCAGAAACCGCAGGTGAAGTTGCAGCCGGTCAGGAAAAAGACCGCGGCGAGCTTGCCGGGAAAGTCCACCATCGAGGCGTTCTGAAGCACGCCGTAGACGGGAGACAAAGACATGGCCGGCCCAGCGCGACTACAGCGCCTTGGCCTGGCGCAGGACGGCTTCGATCATGCGCGGGGTGATGACGCCGCGACCGACGCTGGAATAATCCGTCTGCAGGCCGACCCAGGTATAGAGGGCGCTGGAGCCGCCGGGGGCGTCGGCGGAGCCGGGCCGCGGATTCGGCAGGGGCTCCTGTTCGCCGGTGGCGGGATTGGCCTTGGAGACGTAGAAACCGGGCACGCGCTGCGGATTCAGGCACTCGGCCTCGCAGAATTCGACGAGGCCGTTTTCGGTTTCGAGATCGTGGTAGAGCTTCTCGAAATCGGCCCATTCGGCTTCCTGCAGCAGGTCGTCGAGGCGGCCGTTGAGGGTGTGGCACTTGTCGCAGCCGGGCTTGCCGAACACGTGGATCTGGTAGGTCTTGGACATGGCTCAGGCCTCCGCGGGCTGGGTTTCGGCGAAAGGCGCGGGCGCCGGGGCGGCGGCGGTTTCGACCGCGTAGACGCCGCGCTGGCGGGCCGGCAGCTCGCCGTCGCGCTTGCTCTTGTTCCAGTTGTTGATCTTGCTGAAGTAGCCGACGACGCGGGTTTCGCCCTCGACGTGCGCGGAACCGCACGACGTGCATTTTTCCTTCAGGCCGCGCATGTTGTGGCCGCAATCGAGGCAGTAGGTGAATTCCGGCGAGAGGGTCACCTGCGCCGACTGCGTGCGGAAGAACGTCTCGCGCATGAGGGTTTCGATGGCCTGGGGCGACGGCCGTTCCTCGCCGATGAAGGCGTGGGTGATGGCGCCGCTCTCGATCAGGCTGTGGAACCGCGCCTGTTTGCGAATGCGCTCGACCAGCGAGACGGGGGCATCGGCGGAGAGGTGCACGCTGTTGGTGTAGTAGGCCACGTCCTCGCTGCCGCCCTTGTAGACTTGCAGCGCCTCGTCGCGGTAGTACACCAGATCGGCCTTGGCCAGGCGGCGCGCCGCGCTCTCGGCGGGCGATTCCTCCAGCGTGAGCTTCATCTTGTGCTTCACGGAGAGTTTCTTGCAGCGCAGGAACATGTGGGCCACGATCTTTTCGCCGAGCCGCAGGGCTTCGTCGCTCTCGTGGAATTCCTTGCCCATCAGGAAGCGCACGGCGTCGTTCACGCCGATGAGCCCGATGATGTAGGTGGCCTTGTCGAGTTCGACGTAGGGCTTGCCGTCGCAGGCCTCCTTGCCGATCTGCCACAGGGGGAAGCCGGGGCCGCTGATCATTTCGGCGATGCGCGCGCGTTTCTGCTCGTGGGCCTTCACGCACAGGTCCATCATCTTGTCGATTTCGGCGACGAGCCCGTCGAACGTGCGCTGCCCCGCGCGGGCGGCGCGGTACATGCACTGCGGGATGTTGATGGTGACGTTCTGGAAGCCGCAGAAGCGCAGGCTTTCGGGGTGCCGCAGCATGTAGTTGTCCTGGATCGTCGTGCGCAGGCGGCAGCAGGCGGAGAGCGTGACTTCGTCGCGGTCGAAGATGAAATAGACCGAGCCGTTGCGGCTGGCCACTTCGCACGCGCGGCGGTAGATCTCCATCTGCTTGGGATCGGTGAACGTCTCGGCGCTGACGTGGAAATCGCACTTCGGGAACTCGAAGACGTGCCCGTTGGCGTCGCCGGCCTCCCAGACGTCGAGCAGGGCAAGGGTCAGCGCGCGGGCTTCTTCCTCGAAATCGCCGTAGGTCAGGACGCGTTCGCCGCGGGCGGCGAGGTCCTTTTCGATCTCGGCGTCGTAGGCCTGCCCGTGCTTCGGATCGGCCACTTCGCGCAGGACGCAGCGGCGGGAGCCGTCGGCTTCCGTCAGGTGCAGTTCCATCATGCGGTTGCCGTTGGCGTCCTTTTCGGCGCGGATGGACTCCTCGAGGCGGACGACCGCGCCGTCGGCGCGGCGCAGCATGTAGCGGCCGTGGGGGCCGACGGCGGGCACGGTCTGGAGGTAGCCCGGCACGCCGGTGTGGATGTTGAAATCGAGGAAGATCGTCTGGCCGCCGCGCGAGAACGCGTTCTGGGCGCCGCCGAAGATGAGCCCCTGGGCGACCTGGCGGATTTCCTTGGCGGACTTGCCGCGCAGGTAGGGCGCGAACATGATGTTGATGTAGGCCAGGCCGAGGGCGCCGGCGTAGTTGGCCTGCATGGAGGCCACGAACGTGTTCAGGTGGCCGGTCAGCACGTGGGCGCTGGAGGCGGGCGCGCTGTCGTTGTTGAGATTGTTCAGCCCGCGCAGGCCGTACTTCTTGACGTATTCGACCGAGTGCGAGGAGCAGTAGACGCGGTGCGGATAGCCCAGGTCGTGCAGGTGCAGCGCGCCGGTGTTGTGCGCGTTCTTGAGATCGGCGGAAAAGATCGTGTCCAGCGCCCACTGCTTGAGCACCAGTTCGGCGATGCCCAGTTGGACGGCTTCGGGGTTGTTGTTGACGATGTTGCTGTTCTCGAGGCTCTTCGCGTACATCAGCCGGTCCACGAACTGGCGCGAAACGCCGTAGACCGACAGGTCGCGCAGCTGGTGGCGGTAGCCGCGCAGCGCGAGCTCGTTGTTGAGCAGCTCGCGGATCAGCGTGCTGTCCACGCTGCCCATGCCGCTGGCGATGACCTGGTTTTCCACGGTCTTGGCGATGTTGAGGGCGACTTCCTCGTTCAGGTCCGTGTGGCGCACGAGCGTGTCGATGAGTTCCTTGCGGTCCCACGGCAGCGTGCTGCCGCGCGCGACGGACTCGACCAGCAGCATGCTGGCGTCGGTGAGGTCCACCGGCTTGTTGCCGTCGCGCTTGTGCTGGCTGCGCACGCGGATGCGTTCGCGGGCCAGCTGGCGGTGCTTGCGGAAGCGCTTGTAGGCGGCGACGATCGGCGCGTAGCCCTGCTCGGCCAGCACGATCTCGATCAGGTCCTGCATGTCCTCGATGTGCGGGATGCGCCGGCCGTGCTCGTCGGCCGACACGTGGTATTCGCTGCGCGGATCGGACAGCTGCTGGATCACGAGGTCGGCCATCTGCTCGGGCATCGTCTCGCCGACTTCGACGTGGTCGCGGCGGCGCACTTCGTCGGCGGCGCGGGAGATGGCCACCACGATCTTGTCGCGCCGGAACGGCACCACCATGCCGTCGCGCTTGCGGAACCCGTCGAAAACCGTTGTGTCTGCCTTGTTCATTCCGCTGTTACTCCTTTTTCGCCGGCTCCAGAAAATCGCAACGGTACCAGGCAACCCGCAGTTGCCTCGCACCGTTTGAATGCATCTAACGCCAACGGACTTTCTCCCACAACGGGCAAAACGGAAAAAGGCCGAAAAAAGCCAAATACCACAACCAAACGTGGTTGTTAATCGTCAAGACAACAACGAAATGTAGTTTTTGGCCCGCAATTGGTTTTTCGCCAACAGGTTAGGCCCGCCCGGCCAAAGGCCTATGGAGATTCGCCGTTTTTCCGGCCGTTTTCCGCCTAAACAGGGGGGGCAACAGCCGTTTTCCGGACTGGACCGGCTCGCGGGGCGACAAAAAACCCGCCGGCGCGGGGCCGGCGGGCCGGAGGACGCCTAAACGAGCTATTGCCCCGCTTGAATCTCCTCCCAGAGCTTCGCGTACTTCGCGTTGGCGGGGCCGAGATCGGCGATCATCTCGAGTTTTTCGACGACTTCGGGCGGCGGAAACAGGATCGGATTCGTCCGGACTTCCGCCGAAAGATACTGGTAGCTGACTTCGTTCGGACACAAGTAGCAGATGTACTCGGTCATTTCCGCAGCCACGCGCGGATCGAGGATGAAATCGATGAATTTGTGGGCAAGCCGGATTTCCCGGGCATCGGCCGGAATCGCCATGTCGTCGAAGCTCAGCGCGGAGCCTTCCTCCGGCACGGCGATGCGCACGTTTTCGTTTTCGGCCTGGGCCATCATCAGATCGCCGCTGTAGCCGTGGGCCAGGCGGATCGCGCCGGCGGCCAGATCCTCTTTGTATTTTTCGTTTTCGAAGCCGGCCGCGTTCTGCTTCCAGCGCAGCACGACGGCCTTGGCCGCGGCCAGTTCAAGGTCGTTGGTGGAATTGAGGCTGTAGCCAAGGCTTTTCAGCGCGGCGCCGATCGTTTCGCGGACGTCGGCCAGCAGCGTCATGCGCCCGCGCAGGTCGGCGCGGTCGAACATCGCCCAGCTGGGCGCGAAGTCCGGCACGTCTTTCGCGAGATAACCCAGGCTGGTGACGGTGACCGCGTAGGGCACGCTGTAGGTCATCTGCGGATCGAACCCCTGCTCCAGATAGACGGGATCGACGTTCCGCCGGTTGGGGATCCAGTCGGCGACCAGCGGCAGCAGCATGCCCTGCTTGCGGAGGATCTTGACCATGTAGCTGCTGGGAAACAGCAGATCGAACGGTTCGCGGTCGCGGGCGGCCAGGCTGTCGTACAGCGCCTCGTTGGAATCGTAGGTTTCCACGACGATCCGGCAGCCGTTTTCCCGCTCGAAGCGCTCGAGCAGCTCCGGCTTGACGTAATCCGACCACGTGAAGATGCGCAGCACCGGGGTTTTCTCCCGGCAACCGCACAGCGCCGCCAGCGCCAGCGCACCGGCCAGCGCCCATCCCCGGCCGATCGATTTTCCGCTCATCCCTTGCTCCTGGGCCGCCGCACGGACAGCCGTGGATAGTGTGCCACGCGCCCGGCCGGGATGCAAATGCATCCGCGGAAAAAATACGGAGCGGACGCTATTCCCCGGCTTTGATCGCGTCCCAGAGCTTGGTGTACTTGACGTTCTGGTCGCCGAGATCGCCGATCATCTCCAGCTTCGCCACCACTTCCGGCGGCGGGAACAGGATCGGATCGGACCGGATTTCCTCGGAAAGCAACCCGTAGCTGGCGGCGTTCGGGCAGAGGAAATAGATGAACTCCGTCAGTTCCGCGGCCACCTGCGGATCGAGCACGAAATCGATGAACTTGTGCGCGAGTTCCACCTGCTTGGCCGCGTTCGGAATCGCCATGTCGTCGAAGCTCAGCGCCGAGCCTTCCTCCGGCACCGCGATCTGGATGTCGTCGTTTTCGCTCTGCACGAGCATCAGGTCGCCGCTGTAGCCGTGGGTCAGCAGGAATTCGCCGGAGGCGAGGCCGGTCTTGTACTGCTCGTTCTCGAATTTGGCGACGTTCTTCTTCCAGCGCAGGACGACGTCCTTGGCGGCGGCCAGTTCGGCGTCGTCGAGCGTGTTCAGGCTGTAGCCCAGGAACTTCAGCGCCGCGCCGATCGTCTCGCGGTGGTCGTTCAGCAGCGTCATGCGCCCCTTGAGGTCCGCGCGGTCGAACATGGACCACGACGGCTTGAAATCGGCGACCTTGCTGCCGAGGTAGCCCAGGCAGGTGATCGTGACCGTGTAGGGCACGCTGTGGTCCATGTCCTTGTCGACCGCCATCGCCAGATAGGCCGGATCGACGTTCTTCAGGTTGGGCAGGAGCGCGTGGTCGAGCGGCCGCAGCATGCCCTGGTCGTGCATGATCTTGACCATGTAGCTGCTGGGAAACAGCAGATCGTAGCCGGTCGCGCCGGCTTTCAGCTTGGCGTACATCTCCTCGTTGGAGGCATAGGTGTCGATCACGACCCGGCAGCCGTTTTCGGCCTCGAAGCGCTGGACCAGCTCCGGTTTGACGTAGTCCGACCACGTGTAGATATGCAGCGTCGGCTTCTTCTCCGCGCAGCCGCACAAGACGGCCAGTCCGACCGCGCCCGCCATCCAACCCCACGTCGATTTTTTCATTTTCGCGCTCCTCTCTCGGCCGCCACCGGCAACCGTCCTGGATTGTGCCCGCCGTTTCCGGAAACGGCAACCCCTTTCGACCCCTCATAGGCCTGCCTCGATTGACCTAGACCCCCACGGGCTTGCCCCGTGGGTGAATCAGTTCCGATCCAAATCGGCACTAGGTCGTGCCGGCTCCAAACAACCCCAGCCCATCGCATCCGAAATTTCTTTCCCCTTGCCCGGAGCGGGCCGAAGACCTAGCCTGTCTCCACCATGACGCCGCCCTCTTCCCTGACCATCCTCGGCGCCGGCCCCGCCGGCTATCCCGCCGCTTTCCTCGCCGCCGATCTCGGAGTGTCCGTCACGCTGATCGATTCCGCCCCCGCCCTCGGCGGCACCTGCCTGCACCGCGGCTGCATCCCGTCCAAGTCCCTGCTCCACGCCGCGCGCCTGCTTTCCGACGCCCGCGAAGCCGCGGCCATCGGCCTCGATTTCGCTCCGCCCGCGATCCAGCTCGAAAAACTGCGCGCGTGGAAGGAATCCGTCACCGACCGCCTCGCCCAAGGCTTGGCCCAGCTCGCCAAGGCGCGCGGCGTCCGCGTCGTCCAGGCCCGCGCCGCCTGCGCGTCGCCGACGCAGTTGCGCCTGACCGCGCCCGACGGCGCCACCGCGACGCACGATTTCGAAACGCTGCTGCTGGCCACCGGCTCCGTTCCGGCGCTGCCGGCCGGTTTCCCCGCCGGCCATCCGCACCTGTGGGATTCCACCGCGGCGCTCGCCTTGACCGAGATTCCCGAGTCCCTTCTCGTCGTGGGCGGCGGCTACATCGGCCTCGAACTGGGGTCGGTCTACGCCGCGCTCGGCGCGCGCGTCACCGTCGTCGAAATGACCGGCGGCCTCCTGCCCGGCGCCGACCGCGACCTGATCGTGCCCCTCGCCAAGCGCCTGCGGGGCATTTTCAAAGACATCCTTCTCAACACCCGCGTCGCCGGCGTCGCCGACGATCCCGCCGGCCTGCGCGTGACCCTCGAAAACGCCAAGACCGGCGAAGCGCGCGAAGAAACGTTCGCCAAGGTCCTCGTCGCCGTCGGCCGCCGCCCGTGCACCGACGGACTCGAACTCGGGCAGGCGGGCATTTCCCTGACCGATCGCGGTTTCGTTGCCGTCGACGAAACCGGCCGCACGGCGAATCCGCGCGTCTTCGCCGCGGGCGACGTCGCGGGCAATCCGATGCTGGCCCACAAGGCCACGCACGAGGCCCGCGCGCTCGTCGCGCGCCTCGCCGGCCGCGCGGCGCACGACCTCGCGCCCGTACCGGCCGTGGTCTTCACCGATCCCGAAATCGCGTGGGTCGGCCTCACCGAAACGCAGGCCAAGGAGCAGGGACGCGAGGTCAAAGTCTCGAAATTCCCCTGGGCCGCCAGCGGCCGCGCGCTCACGCTCGACCGCGCCGACGGCGTCACGAAGATCCTGGCCGATCCGGGCACCGGGAAACTGCTGGGCGTGGCCATCGCCGGCCCCGGCGCGGGCGATTTGATTTCCGAGGCGTCTTTTGCGCTCGCCACCGGCGCCTCCGTTGCCGATCTAGCGCGCGCCATCCATCCCCACCCCACCCTGGCCGAAACCCTCGGCGAGGCCGCCGAACTCCACGAAGGCCTCTGCGCCCACCTTTATCGGCCGGCCAAGCCCCCGCGAACATAGCTGCACGAATGCGGCGGCCATTCGGCGAGGCCGTCCGCCCCCCGGCACTCTCGCATATTATAATAAGTGAGAGTGGCTACTGCCCATGGATCGGATGCGAAACCGGCATCCGCGCGAACCGCGCGAGGCTTTCGAGGTAATCCGCCGGCGTGCCGAAATCGAAACGTTCGGCCGCGGTCATTTCCAGCGCGAGATAGCCTTCGCGTTCGCGCTGCAATTCCTGCGCGCGCGTGAGCTGGAATTCGCCGCCGTCGCGCACGTCGTCGCGGATCATCCGTTCCAGCACGTCGTAGATCGACGGCGCCAGCAGGTGCATGCCGAACCAGCCGAGGAATTCGTCGGCCCCGAGGCCGTCCACGCGCAATTCGCGCCGGGCCAGATCGGGATCGGGCTTCTCCACGATGCGGGTCACGTCGATCAGCCGCGGAAAATCCTTGCGCCGCGCGCCGGCGATGGTGCCGTAGCCCTTGAGCTGCGCCGGGCCGATGCGGTTGACGGCGGACACCGACCGACCGCCGCTGCGCCCGGCCATTTCCGCCAATTCGCGGTACGGCGATACCGGCGCGCCGCGGAACAAATGGTCGCCCAGGCACAACAGCACCGGCGCGCCGCCGGCGAAGGCGCGGCTCTGGTAGACCGCATGGCCGTAGCCTTCCTGCTCGCGCTGGAACGCAAAATGCAGCCGTTCGTTGAATTCCCGCATGCGCCGCGCCTCATCGGCCAGCGCCGGGGTTTTCTCCAGCCGCCGCAGCAAATCCGGCCCCGGCCCCGCGAAATAGGCGCGGATCGTCTCTTCGTCGCCCGGCTGGGCCACGATGCAGACGTCCTCGATGCCCGCCGCGACCAGTTCCATCACGTGATAATGGATCATGGCGCGCGCGACGCCGTCCGGCCCCACCACCGGCATCAGTTCCTTCTTCACCGCCTGCGACGCCGGAAACAGCCGCGTGCCGAGGCCCGCCACGGGAATCACCGCTTTTTTCGCCGCTACGCCATTCGCAGACATGCCCAATCTCCCATGAACGGTTTGTAGCGCCGCGCGCCGAACTCGAGCGCCCCCGGCGAGGTGCCCCGATAGATCTCGGGCGCGACGCCGAACCGCCGCGCGTGTTCCCGCGCGATCGCCGGCACGTGTTTTTCCAGGGCGTCCAGCCGCCCGAACACCGCCACGGTGCCGCCGGCGCCGCCGCCGGTGATCTTGGCGCCGTAGAGGCCCTTTTTCGCGCCGCGCCGCCGCACCGCCGCCACCAGCGCATCCACCTCCGGCACCGAGAGGCGGCATTCGTCGCGATAGCTCGCGTGCGCGCCGTACATCTCGCGGCCCGCCGCAACGCAGCCCGCTTCGCCGCCCCGGCGCAGCGCCGCGATGAACCGCAGCACGCGCTCGTTTTCCCGCACGGCGTGGCGCGCGGGGCCGCGCACGCGATAGAGCGTCCCCGGCCGGATCGTCGTGGCCGCGTCGCCGTGCGAGCCATAGCGCTGGAGGAATTCCGCGCCTTTCAGCGTTTCCGGCAGGTGCCGGCTCCGCGCGGCGAATTCCTTGTCCGAAATTTCCGTCAGATGCTTCACCGCGGGCAGGCCGTCCCGCGCGCGCAGGTCGTTGAGGATGCGCTTGCCCATGAAAGCGCCGATGCGCACGTCGCCGTAGGGCGCCGCCGCCACCGAGTGGCGCACCATGGAGTTGATGCCGACGAAGCCCGTGCCGGGCGGAATTTCCACCGCATCCACGACCGCGCCCGGCCGGCACAGAATATGCACGAGCTGGCCGCGGCGCCCGCTGGCGATCGCGATCTGGTCCATGATGCCGCACGGCGCGCCCACGACGCGGTTTTCCGCGATTTGCCCCAGCCGCGCGATGCGCGCCGGTTCCAAACCCAGATCCAGGCACGCATCGAACGCGCACAGCGTGCCGATTTCCACCGCCGCCGAACTCGCGACGCCGGCATTCATCGGCACCGTGCTAAAAATCAACACGTCGAACCCGCCGCGCAGGCGCAGCTTCTCTTCCTTGAGCAGCGTGAACAGGCTGCCGGCGGCATAGGCCGCCCACGCGGCCAGGTGGTTTTCGCGGAACAGCGCCCGCACCTCGCCGTAGGAGACGGGTTTTCCGCGGGACTCCAGCCAACCGAGCGGGAAGCGGGTTTCCACCGGCAAACGTCGCGGCGCCAGGGAAACGCTGCGGATCCGCACCAAGCGATCCTGCCGCGGTTGCACGGCGACGAGCACGCCGGCCCCGAGCGTTCCTTCGCAAACGTTTGCCCCGGAGTAATCCGCGATCCCCCCCATGACGTCCAGGCGCGCCGGCACCCGCGCAGCCCAGATCGGCCGTTGGGCGAAGAAATCGGCCACCCCCTCCGGATCCCCCGCCCCGAGCCGCAGCCGACGCTCGAATTCCGCAACTTCAACGAGAACAGCAGGTTGCGGATTCCGTTTCGGGGCTTTTCGGGGCTTTTTCATGCCATTTCCGAGGATTTCGAGGCTCCAGAATGGCTTTGCGGGGCCGAATTGGAAAGAAAAATCGCCAAGTAAAGCGTTTTTCTCTTTCATTTTCGTCGGCTCGGGCCTATATTCGATCCCCTTTGAATGGAGCTGCCATGAAATCCGCTTTGAAGAAAGTCATCGCCCGCCTCGAAGAGCGCCGCGCGCAACCGTCGCCGGCGGTCCGCATGCCCGGGCTGTGGCTCAACCCCGACGGCCCCGTCGCCGCCCAATCCGTCGTGCCCGAGGAATTTTTCCTCCACAGCTTGCGCGGCATCCTCGCGTCGCCCCGCAAGAAGCGCGTCACCGACGGCGACGTTCCCGGCGACTGGGGCAAGAACGCCATCGCCTACAACCTCCTCGTCCGCTACGGCGCGGCCTTCGACCACGACGGCGACGGCAAGATTTCCTGCGAGCCCCTGGCCTCCGGCTGGCGCGAAACCGGCACGTTCCTCAAGGCCACCGCGATGCTGCCGTTCATCCGCTCGCTCGGCTGCAATACGATCCACCTGCTCCCCATCACCTCCATCGGCCAGGACGGCAACAAGGGCGACATGGGCAGCGCCTTCGCCATCCGCGACCCCTACGAGCTCGACGAGCACCTCGCCGAACCCGCGCTGGGGCTCGACGTGAAAACGGAATTCGCCGCCTTCGTCGAAGCCGCGCACCATCTCGGCATCCGCATCGTCGTCGAATTCGTCTTCCGCACCGCCGCCAAGGACGCGGCCTGGGCGAAGGAACATCCCGAGTGGTTCTACTGGATCCGCGCCGACGTGCCCGACCGCCGGCCGGGCGAGAAATCCGAAGACACCTACGGCGCGCCGCTGTTCACGCCCGACGAACTGCGCCAGATCTACGACGCCGTCGGCAACGGCCGCTTCCACGAACTGCTGCCGCCGCATCAGACCTACCGCGACATGTTCACCGCGCCGCCCGCCCCCGAAACCGTCCGCCTGGAAAACGGCTGTTGGCGCGGCACGTCGACCGATCCCCGCAGCGGCCAGCCCGTGTCCGTGCGCATTCCCGGCGCCTTCTGCGACTGGGGCCCGGACTCCGAGCAGCCGCCGTGGACGGACGTGACCTACCTGCGGCTCTACGACCACCCCGATTTCAACTACATCGCCTACAACACCGTGCGCATGTATTCCGCCCAGCTCGCGCGCCCCGAGCACGTCGTGCGCCCGCTGTGGGACAAGATCACCGAAGTCATCCCCCACTACCAGACGACGTTCGGCGTCGACGGCGTGATGATCGACATGGGCCACGCGCTGCCGGCCGACCTCAAGCGCGGGCTCGTCGCGCGCGCCCGCCAGGTCGATCCCGACTTCGCGCTCTGGGCCGAGGAATTCAACCTCAGCCCCGCCGCCCGCGAAGAGGGCTACAACGTCTGCGTCGGCCCCTTCATGCAGACCGTGCGCGACGTCGAGCGCTGGCGCGGCTGGCTGCGCTGGATCCACGGCGCGGGCCTGCCGGTGCCGTTCATGGCCATGGCGGAAAACCACAACACCCCGCGCGCGGTGCATTGGGCCGGCGGCGCGGCCTACGCCCTCTACGCGCAGGCCATCGGCGCGTTCCTGCCCGGCGTGCCCTACCTGCACAACGGCATCGAGCTGGCCGAACCCGTTCCCGTCAACACCGGCTTCGATTTCACCAACGAGGAAGTCGCGCAGCTGCCGCCGGCCGTCCTGCCGCTCTTCAGCGCCGCCGCGATGGACTGGACGCGCGCGCAAACGCTCGTCGCCCCGTTGCGCCGCGTGCACGCCCTGCGCGCCAAGCACCGCGAGCTGTTCAGCGATCCCTCGCCCGGCACGATCATCCCGCTGGAAACCGGCAACCGCGCCGTCACGGGCTATCTCCGCCAGAAACCCGGCCTGAAGAAAGCCTTCGCCGTTCTCGGCAACACCGACATGCACCACGAGCAGCCGCTGGTTTTGCCGCATCCCTCCGCCAAGAAGGACCTGCTGACCGGCGAACCGCTCCCGGCCGTCCTGCGCCCCGCGCAAGTCGTCGTCTACGCCGTCTGAAGGCCCGCCCGCGCCGTCCCGGCGGACTTTTACGTAGAACGTAGAAACTTTGCGCGAGTTTTACGTAGAACGTAAAAACTTTCGCGCGGTTTTACGTAGTACGTAATAATCGCGGCAGACGCGGCGCGCAATTTGCTTTTCTTCGGGGCGGCGGAGCGTAGACTCCGCCGTCCGATGACTCCCGCCGTTTCCAACCGTCCTTTCGCCGCCGCGGTCGGCGCGATGCTGCTGGCCCTGTTTTTCTGGGCGGTGGTGCCGCTGATGCTGGTGCATTTCACGCGGTGGGTGGACCCGTGGACGGCGAACGGGGCGCGCTATTTCTTCGCGGCGGCGTTCTGGCTGCCGTTCGTGGCGCGCACGCTGCGGGGCATGGCGCCGCGGGAGCGCGGCGCGGTCTGGCGGGCGGCGCTGGTGCCGGCGGCGGCCCACTGCGCCGCGCAGGTGTTCTTCGGCCTCGCGCCGTACCACAACAACGCGACGATGCTGAACTTCGGCTGCCGGCTGTCCATCCCGTTCGCCACGGTCTTCGGGTTCTGGCTGCTGCCGGGCGAGCGCCCGCTGATGAAATCCGCCCTCTTCTGGACCGGGCTGGCCTGCGCGCTGGGCGGTTTCGTGCTGATGTTCGAAAACGGCTTCGGCACGGACAGCACCTCGGCGACGGGCATGCTGCTGCTGGCGGGCTTCGCGGCGGCGTGGGGCCTCTACGCGGTGTTCGTGCGGCGCAACCTGTCGGTCTATCCGGCGCACCTGGCCTACGGCGTCGTCAGCCTGCTGACCGGCGCGCCGCTGGTGGCGCTGATGTTACGCTTCGGCGATTGGCGCGCGCTGCTGGGCCTGGGGGCCGGCCAATGGTTCTGGCTGATCCTGTCCGCGCTGCTGGGCCTGACGCTGGGCCACCTGTTCTACTACCGCGCCATCCGCATCCTCGGCCCCATCGCGTCCGAAGGCAGCCTGCTGCTGATTCCGTTCCAGACGGCCGTGCTGGCCCATTTCTGGCTGGGCGACCGCCTGTCGCCCGTGCAATGGGCAGCCGGCGTCGTTCTGGTGCTGGGCTGCACCCTGCTGCTGCGCGCGCGCATCCGCATGCGGAGCTGAGCGTTCCCGCGGCGCGGGAACTAGTTGGTCGCCGTTGGCGCCGCCCCGCCCAGCCGCGGCAGGCGCATCTTGGAGGTGGACGGCGGCCGTTCGGACATCGTGTAGGCGACCAGCGCCAGCACCGTCAGGATGATCGCCACGATGCCGAGCGACGAAAACCAGTCGACCGGCCGGTGCAGCCGCCCGCCGCACCAGGCGCATTGGCCGGAAAGCGGGTGGTTCCGGTTCCCGCAGGTCCGGCAGATCTTGTATTTCGGCGCCGGCGGCGGCGCTTTCCGCTTGAACAACATGCAGTCCATCCCTTGACCAGAAGCCCGAACCGGATTCGACGGCCTCGTCTGAATGAGGAAGACTAGCGAAAAACCGCGGGCGCCACAATCCCCAACCGCCCCCGTAACGCAAAATTAACGCTCGCCGTGGCGGTAGCGGATGATCTGCACTTTTTCCAGCGTGACCAGCCCCCCGCTCTTGCTTTCCGCGAAGAGGCGGTCCAGCACGGGCAGGAAGGTGGCGATCTTGGCTTCTTCGTCGGTGATTTCCACGACGACGGGCAGGTCGGCGGACAAATCGAGGATCTTGGCGGTGCGGATGCGGGTCGAAGGGCCGAACCCCGTCAGGCCGCGCCAAGCGGTGGCGCCGGCCAGGCCGGCCGCCTTGGCCTCGCGCACGATCGTCTCGTAGAGCGGCACGTGGCGGACCTTGTCCGACTCGCCGATGAACACCCGCAGCAACTTGGCTTCGCTCAGCGCTTCCATGGGAGCCTCCTCATCCTTTCATCAGCAACCGGACGGCCAGCGTACCGGCCCAGAAAGCCAGCGTGCAACCGACGAGCGTCGCCAGGAAATAGCCGGACGCCACCCAGTACTCCGCGTCCTGGCCGAACCGCGCCAGTTCGTACATGAAGGTGGACATGGTCGTGAAGCCGCCGCAGAGCCCCGTGGCCCAGAACAGGCGCGCGGAGGGCGAGAGAACTTCCGTTTCGGCCGCGACCGCCGTCACGACGCCCAACAGCAGGCAGCCGAGCAGGTTGGCCCACAATGTGCCGTGCGGAAAGGAGATGGATAGCCGCTGCCCCGCCAGGCTCAGTCCGTAGCGCAGGACGGAACCGACGAATCCGCCCGCGCCCACCGCCCACATGGATGCCGCCACTTTCATGCGCCGGCCAGTCTAGACCCGGGCCCCGGACGGGTCAAGCGCCGCTCCGGCGCTTGACTTGGCGGCGCGGGCTTTGGCATAGTCCGCGTCTCGTTGGCGCCAAAGTAGCTCAGCTGGCAGAGCACCGCATTCGTAATGCGACGGTCATCGGTTCGAATCCGATCTTTGGCTCCACTTTTTTTACGCCTAGGCGGCCGCGCGCCGCCGGCTACTGGATGGACGCCGCCGCCGTGTTGGTCGCTTCCGCGATGCGGTGGTTCACGACGGCCACCCCCGCCCGCCCCGCCTGGTCGGAAACCGTGACGACGTTCTGCCCTTTGCCGCCGAAGCTCTCGTAGATGGCGGTGTAGCCCGCGCTGGCCAAGATGCGGCCCAACTGGGGACTGCCCACGTTCCACTCCAGCGGCAGGAAAATCTGCGAGACCAAGTTGGTGGCCGGCGTCGTGTCGGAGTCCTGGGCGGCCTTGCCGGGCTGGATCTCCTCGTATCCGGCCGGTTGCGGCGAATAGTCGTAGACGCCCTGATCGGGATCGAACACCGT
>Ga0116145_1002142_pt1 | contig 18339 bp, 18 predicted proteins | sample AD_JPNHG1_MetaG_FD_89747 | JGI IMG/M metagenome (GOLD analysis project Ga0116145, IMG submission 89747) | Active sludge microbial communities of municipal wastewater-treating anaerobic digesters from Japan - AD_JPNHG1_MetaG | ecosystem: Engineered > Bioreactor > Anaerobic > Digestate | place... | reverse complement strand
GGCGTTGCTGCGTCAGGGTTGCCCCCATTGCGCAATATTCCTCACTGCTGCCTCCCGTAGGAGTCTGGACCGTGTCTCAGTTCCAGTGTGGCTGATCATCCTCTCAGACCAGCTAACCATCGTTGCCTTGGTAGGCCATTACCCTACCAACTAGCTAATGGTACGCGGACTCATCCTTCAGCGAAAGCTTGCAAGCAGAGGCCTTCTTTGACTAAGCAACATTAGTCACTCAGTATTATTCGGTATTAGCGCACCTTTCGGCACGTTATTCCCAACTCAAGGGTAGATTATCCACGCGTTACTCACCCGTGCGCCACTTTACTCGCCGGCCGAAGCCGACTTTCTCGTACGACTTGCATGTGTTAGGCACGCCGCTAGCGTTAGTTCTGAGCCAGGATCAAACTCTCCAGTTTTAATCCTAGAAGGAAGATGACTCTTCCTTTTTTACTCGCGTGACTTAAAAAAATATAGGACCCACAAATTCATTTTCCCACTATTCAATTTCCAAAGAGCCTTTTTCAAACGAGCGAAGACAAATAAATCAATCTGATTTGTTTGTCAAGAACAATCTTTAATTTTAAAATAACTTTTATGTTCAGCCAGTTACAATGAGAAGCATCCGATAATCGCGAATTATTCTATCGGTGAACTTATTGAGAATTTCCACTTGCCCTCTCGCGGGCACAACTCTGACGAACTGTGCAAATAGCTTACTACCCCTTGCCTGTTATGTCAAGAAAAATATCTCTTTATTTTTTACAATTTTGCACGGAAAAAATAAAAACTAATTTCCAAGTTCTATAACAAGATATTTCTTTTTGCCTTTGCGTATACGGAGCTCTTTTGTACCTTCAAAATCGGAAACTAGAATTTTTTCATCCACGGTTTTTACCTGACGATTCCCCACATAAATTCCACCTTGTTCGATCAGCCTTTTAGCTTCGGACATTGACTGCGTCAAGCCGGCTTTCGCGCATGTTGATGTTATCAAAAGCCCCCTCTCCAAATCGTTTTTGGAAATACGATACCGCGGAATCGCGGAAATATCGCTGTGAACATCGTTGCGCGGAATATCACTCGAAGGAAATAATTCAGAATCTACAGGTCTGGAATGAAACGCTTCAGCCGACGCGCGCCAAGCAGCTTGAGCCGCTTCAACGCCATGTGTGATTTTTGTCGCTTCATAAGCCAGAACCGTCTTGGCCATATTCAGCTGAACATCGACAAGTTTCTTTACGACGACGATTTCGTCAAGAGGAAGAAATGTAAACAGTTTGAGAAATCTTTCTACATCGGCATCATCGCAATTCACCCAGTACTGATAATATTCATAAGGGCTGGTAAGATTGCCTTCAAGCCAGATTGTTCCTCTTTCCGTCTTTCCCATCTTATGACCATGTGATGTGGTAATCAAAGGAAAGGTCACGGCATGCGCGTCTTTTGCCGTTACTTTACGAATCAATTCCGTTCCGGCAAGCATGTTACCCCACTGGTCATTGCCACCCATCTGCAAGATACAACCGTATTTCTTAAACAAATATAAATAATCATAGGCCTGTAAAATCATGTAATTAAATTCGATAAAATTAAGACCTTTTTCCAGGCGCATCTTATAACTTTCCGCGGCCAGCATGCGGTTGACGCTGAAATGACGTCCAATATCGCGCAGAAATTCAATGTATTTAACTTTGGTAAGCCACTCGGCGTTATTAAGAAGCAATGCTTTGCTGCCCCCATAAAAATCCAAGTATCTGGATAATTGCTTACCAATACATGACGCATTTTTTTGTATCTGTTCTTCTGTAAGAACCTGTCGCATTTCCGTCTTACCGCTGGGATCTCCAATCAATCCTGTACCACCACCCACCAGAGCTATGGGTTTATTATCACTTTTTTGCATATGCGACAGTGCCATGATGGGGACAAGGCTCCCTATGTGCAAACTTGAAGCTGTAGGGTCAAAACCAATATAGCATGTAACGGGACCATTTTTAAAAAGTCCGGAAATTAAAGCTTCATCCGTTACCTGCTCAATAAAGCCTCTTTCCTTTAAAATCTCATAAGCGTTTTTCATCCTGAATTACCCCGACTTTATGTATCTAGTTTAATACTGATTCTTTCCATTAAGTTAGCCTTACCGCTTTGCGAATCAATGTCCAACATAACGCCCTGCAGACGCACATCGCCTTTGGCTACATCAAACCTATTTGGCACATGTGTTAAAAAACGTTCAATAATAGTGTCTTTTTTTACGCCAATCACTGAATCAAATGGGCCGGTCATACCCGCATCACTTATGTATGCCGTTCCTCGCGGCAAAATTTCATTGTCGGCAGTCTGAACATGGGTATGGGTACCCACAACAGCGGAAACCTCTCCGTCCAGATACCAGCCCAAGGCCTTTTTTTCCGAAGTAGCTTCAGCATGAAAATCTACAATAATAATCTTTGTCTTTAATTTCAACTCAGCAATTTTATATTTTGCTTTTTCAAACGGACATTCACTCGGTTGCATGAATATTCTTCCGACCAAATTCAACACGCCCACACTTCCTCCCCGGGATGTTGAAACAACCACCGCTCCATTTCCCGGAGCCTTGGAAGAATAATTCGCCGGTCGCAACAAGGTATCATACTCATTGATAAATTCTACCGCCTCTTTCTTGTTCCAGATGTGATTACCGGACGTGAGAACATCGATGCGACTGGCGTAAAGCTCATCCACTATATCTCTGGTTACGCCAAACCCCGCCGCCGCGTTTTCACAGTTGGCAATGACTAAATCAATTTCCCTTTCAGAAATCAACAATGGCACTAATTCCGCCACCGCTTTCCGCCCCGGCTTCCCTACGATATCGCCGATAAAAAGTATTTTCATTAAAAACCCACCTTCGCAGACAGTAACGAACGTTATTTGGCGTAATCGGAAATGCGCGTCTCCCGAATTGCCGTTACTTTAATTTGGCCGGGATAAGTCAGTTCCGACTCAATTTTTTTAATTACATCCTTACACAACATAACAGCATCATTATCCGATATCTTTTCATTTTCCACAAGAATCCTGATTTCGCGTCCCGCCTGAATGGCAAAACATTTATCAACACCATTAAAGGAATGGGCAATTTTTTCCAGTTCCTCAAGCCTTTTAACGTAAGTTTCCAGCATTTCTCGACGAGCACCCGGTCTCGCCGCCGATAATGTATCCGCCGCCTGTACCAGCACACCAAGCAATGTATTGTTGCGTCCGTCATCATGATGCGTGGCAATGGCCTGAACAATACGTGGATTCTCCCCAAATCTTTTGGCATAATCCGCACCGATTGCAGCATGCGTCCCTTCAACCTTATGATCCACCGCTTTGCCTATGTCATGCAATAACCCCGCTCTTTTAGCCTCTTTAACATTCATTTTCAATTCCGCAGCCATCATACCCGTAAGGTATGCGACATCAATGGAATGCTGAAGAACATTTTGCGAAAAACTTGTACGATATTTGAGGCTCCCCAACATTTTAATTATTTCCGGGTGAATATCATGAACCTCGACATCAAAAGAAGCTTTTTCTCCCGTCTCACGAATAATTTGTTCAACTTCCGATTTTACTTTTTTGACAATATCCTCTATTCGCCCGGGGTGTATTCTTCCGTCCTGAATCAATCTCTCCAAAGAAATACGCGCAACTTCCCGCCGAATCGGATCAAAACTGGATAACACAACCGCTTCAGGAGTATCGTCAATAATCAAATCTATACCAGTAGCCGCTTCAATCGCCCGGATATTTCTGCCCTCACGGCCGATAATGCGCCCTTTCATTTCCTCGCTGGGCAAGTTCACGGCGGACACCGTGTTTTCTCCTACAAAATCTCCCGCATATCTCTGAATCGCGTACGCAATTATTTCTCTCGACTTTCTGTCAGCGGCAAGTCTCGCCTCATCTTCTATTTTTCTAATCATTAATGCCGCGTCGCGCTTGGCGTCTGATTCCATTGATTGAATCAATAATCTCTTGGCTTCATCAGAAGAAATCCCGGCAATTACTTCCAGTTTTTCTTTCTGCTCCTCCATTACCCTATCTAAGCGGCGGTGTTTTTCTTCAAGTGCCGTTTCTTTTTTAAGAAGCAATTTTTCACGATCTTCGATGTTCGATTCTTTCTGCGCCTAAGAATCAAGTCTTTTCTCTAAATTTTCTTCTTTGGAACGAATTCGTTTTTCCAAACTGTCAAGATCATTTTTTCTATCTTTTGTTTCCTTATCAAAATCAGCTTTGATTTTAAGAAGATTTTCTTTGGCCTGAAGGATTGCTTCTTTCTTTATTGTCTCCGCTTCTTTTTTTGCCTCTTCAACAATCCTTGTTGCCAAGCTCTCTGACGACTTTATTTTCTTGGCAGACAATATATTTTTAAAAATATAACCGATAACAATTCCGGCTAACATTACCGCCAATATGATCAACGCATATAAACTTCCGTTTAACATTTTTTACCTCCCCTTCCTTGTTGTTCCCCCGGAAACAAAATCCGCAATACCAACTTGCAGAAACAAAAATGTCATTTCTACATAAAAATTATCCGAGAGAAATATTTAACCTTCCCAGTGAGGCCGGCATCAAGCAAAACCTCCTGCTGAAGGATTAATTGTTCTTCAGGGTTAAAAGTTTCAAAGACGAAAGGAGAAAAATATTTAGATTCGCGAAGGGTATAAAAACCCCCGCTTATGCCGTGTTAATCACCTTTTTGAACCTTTGTTCAAGGTGGGTGCCCGGTATTGATTGCTTTAGGCTTTCTGCCCTCCGACCAGCGGATAAAAGGCTGACCTGCTCACCGCAAACAAGGAATGGGCCCCAGGTTCAAAATGTTGGCTCAAAACAAATGTTAATCACGCGCATCGCAGGGGTGATTTAAATTAACTAATTTGTATCTTTTATCAGTTGAATTAGTTTTTCCGCTCTGCTTTCCATCTCTTCACAGAGCTCTTTGTTAAATCCCCTTAATTTTAATAATTCTTCTGAAACGTTCAAAGCTGCCAGGATGGCAACGTTCAGGGTTCGAAGACCTTTTTTGGTCTGCAAAACCTCTTCAATTTTATTATTTACAAATTGGACAACGTTAGCCACTTGTTCATCTTCTGCATCGCTTAAAACCGAAAGTTCCTGATCTAATATCCTGATTTTATAAGTATTTTTCAAAACACACGCCCTGGAAGCTTATTCTGCCAAGTCAATATCCGCAAGTAATTCAAGCAGTAAATCTACCCTCGCGCTTACGCTGTTTCGTTCCTCATTTAACGTCTTTAGTTTATTATTTAACCCTACTAACTCCGCTTCTTTATCTTTTAACGCGTCCTCCAATATTTGAATTTGTTTTTTTAAAAAAACTTTTTCATTTACAATGCCTTTAATTTTATCTTCCAATTCTTTAAACTTTTCCAGTTCCACCAAATCTTCATCCTTCCCTATATTATAAATTACGGCAACTATTGCTACTATTTGTCTTTATTTTATGCCAACTTATTAGCTGAAAGTCAAGGTCCTATTTTAATCTGTTTGCTGTGAAACAGCCAATTGACGCAAAAAGTTGAAATATCTATTTAATTCATTCATTATATCTTCTGCATTTTTACAATCCCCCGCCTTTTTTCTAAATTGCGCTGAATCCTTCAGCCCTCTTGTATACCAAAGAAGGTGTTTTCGGAAGGTTTTACTGGCGATTTTTTCTCCAAAAAAATGTATTTCTTTCTCCCAGTGACTCATTATCACTTTGATTCTTTCTTCCAAATCAGGCAAGTAATCATTGTTGTTATTAGTGAGCAAGCGAATTATCCCTCTGAACAACCAGGGATTTCCCAAAGCTCCTCTGCCTACCATTACCGCGTCACATGCTGTTTGCTGCATCATTCTTGCGGCATTAATAGGCTTCCAGATATCACCATTTCCGATAACCGGAATCTTTATCGCGTTTTTTACTTTCGCAATAACACTCCAATCAGCCAACCCGGAATAACCCTGATCAGCCGTGCGCGCGTGGACAATTATCGCCTGCGCTCCTTCACTCTCCGCTATCCGGGAAAGCTCTACAGCGTTTATAGAACTGCGGCTCCACCCGGAACGAATTTTCACGGTAACAGGGATATTTACTTTTTCAACCACCGCCTTGGTGATCCGGCCTGCCTGGACGGGGTTTTTCATCAACATTGCGCCTGCTCCAGTTCTAATAACTTTTTTCACCGGGCACCCCATGTTTATGTCGATGGAATCAGCGCCATGTTTCGACGCAATTTCCGCCGCCCTGGCCATCACCTCCGGGTCCGCGCCGAATATCTGTACACCCAATGGCTTATCCTCCGGAGAGCTCTTTAAATATTCAAATGTCCTTTTTGAATCCCGGATAAGACCGTTGGCGCTGATCATCTCCGTAAAAGCCATCGTACAGTCGAAAGAACGTGCAATAAGACGAAAAGGCAAATTAGAGATTCCCGCCAGCGGCGCTAACAGCGCTTTACCTTTTATCAAATCATTTAGTGAAGACACAATTTTAGCCAGGTTTTTCTATTTAAGATATTTACCGGCGCGAATCAATTCGTCAGGAGTGTTTATTCCCATAACTTCGATATAATCTTTGGTCACATAAGCATGCGCCTTACAACATTCACGGCGGGCGATTTCCACAATATCGGTCAAATAATATTCTTGTTTATTATTTTTGTTTTCAATTTTTTTCAGAGCCGACAACAAAAAAGGCGTGTTCACACAATAAATACCGGTATTAATTTCGCTGATTTTTTTCTCATCTTCTGTCGCGTCAAGCTGCTCCACGATTTTTTCAATATTGCCTTTTTTGTCTTTAACAATACGCCCATAACCATACGCGTCCGGAACTATTGTAGTCAAAACAGTAAGGCAAGAATCGGTTTTAACGTGCTCTTTAATCAAAAGAGCAACTGTTTCCGGCTTTAAAAGCGGCACATCACCGTAAAGAATTATAGTTAATCCATTATAATTATAAAGTTCTTTTTTTGCCTGCAAAACGGCATGGCCCGTTCCCAGTTGTGGTTCCTGCAAAACAAAAACACAGCCGCTGTCCGAAAAACGGGCGCTTACTTTCTGCGCCTGATGCCCGACAATAACGATTATTTTTTTTGCGCCCGCGGCTTTGGCCGTATCTAAAACATAACCCAACAGAGGCTTGCCTTTTATTTCATGAAGCACTTTGGGCAAATCCGATTTCATGCGGGTGCCCTTTCCCGCCGCGAGAATCAAAGCATAAAATTTATTTTCCCTCATTTCTCTCTCCACTTGAAATCATTTGGTTTCCATTTTATCCAGCGGTGGCGGAAAAATGACCAGGACTTCTTTTATTGATTTCTGGTCAGCGTTTTCAATGATGAAGGTTATACCGTTATAATTTATTCTTTCCCTCCGCTGGGGTATTCTCCCCATTTGCTGCATTAAAAAGCCACCGAGCGTTTCATAATTACCCTTGGGAAAATCAGCAAATAAAATCTGCTCGAATTTCTCAATTTCCATACGGCCGCTAACCAGATATCTTCCCGGACCGATTCGCTGGTATAACCTTTCGCCTTTCCTGTATTTATCATCAATTGTACCGACAATTTCTTCACTGATATCCTCCGTGGTAACAATACCAACAGCACCGCCGTACTCATCAACCACAACCGCCATTTGCTCATGTTTTTTATGCATATCAACTAAAAGTTCGCTGGCTTTTTTCGTACAGGGTACGTAAAATACGTCCGTCTGCAGACAGCCTGCTATAGTTGCCGCAGGCTTGCCACCTTCTTCTTTTTCCTTCTGACGTCGCGAATGTTCCAACAAATCAAAATAGTTTAAAATTCCCACAATATTGTAAACAGTATCCTGGTATACAGGAATACGCATATACTTTTTACTGGCAACAACTTTAACCGCTTCATCAATCTCCATGGAAACGGGCAAAACCGTCAAAGCAGAAATAGGGACCATGATTTCATCTGCCGTGAGTTCTGAAAAATCGAATACGCGGCTAACCATTTCCCTTTCGTTTTTTAAAATATCGCTGCCATGTGTTTTCTCGCCAAGAATATACTTTAATCCTTCTTTGGTAATGTATGAGTTCTGCCTTATTTTCTGTTCAGATGTAAGACGCACAATCGCCTTGGATGCGGCAGCGATTACATAAGCGACCGGATAAAAAACCGCTGCTGAAAATCTAATAAAATAAGCCACTTTTATCGCCATGGATTCAGCATAATGTTGAAAAATACTGCGAATAACAATCATAATAAACAAAGTGGGCAACATCACGAGTAAAGCTATCTGTTCACCGCGTACCGAACCCAAAAAAGATACCAACAAACCAGTGGCAAGCGAAGAAGCGGTAATTATGGCCAGATTTGTTCCGATAAGTGCTGTGGAAATAAACCATTCCGGACGTTCTTTTAACTTTACCGCCTGTTTTGCAGACGATGAACCCATGCGCTCGTAATATCTGATTTTATTTATATCCGCTGCAAATAAGGCAACTTCCCCGCCGGAATAAAGGGCTTCCAGGACAAAGCAAATAAAAATTATGGCAACAATAAAATATACGCTCATTGCTCTGAGACAGGCTCAGCTCCTCTCTCGATTCTGATCTTTAATATTCTGGTCCGCCCGACATTTTCCACACGGACTTTATATTCTTCATAAAATGTTTCTTCTCCGCGTTCAGGCAGTTTTCCAAACAGATGCAAAACAAAACCACCAACAGTATCAAATTCATCCTCCGGTAAGTGCGCCGACAACACACTGTTAAGCTGTTTCATGGACATTTTTCCGGGAACGATAATTGTATTTTCATCAATTCTTTCGAAACCGTCAACGGCCGAATCTTCATCAACGTACGTTTCTTGGAAAAGATGTTCAAGAATATGTTCCAGCGTGACCATTCCGGAAACTCCGCCGTACTCGTCAACCACAATGGCAATTTGTGTCTTGTTTTCCCTGAAATCATGCAGAAGACCGTTAATCGTCTTTTCCTCCGGTACAAAATAAGGTCTGGCTAAGAGTTTTTCTATATTCTGAGTTGTGTCATACTGTGAAGGACTGCTTAGTAAGTCCCGTGCAAAAAGAATTCCGATTATATCGTCCCGGTCATCGGTGTAAATGGGCACTCTTTCCTGCCTTGCCTTAACCACTTCCGCAATGATATCGTCAACCGGCATTGCTATCGGCAGACAAAACATGTCCACACGCGGTATCATGATATCGGTCACCGGCTTATCGCCCAATTCAAAAATTCTTTTAATCAGTTCCTTTTGCGCTTCTTCCAATAACCCTTCCCTGCTGCACACATCAATCAGCGATTTAAACTCATCCTCCATCAGGACATCCGCATCGCGAATCTTTTTTTGTTCCAACCTCTTTAAAATCAAACTGGGCATTTTTTCCAAAGCGGTAACAATGGGATACTCTATTTTAGAAATAACCAGCAAAAGAGGTGAAACGGCAGATGAAATCTGCATAGGGTACGTTACACCAAACGTTTTAGGTATGGCTTCACCCGCCAAAAACAATACTGATGAGGTAACTAAAATGGAAATCCATTGACCTTTAGATCCCAACAATTCAATAAAAAAAGACGCGGCAAGAATAGAAATGCTTATATTTACCGCCTCATTACTGGTCACAATGGTAATTAAAAGACGGCGGGGCTCGTCCAGAAGTTGACGAACAAATCTTAAAAACGGATAGCGATCCTGATTCATTTTGTGTAGATGCAAATCAGTGAGTGAAAGCAATGCCGCTTCCGCCGACGAAAAAAAACCGGAAAACAAAAATAACATTAATATTATTATGATATCGACAGTAAAATTCACTTTTAAAGCGGCCTCATTTGTTTGCCAACCACTTACAATTTAGCAGATTGAAGAAAAAAAAGAAACTATCATATCGTTTTTCGTCATACACTCCTTTTGTGAACTATTAATCAATTGACAAGAAAGACCTTTCTTACTTATACTTCAAAAACAAACTGTTAGGAGATCCAACCTATGTCCAATATACTTTTAATAGGCAACGGCGCGCGCGAGCACGCCATTGCCGAGGCCATCATGCGCTCGCCGCAGAATCCCCGTCTATTTTCTTTTATGAAATCCTACAATCCGGGAATCGCTTCTCTTTCCGAAAAAATTAAAATCGGCAGTTACTCTGATTTGGATGCGATTACCGGTTTTGCCAAGGAAAATAAAATTGATTTTGCCGTTATCGGCCCGGAAGAGCCGCTGAACAATGGTGTTGTTGATGCGCTCGCGAAAGCAGACGTTCCATCAGTCGGCCCCACAAAAAGCCTGGCAAGGCTGGAAACATCCAAATCCTTTACCCGCAATTTAGTTAACAAATACAAGATATCAGGAAATCCTAAGTATAAAGTGTTTCTGGCGATGGACGGTGTGGAAAAATTTTTGAACGAACTAGAAGGCATTGTTCTCAAACCCGATGGCCTCACCGGCGGCAAAGGGGTAATGGTGCAAGGCGATCATTTCTCCACAAAAAAAGAAGCTTTAAAGCTTTGCGAACAAATTCTTGGTGGCGGTTCCTCCGTAATCGTTGAAGAGAAATTTGACGGCGAAGAATTTTCTCTGCAGTGCCTGTGCGACGGCAAAACAGTCGTCGGAACACCGCTGGTGCAGGATCACAAAAGAAGATTCGATGGCGATAAAGGTCCCAATACAGGTGGTATGGGTTCTTATTCCCTGCCGGATCATTCTATGCTTTTTTTAAAATCATCGGACATCGAAGCAGGGCTGGAAATAACCCGCCAGGTGGCGGCAGCGCTTTCAAAAGAAACAGGCAGTCCCTACAAAGGCATAATGTACGGCGGCTTTATCGCCACAAAAAACGGCGTGAAGCTTTTGGAATATAACGCGCGCTTCGGCGACCCGGAAGCAATGAATATTCTGCCGCTTTTAAAAACAGATTTTGTGGAAATATGCTGGCACGTAATTGATGGCACTCTTGATAAAATAAAAATTGAATTTGAACACAAAGCGACCGTTTGTAAGTATGTGGTACCGAAAGGCTACGGCCTGCCTGCCGACCATCCCGATGCGGCATCGTCTAAAGCAAAGATCGAAGTAGGCAACGTGGGAAAAGCAAGGCTTTATTATTCATCCGTCGATAAAAAAGACGACGGCCTTTATTTGAGTTCATCGCGCGCTATCGGCATTGTCGGCATTGCCGATACATTAGAAGAAGCGAGAAACATTACCGCCGAAGGCGTCAAAGCCGTCAAAGGCCCGGTTGCCTACCGCGAAGATATTGGCACGGACACACTGATACAGAAACGAATCGATCACATGCAGAAGATACGGAAAGGATAACCCGTTATTGTTTTATATGTAATAAACAATGCACTCTACAAGCGTAGAGTGATGCAAAAAATGGCGAGCAATACTAGTAATTTTCTACGCAGAGGAGTTAGCAACTCCTGAGATACAACGCTATCGCTTTATGAAACAAAGCTTTTCCGATGGCTGCCCCAAATATACTTACAAAAACGAATTCATAAATTATAAATACCAACAATCCCATGGCGGCGGGAATGATTGAATCTGTTGTTCCTGCTTTGCCATAATGTTCATATTTTATTTCTTTCCTTGTTCGTTTTCAGTAATCAGTTTATTACAAATAACAATTAATAACGCATAGCATATGGAAACCGAAGTGAGTTATTCTGACACTAATCATTTTTTTTCTATGTATTTTTACAAATTCAAGCTTTTGGCATCTTAGAAAGTTTAGGAAAATTTACATCCAAAACACTATTCCATTTATCAATCATTGTTTTGATACCCCGCATCAACTCAGAAACATCACCTTCGATTGTGACAGATTTTATTTTATCACCCTGAACAATAGCGTTGACAACTTTCTGATCGGCATCACCGACTACTTCGCCAAAAACAGTATGCTTGCCGTCAAGCCAGGGCGTGGGAAGATGCGTGATAAAAAACTGACTGCCGTTAGTACCCGGCCCGGCATTGGCCATCGATAAGATGCCGGGTTTATTATGTTTTAATTCCTTCACAAATTCATCCTGAAAACGATAACCGGGACCGCCGCAACCGTTTCCCGCAGGACAGCCGCCCTGAATCATAAAATCGGGAATCACCCGGTGGAAATTCAAATTATTGTAATAACCGCGCCTCGCAAGATTAACAAAATTGGCCACGGTAATTGGAGTTTTTTCAGCAAATAGTTTTAAATTGATTGTTCCTTTGTTTGTTTCGATAACCGCTTTTAAATTGTTTTTCATTTAGATCTCCTCTTTTTTAATGATGGAACAGGCGTAGGCCGCAAAACGCCATAACAATTCCGTATTTGTTGCACGTGTCAATTACCTGCTGATCGCGAATGGAGCCGCCGGGTTCGACAATCGCGGTCACGCCGCTGCGGCGCGCACGCTCAATGTTGTCGCCGAAAGGGAAAAAAGCGTCACTGCCCAGGCAAACGCCTGTAACTTTGGAAAGCCATTTTTGTTTTTGAGCTTTGGATAATGTTTTAGGCTGTTTCGTAAATGTTTCGGCCCAGACATCATCGCCGATAACATCCTCCGGCGTGTCACCCAGATAAACATCAATCGCGTTATCGCGGTTGGGTTTGGCAACATCGTCACGGAAAGGCAGATTAAGAACTTTGGGCATGTGACGCAATTGCCAGAGATCCGCTTTTTGTCCGGCCAGCCGCGTGCAGTGGATACGGCTTTGTTGTCCCGCGCCCACGCCAATAACCTGGCCATCCTGCACATAACAGACACTGTTGGACTGCGTGTATTTCAGCGTGATAAGCGCCAGCACCAGATCGCGCTTCTGCGCGTCAGTGAGCGTTTTATTTTCCGTCACAATATTTTCCAGCATGCGGGCATCAATTTTCAGATCGTTTCTTCCCTGTTCGAAGGTGATGCCATAGACCTGCTTGTGTTCCAGAGAGACAGGGACGTAGCTAGGATCGATCTGCACGACATTATAATTGCCGCCTTTTTTGGATTTCAGAATCTCCAGAGCTTCCGGCTTATAGCCCGGGGCGATGATGCCGTCGGTAACTTCATTTTTTATTATTGTTGCCGTAGGAACATCGCATACATCGCTTAATGCTATCCAGTCGCCGAAGCTGCTCATGCGATCCGCACCGCGCGCGCGCGCGTAAGCGCAGGCAAGGGGAGAAAGTTTCATTTGGGGATCGATGTGATACATTTTGCGTAACACTCTATCAAGAGGAAAACCCAAAGCCGCACCGGCGGGTGAAACATGCTTAAAAGACGCGGCGGCAGGCATACCGAGGTTTTCTTTGAGTTCTTTCACCAGCTGCCAGCTGTTGAACGCGTCTAAAAAATTAATATAACCGGGCTTGCCGTTAAGCACGGTTACGGGCAACTCGCCGCCATCGGCCATAAAAATCCTTGCCGGCTTCTGATTAGGATTGCAGCCGTATTTTAACTGTATTTCGTTCATGAATTGTTCCTCCACCGCTTTGTACTTATTAATGATTACATCTTCATATTCTTGTGTTTTCAAGTTGATGACGCGCACAAACAGACTCACTTTGTTATCCTCGTTTAAGGCCTCCCATAGTTTTCCCGCGAATTCATTGGGCTCATCTTCATCGATGACCACACGCAATGGCTCTCCTTCAAAACTGGGAATCGGATTACCGTTGCATTTGTAAGTGCTGATAAAATGGCCTTCTCCGGCCAACGGTTCTGAATAATCGAAAATAAAACGTTGCGCGCTTTTTTCGTTGCCGTCACAGCTTTTGATGATACTGATTTTATAGGCGCCGTTTTTCATATCCATCACACCGGAAATTCGCGGCGTCCAATTGGGTTTGTCGTCTTCAAACGTGCGCGTTTTTAGCGCGGCTTCAAAATTGTATTTAGGGAATTTATTGCTCTTCATAAAATCATAAATGGTATTGGTCTGATCACCGTTGGTGACGATTGTTTTTTTTCTAAAAGTCAGCACCGGGTTATAAATAATCAGATGCGGGTCGGTCATTTTGGAAGGATCTGCCGCTTTGGTGCATATGCCGCCTTTGACGGGGTCGAACACGCGGTTGCGGCTGTTGGCGCTGCGCCCCATGATAAAATAGACAATCATCGCTTTTTTCCCCGAAGGCGCAACGCCTGTGCAAATGCCGCGTCCGGGATATTCGTTTCCGGACAGGAAATCGTATAAATTCACTTTCATTTCAAATATTTCTCCTTGTGATGCTTCAAGAATCGTTGTTTTGATGGCGGGAGTATATGAGCAGAAGTTTTGTATGTCAACTGGATTTGACCAATAATTTTTTAACAATTAAAAATATATAATAATCGCAAAAAATCATTTTCTCTTAAAACAATCTGCTTCACTCCCTCTATTACCGGAAGATGATCATTAATTTTCAAATTGCAAATAATTACTCAATAAGTTAAAAATAAAATAACGCAGTAACAACATATCCCATCATAAGGAGTTTGCATGAAAGCAAAAACGGCCAAGAAAGTTTTAGTCAGCGTGGTTATGGGAAGCGATTCTGATTTGCCCGTCATGTCCGAAGCGGCAAAGATTCTCGATGAATTCAACATTGGGTATGAACTTGTCATTACCTCTGCTCACCGCACTCCTCAAAGGACAAAAAAATTTTCTCATGAAGCGGCCAATCGCGGAGTAAAAGTTATTATCGCTGGAGCGGGAGCGGCTGCTCATCTGGCCGGAGTGATTGCTTCACACACAAAATTACCCGTCATCGGCGTACCAATTAACTCCACCGCATTAAATGGTCTAGATGCCCTTCTTTCCACCGTGCAAATGCCCTGCGGCGTGCCGGTAGCCGGTATGGCTATCGGCACGTCCGGCGCAAAAAATGCCGCTTTGCTTGCCGTGCGTATGTTGGCATTATCCAACAAAAACCTGGCCATAAAACTCAACAGCTATGTGGTTAAAATGGCTAAAGATGTGCACAAAAAACAGGAAAAACTTTCATGCCTAAAGTCATAAAATTTACACCCCAAAAATTTGAAGACATCATCTCCAGCGCGGCCACATTGATTTTACGCGGCGGCGTTATTATTTACCCGACAGAAACTTTTTATGGTCTGGGCGCGGACGCAACAAACAATCAGGCCATCCTCAGAATTTTTGATATCAAAGGCAGAGATTTCGGCAATCCAATTTCTGTAATCATCGGTACCAAGCATGATCTTCAGATCATTATCCGCGAAAGTACCCCCGCCGCTGAAAAATTGATGAATGCTTTCTGGCCGGGTCCATTGACGATTGTCTTTAAAGCAAAAGAAAGTATTTCTCCTCTGCTAACCGCTCAAACGGGGAAAATAGGAGTCCGCCTTTCCGCTAATGAAATAGCCAAACAAATTGCGCAAAAAGCAGGGCGACCTTTGACTGCCACTAGCGCTAATTTATCCGGTATGCCGGAATGCGCCAATGCGGAAGAGGCGATAAAACAAATTGGGAATAAAATCGACACAGTTATTGACGCCGGCACGACGGCTGGAGGCGTTGCCTCCACAGTGATTGACGTCACCTGTACCCCACCACGGATTTTGCGTGAAGGCACAATAAGTCAAAAATCTATAGAGAAAACATTGTAAAGAAAGCTTTATTTAGTCTTCTAAAGGAGACGTTCCGCACCGATAACCGTCACTGTGGTTTTTATAACATCAGGCGGTTCATGAATAAAAACTATCATAAAAGGAATTTGTCCGGCGGGCGGAATTTTGTTATTGGAATTGTTGTCTCCTTCCGGACGAGATAATTTTTTTGACATTTCATCTTCTGACATGTTGACAAGCTCATCATCAGTTAAAATATTGCCGGCGTAACTGATACGTTCTCCCAAAGTCACGGAATACGCATCACTAATTTCACCTTTTATGGCAATCCGGCAAATGGAATAATCAGCTTGGTTTACCGCCGTTCCCTCCATAACCCTGATTGTTCCCAAAACATTATTATTGATCATGCGCTGCCGTATATCTTGCAGGCTTACCTGTCCGATCACAACCTCCGGACGAGCTGGCTCGGGCTCACTTACATATTTATGGGCAATTTCTATAAAACGATTTCCTATTTGCGGATAAACAACAAAATAAATAACGGCAGGGATAACGAGAATCACTAAAACCGCCCATAAAAATATTTTCCAATTCCTGCCCTTGCTTTTTTGGGAGCGTTGTTTTTTTAGTTTCATCTTGCTTAAACGCTGTGCCTCGTCTCTTTTCGGTATGTCGATTTTCTCTGGCTCCAGACTTTGACGGCGGGAATTTTCCGTGAATACGTCTTTTTCATCACTTGAATCTTTTGTGGGTTCCAAAACTTTATCCAAAAAAAGCTTAACATCGTCGTCGTGACCCGACAACGATGAAATGCTTTCAGGCACCTTGGCGCTTGTTTCTTCACTTGCATTATCGGTGGAAAAAACGGTTTCTCCGACCGGTGTTTCTTCATTTTCTTTCTTATTAGCCAGAATATTATCTTGAAAGAAAACATGCCCGCATCTGCTGCAACGCATCCACAAACCATCGTTCTGCATTAGGGTGTCGTCAAAATGAAACTTTGTACGGCATTGTCTGCACTGAACAATCATTTTCTTTCCTTTTCATTATCCACTGATAACATAAATCTCCGGTAAAAACCTGTACTGCTCGTCGAAATCCAAACCATAGCCAACCAAGAAACCGTCGTTTATTGTGAATCCCACATAATCCGCCTCAAAAGCGACTTTTCTCCGGCTGCGCTTGTCCAGCAAAGCGCACACTTTCAGAGAACGGGGATTTCTTTCTTTAAGCCACTCAACAAGATATTTCAACGTCAAACCTGTATCGATTATATCTTCCACAATCAAAACATCACGGTCTTTAATACTTATTTCTATGTCTTTGGTCATCACGACTTTTCCCGAGCTTTCCGAACCAGTGCCATAACTCGCGCAACGCACAAAATCTATCCGGCAAGGAATGCTTAACGCCCGGATTAGATCAGCCATAAAAATGAATGCCCCCTTGAGAATGCCAACAACGATTACCTCACGGCCGGCATAATCCACCGATATCTCGTCAGCCAATTCCCGCACGCGCTGTTTGATATCATCACGCGTATAAATTATCTCTCCTTGTTTCCCGTCCGCCATTAATTTATCATCCGTTTTGCGTGTAATTTGGTTTAAGATTAACCAATATGCCTGTTATCTGTCAATAAAAATCAAAAGATTTCGCTATAAACACGGATAAATTCATCGATATTGGATAGAATCATTCCCTCGGCTAAACTAATTTCTCGTCCCGAGTTGAAATGCGAGGAAAAGCTTAAGAATATCGCGTCAAACGCTGACATTTTTCTGCCAAATTTTTCATAATCTATGTGACTGATCATATACTGTGAGCCGTCAAAATAATACTTTCCCAGTCTGTTCGTCTCTGGTGACCGGAACGGCCAGTCGATTTTCCACACAAAATAACGGAGAGCAACCTTCTTTATCTTTTCGGTATCAAAAGCATTCGGTTTCAACTCCTCACCGATTCTGTCTCCCAGTAAACGAAAATATGTTTTTACCATATCTATATCGGTGATACAGAGACCGTAGAGATACCAGTCATCTATTATTTTCAGCAATATTTCGGCTTGGGATTTGGGAATAAAATAATGGCTGGGGCAAAGATGGCCGGCGCAAAGTTCCTGGCCGTAAAATGATACATCGCGTAAATCAAGGCCAGAATTTTGCTGAGGATGTAAAAGACAGCCTACTCTTTTTTCTTCTTCGTCCAGAAACCCCAGATACTCACAACAATAAATTTCTTCATACCTTTTGCGGAAATCTTCCGCGGCGAGTGTTTCGGCGGCGTAAACTTTCAGGTCGTCCTTCCCCCTGACCATTTTGCGAAAACGTTGTGTGCGCTTACGCAATCTCAATGTCAGAGAGGAATACGAACTGTCCACATAATTATAGAGACCGCAACAAGCACCGCAGGACTTACCAGCGTCCGGCTGGCATAAAACATTCAAACCGCAAATATCGGAATAATTCGACATTCAAATACCATCCTTATCAGGTTCAAAATTTTTCAGAGCGAATTCATCAGCGGTTCAAAAATCAACCACTGTCTTCAGCGATAACTATTTTGTCCCCCGACATTAAAATCGAATCCGTATCTTTGCCCTTTCTTCAAATTAAAACCGCTTCATCGCGGTGACCACATCAATAACATTCCAAACAATAACCACTCTGATTTTTTGACAATAAATTTTAAGGCAATATAATAAGGATTGACATTGCAGGTCAAGGTCAAAAATGCTATGAAAACAAATCAAT
>Ga0116145_1002124_pt1 | contig 18475 bp, 15 predicted proteins | sample AD_JPNHG1_MetaG_FD_89747 | JGI IMG/M metagenome (GOLD analysis project Ga0116145, IMG submission 89747) | Active sludge microbial communities of municipal wastewater-treating anaerobic digesters from Japan - AD_JPNHG1_MetaG | ecosystem: Engineered > Bioreactor > Anaerobic > Digestate | place... | reverse complement strand
TCACCGCAGCTTCACCGCCACTGTTTGCCGCCCCGGCGATACATATGGGCTTATCTATATATAATATTTGCCTTTTTTTCCAGCATTATTTGACGAACTTGTAAAATTAATCAGGGAAAGGGCGCAGCCAGGGATACCCCGGGGGCCATGCTCACTAATAATCAGCAATAACAAACACTTACATCTTCAGCGCCATGGCGGCGCGGCGGGGCGGCACCGTCCCGGGAGTTGCCGTGCAACCGTCATTTTCCTGTTTTGCGGCACGCACCGGGGCAGGAGTGTTTTTTATGTACCCGACGGACGGCATCGAACCGGATTCCGTTTCGCCTCTTCCCAAAGGCGGTCCATTTCCGCCGGGGAGGCGGTCTGGACGCTCTTTCCCTCCGCCCGGAGACGCTCCTCGATGTATTGAAAACGATTCAGAAATTTCGCCGTCGTCCCGCGCAGAGCCTCCTCCGCCTGGACGTCCAGGAACCGGGACAGGTTGACCAGGGAAAACAACAGATCCCCGATCTCCTCCTCCATGCCCTCCCGGTGCTGCCGGGCGACAGCCGCCCGCAGTTCCGCCAGTTCTTCGTCCACCTTGGCGAGCACGTCTTCCGTCCGCTCCCAGTCGAAGCCCACCGTGGCCGCCCGTTCCGTCACGGCCTGGGCCCGGGTCAAAGCGGGAAGGGAGCGGGATATCCCCGCGAAAAGCGGGCTTTCCTTCGGGGCCTTGCCCTCCTGTGTCGCCTTTATCCGGTCCCAGTTCACCTTGACCTCGCCGGCATCCCGAACCCGGGTGTCGCCGAAGACATGGGGATGGCGGCGGATCATCTTCGCCGAGATCTCCCGGATCACCTCCGCCAGGGTGAAGGTCCCCCGTTCCTCCCCCAGGACGACGAGGAAGAGGATCTGAAAGAGCAGATCCCCCAGCTCCTCCCGGAGGTCCGCCGGCGTACCTGCGGCGATGGCGTCCAGGACCTCATAGGCCTCGCTCAGGAGATACCTCCCCAGCTCCTTCTCCGTCTGCACCCGGTCCCAGGGGCAGCCTTCCGGACCCCGGAGGGTCCTGATCAGCGCCAGGAGGTCCGCGACCTCCGACGCCGGTTCGCGCTTTTTCATCTTTGCCGCCGGCACCTTTTCCGCGGTCATGGGAAGCTCTCTAAACTATACACAAACGCTCATGCCCCTCGCGGGCGCAACGAAGGATGAAAACAATCGAACACTTGCCGACATTTTCATATAAATTTTCATGCCGGGGCGGCACCCGGGACCGATGAAAATGTTTTATGGAGATCACCCCGGTGTATTTTCATACTAAATGCGCATGTTGAAGGTTCTTTAGAATCGGCGACGGCATATTCATGCGCAAATAATTCCGGCGCTGTGGATATTTCCCGGGGGACGGCATACCACGCCCCGGGCCGCCCCGGCTACCGCAGGCCCCGTGACGCCATGCAGTCATGACACCAGGGTGTATAGCCGCACTTGCCCCGGCAGTTGAAGTAATCATCGGGATCATACTTGAGCAGCCGGTAGATCCGGTCCAGGAATTGCCGCCGGTCCGGCGTTTCCAGGGCCAGGGCCTCCTCCGGGACGATCTCCCTCCGGTCCGGTGTGAGGAGGTCGTCTACAACCTGCTCCGCCTGGAGGGTGATGCCCGCCCCGGCCAGAAAGGCTCGGGCCGGGCGCGACGCCACCAGGGTCGTCACCGCGGCGACCTCCCCGGAATAGGCGATCAACCGCGCCGCCGCCAGACCGACAACCCGGTCGTGGAGGAGGCAGTCCCGATATTTACCCCGAAAGATATCCAGCCACTCCGCCAGCGGTTTGAGCCCCCCTTCCCGGGACATGAAAACCCGCTGTCCCCGGCAAAACATCGCCAGGGAATAAAGCCGGAAATCCGGGGCTATCATTTCCGCCGTCTGGTGGGTCATCGCTCCTCCGCACGATCCTCCCCGCCGCCGGGTCCGGAAAAAGACGAACAGGCGCGGGGCCGACACTTTCCTGTCCGGTCCTTCCGCCAGGGCATTGTCGGCGGGCAGTGTGGACGAGATTCGGAAAGATGTCAAGGGACAAACCGCCGCCCCGGGCGCGGAACATTTGACGGCGGCGCGAATCTCCGCTATAGAGGGGGCACGCCGGCCCGGGGAAACGTCCCGCGGGCTCACGAAAGGCCCCGGCCGGCAGCCCCGACGCGCAGACGCGGGACGTTCGGGACACGGCAACAAAATCATCAGCGACGGCGCGATATTAGACCCTTATCGCCCCGCCGGACAAGGAGAGGATACACCATGACCGAATCACACGCCTGCCCGGAACCACGGCTCACCGCCGGGGAAACCACCGCCGGTTTTATCGTCCACCGGGTCGTTCCGCTTCCCGAAATCCGTATCACCGCCTACGACCTGGAACATGGCGTCACCGGGGCCAAGATCCTGCATCTCCACTGCGACGACCGGGAGAATCTCTTCGCCGTGGCCTTCCGGACCCCGCCCCGGGATTCCACGGGTCTGCCGCATATCCTGGAACACGCCGTCCTCGCCGGTTCGGAGCGCTATCCCGTGAAGGACGCCTTCAACGAACTCCTCCGGGGCAGCCTGCAGACCTTCATCAACGCCTTCACCTATCCCGACAAAACCATCTACCCCGTCGCCAGCCAGGTGCAGACGGATTTCTACAATCTGGCCCGCGTTTATGCCGACCTGGTCTTCCGGCCCCGTCTCCGGGCCGAGACCTTCCGGCAGGAGGGGCACCACCTGGAGTGGAGCACCGGTCCGGACGGGCAGCGGACGCTGAACATTTCGGGCATCGTTTACAACGAGATGAAGGGGGCCTATTCCTCCCCGGACAACCTCATGTACAAGGTGCTGCAGGAGAACCTCTTCCCCGATACGGTCTATCGCTTCGACTCCGGCGGCAATCCGGCGGACATCCCCCGCCTGACCTACGATGACTTTCGGGCCTTTCACCACGCCTACTACTCCCCCAGCAACGCCCGGTTTTTCCTCTACGGCGACATCCCCGTGGAAGAACATCTCCCCTTTCTCCAGGAGGTTCTCTCCGGGTTCGAGCGGATCGCCGTCGACTCCTCCATCCCCGCCCAGCGGCGCTGGGAGCGCCCCCGCACCGTCCGGGGCGTCTTTCCCGTCGGCCGGGAGGAGGATCCCCGGGGCAAGGCGACCGTCAATCTGGCCTGGCTCCTCACGGAAAACACCGATGAAGAGACGGCGATCCTCCTGCAGGTTGTCAGCGGCGTCCTCGTGGGCAGTGCCGCCGGCCCCCTGCGCAAGGCCCTCATCGATTCCGGTCTGGGGCAGGATCTCTCGCCGGTGACGGGTTGCGAGCGCGACTACCGCCAGACGGTCTTCGCCGTCGGTCTCCGGGGCACCGACGCGGACCGGGCGGAGGCCATCGAAGCGCTGGTCCTGTCCACGCTGGCACGGATCGCGCGGGAGGGGTTGGACCGGGAACTCATCGAAGGGGCCCTCCATCAGATCGAGTTCCAGGGCCGGGAAATCATCCGCAAAAACTACCCTTACGGCATCGTCCTCATGTCCCGGGCCTTCCATACCTGGATGTATGACGGCGATCCGCTGCACGGCCTTAATTTCCCCGCCGTCATCGGCATGATCCGACGCCGCTGGGAGGAAGACCCCCGGCTCTTCGCGACCATGATCCGGGAATGGCTCCTGGATAACCCCCACCGTCTCCTCTGCATTATGGAACCGGACCGGAACCTCCTGGAAAAGGAAGAGACGGCCTTCCGGACAGCGATGGCCGCCCGGGCGGCGGCGCTTACGGAAACGGAGCGGGCGCGGATCGAAGCCGAGGTCGCCGCCCTGCAGTCCTTTCAGACGGAGCCGGATTCCCCGGCGGCCATCGCGTCGCTCCCCCGGCTCAAAACCGCCGACATCGAACGCCGGATCGACCACATTCCCACCGAGCAGACCACCGTCGGAGGCAGCGAAGTCCTTCGCCACGACATCTTCACCAACGGCGTCTCCTACCTCGATCTGGCCTTCGACATCGGCGCCGTCCCCGACGACCGCCAACCATACCTCCCCCTCCTGGGCAAGCTGGTCACCCAAATGGGGGCCGCCGGCAGGGATTACGAAGAGATGGCCAAACTCATCACCCTCAAAACCGGCGGGATCCGCGCCTCGCTAAACGCCGGCTTTGTCATGGGCGGCGGCGGGTCGCCGGACTCCCCCGGGAAAAGCTGGCAGCGGCTGATCTTCCGTCTCAAGGCCCTGGACAGAAACATCCCGGCGGCCATGGAAATCCTCGCCGATCTCCTCTGCGCCGGCGACCTCACCGACCGCCGGCGGCTGCGGGACCTCGTCATGGAAAAGAAGAACCGCTTCCAGGCCGCCATCGTCCCTGCCGGTCATCTCTTCGCCCGGCGCCTGGCGGCCGCGGCCCTCTCCCTGCCCGCCTGGCGGGACGAGCAGTGGCACGGCAAGCGGCAGCTCCTCTTTCTGCACCACGCCGGGAGGGACAGCGACCATGAGAACCTCACGGCAGCGTTGGAGGAATTGAAAACCCTGATCTTTTCCCGAGCGGGGCTGACGGTGAACATGACCGCCGCTGCGGAAGGGCTGCGGATCATGTCGGACCACCTCCCCGCCCTCCTCGACCGGCTGCCCGCGGGAAGCCCCCGCGGGGAGGCGCCGCCGCCGCAACTCGCACCCCGTGACCGGGGGGTCGTCATTCCCGCCCAGGTATCCTACGTAGCCCGGGCGCTGCCGGCCCCGCCCCACGGCCACGACGATACCGCGGCCCTCATCGTGGCGGCCCGTTTTCTGTCGAACGGCTATCTCTACAAGCAGATCCGCATCCAGGGCGGCGCCTACGGCGGCATGTCCTCCTACGACCCCCAGTCGGGCGTCTTCGCCCTCATGTCCTACCGCGACCCCCACATCATCCGGACCCTCAAGGTTTATGACGGGGTGGCAACGGCCCTGGAAGGGGAAAAGGTCTCCCCGGAAGAACTGGAAAAGGCCGTCATCGGCGCCATCGGCATGCTCGACCGGCCGCTGGACCCCTCCGGGAAGGGTCTGGCCGCCCTGCTCCGCCATCTGTCCTCCCTTACCGACGCCTACCGCCGGCGCCTGCGGGACGAGATCCTGGACCTGACCGGCGAGCGCTTCCGCACGGCGGTGACCCGTTTTCTGGCGGCGGCGGGCCGCAGCCCCTCCGCCGTTTTCAGCGCCGCCGACCGGCTGCAGGAGGCCAACGAGCAGCGGGCGGGGGAGAAACTCACCCTGGAGACACTGGAACCGGAGGAGGGGCAGCGGGAACGGGGAACCGCCCCCGGGCGATTCGTTCCTCCGTCGTCATTCCCGGCCTCCCAACGATGAAAATTTTCCACCGTCGAAAGGCTTAAACCAAAGACAACCCCTTGAAAAGATGAGCTCATCTGACGCTTACGGCGCCATACGGAAACGGCTTACGGCCCATGGCCGGGAGGAGGGGGAAATCCTGCCGGCTTTCCGTCAGGGAAGTCTTTCCAAAAGCTGTAGCAGAGTCGCACCTGTCTTTACGCCAACTGACGGCGCGCCTCTCCCCGGCGGCGGCACGCGCCGGAGGCTTCCGGCGGGGTGATCTTTTCCGTGGGCTGATCGACAATAACTTTAAGAGAGGTGCTTAGATGACAAGAGGTAAACGGCAAGCGATGATCGTCCTGGCGATCCTGTGGGCGGCCGGGGTGCTTTGGGGATGCGCCGGCGGCCGTTACGGAAACATCTTTCCCGACGGACGGACAACGAGCGACTTCGAGGCCTTCCGGATCGATCCGGGGATGAACTATTACTACAGCGGCCCCGATCTCTACCCCAACGCCCTGATCGGCCTGAAAAAGGAGTACGTCCTGGACAACGACCTCTGGAAACCCATCCAGCCCACACCGGCAAGCTTCCGGGACATGATCCTCCACATGCAGGAAAAAGCGAGGGATTACCGGGAGTTCCAGCACGGCTTCCTGATTTACGACGAGCAGGGAAAGCCGATCGGTGTTTGGTATTCCATCCTCAAGGCCCGCACCTTCGTCAAGATGGGCGAAGGAAACAAGGTGGTGATCTATACGCCGGATCTGATTATCTACCAGACCGGCGGTCCCGGCAGCGCCGACCAGGCACCGGAAAAGAAGTAACGGCGGGGGTGTTCCCGGCGAGCCGCGGACCCCGCCGGCACCGGCAACCCCCCTCCTCCTCCTGACCTCCCCCTTGGCAGGGGGAGGGATAAAATCAGATCAGCTCCTCCAGTTTGGCCAGGGCCCGTTCCAGGTTTTCCGGCTGCGGCCCGCCCGCCTGGGCCATGTCGGGCCGGCCGCCGCCGCTCCCGCCCACCAGCGGGGCCACGGCCTTGATGACGTTGCCGGCATGGTAGCGGCCCGTCAGGTCCTTCGTCACCATGCACAGGAGCATCGCCTTGCCCTCCACCCGGGCGCCCAGGAGGATCACCCCCGAGGCGAGCTTGTCCCGGAGCTTGTCCCCGAAGTCCCGGAGGGTCTTCACGTCCGGGGCCTCCACGGTAGTGGCCAGGACCTTCACGCCCTTGATCTCCCTGGCCCGGCCGATAAGATCCGCCGAATCCCGGGCGGCCAGTTTGCCTTTCAGGGCCTCGATCTCCCGCTCCAGCTCCCGCTGATGCTTCAGGAGGCGGTCGACCCGCTCCGTCACCTCCAGGGGATGGGTCCGAAGGAGTCCCGCCGATTTCTTCAGCTCCGCCTCCACGGCCTTGAAATACTTGATCGCCTCGGCGCCGGTCACGGCCTCGATCCTCCGGACCCCCGCCGCCACCGCCGACTCCCCGATGACCTTCAGGGCCCCGATATCGCCGGTGCGGTTCACGTGGGTGCCGCCGCAGAGCTCCATGCTGAAGTCCCCCATCTTCACCACCCGGACGTTGTCGCTGTACTTCTCGTCGAACACCGCCGCCGCCCCGGTCTTCATCGCCTCCTCCTTGGGCAGGACCCGGGTGTTCACCTCGGCGTTCCGGCGGATGTAGTCGTTGGCGATATTCTCGATGGCATCCAGTTCCTCCGCCTCGATACGGCTGAAATGGGTGAAGTCGAAGCGTAACCGCTCCGGGGTCACCGACGAACCCGCCTGTTTGACATGGTCGCCGAGGATCTTCCTCAGGGCGGCGTTGAGGACGTGGGTGCCGGAATGGTGGGCCTCCGTGGCCCGCCGGGCCGCCTCGTCCACCCGGAGCTGCACCAGGTCGCCCACCCGGATCCGCCCCTCCTTCATCTTGCCGATATGGGTGATCAGGGTGTCGGTGGGGCACTGGGTATCCCAGACCTCGAAGAGGGCACCGTCGTCACCGGTAATGACCCCCGTATCGCCCACCTGGCCGCCCTTTTCGCCGTAGAAGGGCGTCTCCGCCACGAAGATCTCGCCGTTTTCCCCGGCGGCGAGTTCCTCCACCTCCGCGTCCTTCTTCAGGATCGCCGTCACCCGGGCCGTCGCCTCCGTGACGCCGTGATAGCCGATGAACTCCGTGGCGATCCCCCGGACGGAAAGTTTCTTGTAGCTGTCCGCCACGGCCTGCTCGCCGCTGCCCTTCCAGGATTCCCGGGCCTTCTCCCGCTGGGCCTCCATGGCCGCCTCGAAACCCTCCATATCCAGACTCAGGCCGTCCTTGCGGACGATGTCCGCCGTGAGGTCCACGGGAAAGCCGAAGGTGTCGTAGAGCTTGAAGACCACCTCCCCGGGGATGACCTGCCGGTGCTCCTCCTTGAGGCGGGCCACCTCCTCCCCGAGGATCCGGAGGCCCGTATCCAGGGTCTCGATGAACCGCTGTTCCTCGTTGATCACCACCTTCTTGATGTAGGATTCCTTGTCGATCACATCGGGGTAGGCCTCCCGCATCACCGTCACGACCAGGGACACCACCTCGTGGAGGAAGGGGCGGTCGATCCCCAGCAGCTTGCCGTGCCGGGCCGCCCGGCGGAGGATCCGCCGCAGGACGTAGCCCCGCCCCTCGTTGCTGGGCAGGACGCCGTCGCCGATGAGGAAGGTGACCGCCCGGCTGTGGTCGGCGATGACCCGCATGGAGACGTCGGCCTCGGCATTGGCGCCGTAGGCCCGGCCGCAGATCCCGGCGATTCCGGCGATGATCGGGGTGAACAGATCCGTATCGTAGTTGCTCCGCACCCCCTGGACGACGGCCGCCAGGCGTTCCAGACCCATCCCCGTGTCGATGTTCGGTTTGGGAAGGGGATGGAAGTTGCCGTCCTTGTCCCGGTCGAACTGGGTGAAGACGTGATTCCAGATCTCCAGGTGGCGGTCGCAGTCACACTCCACGGAGCATTCCGGGCGGCCGCAGCCCACCTCGGGGCCCTGGTCGTAGAGGATCTCCGAGCAGGGGCCGCAGGGACCCGTCTCCCCCATCATCCAGAAGTTGCTCTCCATCCCCATCCGGACGATCCGTTCCGCCGGGACCCCCATCTCCTTGTTCCAAATCTCGAAGGCCTCGTCGTCGTCCTTGTAGATGGTGATCCAGAGCTTGTCCTTGGGGAGGCCCATGTTCACCGTGAGGAACTCCCAGCCCCAGGCGATGGACTCCTTCTTGAAGTAGTCGCCGAAGGAGAAATTGCCCAGCATCTCGAAGAAGGTGTGATGGCGGGCGGTATAACCGACGTTTTCCAGGTCGTTGTGCTTCCCGCCGGCCCGGACGCATTTCTGGGAGCTGGCCGCCCGGCTGTAGCCCCGGTCTTCCAGACCGAGGAAACAGTTCTTGAACTGGACCATCCCCGAATTGGTGAACAGGAGGGTCGGATCGTCCTTGGGGATCAGGCTCGAACTCGGCACGATGGCGTGCCCGTGGCCCTCGAAGAATTTCAGGAATTTTTCTCTTATCTCACTCGCCGTCATCGTCATGCCCGTCTTCCTCCTCCGCGCGTTTGATCAGCTCGCAAATCAGTCCCGGTGGAAATCCCCGGCCCAAAAGAAACCGGTATAGCTGCTGCTTCCCCTTGGGATCGCCCTTGAGCGGCCTTTTTTTCGTTTTATTTTTTATCAGGGATACGATCGCCTGCTCTTCGCTCCACTCCTGCCGGACCGCGGCGACGGCTTCCTCCGCCAGCGGTTCGGAAATCCCCCGTTCCCGCAGGTGGGAGAGGAGCCGCCGGTTCCCCCAGCCCTTCCCCGCCGCCAGGCGCCGGGTCTGCGCCACCGCAAAGAGCCGGTCGTCTAAATACCCCAGATCGCGAAAATAAGCAATCGTTCCGGCGACAACCTCCCCGGAGAAACCTTTCCGGGCGAGCCGCTGCGCCAGCTCCCTCTCCCCGTGGTCCCGCCGGGCCAGGAGCCGCCAGACCACCTGTTTCGCCCGTGCCAGAGAATGTTCGGGGGTGGGGTCCATCTTTACCTGCCCGCATCACCACAACCGTTATCCGCCGCCGGCCGCCTTCACCCCTCCGCTTCCGCCGCCGCTTTCAGGCCGAATTTCTCCCGGACCGCCGCTTCGATCTCCCGGAGAATCTCCGGATGCTCCCTGAGGAATGTCCGGGTGTTGTCGCGGCCCTGTCCCAGGCGCTCCCCCTTGTAGGAGTACCAGGCGCCGCTCTTTTCGATGACGGCGTTTTCCGCCGCCAGGTCGAGGAGATCCCCCTCCCGGGAGATCCCCTCGCCGAAGATGATGTCGAATTCCGTCTCCCGGAACGGCGGCGCCACCTTGTTCTTCACCACCTTGACGCGGGTCCGCATGCCGATGACATCCTGCCCCTGTTTCAGGGAAGTCACCTTCCGGATGTCGAGGCGCATGGAGGCGTAAAACTTCAGGGCGTTGCCCCCGGTCGTGGTTTCGGGGCTGCCGAAGAAGACCCCGATCTTCATCCGCAACTGATTGATGAAAACCACCGTCGTCCGCGACTTGCTGATGCTCCCCGTGAGCTTCCGGAGGGCCTGGGACATGAGGCGGGCCTGGAGACCCATCTGGGCGTCTCCCATTTCACCTTCCAGCTCCGCCCGGGGCACCAGAGCCGCCACGGAATCCACGACCAGGACGTCGAGGGCGCCGCTGCGCACCAGGGTTTCGGCGATCTCCAGGGCCTGCTCCCCCGTGTCCGGCTGGGCAATCAGCAGTTCATCCGTATTGACGCCGATCTTGCGGGCATAGCCCACATCCAGGGCGTGTTCGGCATCGATGAACGCCGCCAGACCGTTCCGCTTCTGGGCCTCCGCCACGATATGGAGGGCCAGCGTCGTCTTGCCTCCCGATTCCGGGCCGTAGATCTCGATGATCCGGCCCCGGGGCACACCGCCCACACCCAGGGCGATATCCAGGCTGAGGGCCCCCGTGGGGATCACCGGGACATCGATCTTCTCCGATCCCCCCAGTTTCATGATGGCCCCTTTGCCGAACTGACGCTCGATCTGGCTGATGGCCAGATCGACGGCCTTGTTCCTGTCCATATCCACGCCCATCGCAATCCTCCTTCCTGCCTGGTCAACTGATTTTATCGACGTCCCGGCCCGGGGGCGGGGACCACAAAATTGCCATTATTCCCTGTGATATCAATTATTACGATTAAGGCGGCGCGCTCTCCCCGGGCATGCAACGGCTTCCCGTCCCGGCGGTCACGGCCGTGCGGCGGGATTTATCATCCCGCGCCCGCCGGCGGAACGCCCTGGAGGGGGTAGGATGCCAGGCGGGTATAGACCGCCCCCCGGGGGGTGAGCTCACTTTTGAACAGCGCCACCTCCCGCACCGGAACAATCCCCGCCTCCACGCCCGCACCCGTCTCCACCGCCCGGGACAAACCGACGATCCCCCGGGGCACCTTCACCCGCCCCAGGGTCAGATGGGCCCGGAAGGGCCTCTCCTCCGGCGGGAAACCCGCCGCCGCCAGCTTCCGCTCCAGCTCCCGCTGCAGCGCCGCCAGGGCCCCGATCTCCCCGGCGATCCCCACCCAAACTACCCGGGGCCGGTTGACATCGGGAAACACCCCCACCCCCCGGACCGCGAGGTTAAAGGGTGCCACCGCCGCCGTCGGCCCGGAGACCGCGGCGTCTATCTTCTCCACCGCCTCCGGAGACACCTCGCCGAAGAACTTCAGGGTCAGATGGATCCCCTCCGGCCGGACCCAGCGGATCACCCCCTGTATGTCCTTCTGAAGGCGATTCTGGAGGGTACCGATATTCCTCAGGACCTCCGGGGGCGGCGCGATGGCCAGAAAGGTGCGCATAGCGTTATCTCTCCTTGCGGCTTCTTGCGGAGGGGATGATAATATATTTGCCGGTTTATGTTAAGGGATTTTTGCAGGCGGCTCCCCCGCCAGGTAGCGCTTCAGCATGAGCAGGGCCGCCTGGGAGGCGATCACTTTGATGCGGCGGCGGTTCCAGCGGTACGAGAACTTCCGGCAGTAAGTCTCCACCCCGTCCGTCAGGGCGATATAGACCGTCCCCACCGGCTTGGCCTCCGACCCGCCGTCGGGCCCGGCAATCCCCGTGGTCGCCAGTCCCAGATCCGTACCCGCCCGGTCCCGCACCCCCGCCGCCATGGCGCATGCGGTCTCCTCGCTCACGGCGCCGCTGGTTTCCAGTACCGTCACCGGCACCCCCAGCAGCTCCACCTTCGACCGGTTGCTGTATGTGACCAGTCCCCGCTCCAGATATGCCGAGCTGCCGGGAACATCCGTCAGGCGGTCGGTGATGAGACCGCCGGTGCATGACTCGGCCACGGCGATGGTCCGCCCCTGTTCCCGGAGGAGGGCCGCCGTCACCCCCTCCAGGGTCTCCTCGTCACGGGCGAAGACATGGGTGCCGAGACGCCGGCATATTTCCTCCTCCACCACCGCCAGGCGCGCCCGGGCCGCCGCCTCGTCCCGCCCGTCCCGGACCGACAGGACGATATGATTCTCGGGAAAACGGGGATAAAAACCGATCTCCGCCCCGGACAGATCCACATCGGCAACGGCCTGGTCCACCGCCGCTTCGGACAGGCCGAAGGTCTTCAGGGTCCGCACGGCCAGATGACGGGAGGCGCCGGGGAAAACCCGGCGGAGCAGGGGGAGGAGCCCTTCCGTGGTTATCCGTTCCACCTCCGCCGGCACGCCGGGGATGACCGCGACGATCCGGCCCTCCCTCCGGAGGGCGAAACCGGGGGCGGTGCCCACCGGGTTGGCGATGATCTCCGCCCCTTGGGGAAACACGGCCTGCTTGGCGTTGTTGTCCGTCCATTTCAGCCCGTAACGGGAAAAGATCCCCCGGATGTGGCGGAGGGCCCCGGCGTCGGTAACCAGGGGAAGCTGAAAGGCCCGGGCCACGGCGGCCGTCGTGATGTCATCGGCGGTGGGGCCCAGCCCCCCCGTGACGATCACCGCCTCCGTTTGGGAGAGGCAAAAAGCGAGGGCCCGGGCGATCATTTCCTCGTCGTCCCCCACGGCGAGGGACACCGCGACCTGCCAGCCCTGCCACTGGAACTGCCGGGCGAGAAAGGAGGTGTTCGTATCCTGAATCCGCCCGCTCATCAATTCGTTGCCGACGGTAACAATGCCGATCTGCAAGCTCTTTATCTCTTCCATCGCCATGACTCGATCCATTATTTGCCCGCGGCCGCCTTTGCGCAGACCTGAAAATTTCCGCACCCGGACATCGGGGTCAGGAAACGATCCCGCCGCGCGTCAGGAGGTGCAGGATAATATTCGCATAAATCCCCGCCGCCACGTCATCCATGACCACCCCGTACCCCCCGGGCAGCCGGTCTTGAAGAAACCGGACGGGGAAGGGTTTCACGATATCGAAGCAACGGAAGAGGGCCACCCCGCTCAGAACGGTTACGAGTGTCGGCGGAATGAAAAGCATCGTCCAGAGCAATCCCGCCCATTCGTCGATGACGATGCAGGGGGCATCCTTCCGCCCGAAGATCACCTCCGCCTCCTGGGAGGCATAAACCGCCAGCAGGGTGAAGGCCGTGATGGTGAGCAGAGACAATGCCGCCGGCAGCGGCGCCAGCGCCAGATATAGGGGGATGGCGGCGACGGTGCCCGCCGTCCCCGGCGCCACGGGAAAATAACCGCTCCCGCAGCCGCTGGCGATAACCTTGACAAGGGTTCTGTTCAGACCTCAACCTCACCCGGAGTGGTGGCCCAGGCTACGGTTTTTTCTTACGCCTGTCAACAGGAAACCCCGGGCCGGCCTGACGGCCGGCAACCGGCGTCCCACGATCGCCCTAAGGCAGCGAAGCCAGGTAAGAACGGAGGTTCACCTTCTTGTTGTTCAGGCCCAGTTTGTTGCGGATGTGATTCCGGTGCAGATCGATGGCACTCTTGGAGACATTCATGATCCTGGCGATCTCCTTGGTCTTCTTGCCGTCCCGGATGAGACTGGCGACCTGAATCTCCTTGGGGGTAAAGCCCAGGTAGGTCGAGGTCAACTTCATAAGGAACGGGGACGTGATCTCGTTGAGATGCATCTCGACAATATCCACCAGGGTCGCCTGTGTGTCGTTCAGCGGCGTCGTCTTGAGTTTCTCTATGTAGGGCATGATCAACTCCTTGACGTTGGCGATGACCTTCATGCCCACTTCGTTCTTGTCGTCTTCCCGGTGCTTGAGCAGGACCTTGAGCGCGGCGTTGAGTTCTTCAAGAGACTTGGTCGTGGCCTCGAGCTCCGCTTCCCGCTTTCTCAGCACTTCTTCCGTCACCTTCTTTTCCGCGTTCTCCTGTTCCAACTCTTTGTTGATCTTCAGCAGTTCCGCCAACCTCTCTTCCGTCTTCTTCCCCACTTCTTCTTGTCCCTTGCGCATTTTCCATCCTCCTCCTGGTATTTACAGCTTCGCTGCCCATTTTCATTTTACTGTCAATGACCGACACCTGCTGCCCGCCGTAACTACGAGCCGAATCGTATACAAATTTTTTTATAACATCCATTTTATATCAGCCCAAATCTGCTGCTCCAAATAACCGATCGCAAAAATAAAAGCAAGCTTTTTTTAAAAAAGTAACAGACGGGAGCCTAAAGCGGCCCGTTTTTGCAATATTTGAATAATGTCGTTATTTTGTCATTGACAGCACCGGGGGTTTCCGATACTAACCACGGTAAATCTGCCGGCGGGGGGCGGAAAAGGTGATGGGACACGAAGAGATCGACAATGACAAAGATATATCAGGGATGAACCTCCTTCTGAAACAGACCGTTATCGCCATGGTGGTGTTGCTCGTCACCGGCCTTGCCGCCGGCGCCCGGGCGGAACATACCACTGTCTTCAAGATCGGGGAGGACGTTACGGTCGAGGAAGGGGGGCGGGTGAATCATGTCCTGACGATCAACGGCCAGATCACCGTCAACGGCACGGTGGAGGGAAACGTCATCGCCGTGGGGAATTCCGTGGTGCTCTCCCGCAAGGCCCTGGTGAAGGGAAACGTGGTTGTCCTGGGAGGCGTCCTGGTCAAGGGCAGGGGGGCGGATGTTCAGGGCAGCATCACGGAGATCAATTCCTCGAACATCTCCGAAGTGATCACCCGGGTCTTGAGCGACGAGTGGGAGGGGTGGTCCTGGGTCTTCGCGATCTTTTCCCTGACGATCTTTTTCAGCGTCCTGATCATCGCCGTTCTGATCGTCCTGCTGATCCCCAAATCCATTCGGACCATCGCCGCCGCCGTCCAGGAGGAAACGATGAAGATCACCCTCTGGGGGCTCCTGGGGATGGTGCTGGTGGTGCCTCTGGCGATCCTGCTCACCGTCTCCGTAATCGGTATCGTCCTGATTCCCCTGGAGATGATCCTGGTGGTCTGCGCGGGGCTTCTGGGCTTCATCGCCGTTTCCCAGCTCCTGGGACACCATCTCTACCGTCTTTGCAAACGGCCCGATCAGCACATCCTCCGGGAAACCTTCTGGGGTCTCGTCGTCCTGTGGATCGTCGGCTGGCTCCCCTACATCGGCTGGATGATCAAGGTTCTGGCCCTGATGATGGGCCTGGGGGCCGTGATCTACACCCGTTTCGGCACCCACACCCCCCGCCGCCCGGCGCCGAATATCGCCGTCTGAGGAGGGAACGAAACCGGCGACGGCTGCGGCGGCGGTTGCTTTCCCTGCCGTTAAAAATAGAAAATAGGGGGGCACTTCCCCTATTTTATTAAAAGCAATGTAAATTGAAATCGAAAAAAACGGCAATCGGTCATTTGTTATTTATTGTCAACATGTTAAACGGCAATCTTCGATCCTTGACCGGACAGCCGTAAGCAATTACGGGAATTGTCCCCCTGTTTACTCTCTATTAAAGCGCTTGAGGGCCGCCACCAGCATTTTAAAAGCGCTTGAGGGCCGCCACCAGCTCCCCCACGGCCGCGGCCGATTTCCTGAGGTCGGCCAGCTCCCCGTCGGTGAGGCGCAGGGGGATGATCTCCTCCACACCCCCCTTCCCCAGCTTTACGGGCACCCCGACGAAGAGACCGTCGATCCCGTATTCCCCCTGGAGATAAACGGCGCAGGGGAGGATCTTCTTCCGGTCCCGGAGGATGGCCTCCGCCATCTCCACCGCCGCCGAGGCCGGGGCGTAGAAGGCGCTGCCCGTTTTGAGGAGGCTCACGATCTCCGCGCCGCCGTTGCGGGTCCGCTCCACCAGCGCCGCGATCCGCTCCGGCGCCAGCAGCTCCGGCAGGGGGATGCCCGCCACGGTGGTGTAGCGGGGCAGGGGCACCATGGTGTCGCCGTGGCCGCCCAGGACGGTGGCGTGGACGTTCTCCACGGAAACCCGCAGCTCCGCGGCGATAAAGGCCCGGAAACGCGCCGCGTCCAGGACGCCGGCCATGCCGATGACCCGCTGACGGGGAAAGCCGCTTGTCTCGTAGGCGACGTGGCACATGGCGTCCAGGGGATTGCTCACCACGATGAGCACCGCCTCGGGGGCATAGCGCACCACTTCCGTCACGACGGATTTCATGATCCGGGAATTCGTCGCCAGGAGGTCGTCGCGGCTCATCCCGGGCTTCCGGGGGATCCCCGCCGTGATGATGACGATGTCCGCCCCCGCCGCCTCTTCATAGCCGTTCGTCCCCACCACCGCCGCGTCGTGCTTCTCGATGGGCGCCGCCTCCGTCAGATCCAGGGCCTTGCCCTGGGGCACTCCCGCGATCACATCCACTAAGACCACGTCGCCCAGGGACTTCTCCGCCAGCCGCTGCGCCGCCGTCGCCCCCACATTTCCCGCACCCACCACAACCATCTTTCGGTCCATCGTTCAACTCCCCTTTTATTTCGGCATGTTATTTCATCATATTATAGACTCGCGCGTCATGTTCCGCCGGCTTGTGCCGCAAAAACAGATCGTCTTTCTGCAACAATTCATCACGAAGATCAAGCGGGAAAAAGGGGCAAAGGGGGGGGACATCTCCCCTTTTTTCCCGACTCATCAGCGGAAGAAAATTCCTCGCCCCGCGCGGTTTCCCCTTGAACTCTCCGCGGCGCTCCGCTATATGCAGCGCATCACGAAAGCCGCTTCGCCGACGGCAGGCCGTTCGCCGAGGCAGGGCGGGATTGGCCTGTGCAGATCCTCATGGCGGCATGCCGACTTCACGAGCGCCACCACAGGGGAGCAACACAAGGGAGTAAAAAAGGTGATTGAACGGGAGCAAAAAAGGGGCAACAAGAGGTGATTGGATATGAGTAAGACGGATTTCGAGCGGATTTTCCATCCCCGCCGTGTCGCCGTGGCCGGCGTGTCGGCGGAGGGTTTCGGTTTCGGCCGGGGGATCTTTCTCTCCCTGCTGGCCATGAATTTCGACGGCGAGCTGCTCCCCGTCAATCCCCGGGGCGGCGAGATCTGCGGCCGGAAGATCTACCCCAGCGTCGGGGAGATCCCCGGGGCAATCGACTTCGCCGTTATCGCCGTCGGGGCGGCCCAGGTCCCGGAAACCCTGGAGCGGTGCCGCCGGAAGGGCGCCGCCGGGGCGGAGATCATCTCGTCGGGGTTCCGGGAGCTGGGGACGCCGGAGGGCGCCGCCCGGGAAGACGCCGTCCTCGCCGTGGCCCGCCGGGGCATCCGGGTCATCGGCCCCAACTGCTTCGGCATCTACTGCCCGAAAAGCGGTCTCACCATGCTCCCCGGCCCCGATCTCTCCCGGGAGAGCGGCCCCGTGGCCTTCATCTCCCAGAGCGGCGGCATGGCCATCGACTTCGCCTTCATGGGCCCCTGGCTGGGCGTCCGCTTCAGCAAGATGGTGAGCTTCGGCAACGGCGTCGATCTCCGGGAAACGGAGCTGCTGGACTACTTCCGCACCGATCCCGAAACGGAGATCATCTCCCTCTACGTGGAAGGCGTGGCCGACGGCGGGGATTTCCTCCGCGCCCTGAAGGCCGCCGCCGCGGAGAAACCGGTCATCGTTTACAAAGGCGGCCTCTCGGAGGCGGGACAGCGGGCCGTGACGAGCCACACCGCCTCCCTGGGCGGAAGCCGGATCATCTGGGAAGCGGCCCTCCGCCAGGCCGGGGCGATCCAGGTGCACAGCCTGGAAGAGCTGGCCCAGGCCTGCCTGGCCTTTTCGCTCCTCCCCCGCCGCCCCTACCGGGGGATCACCGTGGCCGGCGGCGGCGGCGCCCTGGGGGTGGCGGCCTGCGACATGGCCGAAGCCTACGGCCTGTCCCTCCCCCGCCTGGAAGGGGAAATCTACGCGGGCGTCCTGGCCTGCCTGCCGCAGCCGGGCTCCAGTGCCGCCAATCCCATCGACATCGCCAACCCCTACGTCCCGCCCAAGATGATCAAGGAGGCGCTGCTCCAGGCCGCCCGGGACCCCCGGGTGGACATCCAGATTCAGGCCCCGCTGCTCTACCACTTCAAGGCCTTAAGCACCATGATGGGCGCCGCCTCCTTTCCGGAGATCACCCCCTATGAGGAGCTGGCCGCCGCCGCCCGGGAGACCGCCGACGCCTCCGGCAAGCCCGTCGTGGTGGTCCTCCCCAATCCCCGGCGCCGCGCCGACGACCTCGACGTGGAGGAGGTGCTGCGCCAGGCCCGTCAGGCCTTCCTGTCCCGGGGCATCCCCGTCTTCGACGGCCTCACCGAGGCGATGCGCGCCATCCGCCACGTCGCCGCCTACGCCGGTCATTGATCCCTCTCCCTCCCCCTCCCGACCTGCCCCGTACCAGGGGGTGGGGGGGGAAGCAAATCCGGCCGGATCGCCGGTGATAAATAAAAAAAGGGACAGCGCCGTTGTTCCTTTCGAAAAGCGGCGTCTGTCCCTGCTTTATCGGATCCTTATCGGTAGCCTGGAACCTGTTTAAAGTAACCTTCCGCCGGTGCCGAAGCACCTGCTCATGTCATTCTTGTGTGCACTTCGCCCGGGCGCCGGCGGCGGCCGGGCGGCGGCCGACGATCCTCTTTCGGCGGTTCAGGCCGGGCGGCGGCCGACGATCCGCTTTCGGCGGTTCAGGCCGGGCGGCGGCCGACGATCCGCTTTCGGCGGTTCAGGCCGGGCCGACCGAGGGTATTTTGTTTACTTCACCTTGCGGTTCAGGAAGTAGCCCTCGGGATCGCACACCTCCCG
>Ga0116145_1002103_pt1 | contig 18603 bp, 19 predicted proteins | sample AD_JPNHG1_MetaG_FD_89747 | JGI IMG/M metagenome (GOLD analysis project Ga0116145, IMG submission 89747) | Active sludge microbial communities of municipal wastewater-treating anaerobic digesters from Japan - AD_JPNHG1_MetaG | ecosystem: Engineered > Bioreactor > Anaerobic > Digestate | place... | reverse complement strand
TGTCACACCGTGACAGAGGGGACCGCCTCCGTCAGAGGAACCCTTTTTCAAAAGGGTTTCCCTCAATAACTGCCGTAAACATTCTATATAAGTACCACGCTTATGGCAGTCCTTTATTTTTGCAAACACGGAAATCAGCCCTTGACAATCAGAGTATAATCGTGTATAATGATAAAGTATACTGCAAAAGCTGAGATGAAAAGGAGTACGCATTCAATCTGATCCACAGAGAGCTGCCGGCAGGTGCAAGGCAGTGTGAGGAGGGTGCGGAAGTAGTTTCGGAGCTTCACGGGTGAAAGGCAGATATCTGCCGGAGTAGTTCGTGACGTGACCTCACGTTACAGAGGAGGAGGCTTAACGGCCTCGCAGAGTGCGGATAGAGATATCCGAATTCAGGTGGTAACACGGACAATAGTTCGCCCTGAGCCGATAATTTGGCTCAGGGCGTTTTTTGCAGCCGAAAGCTGCGCTTTTTCACGCTGCCGCTCGTAAACCCGCTTACTCGCAGGGTAAGGCTTACTCTGCTTTCGCTTACAGTACCGCTAAAAGGCTGGCGCTGATATCAATTACGCATTATTAAAAAGGAGAGATTTCAATGGCAAAAGAACTTGCAAAAGCCTATGATCCCAAGGATTTTGAAGACCGTATCTATGCAGCATGGAACGAAAAGGGATGTTTCCGTGCAGAGGCAGATCCCAAGAAAACACCTTATACAATAGTTATCCCCCCTCCGAATATAACCGGACAGCTCCACATGGGACACGCTCTCGATGAGACTCTTCAGGATATCCTCATCCGCTGGAAGAGAATGAGCGGCTACAGCGCACTGTGGCTCCCCGGAACCGATCACGCTGCTATCGCAACTGAGGCAAAGATCGTTGAGGCAATGCGTAAAGAGGGCATCACAAAGGAAGACCTCGGTAGAGAAGGCTTCATGAAAAGAGCCTGGGAATGGAAGAAGCAGTACGGCGGCCGTATCGTTGAGCAGCTCAAGAAGCTGGGTTCATCATGTGACTGGTCAAGAGAGCGCTTCACTATGGACGAGGGCTGCTCAAAGGCAGTTAAGGAAGTATTTGTAAAGTATTACGAGAAAGGCCTTATCTACCGTGGCGAGCGTATAATCAACTGGTGTCCTAAATGTAAGACATCACTCTCTGACGCAGAGGTAACATACGAGGATCAGGCCGGACATTTCTGGCATCTCCGCTATAAGATAAAGGATCAGGACGGCTACCTTGAGCTTGCAACAACACGTCCGGAAACACTTCTCGGTGATACTGCCGTTGCAGTAAATCCTGCTGACGAGCGCTACAAGGATCTTGTTGGCAAGACAGTTATTCTGCCTATAGTACACCGTGAGATACCTGTAGTTGCTGACGACTATGTTGAAATGGACTTCGGAACCGGCGTTGTTAAGATAACTCCTGCTCACGATCCTAACGACTTTGAGGTAGGACTCCGCCATAACCTCCCTGTTATCAATGTAATGAACGATGATGCAACTATCGTTGACGACTATCCGGCATACGCAGGTATGGACAGATACGAGGCAAGAAAGAAGATCGTTGAGGATCTTGAAAAGGAAGGCGCTCTCGTTGAGATAGAGGACTACAGCCATAATGTAGGTACCTGCTACCGCTGCGGTACTACAGTTGAGCCTAAGGTATCAACACAGTGGTTCGTAAAGATGAAGCCCCTTGCAGGCCCTGCTATCGAGGCAGTAAAGAGCGGTGCAACAAAGTTCGTACCGGAGCGTTTTGACAAAATATACTTCCACTGGCTGGACAATATCCGTGACTGGTGTATCTCCCGTCAGATCTGGTGGGGACATCAGATACCTGCATTCTACTGTGACGAGTGCGGCGAAATGGCAGTAACAAAGGAGAGCAGTGCAGTATGCCCTAAGTGCGGAAAGCCTATGAGACAGGATCCTGACACCCTTGATACCTGGTTCAGCTCTGCACTCTGGCCGTTCTCAACTCTGGGCTGGCCTGAGAATACAGAGGATCTGAAATATTTCTATCCTACAAATACTCTCGTAACAGGCTATGATATCATTTTCTTCTGGGTAATCAGAATGATGTTCAGCGGCCTGGAGAATATGGGCAAGGTACCATTCGATACAGTTCTCATCCATGGTCTTGTACGTGACGCACAGGGCAGAAAGATGTCAAAATCTCTCGGAAACGGTATTGATCCGCTTGAAGTTATAAACGAGTACGGCGCTGACGCTCTCAGATTCATGCTTGCAACAGGTAACTCTCCCGGAAACGATATGCGTTATATCGACGATAAGGTAAAGGCTGCACGTAACTTCGCAAACAAGCTCTGGAACGCTTCACGTTTCATCATGATGAATCTCCCTGAAGATTTCGAGTTCAAGGGACTTCCCGCAGAGCTTGAGCTTGAGGACAAGTGGCTGGTAAACAAGTTCAATCAGCTTGCAAAGGAAGTAAACGAGAACCTTGACAAGTTCGAGCTGGGAGTTGCTTCACAGAAGATATATGACTTTATCTGGGATGTTTACTGCGACTGGTATATAGAGCTCACAAAGCCAAGAATACAGGCAGGCGGCGAGACAATGGCAAAGGCTCAGGCAGTGCTCGTATGGGCAATGCAGGGAATGCTGAAGCTTCTCCACCCGTTCATGCCTTTCATCACTGAGGAGATATGGCAGGTTCTCAACAACGAGCAGTCTATGATAATCCTTGAAACATATCCGACATATGATCCGTCGATCAGTTTCACAGCAGAGGAGACTTCATTCGAGAAGGTCATCTCCGCTATCAAGGCAGTCCGCAACGTGCGTACAGAGATGAATGTACCGCCGTCAAAGAAGGCTAAGCTCATCATTGAGACAGCCGAGCCTGATACATTCAGCAGCTGTACTGTATTCTTTGAGAAACTTGCATCTGCTTCAACAGTTGAGGTCGGAACAAGCCTTTCACATGATAACTGTGCAAACGCCGTAACTGACGCAGCACGTATCTTTATCCCTATGGACGAGCTGGTTGACAGCGAGAAGGAGATCGCCCGTCTTGAAAAGGAAAAGGCAAAGGTTCAGAAGGATATCGACTTCCTCAGCGGAAAGCTGAACAATCAGGGCTTTATCGCAAAGGCTCCTGCACAGCTTATCGAGGCTGAGAAGGCAAAGCTTGCAAAGGCTGAGGAGAAAATGGCTAAGATAGAGCAGTCTATCGCCGCTTTCAGAAAGTAACAGAAATAGATCCTGGCCACGGAGGTGAACTATGAGCATATTTATCATTCCGACTATAGAGACAGAGCGGCTCATCCTGCGTCCCATTACAGTTGAAGATGCTGAGGCAGCCTTTGAGTGGATCGGTGATGAGCGTGTGGCGAAGTACATGATCTACTCCACACATGAAAGCCCGGATGTCACAAGGCAGTGGCTCTCCACATTGGATAAGCTTGAAAACGAGTACACATGGTGCTTTGTCAGGAAGTCGGACGGTAAGCTCATAGGCTCCGGGGGCATAAGGTACAGAACTGACGAAAAGCGCTGGAGCTTCGGGTATAATATCCGCTATGACTGCTGGAATATGGGCTATACTACGGAAGCAGCACTGCGTATGATGGACTATGTACGTGAAAAGCACGGCGCAGAGGATTTTGTTGCAGAGCACGCAGCTGACAATCCGGCATCCGGCAGAGTCATAGAGAAATGCGGCCTGCATTTCGTCGGTTACGGAGAGTATACAAGCTTTGACGGAAAAAAGACATTCCTCTCAAAGGTATATGAACTGAACGGAGGTAAAGAAAAATGATAAAGCACATAGTAATGTTCAAGCTGAAGGATGCTGAGGGACGCAGCGAGTATGAGAACGCTGTTGAGGCTCAGAAGAGATTTGAGAACGTTATCGCAAACGTAAAGGAGCTGAAAAAAGGCGAGGTAGTCATCAACTCCAAGGACGCTCCGGAGAGCAATTATACTATATCCCTGCTCTGTGATTTTGACAGCATAGCTGACCTGAACGCATATCAGGTACATCCTGCACACGTTGAGTTCGGAAAATTCATCGGCACAGTCAGGACTGACCGTGCCTGCATAGATTACGAATACTAAGATCGATGATTGAGAATGGAGGCTTATTTTACTGACTCCATTCTCAATTTGTATATGGCTTTAAGGTGATAAAATGAACTATAATGATACAATGGCTTTCATAAACAGCTATACCAAAACAGGCGGAAGGATAACTGATCTTTCCCGGGCGCAGGAGCTCATGGAGCGTATCGGCAATCCGGAAAAAAGGCTCAGGTTCGTACATATAGCCGGTACCAACGGCAAGGGCTCCACACTTGAATATATATCCAATGCGCTCATACTGTCCGGATACAGGACAGGACAGTTCACCTCGCCCTTTGTCATACGCTACAATGACAGGATACGTATAAACGGCGAAGAGATACCTGATGAGGAGCTCTGTGCGACAGCAGAAAAGGTAAAGTCGGCCGTACAGGACAGACCGTATTCTCAGTTTGAGATAACAATGGCGATCGCACTATTATGGTACGAGGAACAGAACTGCGATGTAGTAGTATTTGAGACCGGCATGGGCGGACTGTTGGACTCCACCAATGTGATACCGCCTCCGCTGGTATCAGTCATAACCTCCATATCTCTCGACCACACGGCAATACTGGGCAATACTGTAGAAGAGATCGCTGTGCAGAAGGCTGGTATAATCAAGGGGGGCTCTGCGGTCATTCTCTCCGAGGATAATCCTCCTGTGGTGGCTGATATAGTCAGAAAGACTGCTGAGGAAAGAGGAGCTGATTACATTCCCTGCGAGCCTTGTAAGCCATATATGGACGGAGGACTTTTTGCTCCCTTCATGTATCGTGGAATAAAGCTCACACCTGCAATGGCAGGAGTACACCAGAAATATAACGCACAGACTGCGATAACAGCCTGCCTGTATCTGCGGAGCAAAGGCTTTGATATCAGCGACGGCAATATCATCAAGGCGGTTGAGACCACTCAGGTGAAAGCGAGAGTGCAGTATATAGAGGGCGAGCCGCCGGTAATAGTTGACGGCGGACACAATCCTGCCGGAGTTGGTATGCTGGCGCTTATGCTGATGTATCTGAGTACAAGAGGGAAGAAGATATATACAGTCATGGGCATGGTGGACTCAAAGGACTATGTGGAGAGCGTTAAGACCATAGCCCGGCATTCTGACGTACTTATTGCTGTAGACGGCTTTGCGCCGAATGCTGTACCGGCACAGAATATTGTGGATATAGCCTCGTTTTATACTGAGGCGGAGGAAGCTTCGCTTACAGAGGCGGTGGAGAAGGCGAAGGCACTGGCACTGGAAAACGACGGCGTGGCAGTTATATCCGGCTCGCTGTATCTGGCGAGTGAATATCTGAACCAGATAAAATAAAAAGTGCCGAAGGCGAAAGAACAATGGCTTGAGGCGGAGATAAACAGTGCGGCCGTCCGGAACTCGCTTCGCTGTTCCGGACTACTGCTCAGGGGGACGCTGTCCCCCTCGTTCACCCTCTGCCAGAGGAGCAACGCCCCTCTGGACTCCCATTTCCTGCCGCCTTCGGCGTTTTTAATTAATAAAATAAAAAAGCCCCTGCCGGTATCTCCGGCAGGGGATAATTGTTACTGCTCAACTGACGAGTCACTGTCAGTTTAAATTATTCGGAAAGGTCAGCGATCAAACGCAGCCCTGAGCCTTCATAGCCTCAGCAACCTTGAGGAATCCAGCAATGTTAGCGCCAGCCATGTAGTTGCCTTCCATACCGTACTCCTTAGCAGCCTCATCGCAAGCCTTGAAGATAGACTTCATGATGCCGTGGAGTTTCTCGTCAACTTCTTCAAATGTCCAGCTGAGTCTCTCGCTGTTCTGGCTCATCTCAAGACCAGATGTAGCAACACCGCCGGCATTTGCAGCCTTAGCAGGACCATAGAGAATGCCATTGCTGAGGTATGTTTCGATAGCCTCAGGAGTTGAAGGCATATTAGCACCTTCTGCAACAGCAAAACCGCCGTTAGCAACGATTGCCTTAGCGCCTGCAGCGTCGATCTCGTTCTGTGTAGCGCATGGGAGAGCGATGTCGAGCTTGATATCGCCAGCGTTGCACTTAAGTGTCCATACGCTGCCCTCGTGGTACTCAGCGTTCTTGTGTGAAGTTCTGCCAACGTACTCCTTGATACGTCCACGCTCAACCTCCTTGATCTGCTGAACGAGCTCGAGCTCGATTCCGTCAGGATCGTAAACGTAGCCGTTAGAGTCAGAAACTGTAACTACCTTAGCACCGTACTGTGTAGCCTTCTGTGTAGCGTAGATAGCAACGTTACCTGAACCAGAGATAACAACAGTCTTGCCCTCGAAGGACTTGCCGTTAGCCTGGAGCATCTCGTTTGTGAAGTAGCAGAGACCGTAACCTGTAGCCTCTGTTCTTGCGAGTGAACCGCCGTATGTAAGGCCCTTACCTGTGAGAACGCCAACGAATTCGTTGCGGATTCTCTTATACTGACCGAACATATAACCGATCTCTCTTGCGCCTGTTCCGATATCACCAGCAGGAACGTCGCAGTCAGCACCGATGTGCTTGCAAAGCTCTGTCATGAAGCTCTGGCAGAAACGCATGATCTCTCCGTCGCTCTTGCCCTTAGGATCGAAGTCAGAGCCGCCCTTACCGCCGCCCATAGGCAGTGTTGTAAGGCTGTTCTTGAATACCTGCTCGAAGCCGAGGAACTTGATGATACCGAGGTATACTGATGGGTGGAGACGGATACCGCCCTTGTATGGTCCGATTGCTGAATTGAACTGTACACGGAAACCTCTGTTTACCTGTACCTTGCTGTTGTCGTCAACCCATGGTACACGGAACATGAGCTGTCTCTCAGGCTCAACGATACGATCGAAAACGCCTGCATCGATGAGATCCTGTCTCTTTTCAGCAACTGGCTGAAGAGTTTCAAGAACTTCTGTTACTGCCTGGATAAACTCGGGTTCGCCGGGATTTCTTTTCTTAACTGTTTCTAAAAGATCGATAAGATACTGATTTTTTAACGCCATTGTTAAAAAACCTCCTTTACAAAATTCTGCTTTCGCAGTTCACAGTAAATTATACCACTATAAAAATGATTTTGCAAGAGGGAGTTAGCCATAAATTACAAAAAAGCTGCGATTTGTACAAGTCGCACAAATCGCAGCTCTCTCTCTTTCCGGATATAGTATTATTTTTTGCCGCCCATGAATGGATAAACATCTTCACAGGAGTCAGGATCTGAGTCATTATCCGCATCGGTCAGTATAAGACCGGTCATGTCACCCCAGGAAGCGGAGGGGCAGATGTATTCGCTGATATCATTTTCCGGAGCGCCGGCAGGACGGGTATTCCTTCTGTTCATAATATCACCTCGATGATATTATCTGCAAAAGAGACGAAAATATTCTTTTTGCTATTGCAAAGCCTTTGAGAATATGATAAAATAAACATATCACCTAAGCAATGCGGAAAGGAGCTAATTTATGAGCGATATGAATAAAGAGCCTGAGGAGCTCGAAGAGAACGAAAATTATATAACCCTTACAGATGATGACGGACAGGACATCTCCTTCGAGGTGCTGGACACTATCGAGTACAAGGACAGACTTTTTGCCGTTCTTCTTCCGTTTGAGGATGAGGATGACGAGGTAGTTATACTTGAGATAATTCCCGGCGAAGATCCTGAGATGGATGACTTTGTTACAGTCGATGATGAGGCGCTTCTCAACGAGGTCTTTGAGGAGTTCCAGAAAAGAGGAGACGAGGAGTAATATCTCTCCCTGAATGAAATACAGCAGCCGTAAAGAGCATAATAACTTTTTATGGCTGCTTTTTCTTGATATACCACGTTTTTTCTATTGTTGTACTTGTTTTGTTCACAATAGTGTGTTATAATTATATCAATATCAAAAACAGCGGAGGAAATATGATGAAGTATAGTAAACTTGCGGCATTTGCAGCGGCATTGGCAATAATAGGCGGACAGTCCCTTCCTCAGACAGTTATGAGCCCTGCGGCAGTTTATGCGGCTGATACAGAACAGCTGGCAGGTGAGGTAACGCTCAGGGTGGGAGAGAGCGTTGTGCCGGAGCAGACCTCAGGCACTGAAACACCAGCCTGGACAAGTGATGATCCGAAGATAGCGACAGTAAGCGCTTCAGGAAAAATAACCGGAGTATCTGCCGGTACTACCTACATAAATGCGATCTTTTCTTCCGGTATACAGAGATTTAAAGTGACGGTTACCGAAAAGGAGAACGGCAGTGAGGAACAGGAAACTGTTACCGACCTTGGAACAGTTGAGCTGGATAATGACCATGCGGCAGTATCTGCCAAGCTGAACAATGCTCCGGAGGGCGAGCAGGTATGGTCATCCTCCGATACATCTGTTGCAGTTGTTGACCAGGAGGGCAATATAACTGCTGTGGGAGAGGGCGAATGTACGATAAAGGCTGTTATAGGAAAAAACAGCTATGTACTTAAAGTTATCTCAAAGTATCAGCCGGAACTTATCCAGCCGGAAAAGAAGAGGTATGATCTGGGCAGTGTGGAACTCGATGATGTTTCCCCCTCAAAGGTCATGGAGCTGGGGCTGCCGGAGGGGACGGCGATAACATGGAAGAGCAGCGATGAAAAAGTGGCAACCGTTACTGCTGACGGAAAGCTGTATGCACATTCTTCAGGAAACTGTACAGTTACCGGAGAGACAGCGGAAGCAGTCTATACACTGAAAGTCACCTCCAAATACACCGGCTCATCTGAGGTTACTGAAAAGGTGATAGGAGATGTGAAGCTCACCCAGAGCATCCCGGATAAGAAGCTGAACCTGACCAGTGATGAGCTCAGCAGAATAAAGTGGAGCACTACTGACGATAAAGTTGCCGTTCCTGACGGAAATGGAATGATAAATGCCGTAGGAGCAGGAAAATGTGATATCAGACTGGAGAAGGACGGTATATTGTACATCGTCCATGTTGAATCGGAGTTCAGACCGGCTTCTGAACTGAGTGAAAAGGACTGTGAGGGACAGATCATAGGCATTGGAAATAATATGTCGCTTTCCGGCGGAAGCGGCGAGGTGCTGAAGTGGGAATCCCTTAACGAGGACGTAGCAGTGGTGGACGAAAATGGCGTTGTCACCTCAAAGTCGGAGGGGATCGCAGTAATCAAGGCGCACTATGCTGATTATTCCAGTGCTATAGCTGTGAATGTAAAGGTGCTCGCACTTTCCGGAGATGCAGACTGCGATGGAAAAGTGAAAATGAACGATGCAGTTCTCATCATGCAGTCTATATCCAATCCTGACAGATTCACACTTGAGGGAAAGGGAAGAGAAAATGCGGACTGCTACGGAGACAACGACGGAATAACTCCGAATGATGCGCTTGCCATACAGAAGTATCTTCTCAATTTGTATACCTCACTTCCTGTAAAGGATAAACAATAACGTATAATCATTGAAAGGATCAACCATGAAGATCACTTTACAAAGCAGTCAGCGTGAGCTGCTGCGAAGCGCTGTAAGCTCAGAAATGACTGAAGCAGAATTCGTTTCCCTTCTTGAGGACGAAAATGAGCCGCTGAGGCAGTTCTTCAGCTATTACAAATGCGCTATAATGGAAATAGAGACAAAATTCAGAGTGCTCAATGAACAGTTCTCACTCGACGGAGAGAGCAATCCCATAGAGTTCATGCAGTCCCGTGTCAAAAGCTACGGCAGCATTTATCATAAGGCTTCGGCAAAGAATATCCCTATGCGGCTTGAGAATATCGAGCAGGAAATAAACGATATCGCCGGTATAAGGGTAGTCTGCTCGTTTATACAGGATATATACCGCCTTGCAGATTGCTTCCTCAGTCAGGATGATATCTTTCTCATAGAGCGGAAGGACTACATAGACTCTCCCAAAAAGAATGGCTACAGGAGCCTGCACCTTATCGTTGCAGTTCCTATATTTCTTGAAAATGAAAAGCGAATGGTAAAGGCAGAGGTGCAGCTCAGGACGATCGCAATGGACTTCTGGGCAAGCCTTGAGCATAAGCTGAGATATAAGAAGGATCTCTCCCAGGAGAAGCTGGCGCTGCTTTCTGACAGCCTGAAGGACTGTGCAGACGAGAGCGCACGCTGGGATGACCGTATGCAGGAGATACGGAATATGCTGGAAGAATGAAACGGAGGTCATTATGAAAACAGCACTTACTATTGCAGGAAGTGACTCCAGCGGAGGAGCTGGTATACAGGCGGATATAAAAACAATGATCGCAAACGGGGTTTATGCCATGAGTGCGATAACAGCCCTGACTGCACAGAATACCACCGGAGTGACAGGTATCATGGACGTTGCTCCGGAATTCCTCGGGAAACAGCTCGACAGTGTATTTACGGATATTTTTCCGGACGCAGTGAAGATAGGCATGGTGTCTTCCTCTGGACTTATTTCCGTGATAGCAGAGAAACTGCGGGAATACAGAGCAGGAAATGTAGTGCTTGATCCGGTCATGGTAGCCACCAGCGGAGCAAGGCTGATAACTGAGGATGCTGTTGATACTCTGGTGAATGAGCTTATCCCCCTTGCGGATATCATTACTCCAAATATCCCCGAGACAGAGGTGCTTGCGGATATGAAAATAAATACCGCAGAGGATATGGAAACGGCTGCAAGACTTATATCCGAGCAGTATCACTGTGCAGTATTGTGCAAGGGCGGCCACAGCCTCAATGACGCAAATGATCTGCTCTGGCATGACGGAACGGGAGAATGGTTCAGCGGTAAGCGGATAGACAACCCGAATACCCACGGCACAGGATGCACATTATCCAGTGCCATAGCCTCAAATCTTGCAAAGGGATACAGCATGAAGCAGGCAGTGGAGAGAGCAAAGGAGTATATCTCAGGCGCTCTCGGAGCAATGCTCGACCTCGGAAAAGGCTCCGGCCCAATGGATCACGGCTTTGCTGTCGATAATGAATTTACAAAGTAAAAATGCTCCTCATTAAGGATGAGCATTTGAGACTGTTTAAAAATCTTAAATCAAGGTAAAAGACTGCGGGCGCCGGGACGGCGCCCCTACATAAAGCACAACAATGTAGGGGCGGCGTTTTGCCGCCCGCTTTGCAGGTTTTTAATAAATTAAAAGGCTCACCTTAAAGGTGAGCCTTAAATATTACATAAGGATTATTCAACAGGAACGATCCAGCCGAACTTATCCTCGATCTTGCCCCACTGGATACCGGTCATTGTATCATAGAGCATCTGAGAGATCTTGCCGATCTTGTTGCCATTGATCTCCATTACCTTATCGTTCCACTTGAGGTGGCCGACAGGAGAGATAACAGCAGCAGTACCTGTACCGAATACCTCGTCAAGCTTGCCGGCGTCATAAGCGTCAGCGATCTCCTGGATATCGATACGTCTTTCCTCAACTTCGAGTCCCATTGACTTACATACCTCGATAGCGGACTTTCTTGTGATACCTGGGAGGATAGAGCCCTGGAGCATAGGTGTAACTACCTTTCCATCGATAACAAAGAAGATGTTCATAGCGCCAACTTCTTCGATGTACTTCTGCTCAACGCCGTCGAGCCAGAGTACCTGAGAGTAGTTCTGCTTGTGAGCCTCATCCTGGCCGATAAGAGAAGCAGCGTAGTTACCTCCTGTCTTAGCGAAGCCCATACCGCCTCTTACTGCACGGACATACTTGCTCTCAACGTAGATGTTAACAGGGTTGAGACCGCTCTCGTAGTATGCTCCGGAAGGAGAAAGGATGATCATGAAGAGGTAGTGCTCGCCTGGCTTAACGCCGAGAAAAGGATCAACTGCGATGATGAACGGACGGATGTAGAGTGACTCGCCTTCCTTTGAAGGAACCCAATCCTTTTCAACCTTAAGGAGTTCCATAAGGCACTGCATACCGAGCTCTTCAGGAAGCTCCGGGATAACCAGTCTCTCATTGGACTTGTTGAGTCTCTTGAAGTTCTCCTGAGGACGGAAGAGCTGAACCTTGTTGTCAGCTGTTCTGTAAGCCTTGAGGCCCTCGAAAACTTCCTGACCATAGTGGAAGCACATAGCGGCAGGTGAAAGATCGATATTGCCATAAGGCATTATCTCAGGATCATGCCAGCCCTGACCCTCGTCATATGGCATAACGAGCATATAGTCAGTGAAGATGCGACCATAGCCGAGCTTATCGCCGGGCTGTGGCTTAGCTTTAAGGGAAGCTGCTTTTGTGAATTTGATTTCCATTATACTCAACCTTCTTTTAAAATTATTTAACGTAGTTGTTTGCGTCGCTGACTGAGACATATTTCTTTTCAAAGAGACGCCTGCAAACTATTACAGTAGCAGCTGTGATACCTACAACGCAGACAGTCGCAGCGGCGGCTGTAATTATGATCTTTTCTGTATTCATAGATACACTTCCTTTGCAAAATAGTTTACAACATATAATTATAGCACATTAAAGTGCAAAATGCAATAGTCTGAAAAGAGATTTTTATTCATCGTAGGTGCGGACTCTCAGAACAGCACCCAGCTTTTCTGCGATCTCTCTTGAAGCATCGATCTGCTCCTGAGGTATAACGTCAACTACAGACATTATCACCTTGGCGTTGCCGACCTTTACGCAGTCGGCAGTGAATTTCTGCATTGCCTCGAATGCTTCCGGGAATTTCGGGCGGGTTACAGCCATATACTCATCCTTTGTACCGGCGTTGAGACTGACGGAGATCACATCGAGGGCGCTGCAAAGCTCTTCTGCAATGCTTCTGCCGTGGATTAGGTCTCCAAGACCGTTGGTATTGATCCTGAGCACAGGACATCCCTTTATGCTGCGGAGAAAAGCAGCAGTCTCAAGAACAGTTTCAAGGCGTTCAGTTGGCTCGCCGTAGCCGCAGAACACTATCTCATCGTATGAAGCGATATCACGCTTTGAAAGGTCTGCCTTTATCTCCTCCATAGAGGGCTCGTGCTCCAGCCAGAGCGGATCGGAGCCATATGCGCCGTCAGCATTGTTCCTTATGCAGAATGTACAAGCACAAGGGCATTTATTTGTAAGATTAAGATATAGATTTTTTCCTACCTCGTAGGATATTGTCATAGCTTTATTCATTTTCTTCACCTTCATAGTTAACATCTTTCTGAGAGTCCGGACAGATCTTATTGGCTAATTCGGTTGCCGAATCGAGAGTGAAGTCGCCGGATATTATAGCCTTTCCGTCTGTAATGGGCGCATTTACTGTGGGAGAGCTGATAAGCTCGCCGTCGTACCATATTGATATCGGGATGTTGTTCTGAGCTGCCTCCGATGTGACGTCAGCGAATGTGTTCTTCCCTTCTTCATCAAACATCAGCGAAATGCCGTAATTCTGCTCTCCGTTCGGCTCCTGCATGATAAGCGGCTCGGCGGTAACAACGTTTTTTTCAGTTAGAATGATCTCTCCGTTGGGATCGGTGCCCATCCTGAATGTCAGAATGGGTTCAGTCTCGATATCTGCGTCAGTTGTTTCAGCAACCGTTGTCTCGGAGGAAGAAGAGGAGGACTTGCCGGTGCTGCCGCATCCGGTCAGTACAAGGGCAGACAGAATTGATAACGCAAGTATTTTTTTCATGTTTCTCTCCTTTTTGTCAGTTCTGTTTGTCAAAATAAATTCGTGGAACACGCTTTGAAATGCCGCAGACCACTTCGTAGCCGATAGTGCCGTACACAGCGGCAAGGTCGTCTGCTGTGATGATATCGTCTCCGTCACGGCCGATAAGGGTAACGATGTCGCCGGACTTTGCCTCCGGAACATCGGATACGTCTATCATGAGCTGATCCATGCAGACTCTTCCGACTATCCTGCATCTCTTTCCGTGGACGAGTATCTCACCCTTTGAGCTGAGAAAGCGTGAATAGCCATCGGCATAGCCTATGGTCACAGTGGCAATACGCATTTCCTCCGGTGAGGTGAAGGTCCTTCCGTAGCTTATGCAGGTGCCTGCGGGAACAGTCTTGACCTGGGAAATGACAGCTTTAAGCTCCATGACCGGCTCAAGTCCCTCGGGGATATCGAGGCTGATATCCGGGTGAAGGCCGTATATTATGATGCCTGCACGGGAAAGAGTGCTGCGTGAGCTGTTTCTGTAGCAGGTCGCAGCGCTGTTCATAAAGTGTATATGTGGCAGCTTTATACCCATTTCGAGCAGCGCATCGTATGTATCTGTGATGAAATTTTCCTGCTTGTCGGTATATGCCACGTTATCGGGAGCGTCGCTGTCAGCAACGGCGAAGTGTGTATATATGCCCTCAACAGAGAGTCCCTCCACCTTTGTCATATCTGCGATCTCCTTTGCACAGTCCTCGGGACGATCGTAGCGCAGACCGATTCTTCCCATGCCGGTGTCTATCTTTACATGACAGCGGACCTTTCCTGGACTGTTATGGCAGAGTGCCTTTGCATATTCAGTGGACACAACGCCCTGGATTATATTGTTCTCTGATATCTCATGGGCGTATTCCGGCGGAGTATAGCCGAGGATGAGTATCTCTGCTGCCGGACAGTATTCTCTTACGGCAATGGCTTCATCGAGATTTGATACGGCGAAGTACCTGATGCCGCATTCTTCTGCGAGACAGCAGACTACTCGTTCGTAGCCGTGACCGTAAGCGTCAGCCTTTACGACAGCCATTATCTCGGTGCCCGCAGAATTTAGGCCCTTTATCACTTCTATATTTTTTTTCAGCTGTCCGAGGGATACTTCTGCCCATGCTCTTTTCAGGTAAGGTTTCATATGAATGTTGTCCTTTCTATAAATGAGGCTGCGGCCAAGCCGTGCCTTGATAGCAAATTTAAAACAAATTAATTACAAGTTAAAAAACACCTTGAAATATGTACGGCGATATGTTATAATCTTATTGTATGTGTACTATTATGCAAGGTGGGAGGGATCTTATGCTAACATCGCTTGTTTCTGAGCTTCCGGTAATATCTCCGGCGGAAGCAGTCTTTCCTGCTGAAAGAACTCTCTGCATAACCGGACACCGTGAGAAGAGCATCATCCCTTATCACGATCTGCCGATATACCGTGAGCTCACTGCTTCTGCGGTAAAGCTCATGCTGTGTCGTTATATCGATATGGCGGCCGAACGTGGTTATGAGTGGTTCATAAGCGGCCTCGCCACAGGGACTGACCTTTGGGCGGCTGAGTACATCATAGAGAAAAAGCGGCTAAACAGCAGAATAAAGCTTGTCGGAGCAATGCCGTATCTTCGCCATGCCGACCACTTTTCAGCTGCTCAGCGGAAGCTTCTTGAAAAAGTTGAAAAAAACTGCGACTGCCTTGTAAGTGTGAACCAGGATCCGCAGGCTGTGTATAACAAGGGGCCGGGAAGGAATCTCTACCGTGACAGGAATTACTTCATGGTGGATCGTTCTTCGGCGGTCATCGCCTTTCTTGATGACAAGCAGAGCTGGTCGGGAACACGCCAGACGGTGAATTACGGCTACCGGACAGGCCGTCTCATAAAGAGCTTCAGCCTTGACGATGTATACCGCATAATAGATGAAAGCAGTGCTGATATCCGGGAAATAAGCCGGAATATAGCCTTTCTTGAGAATGTGTTCGATCTTCCGTACTGAACGGAAGTGAATCGTTATTTATTATTATAGCACAATCACAGGATTTTGCAAGCCTTTTGATAAATATACTTTCAAAACCTTTTTCAACAGATTGTTGAATCTGTAGTTTAAACATTCATAGTTGAAACAGAATGTTGAAAATGTGGAAAAGTCTGTTGATAACCGATACTGAGCGGATCAGTTTTAACTTGTCCATTTGGAAAATATTTTTTATTCACTTTATGGCGAATTTTTTCGGATAAGCTGTTATACGAAAAGTTGATGATAAAAAAATAATGCAAAATGTAAAAAAAGGAGACGATCATTATGGCAAAAAAGAAAAGCGGAAGCATTGCAGTGCCCTTCCTTGCAACTATCTTCATAGGCCTGCTAATCCTCGGCGGAGCGGTATTCTTTATTTACCGCCATTGGTTCAAGAAGGACGATACTCCTCCTGCACCGAAGCCCCGTGATGTGAAGATCGTGTCATATGAGGACAATCATACTGTGCTGTTTATCCTCGATGAGCCGGAGCAGAAATGCAACGCCACATTTGCACTTATGAGGTCTATCCCCAAGGACAGAAGTATGCTCTTCCTCGGCATCCCCAGCAATACTATTGCGGTCATTGACGACCAGCAGCAGAGCCTTAAAGGTGCATACGAAAGAGGCGGCGGAGCTTCTGCGGCAGCGTTCGTATCCGATATTATGGGCGTTGATGTCGATAAGTATATGATATTCGATTCAGAGTCCTTCAAGACTACCTGCGATAAGCTGGGATGTGTAACATACCCTGTAGATGTTGAGATATCCGGCGTGAAGCACGACGGAACTCCTCAGGAGCTCAACAGCGAGCAGATGGAGACCTTCATAACATACTCTCTCTTCCCCGGAGGAGAGGCTGACCGTGCATTCCGTTCAGCACATATGATATCCTATATGGTGAACGGTACCGAAGGCACATATATTGCAGACAACATCGACAATTTCTTCAATGAGATCATAAACACCGTGGAATCAAACATAACATCTGTTGACTATAAGGACTACAAGGATGCTATAAAGCAGCTCTTCTCACAGAAAAAACAGTACGGCAATACGATAGCAGTGTCAGTACAGTTTGAGGGAACAAGTGCAGATAACGACTTTATCCCCAGTGATACCTTCATTGAGCAGATCAGAAATCAGTTCTTCAGTCAGGGAGAATGAGCGGCGTGAACAATATTTTTGATTCCCATGCTCATTATGCGGATCACGCATTTGACGAGGACAGAGCTGATATCCTTGCGGAGCTTCAGGGAAAAGGCGTGCGGTATGTGATGCTTGCCTCTTCTGATATGCGTGACACAGAGGAGAATGCTGTTCTTGCTGAGAAGTATGACTATTTATATGCAGCTGCCGGGATACATCCGGAATATGCGGAAGAATTGCCGGAAGGCTGGTTGGATACTGTAAGGGAAAAAGCAGTGTCCTGCCCGAAGGTAATGGCTATAGGCGAATGTGGTCTTGATTATCACTATGAGGGCTTCTCGCCGGAGGCTCAGGAAAAAGTATTTGCCGCTCAGCTTGAGCTGGCAAAGGAGCTTGATATGCCTGTTATAGTACATACCCGTGATGCATGGGAAGATACGATGAGACTGCTGAAAAAGTACCGCCCACGGGGCGTTGTACACTGCTTCAGCGGCTCGGCAGAAATTGCGGCAGAGGTCATAAAGCTGGGGATGTACATAGGCTTCACCGGCGTTCTGACCTTCAGTAATGCAAAGAAAGCGCTGCGTGCGCTGGAGACTGTTCCTGTTGATAGACTGCTTATGGAGACGGATTGCCCGTATATGGCACCTGTCCCCATGAGAGGGAAACGCTGCGACAGCTCTATGATACGTTATACCGCAGAAAAAGCTGCGGAGATCAAAAAGATCCCGGTACAGGAACTGCTTGATATGACCTGCCGGAATGCACTCGAATTATATGGTATTGAACAAGAGGTCTGATAGATATGTATTATTGCTGCGGAATTACTGAAAAGGGTATAATGCCCCATAACGAGGATGCTATGCTCATAGGTGAGTCCGTTGCCGATGAGGGCGCTTCTCAGCAGTATCTGAACCAACCGTTTATAGCTGCGGTCTCGGACGGCGTTTCCAGTGAGAATGCCGGCGAGGTCGCATCAAAAATGTGTCTGGAGCTGGTGCGGGATATCCACTATACCGGCATAATCAGGCTTGACCTCAGGCTGCACGAGATCCACCGTCAGCTTGCGGAATACAGCACGGAACATCCTGAGCACCACAATATGCAGGCAACGCTCTGCGGTATCGCCATTGATGAAGCAGGTGGTATACAGGCCTTCAACGTAGGCGATTCCAGACTTTACCGTTTCCGCCGGGGAAGGATATCACAGCTTACCCGTGACCAGTCGCTGGTACAGCTCCTTTATGAAGAGGGAACGATCACAATGGCTCAGCGCCGCACCCATGTACACAGAAACATCATCTTCCCGGCATTCGGAAACGTCAAGACGGTGCCTAAGATAGATATAATGCCGGTGGAAGGCGGAATGGAGTACGGTGATCTGCTGCTGTTATGTACAGACGGACTGTCTGATTACCTGTCATCACTGGATATGGAGGAGATACTTGAGCTGCCGAAGAACCTGCCGGAGAGGCTGAGGATGATGGTGCAGAAGGCATTGGAGAATGGCTGCAAGGATAATCTGACGGTGATAGCGATAGTAAAAACTCAGTAAAAAAGGTAGTCCGTAGGGGAGAGCCTTTCCTGTATTGCTTGCCCCGGCTGACCGGAAGAATCACTGATATAACAAAAGGGTTTGATAAAGTTTTGCTTTATCAAACCCTTTCTTTGGCGCTTTAGCGTAACTAAACCCCCAGTTCTACTGGGGGAATAAAAATGCTTTAGCAAAAGCTTAAAAATAACCTCCAAGTATGGTAGAATAGTAAAGGTTTGGCGACCGC
>Ga0116145_1002095_pt1 | contig 18657 bp, 30 predicted proteins | sample AD_JPNHG1_MetaG_FD_89747 | JGI IMG/M metagenome (GOLD analysis project Ga0116145, IMG submission 89747) | Active sludge microbial communities of municipal wastewater-treating anaerobic digesters from Japan - AD_JPNHG1_MetaG | ecosystem: Engineered > Bioreactor > Anaerobic > Digestate | place... | reverse complement strand
TTTTATTCTCTCCGGTAGGTTTCACAAACTTGTTTTTTAGCGATTTATTATCATCCCATTTCATTGAAACACTCTTATGTTTCGGTAAACCGGATGTTTCCCCTATCCTTACCCAATTGTCGGCTTTATAAACAGCACCATCCCGGCCTTCTCCAACAAAAGTGATAATATAATGTAGATCATTATTATATTTTTTCTTCCACTCGATTCCAGCATTACATCTCATTTCCTTGAGAACCATTGTGCCAAGATTCGGAATCTTTTTTATAAGACAAAATCTCCAATTATTAGCGAAAGAGTTGAATGTCTTTCTATACTCTTCTTTTGAGATATTCAAATATCTCAGTAAATCCTTTGGTGGTGGATAAGTAGAACTGCCAATACCTATCATACCTACCAATTCATCTTGATATTCTATCAACCAATCAATTCTCCTACCAACGGACTTGAAGGAAGGAACATAAGAATGATACTTTTCAATAATAGATTTACAGATTCTTTTTTCTTTGTCTGTTTTGACAAGATAAAGGACCGGCTTTGTATTGATATTTTTTTCAATATCAAAGAAATTGATTATTGCGGACATTTTATTTTAATACCTCTACGATACATTGAGCCATTTTATCTATTGATGAACTGTCCCGCAAGGTCTTTTCCTCTTCCGAATTTGTGATAACACCTACTTCAAACAACACGATGGGCTTCTTGGAATGTTTCAATATGTAAAAGTTGCTTCTATAAACACCATACTCCTTTGACAAGAGCGGTTTCCTCTCGCCCAGAATGTTTTCCGCGTGGTGGAGTGATGGTGAATACCCACATTCCACCAATCTCTTCCCCAAATCCATTGCGAAGGGCAGGTTTTTCTTATCGTGGATGAATATGGAGAAACCCCGATACTTGTTTTTCCCCAAATACTGGGGTTGCGTACTATCATGGTGAATGGATATAACCAAATCAGCATCCGATGAATTGATGTTTCTCACCCTCTCTTTCAGGGATTGGTTTTCTATGATTGTTACATCGTGACCATCTCGCTTGAGTTTCCACATAAGGGTTATACCAAATATCTTGTTATAGATAAATTCAGATTCCCCGATGGTGGAAATCACGCCCGGACTTTGCTTGGTGTGACCCACATCAATGATGATGGTCTTAGCTTCTGCCAAAGAATCCGTGTTCACAGAAAATGAACAAAGCGGGAAAATGAACAGACTACCGATTATCCAAATGATACTTTGTTTTATAATTCTTGTCAATGTTTTACCACCATCCTCTATCTATTACTTCCCTCTCAAATTTCAGATCAAAGTATTTCTTAGCTATTTCGGGATACTTCTTTTCTATCTCACGAAATCTGGGCATATAATTCACATTAGCGTCTTTTGCTGGATGTTCACAGTATTCCCGAAACGATTTACCGATGAAGTTATGAACGGTATTACACCATCCTCTTACCAGACTATAAAATTCTTTGTCCGGCCCTTCACATTTGTTGAATCTCATAATATATGGTGCGCATCCGTATGTCATAAGAATTTTTATTTTTTCCCACATATTAATCAAGTCCTGTCTCCAAAATACATCATTGTATTTCCCCGTTTTATCAAAACCACAAAGAACATATAATACAGTTCTTGTTCTTGGCTCAACTATCTCTCTCCATATTTGGAGTTTCTTTATAATCAATTCCTTATCTTCAATATTATCAAACGCAAAAATATAATTACCATGATATCTACAGGAGGATATTACCTTTGCCTTCTCTTTTGTCAGTAAGCGGATATCCATTCCCTGTTTAAACTCAAATGGTTTATTTGAGGCAATCAATTCATCAAATACCTCTCTCCACCTTGGATATCCAAGGATGTTATCATCCAATAGCGATATTCCTTTGAGAGTAGGATCAAGAAATTCTTTAAGGTGTGCGTGAAATTCAACTCTGGTTTTGTTTCTATTTACACAAAACTCACATCCACGAAAGCATCCCCTTGTCATAAACCCAATAGAGAAACTCGTAAAGTATTTCAACCTGCTTATTTTTTTTTCCTCTATCCACTTCCAACTTTACCCAATCATCATATAGGTGATAATCCGGCATATGATGCTCAATTTCATATGGGAGAGGTTCAGCCTTATCAAAGAAAAAACCAGTTCCACCATATTGAACATTTGATCTTTCAAGAATGGGTACTTCAAAAAAAGGATTTGTTGATGGAATAATTGTTTCCGTAAAGACCTTACTAATATAGATCCGATCATAGGCATCAAGTTGATTATAGTTCAATAATAATTTGACGTCATCACCTTTTGCCTTGTGATAACCAGATAATTTCATACAAGCAAGATTGGGAAATTGTCGCGGCCTTTTTATGATATTGATAATATCCGCATCCACTATTCCAATTTTCCTTTTCATTTATCTATCCCTCAATCTATACTTTGTTTTATAATCCTTGTCATATACCTTGTTACCTTCTATTTTACCTCTGTACTTTCCATCTTTGTCATATATTCTATTATCACGGATGTTATACTGCCTGTTATAATCCTTATCATAAATAGAACCATCCCTGACCTGCCCCGTCCTGTTCCAGTTCTTGTCATAGATGGTTCCATCCCTGACATACCCCTTGACATTATAATTCTCGTCATATATGGTTGTTGTTTCACCACGGGCTATATCGTGGGCAAAGAATACAAGACAGAAAAAAATGGTAACCAACAATATAATCTGGATTATATCCTTCTTTCTCATTTTCCTTTTCCCCTTCTCGCAGAGCCCGGAAATCTCTTGGTCGCATCTTCCTTGATCTTTTCTCTGTATTTTGGTGGAAACAACTTGAAGAAGGCCTCCACGTCGTAATCCTTGACATTGAACATCAACATCATTTCAAGGGCAATCTCGTATGGGGTATAATGAGGCTTCAACTTCTTTACACCATTGTAGGTGTTTCCCATAGCGGACTTCAATGTATTGGAAACATACTGCCTTGAAGTTTTCATCTTCTTGGCAATCTCTTCACCCGATTTAGGACTTTCGAATACCATCGTCACAACTTCTTTCATACTATTTCCCCTTTCTTCTGTCTCTTATGATAGTATAGAAAAAATAAATTGTTAATACCAATAATACACCGGTCAAAGAATCAATATCTATTATGTTCATTTCATCCTCTCAAAATCCCATGCTCTGACAAATCCTTTTATTTTCCCTTTACCGTTACAACAATCATCCCGATTAGCCCAGAGATAACGAAATTCCTCATAGGCATCATCCCCATCATAGCAGACGGAAAACTCAAGGCCCAACTTGTCACATTGTTTTTTAGCTGTTTCATAATAGTATCTCTTTTCCTCTGTAGAAAAATGGAGAGCGAGATTTTTATGTTTCTCATCTATATCAAACAACCATGATATATCCTCACCCGTTTTCTCCTTTATCCACCTCAGATTCCACGGCGACAACCTAACAAACCCGGCTATTACCGTATGTCCTTTGTGCTCCTTTATCATGTCAATCAAAAACCAATCGAAATATCGGAATGGTGGGGATTCGACTTTACGGGAGAAATATCCATCTTTATACATAGGCCACATAGGATTGATTCTTACCGCCGTCTGAAATCCTGCCTCTGACAACCTCTTCAATGCCCATAATCTCTCCGTAGTCGAACTTGCGTTTTCCTCATATATCTTGGCTACATCGTCATACGGTGTAGTGATAGTCAATTGAGTATAGGCCAGATTCGGGTCAAGAACCTTGAGATATTTGTCCTCTGCTATCAGTTTGTTTTTTGTCAAAATCAGATATGGATATTCATACTTCTTTAATATCTTCAAGATTTCATAGGTGACACCGTATTTCTTTTCGGCATCAGAAAAACAATCGGTCATTGAGCCAAGTCTCAATGGTTGTTTGTGACGGATATAGTCATAGTCCTTCTTTTTCTTCCTTTCTATAAGAGCTTCATACAATATCTTATTCAGTTTCTTCGGGTCTATTCTTGCGGGGTCTTGGTGATCCCACAAATTACGGAATGAAAGGACAGACCTTGAATAACAATATACACAATTATTGGAACATCCTCTTCCATATGTGTCACATTTGAATGGATAGTAACATCTATGAATTTCACCTGCACCAGGCAGACCAATAAATGACTTAAACTTTTTATTCATCAAAAAATACTTTTACCTTTGCTCTGGATGTGAGCCTGGATTTATCCCACATATACCCCACTTCATCCCATCCATTGTGATCGGGGTCGAGGCTATCGGCACAGATGATATTGTGCTCCACAATCTTTTGGAGTACCTTATCTTTTTTGCCCATCAATAGCCTATTTCTACATTCTACCACATTCTGCATATCAATGTCAACACCATAGATGGTAGATATAGCATCCTCATGGGATATACCGTTTATCATTCTCCATTGGGCAACTTCCACAAGGAAATTGCCGTTACCACAAGAGTTGTCAAGCACAGTATATTTGTGATCCTTGAAAAACTTCTTGGGAAGTTTCCTTAGCATCCTCTCCACAAGGAAAGGCGGCGTGAAAACTTCCCCCAATGATTTTGCTCTTGCTTTACTTCTCATACAAAATACTTCCAGAAATCTTTTTTAAAATAGGTGAACATTGTCCACGCTGTTTGATAACCACTCCACTTAGTAGCCCATACAATCTTCTTGAACTTGTCACTATTGAGAGCTTTGCAAATCAATTCTCCCTCTTTTTTTGAAGAAATAGGGATAGCCATAGCATGCTGGGTCATTCCGTATTCGCCCTTATAGTCATTATAAGGACGAATATATCCACCATCACTAAAAATTACTTTGGAAATACCGAAATGCCCTTTGTCGTTTCTGGACGAATACCAATAATTGAAACCACCCCCTTTTTTATTGGCATGAAAGCATGGATACTTATATTTTTTAGTTTCCGTTTTACTCATCCATTTTTTATCAGAGCCATATGCAGACCTGCTATAAATAATCTCACACTTTGTTTCCGTTTTACTCATCCATTCTTTTCTTGTCTCATATGCAGACTGGCTGAATATAATCTCACACTTCTTATCATTTTTCTTTGCCAGAATTTTCTTGATGCAAGAAAACTGGCCGCCCGGAAGCCACGGCCATTCTCTCAAGTCAATCTCATGTTGCTTGCCGGAAAAATCATTTACCAATGTAGGTTTATAATAAGGAACCTTATGCAGAATGATACAATCAAAGGCTGTCCATACACCAAATATATTGATACCAACTTCTCTATAATCTGTGCCTCCATGCTTTTTTGCAGCGTGCATCTCAATATACTCAACCTGATATTGTGAAATAATGGGATACATCTCAGCATCCGGTTTCCTCCACATACAAGGAAGAATAATGGCAACATGGCCGCCATCTTTCGTGGCCGTGATGGCATCTTTAGCAAACTTATCCCACAAATCTTTTCCTCTTGAACCACCTTTTGCTTCTTTCTTCAATGGCTCTTGAAAAGGTGGATTCAAGATATTAAGGTCAAATTTCATATCTTTTATTTCCTTTGGTATATTGTTATAATCATAAGTCTCAAATCCCAACTTCCTCAAATAAGGAATGTAATAAGGATGAGGCTCAACACACACTATTCTTGCTTTACCATATTTATCTCTTAAATAAACTGGTAGAATACCATTCAAGGCATTCCACACTAATATTGTATCACATTTCTTACAGAAACGAAATGTCTTGCCAACAAATTTGCCCGTAAAGTCTTCAGGCAGATGAACCAATCCCTTCTTGGCCTTCCAATCCGTATTCACAAAAAGGTCATCATTCTTCGGATTAGCCTTCTTCGATAAGTACCAATCATTCAAGGATGAATGAAATTCTTCATTACGCAAGCTTGCAAGAAAGAGATTTCTGTTATTCTTTGAAAAATAATTCTTGAACAAGGATGTATCAGCAATCTCACTCACGGATTTACAATTATGAATGATACCGATAGAGGGAACTTCATTGACAATACTTTTCAAAGTATTCAATTCTCCCTCTATATGCTTCCTCTCTTTTTTCTCCTGTTCCTTCTGTTGCTTTTTAGAAACTTTGGCACCGTTCTTAGGTGTAATAGGTGCTGTAGCCGTCTTGTCTTTCGATTTCAAATCATCAAAAGGCATACCTTTGATCATCTTCACCACATCAGGAAATTTTGAAGAAATAACAGCTGTAGTCAACTGACTTCTCTCAAAGATTTTGTTCATTTCCTCACGGTAAGCACGGAAAGCATCTTCATAAGAAATTCTTCTCGGCTCCCCATCATAGGAAACGATAGGCAAACTGTCATAGTATATCTTCTTTTGCTTCTCGCTGATGTTTTTGTCCTTAAGGACATTATAAACAAAAGCCGGAACTGTCAACTCCATGCCCGGGCATCGAATGAACATCTTCGCACATTTCTTTCCGTTATATTCTCTGAAAAGCCTACCAATCATTTGTAAAAACTCATCGGGAGAGCCAACCTTATCGGAAAGAACAATCATGCCCAAACGGTGAACATTCGTTCCTGTCAAAAACTGACGGTGAGTGAACACAACAATACCGTCACGCCTGTTTTCCTTTTCTGCCTCAGAAATCCAGACATTGATAACATTCTGAACATTATTATTCTTAGACTCTTTCTTGAGATCGGTTGCCGTATAAAACTTACGGTCTTTCACATTCTCATTACAAAGGTCTTTTAATTTTCTTTGAATTTCCTGAGTGGTATTACCATCCGAACCTTCCGGCACAACATGGAACACCACCTTCTTATCCTTGACATCAGTATCATCAAAAATAGCGAGAGGATTTTTCCTGCCTGAAATAGGATAGACCCTTCCTGCACTATCATACACACCATCATAAGTGCAACGAAATTCTTCCACTAAAGCCTTCTCGTTTACAAAACGACCATTTTCCAGCAAAAAGGTCTTGCGAGGATCATATCCTTCTTCTGCTGAATACATTGACCTGATACTTTCAGAAATATTTGTGGCATTGAAGTCCATGAGAGAAAGCTTAATCTTAGGTAAGCCTGGAAATTTATCACTTGCTTTCGCATCAAAGTAATCAAACATTATTTTCTTATTGGAATATTCCGAACCATAAAGCGTCAGGAGCTTATAAGTAGAGGCAGTCATATCAACAGTATATTTTGTCTGGATGTTCTTGAATATCTCACTGGTTTTCACACCATTATATTCACGATGATATTCATCCCTGATCCAAAGAGATACTCTCTTATTAAGAAAACTAAACTTCTCCCTCAACTTAGTTTTTTCATTTTTATCAAGATCATTATATCGGAGATTCTGAACAGAAACGATAATAACTACAATATAACCCTCTCTTTTCTTCTTCTTAATCTCACAAAGGATTTCATCCGTAGATTTATCCCTGATGCTCTCATCTGTCACCGGATAGAGTTTTTTACCATAGTAAATAGTTTTAATTCTATCAACACAATCAATCATTGTGTCCAGAATGGGAGTTGTCACAAGCGCAACATCCCCCGGCTCACAATTGTCACAGATGAGTTTAGGAATTAGATAGGTCTTTCCATAAGCCGTGAAAAAAGCTAATAGAACCTTTCCATGCTCGGAAAGAATAGAATTTGCTTTATGCAAATGTTTCTTCTGAATACAATTTCTGAAACGAAACTGATCTTGTTTTATAGGAACATTATTGAATTTATAACTAAGGATAGAAATAAGACCATCAATGTCACCATCGAAGTTTTCAATTCTTTCCTTATTTCCCTTACCATCGTTGCCTGGGCAGAAATATTTACATCTTCCCCAACGATGATAGTCATTTATAAAGTTGCGGGCTTCGGTATCATAATTCTTAGGCTTATCGTTTTGTTTGTCAAGAACAAGGAGAGCCTTTACAGATGTTTTTCCGGTCTCAAGAGAAGAGCTGTTTTTGCTGGCATAACGCACAAAAAAGGCTTCAAGAGGAGTTCTTCCTTCAGCCTTTACAATTTCACCAAGTTTTACTTCTTTACCTTCAGCGGCGAGATACAAAAGAACATGGTTTTTGGTGAGGATATCCGGCACACCTTCCGATGTAAAAGATACCTTTACGATTTTTGAGATACAATTCTCATTGAACCAAAACGGTATTTTCACTTTTTCCATTCCTTTTAAGGTTAAAATATATGTATATTATACTATTTTTTTTACGAAAAGTCAAGAGGAAATTTCTCTTTATTTTTCAATTACTTAGCCACATTTCAGACATACAAGATTCCAGTATTTCCTGTCAGGGAACATCGGTGTAAGTATCAATTCCCACAAATTCCCGCAACATCTCCACTCAACGAGTATCCAGTTTCTTCCCCTGAAATTTCTTATAATATTCTTTGTCATATCTGCATAAGCATTTATGGTCTGGCTTCCTCAAATGAAGGTAACTGTCAATCTCAATGATGAAATACATATTGGTGACACTCCTTGGGGCAAGCCCCAAGGCTTCTGCTTAGTTTACTAAGCATTCTTTTTCTTGCTTCAACGACGATTCTAACGAACCATCTCCACAAGCTTTAATTCCGCTGTGCCCCAGCGTATTTATACCTATATTTCTAATATTTAGAGATGCATTTAAATCTCTATCTATAGAAATACCACAATCTGGACAATCAAAAATCCTTTTACTTAAAGGCATTTCTTGAACACATCCGCAGTTTGAGCATGTTTTACTTGTAGGTTCAAACCTTCCGATTTTAAGGTAATACTTAAAGCTCCATTTGCACTTGTATTCAAGCTGTCTATTGAACTCCGACCATGAAACATCACCGATTGATTTAGCTAAACAATGATTTTTCATCATTCCTTTGATGTTTAAGTCTTCTACAAAAATCCCATCATAATTCTTGGCTATCGAATTAGAGGTTTTATGCAGAAAATCCTTACGAGTATCCCTTATTTTATTTTGAATTTTTCTAACTTTAAGTCTTTGTTTAAACCTGTTTTTACTTCCCTTTTGTTTTTTGCTTAGTTTCCTTTGTTCTTTTGCCAACTTATTTTCATGTTTTTTAGTGTGCTTGGGGTTGCTTATGATAGTTCCATCAGACAATGTTACAAACTCCTTTAATCCGACATCGCAACCAACAACATTATCACATTTTTTTGCTTTATCTGGTATGGTATATTCACATAAAACGGAACAATGCCACTTGTCACCATCTTGTGAAATCGTGATTGATTTAGGTTTGCCTTTCATGGCTCTGTGTTTTATCCACTTCACTTCTCCAATTTTAGGTATGAAAACAAAACCTTTTCCCAATCGCCATTTTTGAGGGCATGTAAAACTATCGTTTAACAACATTTTCTTTTTAAAAGAGGGGAACCCTTTTTCTTTCTTAAACGAATCTTTCAACGCCTTATCAAATTGTCGTAAAACCATTTGTAAAGATTGTGAAAATGATTCCTTAAGGAAAGTGTAATCTTCTTTAAGTTTTGGTAACGAAACGGCTAATTCATGATAAAATTTAAATTTACCAGTTTTTTTATAGTAATCTTGATTTGTTTTGAGGGCATAGTTCCATAAGAATCTGGCATTGCCGCCACATTGAAGCAAGGACTCCTCTTGCTCTTTGGTCGGTAAAATCCTGTATTTATAGCCTCTTTGTACCAACATGTTTTACTTCCCCTTTTGGTCTGCAATATATTTCTTGATTGTTTCGGCAGAAACATTGCCAATAGTGGATATGAATTTACCTACTGACCAAAGAGAACCACATCTACCATAAAAAGATTTTAACTTTGGGTATTTCTTAAACAGTTCAATAGCAGTAATACTTTTAAAAACTCTTACTATGTCTATTGGAGCAACAGTCGGTTTAGCGCTAACAAATATATGAATGTGGTCTGGCATTACTTCCATTTGTATTATTTCGTATTCATACCTATTTGCCACATCTATCAATATTTCTTTCAAACTGGTTTCGACATTCCCCTTTAGAACAGAATATCGAAACTTTGGACAGAAAATAATGTGATATTGACACAAATACTTGCAATGTGATGTTGACTTATATTCACTCATTTTTCTGTTTCTTCTAATCCATATTTTTCTTTAATAGCTCGTCTAATTAAATCGAGATAAGTTAGTGTACTTTCTTCCTCAACAGAAAAAACTCTTGCAAGTCTCTCCAACTCTTCTTTCCATTCTTTTGGTAAAGCTATGTTTATTTGAATATTCATTATCTATCTCCTATTTACATATACAATATACTATCATATTCAGAATTTGTCAAGTATTTTTTAAATTATTTTGCCAATTCATCCCCGATGCAAGCATACGGGGTTTTCTTGGCAGTTCCTTGTGACACTCCACGGAGCAAGCCCCGTGGCTTCTGCTTAGTTTACTAAGCATTCTTTTTCTTGCTTCAATGACGGTTCTATTAAGCCATCTCCACAAGCGTAAATTCCGCTGTGTCCCAGCGTACTTAGACCTATATTTAGGATATTTAGAGATGCGTTTAAATCTCTATCTAATAACCATTTTGAATGGAGGCCTAACTACCGAACAATACATTGAGGATGCCGTAAGAGCCATCATCACCTTTTCTTCCGGTTTATACTTGTCATCCTTGGAGAGAACATATAGAGCCCCAAGAGCATACGGGCCTCCTTCCCCACAAGCCTCGTAATTTTCCATAGACTCTGTAGGTGAGAAATCTTCTTCTATGAGGAAGAGCCTCCCACGGAAACCCACAAGGATTTCTGAACCAGTAAGTTTTATTTTGTTTCTGACCATCTGATCTTCAAGGTCTGGAACAAAAGACCGATAGATATAAGTCTGTGGCTCCTGTTTTATTCCAGCAACAGGAATTTTGAAAAAATGTTTGAGAAAATATCCTATACGGTAGGAACCACAGAATCCAACTATTACATCGGTTTTATTCCTGCCTTGGAGAAGGAAAACCTTCTCTGATTTTCTCAATCTCTGGTCACTCGTACCCTCACCCGTGGCGGCACTATCTCCACCCATATAAATTACATTATTATCAACATATCCTACTACACAACTCATATATCATTCATCAATTGTAAACAGTTTATCGTCAAGACCGATTGGGCCTTGTGTTTTTGGGGTAAAAACTCCTATTTTTTCGTTATAGCAATAAATAATATCCTCGATAATATTAAAATGATTTTCCGGTAAAATAGAACCAATACCCCCGTTTTTTCTCAAGGTAATATCCTTGATATAAAGGGTGGCTTGTCCTATAGAAAATCCGGTAAAGGAGGCAGTAGAAATAATATAATCCTTTCCGTCATAATTGATTCTCACGAGCTTGTAAATCTTACCCCGTGCATATGCAAAGAAGGCAACATATTTTTTCTCATCCGGAAAGGCAAAGGGAACTTCTAATTTATAAAATTGGACAGGAAACAGGTTTTTGTCCTCATTGGAAACTTGCCAATGATTTGGTGGATGTATCATCATTATTTCACCACTTCATTTTATAATAACTTCACAGAAATACATTACGGGCGTAGCTTCAAATCATAAATTTCCTTGTCATAGACAAAGGCCTTCAACGTAGTGGCCTGTTTCATTCTCCACTCATAAAGCATCTTGCCACCATAAACACCAGCACACACTCCAAAAATGAAAGTCAATGTAATAATAAAAAGAAGCTGTCTATATATCCACTCCACAAGATATTTTTTCACATCTTTCGTACTCATAACAACCTCCTTATGATAGTTTTGCTAATTGTTTATACAGTTTATAGGTTTCTTTAGCCTGTCTTTTCGCCATAGAATTGTTCCCACCTTTATACAAGGCAAGAGCCAAAAGAATATCTCCATCCGCATACAGTAACTTCTCTTGAAGAATTTTCACTCCATAGAGAACATTTACTTCACTAAATCTTGTTGCAAAAGGAGTTTGCATTTCACCCTTATATCCTAATGGGGAAATAGCGTTCTTCTTGAATGTTGATTCTGTTTTCATCAGAGCAACAATCAATGCCGGCGAAAATCCGGTATGACCAGATGCGGTAGCAACCGCATCCCTCAATACTGGTATTCGGTCTTTCGGTGCACCGGCCGCCACCAGTATTTTTTCTATCTTCTCTGTCTGCCCGCCCCCACTCAAATCAACCGGAACAGGTAACGAAATATAAAAGTCGTGAATAAAATAAAAGAGTAGGAAGAAGCTTAAAAACAATACAAGATAATGTTTGTGCTGTTTATAATGTATGTTTATATGGTACATTATTTCATCTTCTCCTTGTAATTGTTAATTTTTCTTGATACAATCTCTCCGTGACCTGCTACGGGGCAAGCCCCGTAGCTTCCTTTCTTCATCGCTTTACCCTAACGGGCAACCGTTCTGAAAGGCTTTGTTTTTCTTCGATTCCAGGTCCTTGAAACCGAATGTATCCAAATTTCTTTATGTTTTTCATCCCTTTCCTATTTATCTTTTTCTATCCTCTTTTATAGGATAACATAATTTAAGTAACTTGTAAAGTAGAAAAAAGACCAATAATCTTGAATATATAGACAAAAACAGGGAGAAATCTTATATTGTAATTCTCCCTGTTTTTGTTGTTTTTCCATAGTTTTTCACTAAAAGAATGAGTTTTTTCTCCACAAATTATTCATTACTGACAATATAAAACACAATCAATACCCGAAATATTTCCTCACCTATAGTGTTCTTCTGGACAAGGAAACAAGTCTTTTCAGTAACCGGAATTAATTTTCCATTTAATCTTATAAGGTCATAACAGACGGCCTTATTCTCAAAGGTAGAATAAAATCTTATCTGGATATCTTCATCATCCTTTACAAACCGAAACCAAGCAGAAGAATATTTTGGTTCTTTTATTGTCTGTTTGGATTTCAAATCGGTATAAACAAACTCTCCCTGATCACTCTTACCAATTAGTTCCCATTGTGGAACAATCTGTTGCGCCTCAGCATACACATGAAAAATTAAAAACATTACAAAAACTGTTGCCGCTGTCCAGATAAATTTAGTCATAGTTTAGCTCCATAGACAAAAGAAGTATTTTTCGAAGAGTTTCCACCCTTCTTTGTATTTCTCAATTTCTTCATCGGTGGCAATCCGTTTGCCGTACTTGTCACAGATGTTTTTCTGTACCCGTTCTTTTACTTCCAGATATCTTTCTTTTGATTCGAAAAACTCTTCCTCAAACATAAAAACATCTTGGTTACCAATCTTGACGGCCATATCAAATGTCCAAATAATGTGATCAAGAATTTTATTCCATTCCTCCTCTGTATCAACCAAGCTTGGAACACCGGGCATAGTATCTTTCAAGTTCTGAATACTATCCCTGATAACTCTGGCAAGATAGTGATCAAGGTTCCAAGTATCTATATGGGCCCAGCCCCTTCTACCACGAACAAAAAAGGCCGTAAAGAGTTTAAACGCCCACCTGATGTTCATAGGTATCCCGTAGAAAAAGCCGTAAATCCTATTCCACAATTTTTCATACCATTTGCGCCTATCAACATAGTCAAAAAAATCACCCATATCATACCTCACAAAGTAAATCTATTAGCTCTTTTTTTGAGAGGCTCCTGAAGTCATTATAGTAGAGAGGGAGCTTTTTGTCCAGAACAATCAGAAGCTCTTCCTTTTCCAAACAGCTCATCCGGTTCCGAAGCTCCCTCTTACGATCAATCTTCATATCACAATAATTTTGAAAGTTTCTCCAGCTGTTTTTACTTTTCATTAGTGAATCACCTTCTGTTTTCCCATCTCCATCATATGCTTTAAACCCTTCAGATATTCAACAATAAATTCCGATAGACTTTGGATATCGCCGGAATTGTAAGCCATAATTGTTATGTAAACAACGGCTTTCAACTGCTTTTCTTCCAGACCTTCATCACTTATCTTGTCAAGTACTTCCTCTATTAACTGGGAATTTTTTAATTTGTCAAACATATCATGTTCTCCATTCATCTTTCTCTTCGGGTTTATCATCATCAGATTCTTTGAGAGCCTCAAGAAACTCGACAACAGCATCTGCAAACTTATCCGGAGATAATAAATCAACCGGAAAGTAATAATTAGGTGAGTCATTTTCATCCTTATAGAGAACAATACCGTGCTCCCCGATAAAAATTTCCCACCAATTTTGGTCTTTACACCATTCAAGGAGATGGCTAAAACCATCCCAAGTGGAGAAATCCTGCTCATAGAGAGTAGACACTATTTCTGTAATTTCCTTGCCCTCTCTTTCTATGTAATCCTCATCCATCGCCTCAACAAGGATTTTGTTTCTATCCTCATCAACAAAATTACGATTTACCATATTATTATCCTTTCACGTTCGATTTCTGGAATATCTCTTCTTTGTGTACCCCAATCTTTCAAGGTATAAATCATCATTGTGGGGAAGATCCCGGCCGCAACAAACCCAAAGACCTGTCGAAGGACAGTAATGTACTCTGGTGCAGTACACCAGCTGCATATTTCTCATAGAGACAGAAACAACCCTTCTTTTGTGAGAGGAAAAATGTTCACAATTTTCATTATTACAATATGTGGTTTTTCTACAAATATAAGAATAAGACATTTCAACACCTCTCGATGGAGTAATTATACCATAAAATACAGGTCCGGTAAATAACTATTTTATAATGAAAAGATTATCATCCAAAATCGGAAAAGCATCAGAGTAACCAAAGGTAGAGTAACCAAAGGTAAGGTTATACTCATCCACCGCCTCAAATATCCTATTGGCGTTCATTTCAGAAACAATGAAGGTATTAATGTCTTTGTTAATGAATTTTCCTCTTACATAGAGGGTATCCGGGGCTTTCCACTCTGGATAACTAATAGACCTCAATAGTATCCCGTTTGAGGCATAAAACTTCCTACCAAAATCATACTCGTTTTCCCCGTGCTGCCTGGAATATTCTGCTGGAACAAAAAATTTACCTCTGTGGGTCTGAAAACTTATACCCAAGGTATAGTATGTACCATAATTATTATCTATCGCCCATTCTGTGGCTTTCTTGATAATCTTACCCACTTGGGGACCGGGGGAAAGACCCGTCAACTCCATTACCCTGTGCCCGTCCACGACCTTCATATGGAACTGTTCTATTATAATGATAACCAACCGTATTTCTCTTTTCTCTTTTGACATTATACAAATTCCTCATCAAGTATTTTCATCATCTTATTGTTCTGATCACCATAACGTGCGAATAAAATTCTTGATGTAAGCTTATTGAGCATCCTGACCTTCTCCGGCCCCAACATCTTTTTCAACTTACTACACATAAATGTCAAGCAGATATCTGCTCTGTAGATACGGGGGATTTTGCACCCTGTATTCAAGTCAAGAAAACCATACCTTTCATCCCATCCATATTTTATTTTCAATTTCAGGAAGGTCTCATTTGACATCCAGTAGGATGATCCCATATCACGGTATGCGTTCATATCACCACAGAAACCACAACATCCCATAACTTCCGCTTCGTGAAAAAGAAAATCACAATTTGGGCATAGCTCCGATGTTGCTTCTTTCAGAAGAATATCCATCCTTCGACATTCACTTATATATCTCTGCCAGAAATTCATTATAAGACCTTGTACAAAACAAGTGATAAAAACACACCAATGACAAATCCCATTGTAATCAATGCGACGAGATCACGACTGTCGAGCTTCATATTCTATGATATATTGTAGTCACCTGGTTCTTTGATATATTTTCTCCAAAGCCCTTTTCACTTAACCTCTCCATAATAGACTTGACAAAAGTAAAATAATACCGATATGCAAAAACTGGTCGAAACCAATCATCACAAAAAATTCATGCCTCTTGTTGTTCAGCCAGAACTTTTTGTTCAACCTTGCTGTCACATAGTCAATACTAAAATGTGTAAGGAAAAATACAACAAACACCACAAGGGCCTTTAGTAAACCAAAAATCAGAAACGGGAAGGCAATCGGTAAACTATAGACCAAACAATGTTTCCCGAGCACCCAATTGTTCTCTGATTTCTGTAGAGCCATCGCATCGGATTGAAAAACAAAATCCGTGACCCAATGCATGAATAGTATCAATAAAAGAAATTGTATATACTCTGTCATATTATCACCTCAACTCAAAGTAAAACAGTCCATATTTATTACCTTCAACGCACAGATAATCGGGTCAATCTCTTTCGAAATGATTGAAACCCGTTGATGTAAAAGCCGTACTTTTCCTTGTAACCTTACTGTTATATTCCTATCCTTTTCAGATAATCATCATCCAAAATCCGCTCCCTGTCTTTTGCCGCACCAAAGGTCGTATAACCGTAGAGTTTCCAGTGAGCTTCCGCCTGAAGGTCTCGGTAATCAGCAGCTCGGTGCACCAAACCCGCAGATTCCAGTTCCCTTATCTTTTCAGCACACACTATAAGGAACCTTCTCAATTTCTCACGATCTGTAATCCGGTTCAACCTTGTCCGGAGTTGCCGGGGGGTCATTGTAGCAAATCGCATTCTTTCGTGTTCCATATATACCTTCTCCGCCACTCACATTCACGGTGGATGATCCGGGCCCCGCGTGCGGGCCCCTTATCAATTCTCTTCAAGGGTTTTCTTCTCGTTCACGCACCGTTTTTCCTTCATATTATCAAGTTTACAGAAGAAATCCGCTGTTCTCTGAAAAGCAGAGGATTGCCCACCGTACCAGTTGTAATCTTCTAAATCATTGTTCTTCAAAGCTTCCTGAGCCAGAGCAGAATACTTATCAGCAAGAGCAGAGAACATATCAGCCAATTGTTTTTCCGTGTATTTCATCTTTCCCCTTCTCCAAAAGGCGGAAACTACCCTTTTTATTTAGGGCCGCCAAAATTTTTTTAATGCGGAGGCGGAAACTACCCTTGTCAAAAAGCTTGCGTATTTCTTAACAAAGATCCGTATTTTTACCCCTCAATTACTAAGGGGTAAATAATTTTCTACATTGATTTGAACATCAAAATTTTGATATTTTCGGTTATTCTATGCTGTATGTATATTATACCATAGCACACAGATTGTGTCAATAAAAGTAAAACTGTTGCGTGTCAAGAGTTTGATATAGGCGGGGGAGGTGAACGGGAAATTTCCCCCGCCTATGGGGTGTTAAGTCCTCTCTCAGCTCTTCTTTTCGAATTTCAAGGTGATGATGTCGGGGACATCCTCCCCGCGGGGCGTGTAGACAACACCGGTGATGCCATGGCTGCCGGTTATATTGTAGGCGTGATAGCGCTTGGTGTCCTTGTAGAACTTGAACTGGCCCTTAGCTTCCACCGTGGAGGGTTTTCTGGCCTCTGATACCTGCTTCTGGATTTCCTTGCCTGTCATCTTTGCTTTTTTCATTTTTTTCTCCTTATATAGTGTTGTTTTTATTGGGTTTTATATACTCTGTTCCAGATATTAATATTTCTTTGTCTTAGGCTGCTGAAGGTGTTTTATGGACTTGAGCTCCTCGATGCCGAAAAGGTACAAGCGGACATAGTTCCCGTTTTTCACTTTCCAAGTCAGAGGCCCCACGATTTTAGCCCCCTTGGCATAGTGCAGCTTGAAATATGCCTTAGTGGCTTTCGGCGTCGGGAAGGTCTGGGTGAAAACCTGATATTTGTTCAATTTAGTTTTTACTCTTGGCATATTTTATAAATTTTGTCCTGACATTCTTGGCAGAGATTGGAAATGCCGTATTCCGTATAGGAAAGAGCATCGCGAAAATCCTCTGCAGAGACCTTGTGAGAGCCACAAGCGACACAGGCGCCGGAATGCCGTTCCCGGCCATACAACATCTTGGAAAGATCGTTCAAAAACTTTTCCATTTCGGGTGATTTGTTCGACATTTTTCTATACAGTAAATTTCCATTCCCATGACAGGGTGTTCCAGTGATTGATGAGCCTATAGAGTTTATTCTCGGCGCGCTGACAATTGTCAGCCAAGATATAAATGGTTTCGGAAATTTTCATTTGCGAAGGGATGTTATATCTCTTGTATACGAAGGAAAAACAATTTTTCTTGATCCCTTCCTTGTGATCGAATGTGTAGGCAATGCCGAGTTCTTGAATCATTTTTTCCTCTTATTCCTTATAATTGATAAAAACCCTTTCTTCTACAGACTTGATAATGTCCGGCATATCGTCATCGTGGAACCCCCACTCGAATGCCGTCCTGTGGACTTCCGATATATCGACTACAAGGTTGGTGTCACCATTCTCGTCCACCATAGGGGTAGATAGGTTCTTGGCAATATAGTTCGCCAGATTTTCGATTCGAAGGTAGTATGCTAACTTATTCATTTTTTCCCTTCCTTGATTTTTTTGATTTCCTCTTGAAGTCGTTTCAAGAGATTTTCCTTGTCTGAACCGACGAAAACATCGTCCATTTCAATCGACTTTTGGAGAAAGGTTTTTAACGCCGAAACATGTTGAGATGTCATATTTTTATTCTTTTATGTTGATTTTTTTCAGCCAGCTGGCTGTGGTTAAGTAGGCATGGTGTAATCCCTCGGAAATATTTCGGCATTCCATGTTCCCGTTGTTTTCGAATCTCAGGGCGTCCTTGTCTGCCTTTTCGGCGAGAAACAACAGAATTTCGATGATTTCGTTTTTGGTGTATGTCTTTTTCAT
>Ga0116145_1002092_pt1 | contig 18676 bp, 19 predicted proteins | sample AD_JPNHG1_MetaG_FD_89747 | JGI IMG/M metagenome (GOLD analysis project Ga0116145, IMG submission 89747) | Active sludge microbial communities of municipal wastewater-treating anaerobic digesters from Japan - AD_JPNHG1_MetaG | ecosystem: Engineered > Bioreactor > Anaerobic > Digestate | place... | reverse complement strand
ATAATAGAAGAATAAATATTGCACTACTACAACACCCGTAAATAGTTTGTGAAACTATTTTTTATTGGATGATTGTAAATGTTTTAAGCATATGTCATATTACATCAATTCAAAGTTTGAGGTATATGTGAAAAGAATAATAACGATGTTACTGGTTTTGGTAGCATTACCAGTCATTGCCAGTGAGAACAGTAAAAACAGCATACTATCCTTTGAACAATCAATACCATGGTCAGATGTATACGATACTTTCAAGACACGTCAAAAGTCATGGCAACATGATGTTTTAGATGCTGAAACGCCCGATGAATTGGGCAGATTGCTTGTTGAATTACAGAATTTTATTATAGCTGATAGGATGCACAGAATACAAGCTCAAAGAAAAACTTTGCATACAACGGAACTCCCGTCCAGTTGAGAGCAGAATACACTCCATGGTAACTATTGCCGATAGCTGGACTGTTATCAGGCCCGCTCATCATGAACATCCCCTTGTATCCCATAATGCCATTACCATCTCCAAACATAAGCCCCCATCCAATGAACCAGAATGCAATGGAAGAGATGGCAAATACTATAAAGTTTTTTGTAGAAATATTTACTGAATTTTTTGCCTGCTGCAATCCAGCTTCTACCATGGCAAAACCTAAATTCATAAAGAAAACCAGAAATGCAGCAAAGAGTACCCAGAGCGTATCCAGTGCAACATTATTTAAAGCAAGAGAGGCAGAAACTGTTTGAACTGTCACTACCTCGGTATCCTGTGCAAATGAAAAACCTGCGCACATCATGACAATCATAAAAACAGTCAGTATTTTCAGAACCTTCATATTGTCCTCCTTTCAATGTTAGCCTATAGCTCTTGAACCGCGTTCATCGGTTCGTATGCGAATGCATTCCTCAATGGGAATGACAAAAATTTTACCATCACCAATATTGCCTGTTTTGGCACCGCGGGTTATTGCTTTAATTGTTGGTTCAACATAGTCATCGTTTACAGCAATCTGGAGCTCAATTTTTTTTAATAACCGTATTTCATGCTTTACACCGCGATATGTCTCGGGATATCCCATTTGCCTGCCTGAACCAATTGAGTTGATTACTGTCATGAGGTTTATACTTGCTTCATTAAGTTCTTTTTTAACATCTGCAAGTTTCTCGGGACGGATGATTGCAATAATCAATTTCATATAACCTCCTTATATTGTAAAATGAGTGATCATGTACCATATGGTTCCATGCTTAACCTTGTATTAAAAACCAGCCTGCAGGGTTCTTTTATTAAATAACCTCGCAAAGTTTTTCAGGTCAATGTTTGATTGTTTTATACGCTATAAAGTCTTTGTATTTAACATTGAGTTAATGCATTTGTAACGTAATTGAAACAATTGTAAAATTGGAATATTTTTGTTTTTTACTTGACAATTATGTCACATTGTGTACATAAGTGGTAAAAAGTGGGGATTGGTGTTCTATAGTAGAAAGCAGGGGGAAAGTATAGAAATATATGTTTATGGGTGAATATAGCCCGGCGCTTGATGAAAAATGTCGTATTGCAATACCCATGAAGTTACGAAAAGCGTTTGGCGAGGAAAACATCATTCAAAAGCTCATCATAACACATGGTTTTGATAAGTGTGTTATGGCTTTCAGGGAAGAGGACTGGAAAGAATTTGTTGAAACAAAGCTTGTTCCCCTTTCACAGGCTGATCCCATGAACAGGATGCGTATTCGTTTTTTGTTGGGTGGTGCAACCGAATGTGAGCTTGACAAACAGGGAAGGATATTAATACCAAATTATCTGCTGGAATATGCACAGATAGACAGGGAGGTTGTTATTCTGGGATTGTATAATCGTATTGAGATATGGAGTGCTGAAGTTTACAAAAACTATAAACCGGATGGTAATGCACTCAATCAGTTTGCTCATGATCTGGGGTTTTGATAAACGAATGATGATTAATGTGACATAATATGGAACACCAGTACTATCATACGCCTGTCATGCAGAAAGAAGTGTTGAGCTTTCTATCTCAAATACAGGATATAGAATCGGCAACTATTGTTGATTGTACGGTTGGCGAGGGTGGGCATTCAGAATTGATACTGAAGCAATGGGGTGGCGTTACGCTCTATGGATTTGAAAGGGATAAAGAAATTTTTGCGATAGCTCATAAACGATTGCAATCCTATGAAAAGGTTGTATTGATCAATGATAATTTCAGGAATCTCAGGATTCACTTTAATGGTATGCAAAATTCTATAGCAGCTTTTTTATATGATTTTGGTGTGTCATCGTACCATTTTGATGGCACTGACCGTGGCTTTGCTTTTAAGAGTAACCAGAAACTTGATATGCGTCTTGATAGCAAAGCTCATGTATCTGCGTATGATATTGTCAATAGTTTTACTGAAAAAGAATTGACAGAAATATTTGCAAAGTATGGTGAAGAACGCTGGGCACGACGTATAGCTAAAAGGATTATCTATAAGCGCAGTGAGCAGCCAATTGAAACAACCGGACAGCTTGCGGATATTGTTGTACAGGCTATTCCAAAACAATACAGGGTAAAAAACATTCATCCCGCTACACGCGTTTTTCAGGCTTTACGAATATATGTAAACGATGAGTTATCAGCTATTGGTGAGTCATTAAAAGACGCCATAACATTTTTAAAACCAGGGGGCATGATTATTGCACTATCATTCCATTCATTGGAAGACAGGATTGTTAAAGATAGATTTAGACGATGGGCAAAGGGTTGTAGTTGTGATAACGATGGGTTGCACTGTCAATGCAATAGTGGTCCGCTTGTTGCTGTGTTGACAAAAAAACCGTTGCAACCGGAAGAATCTGAATTAGAAAAAAATCAGCGTTCACGAAGCGCAAAATTACGTGTATGCAGGAAGCTTTAATTATTATGAACACATCCGAACAAAAAAGTATAGTGCAATATAGCACCATTGTTATATGTGTCATATGTTTTATTGTGGCATTTATTTATCAAAATATTGAATATATGCAGTTGAAGATGCAGTATGATGCAATGGTTAATGAATATAAAACTGTTGTTGAGGAGTATGATCGTCAAAAGTATATATTACAAAAAGCTGTGTCAATGAAAAATCTTGATGCCTTTGCACAGTTGCATGGATTGGTACCAATGAGTAAGGACAGTGTAGTGATAGTTGAAAATAATAGTAAAAACACTATGCAGGAACAAAGATGATGGAGATAAAGATATACAATTCATTTGATTTATATACATTGCTGGATTCGATGGATGTTAGCATCATCAAAGGTGATGAAGATATTCGTATCAGTTCAGTTGAATATGATTCGCGCAGGGTTGAAAAAGAATCGATATTTGTTGCGATAGAAGGGTTTGAAACTGACGGACATAAGTTTATTAAAGACGCGCTGGAAAACAAAGCATCATGCATTGTGCTTAATGAAAACAGACTGGATGAATTTTCCTTTTTACTTGATCGTAATGATCTGGCAGTAGTTACCGCAAAAGATACTCGTAAGGCTCTTTCGCAGATATCTGCGCGTTTTTATGGGGAGCCTTCTCTGCAGGCAGTGGTAATAGGTGTTACCGGTACCAATGGTAAAACAACTACAACATACATGCTGGAGTCTATTTTATCGAAAGCAGGATTTCATTGCGGTGTGATAGGCACTATTAACTATCGCTGGAAGGATAAAAAAATCAATGCATTACACACCACGCCCGAATCCAAAGACCTTCACGAGATGATGTCAATAATGGTGCTGGATGGAGTGGATTGTATTATCATGGAGGTTTCATCTCATGCGCTTTCATTGTTGCGCGTTGATGATATTCATTTTGATTGTGCTCTATTTACCAATTTAACCCGTGACCATCTTGATTATCATATAACATTTAATGACTATTTCATGGCAAAGGTTCGATTATTTGAAATTTTAAATAAAAGTTGTAAACAAAAAAAAGCAGCGTTTATCAATAGCGATGACAATTACGGGAGACAGATCCTGAACTGGCGGCAGCGCTTTAACTATCCTCTTTTTTCGTATGGGATTCAGAACAACGCTGACTATCATTGTATTGAGTCGTCCATCCAGACATCCATCAGGGGTACGCGGTTTGCCACCGATGTGCCTTTTGCAAAACAATTTGAGATGCGTCTTGCCGGGAAATTCAATGTTTACAATGCTCTTGCTGCTATTGGTGTTGCACATTTTTTAAATATACCTGCGGGCAGGATAGTAACCGGTATTGGTCTGGTTGCAAGTGTTCCCGGCAGATTTGATATAGTATTATCACCAGAAGGTTTTGCAGTTATAGTGGATTATGCACATACCAACGATGCGCTGGAAAAATTGTTACTGGGCGTTCGCTCATTAAATCCACAGCGTGTTATTACTGTTTTTGGTTGTGGTGGCAACAGGGACAAAACAAAGCGACCTATTATGGGTAAGGTAAGCGAGGAGCATTCGGACTGGATTATAGTGACCAGTGATAATCCAAGAAAAGAAAATCCTGAGGATATTATCAAGGATATAACTGCTGGCATGAAATCAAAAAAGTATCAGATTATTGTCAACCGTGAAGAGGCAATTAAACAGGCAATAGCTATGGCTGAAAGTGGTGATGTGATTGTTATTGCAGGCAAGGGGCATGAAGATTACCAGATCATTGGGACAAAAAAAATACACTTTGATGATAAAGAGGTAGCGTTAAAATATATCAATGAAAGGAATGCAAAGTGATAGTGCAGTTTGAAACATCTTCAGTAACTATCGCCCGAGCTATAGGTGCAAAGCATTATGGTGCTGATATGGCTGTTAAGCATATCACAACAGATTCACGGCTTTTAGACGATAAAAGTTTGTTTGTTCCGATAGCTGGTCAGAAATTTGACGGGCATGATTTTATTGAAGAGGCGTGTAAAAGCGGGAAATGCTCTTCGGTTTTGACACACAAACACACTGATGTTGCGATTGCCGAGAGGTATGGTGTCAGCGCTATTGTTTGTGATGATACCCTGCACGCATATATGGATATTGCTCTATGGCACCGCAAAAATTTTGATATTCCAACTATTGGTATTACGGGAACCAACGGGAAGACAACCACAAAAGAGATGATTGCTAACGTTTTAGAATCGCAGGGCAGGGTACTGAAAACAGAAAAAAATTATAACAACGAGATTGGTGTGCCGTATACACTGTTGCATTTAAACAAAGAGCATGCATTTGCAGTGATAGAGATGGGAATGAATCATTTAGGTGAGATACACCGATTATCACTGGCTGCTGCGCCAGATGTTGCAGTAATCACCAACATTGGAGAAGGTCATCTTGAATTTGTAGGATCAACCATGAATGTTGCACATGCAAAAGCAGAGATTCTGGATGGCATGAATAAGGGTATATGTATCATCAATAATGAAACAAAGCATAAGGATATTGTCATTAATAAAGCTAACGACAAAAAGATTAAGGTTATAACATTTGGACTTACCGGTGATATACGCCCTGCAACCTTTGCTGTTTATGCCGATAAAACCGTAGTGCAGTATGATGGTATTGATTTTGTTGTTTATGCGTATGGATTCCATAATGTGTATGCTATGCTGGCAACTATTGCAGTTGCAAAGGTATTGGGAATACCGCTGAACAATGTTAAAGAATCCCTTGAATGTTTTAAGCCAGTGTCGATGCGAAGTGCTCTACACAATGGCCGTTGTATAATCATTGATGACAGCTACAATGCAAATCCGCTTTCTATGGAATATGCGTTTGCCAGTGCATCAATGGTATTCCCCCATAAACGTAAGATTGCTGTTCTTTCAGATATGAAAGAGCTTGGCAATGTTTCAAAAGAACTACACTATGAAATTGGCGCTAAATTAGCACACAGCGGGTTTGCTTACCTTTTTATATGGGGCAACGATGCAAGGTTTTACGCTGATGGCGCCATTGCGGCAGGTTTTGAGCGTTCGCAGATTTATATATATGATGACAAAGAAGAGCTTATACAGGCTTTGAGACAGTTTATTCAAGCTGATGATGTGGTTCTTGTTAAAGGTTCGCGTTCAATGAAGATGGAAGAAGTAGTAAAAGCATTAGAATAATGAGGTATCTATGTTTTACCATTTTATTTTACCATTACATGAATATCTTTCATTTTTACGATTGTTCCAGTATATTACCTTCCGTTCGGCGTATGCAGCTTTGACATCGCTTGTCATTGTGTTGCTGTTTGGTGGAATGGTTATACGCTGGCTAACCTACCTGCGCTTTAAAGAAGAGATCAGAGCATTAGGTCCCCAGTCACATCAAATAAAAGCAGGTACGCCCACCATGGGTGGCGTGCTTGTTTTAGGTTCGGTTCTTATCTCGGTGTTATTATGGGGAAATTTTAATAATCTGTATGTAGTACTTCTGGTAGTTGTTACGGTTTTGGCGGGAGCATTGGGCTTTGCTGATGATTATATTAAATCTATTTTGAAGAAAAAGGATGGTATTCCGGCACGGTTAAAATTTTTTATGCAATGTGTTATTGCCTGTGCGGTTGTTGTTGTCATCTATCTTTTTCCGTCAAACAGTAAAGAGGCAACAACGCTGTATGTTCCATTTATTAACAAAGCAATTATTGATTTATCATGGTGGTGGATTATCTTTGCCATTCTGGTTATTGTTGGCAGCTCCAATGCGGTAAACCTGACCGATGGGCTTGATGGCCTTGCCATAGGTACGGTTACCATAGTGGTTGGTGTTTTAGCAGTAATGTCGTACGTGTCAGGGCATCAGCCTATTGCACAGTATTTGCGCATACCGTATATTCCACAGGCAGCAGAGCTTACCGTTTTTTTAGCAGCGCTGGGTGGTGCTGGACTGGGTTTTTTGTGGTTTAATTCCAATCCCGCAACAGTATTTATGGGGGACACCGGCTCGCTGGCACTTGGCGGGATAATAGGTACTGTTGCCATTATGATTAAAAAGGAGATATTTCTTTTTATTGTTGGCGGCATTTTTGTTATTGAGGCACTATCGGTCATCATTCAGGTTGGTTCGTACAAACTAAGGAAAAAACGCGTATTTAAAATGGCGCCCATTCATCATCACTTTGAGTTATCGGGTGTTCCAGAGCAGAAGGTGGTAGTTCGTATGTGGATAGTTGGCATTATTTTAGCAATACTGGGTTTGAGTTCATTAAAGATATTATAACTATAGGATAGTTATCGTAATGAAGACACAGCACATATTGGTTGTTGGTTTGGGATATAGAACAGGGCTTGCATCAGCCAATTTTCTTGTTAACAAGGGATTTGATGTTACCGTGTGTGATATTAAATCTTCTGAGGAACTATCGCCCATAATACAAAAACTTGATGCACGGGTAAAGGTGATTGCCGGCAATCAGCATCCATCATTGCTGGAAAATGGATTTGATGAGATAGTATTGAGCCCCGGAGTTCCACAGTCCATTCCCCTGATTCAGGAGGCATATAGAAAAGCTATCCCCGTAATATCCGAGATAGAATTAGCATACCGCTATTGTAAAGCTGCCATAGTAGGGGTTACCGGTACCGATGGGAAATCAACGGTAACCATGTTGATTGCTCATTGTCTTACGCAGCTGGGCTTTGACGCTCATCCGGGAGGTAATATTGGCATACCGTTTATTTCGCTTGTCGATTCATTACATGAAGATTCAGTGGCAGTGATTGAGCTGTCGTCATTTCAGCTTGAGACGGTTAAAACATTTAAACCTGATGTAGCAATCATAACCAATCTTACTCCTGATCATTTAGATAGATACAATTCATTATATGATTACTTTAACGCTAAGATGAATATTGCCATTAATCAGTGCAAGGATGATTATTTTATTTTTAACAGGGATGATGAATTTATAGTTAACAACATGCCTGCACTACAATCGCAACAACATTCATTTTCCTTATTGGGGAAAGCAGATTGTTTTTACAGCAATGGTGCAATTGTTATGGATAGTAATGGTGAAACAACGCTTGTTGCATATGCCAGTAACATGAAGATAGCAGGGCTGCATAATGTGCAGAATGCTATGGCGGCTATTCTGGCATCAACCTTTATAGGGAAAAAGTTTGGTAACAATATTGATTTAAAAGTTCTGGAAGAAGCGTTATACAGTTTTAAAGGATTGCCGCACAGGGTACAAAACATTGGCGAATATAAGGGAAGGATTTTTATTAATGATTCAAAGGCAACAACCACTGGTGCGGTAATAATGGCATTAAAAAGTTTGCAGGATAATGTAATACTTATCCTTGGTGGCAGGGCAAAAGGCGATGATTATTCACGATTGAAACCAGTCATAAAAGGTAAGGTGAAAGCGTTAGTGCTCATTGGTGAAACAAAAGATGAATTTGCCTCAATCTTCAGCGATATACCGCATATTAAAGCATTTTCAATGGAGGATGCTTTAATAAAGGCTATGAAACTCAGTGCGAAAGGTGATACAATACTTCTTTCTCCAGCCTGCGCCTCGTTTGATATGTATAAAAATTATGAACAAAGAGGGAATCACTTTATTGAAATTTATTCTAAATTGGTGCGAGGAGAACTGGCGTGGATGTAAAGGCGGTGATAGACACTCGCAGAAAAGGCGAGCCAGAAATAGCACTGTTTATTGTGTCGTTTATTCTTATTGGCATAGGGATTGCAATGAGTTACAGCGCCAGTGCAATTTTTGCTGAACGGGTGTTTGGTGATTCGTTATATTTTTTAAAACGGCAGCTTGTATGGTGTTGTCTGGGATTTTTTATAATGATGATAGTACAGCATATTGATTACAGATATTACCAGCATTACACCCGTATAATGCTGTTGTTTACCATGATTGCGCTTATTCTGGTATTAATACCCGGCGTAGGTATTACCGTTAAAGGTTCATCTCGCTGGCTGGGATATGGTCCTTTGCAATTCCAGCCAGCGGAATTAGTGAAATTATTTGTTGTTATATATTTTGCAAAAGTATTTTCATATGACAATCATCGGGAAATTAATGTTTTACAGCTTTTGTTGCCATTGCTGGTAGTGGGTATTTTCTTTTTGCTTATTATGTTGCAGCCTGATTTTGGAACAGCTATTAATCTGGCCATCATTTCGGTAGTGTTACTTTTTGTTTCCGGTTTTCCATTGATATATATGATAGGTCTGGCATTATTGAGTGTGCCAATGTTTTATCTGTTAATATATCAGGTTGAGTATAGACGTCAGCGCATTTTAGCTTTTTTTGATCCATGGTCGGATAGGTTTGGTAAGGGATATCATATTATCCAATCATTTATTGCATTTAAATTAGGAGGTATGTTAGGTGCGGGATTGGGTTCGGGAACTCAGAAGATTAAGCGATTACCGGAACCACATACCGACTTTATATATGCAGTCATTGCCGAAGAAGCAGGTTTATTGGGAACATTCAGCATTCTTATTCTTTATTTATTTTTTTTCTATTTTGGGGTTAAAATTGCACTGAAAGCACCGGATGAATATGGGAGACTACTAGCAATGGGGTTAACACTTCTTATAACAGTTCAGGCATTTCTCAATATCAGTGTTGTCATTGGGCTGCTTCCAACAACTGGCATACCGCTTCCGTTTATAAGTTATGGCGGTTCTTCGTTATTGGTTAATATGATGGCAACAGGAATATTGTTGAACATTTCAAAATATCGCGAGGTTGTTCCAAGGGATATTAAATTTGATAAAGAGGTGCTGGTATGAAAACACCAGTATTGATAAGTGGTGGCGGGACAGGCGGGCATATAATGCCGGGGATAGCGTTGTATGAAGAGTTGAAAAGCAAAGGATATGAGGTATTCCTGCTGGTTGGTACCGGTGATGTGAAATTTTCATCCCTGAATAGTGTGGAAAATATCCAGGTGTATAATGCGCCAACAATGTGGAAAAATATTGTTAATTTTCCAGTGTTTACAATACGTTTTATTTCGGCAATGCTATGGACAATGAAGTTTATAGCAAAAAATAATATAGCAGCAGTTATTGGTATGGGAGGATATGTTTCAGCACCATCGCTTGTTGCAGCAATGATAAAGAAGATACCTATATATCTATGTGAACAAAATGTAGTGCCCGGTATGGTAACCAATTTTTTTGCAAAGCGTGCAAGAGCAATATTTACTACATTTGAAGCCACTACAACATATTTTGATGTGGAATCAACTGGTAAAATTGTACATGCTGGCAACCCCATACGGAAACAGGTGTTAACACCTGTAGAAAAAGATGCAGCCTTAAAACGTTTTAATATGATCCACTGTAAAAAGGTAATATTGGTGATAGGGGGCAGTCAGGGTGCATTGAAGCTTAATGAACTTACATATGATATGCTTGTTAGCTATCCGGATAGATTTGCAGATGTAGGTATTATATGGAGTACCGGTACATATTCATACCAGCAGTTTAAAGAAAAGCTGCATACCATAAAGCATGCATCAATTTATCTTGCACCATATATTACTGATGTTGAAAATTCATATGCAGCATGTGATATTGCTATTAGCCGTGCCGGAGCAGGTGTCATGATGGAGCTTGCAGCATGGGGTATTCCTTCAATTTTGATTCCATATCCTTTTGCAGCAAAGGATCATCAGAAAAAAAATGCACAGGAGTTTGTGAAAGCAGGTGCTGCAGAAATGATCAATAACAGTGACGCAACTGCACAAGTAGTTGCCACGCTATTGTTTGATTTACTTGATAATGAAACGTTATTACGGAAAATGAGTGCTAAAGCAAAGTCCATTGCAAAGCATAATGCGGCAGAAATTATTATTAATTATATTATTAAAGATTCTGATTTGAAAAAATAGGAGCGAGTAGTAGTGTTTAGAAAATCCAAAAAAATGCATTTTATTGGCATTGGTGGCATCGGGATGTCAGGTATTGCCGAGATTTTAATCAATTTGGGTTATGATGTGTCAGGTTCAGATTTGAGGGAATCAGAGCAAACCAAACGGTTGCGCCAATTGGGTGCAACCATTTACATTGGCCATTATCCATCAAACATAAAGGATTACCATGTGGTTGTAACATCAAGCGCTATTAGTAAAAATAATCCTGAAATAATAGAGGCAAAGAAAAGAAAAATACCGGTAATACACAGGTCAGAAATGCTTGCTGAATTGGTGAGATTAAAACATGGAATAGGTGTTGCAGGTACACATGGGAAAACAACCACCTCATCCATGTTAGCCTATATTTTATATCATGGAGGATTAAATCCTACTGCCGTTGTTGGTGGCAAGGTTTTAAATTTTGGCAGCAATGCAAGAATAGGTGAAGGGCAATATTTTGTTTTTGAGGCGGATGAATCGGACGGGTCATTTCTAAAGCTTTTACCTACTATTGGGATTGTAACCAATATCGATGCAGATCATCTGGATCATTATAAATATTTTGAGGGCATTAAAGAAGCATTCATTACGTACATGAATAATATCCCGTTTTATGGATATTCAGTAGTTTGCATGGATGATCCGGTTGTAGCTGAGGTATTGCCCAGGATTGAGCGTCCCTATGTTACCTATGGATTTAATCCCGGAGCTAATTTTAAAGCTACCAATATTAAGTTATTAAATGGATCAACAAGGTATTCCTGTTATTATAATGACAAATTATTAGGGGAGATAGTTCTTAATTTATTAGGGAAGCATAATATTATTAATTCACTGGCTGTTGTGGCTGTTGCTCTTGAATTGGGATTAACGTTTGGTGTTATAGCTGAAGCTATAGCTCAGTTTCAAGGTGTTGGAAGACGTCTGGAAAAGATTGGTGAAACAAATGGGATTATCGTTGTCGATGATTATGGCCATCACCCAACGGAGATACGGGCTACCCTGGATGCGTTAAAACAATTAGGAAAAAGGTTAATAGTGGTGTTTCAGCCGCATCGTTATACACGAACTCAATATTTATATGATGAATTTGGTCAGTCTTTTACAATGGCTGATGAGCTTTTTTTAACTGAAATCTATCCTGCTGGTGAAGAGCCCATTGAAGGAGTAAGCAGCAATTTAATACAACAATCTGTTAAAAAGCATGAAGGCAGGGATGTTGTTGTGATACCTCATCTTGATCAGGTGCCGGACTACATAAGTCCAATAGTCAGGGAAGGTGATGTCATAGTAACATTAGGTGCAGGCGATATCTATAAGGTTGGGCATGCCATACTTTCAATGTTAGATAAAAAGGGTGTGGTACAGTGAAAAGTAAATTATACACTGCCAGTATGATTGTTAGCCTTTTACTATTTCCCTTATATGGTTATGCATCGGTAGAAGCAATTAGCACTGTTAAGCTTTACGGATTAAAATATGTAACAAAGTTTGAAATATTAAATAATGCCGTGATTAGCAAAGATGATAGGTTTTTTGTTGATATGAAGAAGCTGAATAATTCATTACAAAACAATCCTATGATAGAGTCGTATACTGTGGATACAAACAATAACATTTTAACTGTTAAAGTAAAAGAAAGGGATATCCTTGCTATTGTGCTTATTGAAAAAGGCAAAGATACTATACCAATAGAGGTCGATAGTCATCTAAAAATAATTTCAACCTATAGAGTTCATGCATACGACAGGCCGATAATAAAAATAACACAGGATGAGGTTTATCATAATAAACTATCGCCAAGAATTATAAAAATTCTTATGATTATGAATAAACTTAAGAATGTTCAGGGACAGGCTATAGGTAGAATATCCGTTATTGATTGTATTAATCCATTTGTCTCGTATGTTTCAATTCATGGTTTACAAACACGTTATATATGGGATGAAACATATGAAGGGATTTCACTAATGTATTCGGTTCCTGGATTGCTTGATAGTAAATCTCATTGTCCCGGCAATGGCGTGGTTACACAAAAAAGGATAGTGGTGTGGTAAAACTATGAAAGAAGATACCATTATGGAAAACATTGTAGTAGGGCTGGATATAGGCACAACAAAAACATGTGCAGTCATTGGCTTTTTAAATGAGAACAAACAGATTGAAGTTGTTGGTGTTGGGGTGGCTCCTTCAAAAGGATTAAAAAGCGGGGTGATAGTTAATATTGATAATACAGTTGCATCAATTATTAAAGCAATAGATGATGCAGAATTGATGGGAGGTTGTGAGGTTAATTCGGTATTTGTTGGGATAACCGGGCAACATATAAAAGGGGAAAATTCAAGAGGTGTTGTTGCAGTTGCTAACCGCAACAGAACCATAACACCTGTTGAGATGAAACGGGTTATTGAGGCAGCACAGGCAATTGTTATCCCCATGGACAGGGAAATTATCCATGTATTGTCCAAAGAGTTTGCTGTTGATGATCAAACAGGTATTAAAGATCCTATAGGTATGAGCGGGGTACGGCTGGAGGCAGAGGTCCATATTATAACAGGTTCTACAACAAGCATTCAGAATTTAGTTAAGTCAGTTAATAAAGCAGGTTTTGTGTGCAATGATATAGTGTTTTCACCGTTAGCTTCAGCCGAGTCTACATTGAGTAGAGATGAAAAAGATTTAGGAGTAGCTCTGGTAGATATTGGGGGTGGCACAACCGATATAATGGTTTTTATAGAAGGTGGGGTGGCATATTCAGCAGTATTGGGGATTGGAGGCATCCATGTAACCAACGATATATCAATAGGTTTACGTACTCCCATTGATTCTGCCGAGGTTATTAAGAAGAAATATGGATGTGCGGTTGTTGATCTGGTTGATGCATCTGAAACAATTGAGGTTCCATCAGTTGGCGGGAGAGCCCCACGCCGATTGTTCAGACATGAACTGGCACAGATTATTGAACCCAGAGTAATAGAAATAATGGAGATGATTGATAACGAATTGGTCAAAAGCGGCAAAAAGGAAATATTGGCTGCAGGTGTTGTCCTGACCGGCGGAGGCAGCATGATTGAAGGAACTGTGGATGCAGCCGAAAGAGTATTGAATATGCCTGTCAGGGTTGGCTTCCCGGAGAACATCGTTGGTCTTAAAGATGTTGTATCAACCCCGATGTATGCAAATGGAGTTGGATTGTTGCGTTATGGCGCTAAAATGGGGCAATTACGGCAAACCAGAAAAACTCCCGGAGGATTAAAAAGTCTTAAGGATAAATTGCGTCAAATTTTTAATGATTATCTTTAATATGAGCATTACAGTAATTTTTTTATAAATTTTTTTAAAGAATAATGCGACATAATATAAAAGGAGGCAATAATGTTTAAATTTGATGAAGAACCACAGATGAAGACTATTATTAAAGTAGTTGGGGTTGGAGGAGCCGGTAACAATGCAGTCAACAGAATGATAGCTACAGGTTTAGAAGGAGTTGATTATATTGTTGTAAATACTGACTCGCAACAGCTTAAAGCATCATTAGCTCAGACAAAAATTCAGATTGGAACAAAGTTAACACGAGGTTTGGGAGCAGGTGCGGACCCATCAATAGGCAGGGAAGCAGCATTGGAAGACAGGGATAAGCTGGAAAAAGGGCTGAAGGGAGCTGATATGGTGTTCATCACTGCCGGGATGGGTGGTGGAACGGGAACAGGTGCTGCACCTATAGTTGCAGAGGTGGCTAAAGAAAGTGGAGCGCTTGTTGTTGGAGTGGTTACCAAACCATTCAGAGCTGAAGGCAGGAGAAGAATGCAACATGCTGACGAAGGTATTAAAAATCTTAAGGAAAAAGTTGATACCATCATTGTAATACCTAACGACCTGTTATTGAAGATAATTGATCGTAGTACGCCAATGGATCATGCGTTTAAATTAGCAGATGATATTTTACGCCAGGGTGTGCAGGGTATTGCTGATATAATCATGGTAACCGGACTGGTCAATGTAGATTTTGCTGATGTGCGGACGGTAATGAAAGAAACAGGTGATGCAATAATGGGTGTTGGTATTGGAGTAGGAGAAAATAGAGCAATAGAGGCAACACAGATGGCAATTAACAGTCCATTGCTTGAAGAATCAGGTATTGAAGGTGCAAAAGCGGTATTGCTCAACATTGCTGGTGGCAGTGATATGTCATTACATGAGGTAAACGAGATAACAGAAATTATTAACAAACAGGTTGATCCTGATGCAAACATAATTTTTGGAGCAACTATCGACCCTGCCTTAGATGATAAGATACGGGTAACGGTGATAGCAACTGGTTTTGACCGTAAACTCAATATGCTGAACAGACCTAATGAGCTGGATAGAGCAACGGGGACGCCATTGACAGTGATTGAAGGGAAGAATCATAAGGAGCGGATTGAAAAAAAGGTTCCTGCTCAGATGAAGTCATTTACGCTGGACTATGAAAAACGAAGGGTTAAAGATTACTCGCATGAGGATCTTGATATACCGGCGTTTTTACGAAGAAATGCAGAATAAAAGTAAGAAACTATCGCATATCTTCGATAATTTTTAATGAGCTTGATGTTTGTATTGAGGATGATGACTCAAAAAGCAATATGATCTCAGTACGTTTATTTTTCTGAATAACAAAATAAAATTCAGATGCTAATTTTCGCACAAGATCAATGCCGCGTCCTGTCTCAGAAATTTTATCGGTTATATCTTCGCCTGTTTTAGCTGCATGTAGTATGAGCTGTTCCTGTTCAATGGCTTTATAAATGCTTTCTAGTATTTTCCCTTTTGATAGCGTCCCCTGGTAATCCGTGACTGCAATACCATATGTGGAGGCATTATGACAAAATGAAATATCAACGTATTGCCCTTCTTTCAGTTCAATAGGAACTCGCATTTCTTTTTCATGTGTATATCCATGTGAATGGTAAACGGCATTTATAATCATTTCATTTAGTATTAAACTTAGAACTACTTTATTTTTAATGGTAAATCCCCATGATTCAATGGTTGCAAGTATAGTATCAACTCCCGATTGAATTTGTTTTGAAGCGTTAATGCGGATGGAATTAGTTTCAATTATATTATGAATATAATTTGACAATCCAAATACATTGTTCCGTGATATTATTTTATCGACCAGTTGCACAAATTCAGTTTTATTCACCGGAATTTTTAAAACATTTCCTATTCCCTGTCTGAATATTTCATCAAAAAAAATATCTATATTGCTTTCGGTTATCATTATAGCAGGTATATAGGTATAATGATTTTGGAGATAGTTATAAAGATCAAAAGCATTATCGCCAGGCAAAGCAACCTGTGAAATAACCAGATCAATGTCGTGCATATTTAATAGTGAAATAGCGTCAAATGCACAATCAGCAAAAAGCACCGAATAGTATGACGAAAAATAATCTTTTAGTATGTTTTTGTAATCGGTATGATCTACTATTAATATTGTGTTCATGATGATAACATTCCCCTAATGGTGCATTGAATAATATGTAACAAACTATGCATAATATTTCAATTATTATTTTAACGTATGATCATCTCTAAAAATGTTTTTTAACTATAAACAATATGATGCAACATCATTATAATACTTGTACCCATGAAGAACTTTCAAAAATCTAATTATGATGGTTTCCCGTATGATTCACAAAGTTTTTAATATTATATTCTATTTAAATCAAGAAATGTAATTTTTTTTAACAAGAGCTAAAAAGCATATTATCATAGCATTGAAGCAAAACATGGGAATATCATGTAAAGCACTTTATAATGAAGATACAATGGGCTAAATAATGACTGTAACCATGTATAATTTTGAAAAAATGAATTTATGGTGAATAATTTTAATAAAATCATTGACAAGCTTTCTAAATATAAGCTATAATTGTTTCAAAGTGTTATTCATTGGATTATTTGGTCAAAATTTGTGAGGTGAAAGATGAAAAAAATAATGATGTTAACATTATGTATTGTTTTCTCACTGGCAATAATTTCAGATAGCAGTATTGCTCAGGATACCGTAAAAAAGGGTACAAAAGAATATATTGCTGATCTTTCAAGCAATGATGAAGCAGTAGTAGTGGCTGCAGAGGAGTGGATAGCTGATAATAAGGAAAAATCTGCATTATCAAGGTTGCAGGAATTATTGCGAAGTGATAATCGAGTAAAGGTGCGTTTATATGCTGCAATTGCCTTGGGCGAGATTGCCGATGAGTCTGCTGCAGAAAGTTTAAATAATGCTCTACTTAATGATCCAAGTGCTGATGTACGGTATACTGCACTGCTGGGGATTGCACGGATAGGTTCAAAAGATTCATATGATGCCATACAGAAAGCCCGTGAAAGTGAGCAGGATCCTTTTATCAAAGATTTAATTCAAAAAATGGAAGATAAATTAAAAGGTAAATGATATCGTAGCGTCTAAAAATCTATTTAGACGGTAATGCTGTACATAAGTTTGTTGGTATACAGTAAGCAATAGATTAACAGCCCACGGGTTAGACCGTGGGCTGATTATTACATGAATTATTACATGAAGATGTAATTTTTAATTAATTTTCAAAGGAATGTTACCGTGGAACAACAGGTAAAATATGTAGTTTTTGATATAGAATCTATACCTAATGCACCTTTAATAAAACAGGTAAAATATCCGCATTTATCTATTGGCGAGCATGATGCGGTTATAAAATTTCAGGAAGAGATTCTCAACGTTTCGGATGGTTCAACATGGTTTATCCCTGTGACATTTCAACTGCCTGTTATAGTTTCAATGCTTGAGGTTGATGAAAAATTTTTCCCCATACGGATGCATACATTGGATGAACCTCAATTCAGGACTGAAGTTATTGTCAATCAGTTTTGGGAGGCAATAGAAAGCATATATAATGATGCTTCATACGTTACTTTTAATGGTAGAGGTTTTGATTTTCCTTTGATGGAGTTGATGGCTTTCAGGTTTGGCGTTACGGCAAAGCGTCATTTTAAGGATAAATTTGCTTCAAGGTTTAGATTTGGTACAAAACATATTGATATTCATGATTGGCTGTCAAACTACAGTGCAATCAGGATGCAGGGAGGATTGAATTTACTGGCAAAAGTTATTGATAAGCCTGGCAAGGTTGAAATGACCGGTGATGATGTTTATGATCTCTTCAAAGAAGGGAAGTTACAATCCATTCACGAATATTGTATATCTGATGTCATGGACACTTATTTTGTGTTTTTAAGGACACGAGTTATGATTGGAGAATTAAGTCGTGAGCGGGAAGGTGTTATTATTCAGCATACACGCGATTTTCTGGAAAAGAATAAATCTGCTGTCAAAGGATTTGAGCAATATTTAACAAACTGGAAGTGAATTGTTTTGCAATGGCAGGAATATACATGGTAAAAACCTGCCATTGCTATGAGCAGTAATTGTTTAACTATTTTCTAACTTTCAAAAACAGCGCCTCTATCTGCTGATGAAACCATAAGACTGTAACGGTACATATAGCCACTGGTAATCTTTGGTTTTGGAGCTTTCCATTTTGCAAGGCGAGCCTTTATTTCCTTGTCATCTAATTTAAGGGTTAATTTTTTAGCCGGTATATCAATTTCAATAATATCACCATCTTTGACAATCGCAATGGGGCCTCCGGAGGCTGCTTCTGGTGATATATGACCTATAGAAGAACCTCGTGTTGCACCGGAAAACCTGCCATCGGTTATAAGTGCAACTTCTTTATCCATGCCCATACCAGCT
>Ga0116145_1002089_pt1 | contig 18696 bp, 18 predicted proteins | sample AD_JPNHG1_MetaG_FD_89747 | JGI IMG/M metagenome (GOLD analysis project Ga0116145, IMG submission 89747) | Active sludge microbial communities of municipal wastewater-treating anaerobic digesters from Japan - AD_JPNHG1_MetaG | ecosystem: Engineered > Bioreactor > Anaerobic > Digestate | place... | reverse complement strand
TTTTTGCGTCGCCTAACTACTACATAGTAGGTGTTGTTCGGTAGAATAAATCGTTTCCGCTCTATGATGTTAATAATATTGCGATAACTTGATCATAGTATGTGTCATCCAGTTCGTTTGAGTACAATGTTTTTACTATGTATCGCTATATATATGTTGTTGTATTTAAAAATATTTCAGATGGTAATTGGTTAGGATTCTAAAGTGGCATTATTGCCTACTATTCTCTTTTTCCATAATTAGTAAATGTATTGTCTTTATTCTTAGAAACTAGGCTATTATTATCTATTGTCTTTAACTACTTATAATCTGTGTTATTAATACCACTGATATAAGTGTCGTAGTCTAGTATACCTTCCTAAAACTAACCTATCTATCCATAAGTAAACTAAGGGATATATATTAGTATCGAAGATGCCAATATATTTGATATTTCAAGGTTTACTGCACTGTCCGCTATTTTTTCTATCTATTCGTCCACCAACCCATCAAATGGTTTGAACTATTTAATTAAGTCCTTTGCTTTCTATTTTAGATTAGTTATTATGTCTTGTTTTAATGTGTGTGTTTTTTTATCTACTTCTGCTATATTATTATATATATTGTTTATTAGCTATTCGTTTGAATTTAGCCCTTCTTTGCTGTACAATTTATCTATGAAGCTATACTACTATGATCTATTGCTCTATACATTTTCCTAGAATGATACAAAGTTTATGTTGTCTATGCCTATAAATGGGATGTTTACTACAATTGCAGAATTACTGTTATCTATATTCTTGACATCTATGTTTGTTATATACTATAGGTTAAGTCCAAACTAAGATGTCATGCCTCCAATTTTTAGTGGAGCTGCAGGTATTTGGTCTTTGTGATTTCTTACAAGCTGTTCGGTGTACTATTTGATACCTATTATCTCGTTTACAATGGATGTCTATGATACAGTTTTCTATTCATTTACTGGATCAACATCTGCTGAGATAACTATATTACCCTCCCAGCCAGTCGTTCCCATATATTGTCTATATGGTATTATGTTGTTTGATGATAATTGCACCTAGAATACGTGCCTATATGATAACGTCAAACTTATTACAGACACGTCCTATTCATTGCTGTCGATAACTATTTTTGATGTATTTGCCAGTGCTGATTTTACGTCCTCTATTTCCTTATTGTATTTTGCTATTATATTTACTAATTTAGTTGTGCCGCCAGCCTACTACTATGCCTATTGCGTTGTTTGAAGCTTTGTCGATAAATCATTAACCGTTTTAGATATATTGTCAAAAGTGACATTCTGCGGGTTATATTGATTTACATCGAATATAAGCTATAGGTCTGTCACTAGGTTATAGTATATGCTTTTCTATACAAAATCTTTGTCTATTTCTAGTGTGATTCTGTGAGATTGCAAGTCTGAATATATTGTTTGTAATTCTTTTGGAATTGATTTATTTCTATGATTAACAACTTCTGTATATATTTCTCCGGATGTGAAAAACTATTCTTTAACTCCTAGCCCATCTTTGTATTTAACTGTCATAAAGTCATATTCAGTTGTTTTATTTAGCTATGTTGGTAACAGTTGAAGAGTTACACGCACAGAGCCGGGGAGTTCTTTTATATATTCTATCTATACCGTTTCTATTGCACAAAACGTCACGTTGTCTTTAGGATATAACAACGTGTTCTATCTATCAATATCTGCTGAATTTATTAACGATTTAAGCTGATATGAGTATACTGGAACTATAGGAAACAATTTGCATAGCTATAGAAGCGAATGCAGGTCGGCTAATAGGCCAATCTAGCTATTTGTTGGAGAATACACTACATATGGTTTTGGCTATGGCTATGCAAATGTGCTATTGTAAATCTATGTAACTATAATAGATACATCATTAGCTCCAGTGCTAAGGACAGCATTGGTGCCTATTGTAGGTATACTTACTGGTTTTGCCTGCGAGAACTCAGAAAGGCTAATTGACTCTATGCCACTAGGAAATACACAATTGCCTATAATTATTTCTGGGTAGTATTGTTGGTCAGCGAATGTGATTAAATACTGTGAGCTATTCTCACGTTGTTTTATGAATAAATCAGACATCAAATCTATGTCTGGGAATTTGTTTTGTTTGACATTTCCATCCTATATGTGCATTCAACCACTTCTTTCTTGGGCTTGTAGCCTGTAAGTAAATTAACAAATGTGGGGCTTACGCCCCACAGTTCACTTCTTATATTTCTTTTGCCAGTTAGGAAGCTCTACATGTGGCATATCTTTGAAACTAGTCCAACTTCCGCCCCATACAAGTCCAAGTGATTCTGCTATCTTTCCTGCTTTTGTAAACTACTATGTGTCATTCCACTGGAACTTGCCATCTTTAACAGGTGCGAAGTCGAATGCTACTCCATACATATGTGCTGAATCTTTTGTTTGTGTGACAATCTTGTTTTCTGACTATGATATAGGTGCTAAACCGGCCTGTTTTCTAGCTTTATTAACATTTTCCAAAGTGTCTCTGCCTTGCATATACAATGCCTACTGTTCTTCTTTAGTCCTAAATGTATAATAGATTTGTACATTTAGTCCGGCTTCTTTGCATTTCTGTAGAAACTGTTGAGCTTTCTACTTTAATTTTGGCACTAGCTTGTCTAGACTCTAACTCATTATTGCCCACCTCCTTGTCTATATATATAGTTATTGTACATATGTTGTTGATACATTCCATTTAGTGTTACCTAGCTTGGTTTGATTGGTATAATTGGCGGCAGTTCTTTATACTGGTTGTACTTAATTATTTGTTTATAATCATTTATATCGTCTTTATATTGTTGACGCTACTACATGCCTACTACACTTACTGCTGTAGCCTACTACTATATTCCTGCAGTCTATCTTGGATGATCGATCATAAGTTGTTTAGCATCATCCATCCAATCGCCAACTACATTTTTGAATTGTTCAACCCAGCTTGGTGCTTCCTATTTCTATCTTGCCACACTATCGCTTATATCTTCTACCTATTCTTTACTTACATCTCTCTATACATTATCAGCTGCACCTTGTGAAATGTTTTTCGCATTATTTGAGTATGTTCTGGCTTCGCCTCTAGCAACTCGTTGTTCATAAACAGGGATACGTTTAGCGACTTCTTCTCCAGTTTGTACATTTCCTTCGTCTATTAACGATAATGATTCTAAGTATTTCTAATCCTAATCTGTTATTTGTCCAATAGATAGCATGAATAAATCTTGCCCGCCTTGATAGTGAGGAGAGATTGTTATTACCTTACCGCCTTTCCCATTTTCTTTGGCGGCTACAAATTTAATTACTTTTTCGCTTGTTTCTTTACCATCTTTAATTCCTTTAATTTCTTCTCTAACAAGTACCTAGTTATTTGCAATCATTACGACATCAGGCTATTCTTCTGTTGTCTAAAGCCAATCTAATGTTCTTCCAAGATCAGCAAAATCAGCTGATATTACTTTTTCTGTACCACCGAGTGCTTTCTATACCTTTTTATTAAACTCGTCTATAGTCAATGTCTGACCTTCTAACTATTTAAATAATTCAGGAACTTGTCGTGCACTATAGTAATATTGTTTCTATTTAGATACTATAACTTCGAATTCTGAACCTAAATTAAGGTTGCTGATATGTGCACCATTTATTTTGGCAACCGCAAGCATCTCAGCGATTATGTCTTCAAATTGGTCTGGATTTGTCTACATTCTTTCAATGTATTTGTTTGCTATATCCGGGCCAGATACTTCTTCTATCTAGAATATAAGTTCATTCATTATATCCTATGTTTCGGTTGATAGTTTACTAATGTATGGCTACACGTTTTTCCCTTTTGTTAGGCCTTCTTCAATTTCTGCCTACAATCCATAAAACGCTTCCATGTGTCCTGTTGTACTATACATACTCCACATATGTACCTATAATTTATCCATGTTATCTTGGCTAATATTTACATTATGTGCTTTGAAGATGTTTTCTAATGGTTCTAGAGTGTGACTTATATCTACATCGTTTGTAAGTTCTATTTTCCCGCCGTGCTCACGCTATCCATTTACCACGTACTACATCTATTCTTGTAATATTTCGTTTGAAGTAGTATAATTAGCTTTCAATTGTCTCTATCCTTCAGATATGCCAAGATTATATAACCTAGTCTACTATCTATTCATTTGCGATTGTAATGCGTCAATAAGTCTAGAGCGGATTGTATTTATTGTTTCGCCTAGCGGGAATGCTTCTACATTAGTGTCTTTAATCATAGAACGTACTTGGGTATCCTATTGACTGAAGAAATACTATAGTTTGAATAACTAATCTGGTTCATTCATTTTACTAGACACTTGTTTTACGAATAACTACTCGTCAAGTTTGCCTGTTTTTGTGTCTATTGCCTCTGTAATTATATCTGCTAATGCAGTTCCTCCAGTTAATACTTGTACAAATCCACTAACGTTATTTATTTTTTCTTTTAAGAAGTCTGCTATAGTTGAGCCATAGTTAGACTCTATATTAAATCTACTACGTATGAAGTCATCCACTCTTGTATTATTAATATCGAGCGTTGTGAAATAATCAATTATGTTACCCTTATCCTTATACACAGATGCTTCTCTAAGTATTTGAGTTAGCACCATGCTTTGCATTCCAATGTCGCCTGTTGTTCCTTTGCTGTTTTCAACTATTTGCTTTGATAATAGCTAAGAGTAAAATATTGTGTTGAGCTATTCATTGAATTGTTGCGGCTTGTTTGTGATTAGATCCTATAATTCGTCGTAGTTATTATCGACGACCTAGTTTTCTATAGCTTTTAGACCTTCCTATGTTTCCTTATTTAGTGCCTACCTATAACCATTCAATGTTTCGCTTATTTCAACTATATTAGACATATCTTTATATATTTGTTCCTATGTTGCATTGTACAGCTAGTCCTATAGTATCTAATTTGTTCTATTTAGTATGAATGGTTGTGCCTCGTGCACATTCTACTCACTTACTATTAGCTTTAATGACGATACAGTATACTTACCATGCTTTTTCTTTTTGATGCTAAACACCAAATCGGCATCGCCGGCTATTTTCACAGCTGTATTGGCAAGTATAAATTGTTTAGCGTTATTGTACGTAATAAATGTTCCTATATTCGATTCGCCGCCTGACTATATCTACTACATCTCATTGTTTACAAGATTAGTAAACCAAGCTCTTAGGTTATTGCTTTCAGTTTTGTTTAGCAAATGTATTACTTTTCTATCTGTTGATTTTGATGTTTTGAATTTCTTTAATGCTTTTCTATCAGTTTTAATTAATGCCTATTCTGTGGACTATACATTAGCTTTTCCGACCTATTCGTCATTTAATATATCTATTAAAGCTAGCATATCTTCTTCGCTTGATATATCTGATATGCTATTTATATGGAATATGTCCATTAACTAAGATGCCATTGCGACTTTTACAGAATTTGGCTAAGCTTTTAACGTTTCACGCAATGTATCTTTCGTTGTGCCGCTTGATCCTGCAGTGCCCTAAAGCTTCTGATATAATTTATTTATGTATTTCTATAGTTCTTGATCTATTGGTTCTGTCTAATCATCAACATCGTTCCAAGACTTCTTACCATACAATAACTGCTATATTGTGTCTTGTGTTACATTAACGTCTATAATATTATTTACTAATCTATCTGCTCTATCTAGAAACACTTGTAAATTTTCCTGAACTGTCTTTTTTGTGTCGTATAACCTATCTTCTGTGTCGAGACCCATTATGTCTTTTAATGCTCGTTCTAAATGAACTTCTTCGCTTGCAAGTTCACCTTTCTGTTGCATTAAAGGCACAGATATTTCGGCTTCTAATTCTGCTATTCTATTTATTAGCATATTTACTGGATTAATTACATTATCTATATTTGGGAACATGAATCCTTCGGCTGTTTCGATTCCGAATATAGCTTTTGTTAGATTCTTAGCTCGTTTATCGCTCATACCTGAAGCTGTAAGCTATCCGGCGAACTTGTAATAAGTTTGTCCTATATATGCTAATATATCCAATCCACGGTCGTTTCTGAATAGTTTGTACACATTGTTGTTTTTTGCAACATCCTGTATATTATTTAGCATCTAATCTATGTCGGCCTCTGCACTTGGCAACTTGAATTGGTCAGTAAGTTGAGTTAATATCCTAGATGCGGCTGATGCATAAACTATTTCCCTTACCTAGCTTTCAAAGTTTGCAGATTTAATTTGTTCAACACCGATATTGAAATTTTTGAAATCTTCGCTTAGTATGTTTACTACTTGATCGAATGCATTATCAGCTTCTGAGCCTGTTATCTATTTAGTGGCTTCATTTACAAATTTTATCGTATTTTCTCTAAGTTCGTCGATATTGTCCTATTTCTTATACTGTGCATTGTTGAATAAAGATAGTATGTTACTTTCTGTTATTAACCTATCTTGCCCTGTGATATGCGAATAGTCTAGTGTTACAAGATTTTCGTTTAGTCTTTTTGCAAGATTTCCTAGGCTATAGTGATTCTATCTATAGGTCTATAATGTATTCCCTATTTGTGCAATTGCACGTTCTTTATCTACCTGTTCTGTTGGTTTCCATATAGGCAGTATTTCCTGCACGTACCTTCTTTGCAATTCATCTAAGTCTACACCAGGTTGTTCCTATTCTTCCAAATATCTGTCTATAATATCGAACTATCTTACTCTATGTTCTGGCCGTATACTTTCGATAAATTGTTTTCGTGTAATTCGTTCCTTAGAGAATGCTTCAACGAAACTTACATTAGATCCGGAAATCTTACTTCCATTAGGGTCTATATAGTATTTCTCGAATTCGTTCTAGTACATATTAGTTAATGTTCTGAAATTGAGTCCCTAATAGTTTGCGATGACACTGGTTTTATGAGTTGAATCAGTAGTATTATCTGCTATTTGTCTAGCTATATAGCTTCTGTTTATGTTTGATTTTACGTTGTGCAAGTATTTATTTATCTTCTCCACGTTTTTCTCTTGTCTCATTAATTCAAATGATTCGTCGCCCTATTTAGGTATTCTGCTCTACTTATCATATTTGTTCTATACTCTAATTATATTAATAGCTGTAGAGAATCTATCGTTTATATAGCTAGATCGTTTTATACGTCTTTCATTTCTTGCTCTAGCATCAAGCAATTTCATTAGTATATCGCTTGCACCAGATTGATTAAGTGTCTTATTTGTCTTGTTCATTAATTCGTGTGGATAGACATTTCTATAGAATTGAGTGCTATTGCCGCCGCTAGCTAAATTATAAAATCGCATACGCTCATATATATTAGCTTTTGAGCCACGTTTAGTTATCTCTGCATTAATTAGCTGTTGGCCCTGCCTAACTGCTATTTGTTTAACGAATAGCTATCCTGCATTTCTTACGTCTATTGTAGTTGGCATTAGCTACTCTCTAGTTGTTCTTATTGTATCGCCTGTAAGAAGTCCAGTTCTAATTGCAATTCTAAGTAGACCGGACAGCATGCCGCTAATTTGCGATGACACTACTGAATAGTCTTGTCTTTGAGTTGATTGAGTAATTACGTCAAATAACTATTTATCAGTGCCGCTTTTGTCTGCAAAACCATAGAACAAGTTTCTTAGGGTTATGTCGTTGTTTCCTTCTTTATTGCTAAGCAATATCGCATAAATCTATGACAGTAACTCGTCTGTACTTATTGTGATTTTTCTATATTCTTTCTTATATCCTTTTTTTGTTTTCTTTTTAACAACTTCTGTTCCTATTTCTATGAATCTCTTTCTATCAGTTATGTCTTGGTCTCTTCCAAACTCAATGCTGGCCTGCCTGAATTCTTCAACCAAAGTATTGCTATGCTATTCAATCTATTCATCTATCCATCTGCGCATATCTTCTGGTATAACCTAATTATACAATTGCTCGATTTCTTCGTTAGATAGAGATCTATCTTTCAATTCTAATTGCACGCCGAATTGTTCTAGTATATGCTTATGCACGTTTTGACTTATAGTTTCGTGTGTAGCTTTCGATAGAGAATTTACATCTAGCGATACAGTTGCGTTCAAATCAGTAGACAGCTGGTCTGTGCTTAGATTGCTCATGAATTGTTGTATCTAATCTCTATCTATATGTCCATTTTGATCTACGAATTTTTTTACTATTCTGTTTTTGGCAAACGGTGTATCTGCTTCCTATATTTGGTTGTTAACAATTTGTTGAATATTATCGTTTGCTTTCTTCGGTGCTTGGTCTTGTATTATTGCTTTTAGCGGGCCACGGTCTGTTGTAGTGCTTTGGTCTCCTGTAAGTGCATTAACTTTTTCCATGTACTCTCTGTACTATTGTTCGGCATCATAATACTATCGAGTATATTCTCCTGCATCTCGTGTTGACTACATTACAGTATTTGCGGCGTCAAATTTTGACTTTGCTACTTTTAATTCTTCTATTTCCCTCTTAAGTTGTAGACTCTCATCATACTGTTGGCCTGTTTTATAGTTAGGTAGTATAATCTGATTAATTGCTTTATCTATTGATGTTATTTGTTCTTTGAATTGTGTTGTTGACTCATACATAGAGCGTCTGATTTGCTACTATGTGATATTCTTAATAGACGATTGGACTTGTTCTGTGTCTACAGTTACTCCTAGTTTTTGCACAATTCTCTGATCTGGCTGTAGCTATGACTTGCCAGTGGCTACATTAAATAGCGTATCCTATACATCTGGCTAATTAGTTGGCTACTCTTGGCTTAGAGACTTTGTTAATGTCTAATTGACATTGCCATTGAATTCCTGTGAATGCTCATACTATACACTAGATTCCTGTATTCTATTTAAATAATCTTGCTATTCAAGGAATAGTTGCTTATCTTCTTCTGTGTCGAGCTACATGACGTATTTTTTACGTATAGTCTATATATCCGGCTATGTCATATTTACAGTTTTGCCTTTATTTTGAAGTTTTTCTATTTTATTAACTATTCTAGTTAACTGTTCATCAACATGCAGAGTTCCTTCGCCTGTAATTTCAGATAAATCTAATAACCTTAAAGGCTACGTGTCATTTTCTCCAGCTTGTATTATTTTCTTTGCTATAGCTCTTATATCCTTATTACTAAGGTCTTTTGATAGAGAATATACACTTACATCAGATCTGCTTATTGTTTCAGTGATTGTATGTTTGAGTGCAGTTAACTAATCTGGCACTCCTTTTGTTGACTACACTGGCTACTAAGTTATGTTCTAAAAATCATCTACGTTAAGTGGAACTTCTACTATGTTACCGTTTGCGTCAGTTGTTGTCTATGTGACAAGCTTATTAAGTACGCCACGTATATTCTGATCAATTTGCTAATAACTCATAGCGCCTTGGTCTATAGTATTCATTACTTCTCTGTATAGAGTTTTAATTTGTGGGGCACCGCCGAGCATTACATATATATCATCATCTGTTGTTTTACCTGTTTTCTTGTATCTAAGGTTAACTTTTACCTATACATTGACATCTGCGAATTGGTTGTTTGTATCTTGAATCAATTGATTTAGTTTATTTACTTGTTCTGGAACATTGAAGTCAAAGAACTCATATTCGTCTGTTTTACCTTTTCTTTGCACATATACGCCTGCAACAGATCCGTTTATATCATACATATCGCTAGTGAATTGGTTATATTGCATAGGCTAATCGCCGCCGAGCTACTATCCAGAATTGATAAGGAATCTGTTTTGTTTCTGGTCGAAATACACGTACGGCAGGGATATTCTATCAAAATTTATATTTGTAAATTTCGTTTGGTCTAGTGTACTGAGATCTATAGAGTATGTATCATCAGTACTATGCTTTACAACACCTAACAATTGATTGATTAATGCGTCTGGCACTTCCTGCACTGGCATGATATAACTACCAAACTCGCCGTCAGTCTAGTAATGTTGCAATCGCTGTGTGAATTTTGTATATATATTCTTAGTATCTATTGTCTAACCTGGATTCATATACATCTACATGGCTCTAGCATTTACCATGTAAAATGTTCTTGGTGTTCCGCTTTGATTCTATATATTATTAGCGATTCCAATTAGTCGGCTAAGTCTATCCATTAACGTAAACCTCCCTGCGAGTAATCGTACGTGCCAGCTTTTATTTTGTTATTCTGTAAAACATAATACTACTAAGATTGGAACGGGTCGTATTTCATATTTGAATTAACGGCGATTAATCCATTCATCTATTTCATAATCTGATTTTCGTACACGTTCATTGCAGATAAGTTCTTTACGTTAGTCAACTATAACAGAGACCTATACTATTCAACGTCTACTATGTCATAGTTATTCTGTATTACCTATGGCATATTTCGTTGTGCATTTCCGTAGACATTATTTACAAACTCATCTGCTTGGTCTTGTTCTACTTTATATGTCTTTCTGCCTTGCTAGAATTGTGTCTTCTATTCATATACGCTTTCTAGCATTGGCTTCATGTAGCTAGGCTATATTTTCTTTATATCTTCCCAATCCTATTCTGGCTAGTTAGCTAGTTCCTCAAATATTCCCTAATCTTCCATAGGCAATAGTCGAGTCATAGTTCTAATAGACGGCAATGCTTTGAACTCATTAAATTGCTTTTTCCCCTGCAGATGTTCAAGATATATCTATTGTTCTTCAACTTCACGCTGTTTCTATACGTTTGGCAATACCTAAGATTTCGGGGTAAGTATAGAACCATAGAATGCTACGCTTGACATCATGCCGCCCATAAACTATCTTGAAATATAGTTCTATCCTGCCAATTGTCCTACCATATACTAATGAGTCTACTATTGTATTGGATTAAGTTGAAATGTATTCATTACAGATGGCAGTAATATATCGGTAATAGGATGTTGCCACAGCTATCTATACTGACCGTAAGCGTGGTATCTTTGATACTCTTCCTTTGCAGTTCTGACAGGTATGAACTTCTCGTGCACAAAACTAAATCTATGTGAGAAATCTTCCCACTATTTATTCATGAAATTTGGTTGGTAATTCTATCGTATATCTACTTCTGTATCTTCTCTGTACTATTCTTTTCCATATTTAAGGTCTGGCTAAATTGCCTGAATTCTGATGTCGTTATTACCATAGAAGCGATTTCTAGTGCCTGCGTCTGATGGCACTGCTAGACTAACAGTCTGACCGACCATTCCTTGCAATTGTGTTTCTATTGATTCCGATTCTCTTTCAGCCTGCTAGTATGCTTCTTCTACCGTAATGTTTTTAGATTCGAATATACGTTTAGCAATGTAGTCAACATCGCTAGTAAAGCCACGCAATTCTACTGTATCGCCAGTATCAGTTTCAAATTGCCCATTACCTAAGTATGTTTCAAGAGTGTACTGCCTAGTTTCCATAGGCATTGTGAATACACGTTCTCTTGTTGGTGCACCTTTCCTAATTTGTGCACGTTCTTCTTTAGCTTGCTCTATCATATATCTTATTCTTGGATCAGTATTCTCATCCTTCTGTATTTCGACTGCCTACTTTTCCTATCTATCTGTAGCTTGCTAATATGGCGCTACGTTTGAAAGTATTCTATACACGTCTACTGGTCCGTAATCGTCTAATGAACCACGTATATACTCATATCCTTGCCCTGGCAATCTTACTTCACCAAAGTCAATTGACTAATACTAATCTCCAGTTAGGAATCTATCAGGCAGCCACGGGAAGTTAAGCGACATATAAGGGTTTGGAAGCGGGTTAATTTGATACTCTACCCTGCGATTACTCTGATTAAGTCTTCTGTAGAATTCTGTATAACCCATTAAGCCGCCGAGTTGTTGCTGATAGTACAATCGTTCGCTTGATCGCTAGAAGTCTGATGACTATAGAGTTATTTCTCTCGATTCTCCTGCTTGGTTGAATGGGTTTATAGTTGACTATGCGAATCCAAGAAAGCCAGTGTAGTTCTACATCCAATCTTCAAGATCGGAGAAATTGTATAACGAGTAATTTATATTCTTAATATATTCTGTGTACAGACTTTCGTTTGCCTATTTGATTTGAATGTAATCTGATTTAGCTTGCTAATTATCGAATCCAACCTACTGGCGAACCTACATCATTTGCCCGCTTAGGTATGACTATTTGACATACTATTCTACAGTTTCTATATCTGGTGAACTGCCATATACACTTAGTCCTAACTCTTTCAATTGCTGAGTGTAATCGTCTAGAAGGTTTGTAGTTGGCACCATGAATCTCATCAATTGAGGGACAAATTGTATTGGGCTAATATTCTACATAGGTATAATATTCGACATTAGTTCAAATGTGCCTGGCGGGTTGCCAGTTCTAGCATACGGTCTAATCATTAATTGCTCTTTATCGTAATGATGAGAGAACATAGGTATCATGCCAAACAGGTTAAGCGGAGTAGGATATGGCTGGCCAAATACCTGATACTCTAACTTAGAGCCAAACATTATTGGCATATTCTTCCACTCTTTACCTTCCATATAGAGGAGTGAAGGTCTGAACTCTCTAACCTTACCACCCCAATATGGCTCTCTACCGAATTCCCAACCTTGTGCACGATATACTGGCACATTTGTTACACCTTCAGTTTGTAACTAGAACTCTTTAGTAGTAGGCATACTCTCAGCCATCTATCCTAATGCCTATAACGTAAAGAATCCACGTGTGCCACCAAGTAGCTATCCAGCTGCACCTGCAGTGGCCTACATAAAGCCAGGCATAGTTTCATGCAGTTGCCGCTATACTGGGCCAATTCCAATCATATTCTATATCTATATCCCGCCGGTCTACAAAGTCTTGCCAGCTTCAATTAGAGTCTCATGTGGATTAATTATCCCGCCAGTCTATGTAGTTATAACCTAGTCAAGAATTCCAGCCTACTATACGCCAGCACTTATCCAGCCTATCTTTCTAGCTACGCCCTAGAATTCTTCATACTAGTTTACCTACTTCTCTACATTAGGTCTGCCAAGTCCTATTTCTTCTAATAGCTAAGTAGTTCTTCCAATAATCCAATGTGCAGTTACTGATGCTATATTCTGTTTACCAAATGATTCAGGCCGTGTATTGAAATTTGGGAATAGCAAATTAAGGAAATTGCCGCCGGTGCTATGTTCTATATCATACATTTGGACATATCTATTCTTTTCAAATAAGATGTCGTATTTCTGATTTACAGTCTATTCGCTTTCGCTTACGCCATATTGCTATAGCCTGCCTATTCTTTCTACTTGTACTTCCTTTATTTGTCTGAAACTTGGTATGCCAAGCGTTGCTGATTTAATCTAATTATGGAAATAATCGAGGCCAAATATATCTTGTAGTGTTTCTATGTATTCGGTGCTTGGCACGGAGAATAGCATATTTTTCTACTCTAGACTTGTGTTTTGTATATTGTATTTATCGAACGACTAATGTATTTTACTATACATATAGTTTCCTTGTATATATCTCAATTGCTACTTAGTAGACTCGTTCTACATGACATCTATAAATTGATTCTTTTCAAGAATTACGGATGTTAACTAATTGCCGACCTGCTGTTTGAATTTATCTGGCAGTTTCAATGTTCTTGATTCTTCCTACTACTAGTCAAATAGTTGCTTCAAATTTTCATTATCATCGAACTATAGTATGTTAGCAAACTATTCTTCGAGTTCTTTTCGTTTTCTGTCGAAGAAGTTTACTTGATAACTAGTATTGAAATCCATACCAACATTAACAATTTTGTCAGATGGATTCTATAAATTCATTATGTTTGATAACATATTATCCATAGTAGATAGGTTCTCTTTAATTGCAGGAGTTACTTGATTTAGGTACGTTCCAAACGACAGCAACACGTCAAATCGTGTTACTCCGTTCCTGCCTACAGGCTACATCTACCATCGTTGCATCTAAGCCTAGTCGTTCTACTATACTTCCTACACAGGCTAGCCAAGTATCTTTTCTAATTCTTTTGTTATTTCCTATCTTCTTAAAACCGATTGCTCATCTGTTTTGCCAGTAAGTTCTTGGAATTCCTCGTATAGCTTTTCTGACTTGCCTGTGAAGTCGCCGTGTATGAAGAACCTTCCAGACTGTTGCATTTCTTTTATATCCTAGTACAGAGATTGTTCAATGTCGCCCATTTCCAACAAGTTAGCGATGTACTACCATTGTTTCCTTTCATCGCCAGTTGACTTCTCAACCATATATTTCTAGTAGTTTGATAGATTGCCAAACTATTCAAACTAATTAATTAAGTCAGACATTTGTTCAATGTCCATTTCGCCATTCAGTTTGACTATTGGATTAGAGATTCCTCTTGATGCTATCAATTCCATGTACGGAACTTTTGTAAAAGATCTGCGTAAGCTATTAAGGTATCCGTATTTTTGCTTATCGTACAATTGAGTGGCCATTCCTTGCATAACTTCATCGTATTGTTTAGGGCCAGTAAACATATCTATAAATTCTTCTGGCATCGACTCGCCTATATTATAGTCGTTATAGAATGGCATGTCCTTTGTTGCATTGCGTCTAATTGTTTCTTTGCCGACGTACTTCATCTATCCAGTTTGCTTAGCATACTACTCAACATATTCGCCAGACATTCTGCCTTTATTGAGTATAATCATATTTTCTGGCATTATTTTAGATGCGTCAAATAACTGCTTGCCAACTCTTAATAGCGGTTTATTGCTAATGTAAACAAGATAAGAGTCCTTTATTGACATATTTATATCGTTAGTAATACTTTGCTACCATGTAGATATAGATTGCAATTTACTTTTAGTCTCGTCGCCGATGCCATACTACATTGAGCCAACTACTTTCTAACTTCGCTATGCACTAACTACAGATCTCAGTGTTGATACAGATACTGTGATTGGCTTTTCTTTGTTTGTAACTAAGCTCATAAGGTGCATATGCTCGCTTATTACTCTTGCTACAGCTGAGTCTGTTATGCCCTACTAATTTAGCAGTTCTTGTAATTTAGTGCGTGCTTCTTTGAACGTGTCATTACGAGTTTCCTGTTTAAGCCCGCTAATTATATCGCTTAGATCCTTCTCGCTGTAACCCTACTTATTTGCGGCGGATCTAATTATCTAATCCAATCTATTTGTATACTCAATTGCAAGTTGTTTTATAGAGCCCTACTCATTCTTGTAAAGCAATCTAGACTATATCTCTTTTACTTGCATCCAGGAGTTCTTTGTTTGCACGTACTTATCTGATTCGAAAGACTATACAGCTGGTCTAAAGTAGTTGTACTCTAGTAGTAAGTCAGGTTGTATCTATGCCATTGGGTTGAAACCCATGAACGGTATAGTTACGTTTTTAGATAAGAAAGACAGAGTTTTAAGTGTAGCTAATCCCTGAGTAGGCATTGAATATATTTTAAGTTTATCGCCAGCTTTACGCCAATATATGCCAAATCCAATCTATGTATCCTTATTAACACCACGCTGTATTAAATACCCTGCCATTTCTTGCATACGTTTATTTAGCACATCTTGCGGGTCTACGTTTTCCATAGGCATATAGCCAGAAATATCTGTGTATTTCACTTTACCTGACTATATATCTAAGAATGTAACGTCATTGAAGCCGGCCTTTTTTAAGCTTTCTGGCTACTTAACTGAGCCGAGTCTATTATTTATATCTCTTACAAATTGGTCGACCTAGCCGTCTTTATCACTTCTAAGCCAATAGATAAACTAATTGTACTAATCGTCATTGCTCAATCGCTTCGATGACACACGTCGTGCATTGAACTTATTAAACTCTGGTGTGCCTTGTATTTGCTCTAGAACTGTTGGCTAAAGTATGCTCTCGAATGTAGATTTAAATTGATACATCATACCTAGCCCGACTGCATTTTCCTACATATCCGTATAATTATCTCTGAATGCACGCTTAAATGTCTAACCTAAGCTAGTAGGAGAAACCATCTATAACTAAGATCCGGCAATTAAGTATCCGCCAGTCTTTGCCATTTTAGAGTTGCCAGTTAGCATACCACGTAGTGCAGTGTACGTGCCTGTCATTATATTCTATGCTTGCTATCCGTAGTATGTCATTATAGCTGGCACCTAGCCTATGACGTTGCGTTTTATATTCACATACTTTGCATAGCTATCAGGATTAGATGCGGCGTATCTATTCTTCTAATACTCAGTAGTCTAATATGCAACGTTGCCCATGCCTATAGACATGGCATAATTTCCAAAGCTAAGTTTGGCATTTGGATTAAACATCTTAGTTACAAGCTAATAGGTGAGATAACTAGCAGGCGTTAAATTCTATTGTTTCTATATATCAATCTATCCAGTTATGAATCCGCCGATAGGTTGTGGAACAGTTGTATTGATTACAGACTTAAATATCTGGCCCAACGAGTATTCGCTTCGTTCCATGCGAGCCATATCTTTTTGTAATATATTCTAAAACTATTGGCTAATCTAACTAGGCTTGGAAGGCTAATTTGCGGAGTCAACTATCAATCGCTAAATTGTATTAGACGTCTTCTTCATTAGCGGGGATAGCTATTTACTTACTGCCACCTACTAATATCCGGCCGTTAACATAGCAACGAAAGATGGTTTCACAACTTGGCTGACCATCTTATCATGCTGTTTATCTACCTATTCTATTCGTTCTATCTCAGGCTGTTGTTTAATAGTATTACCTACGGCCTGGTCTTCGTCTTCCTCAGGCGGCATTTGCGATTTATTATTCTACATGTTGCACCCCCTAAATCTAAATTAACTAAAAAAGAGCCAGTGAGAACTTTACACTCACTGGCCACTAAGGGAGGCGTTAATTATTCTTTGATTTGCAATTCTTCTTGTACAACGCTCGTGCACGCTTTAGAACGCCCTAATATCCATGCTGTGCCTATCTAGTTATTGCCTATCTTAAACCTTTACACGAAATTTTGCCTGATCTTGTCTTGTATGGAAACTTACGTTCTTTAGGTAACAGGAAGTAACTAGCTGGCATCTTCTAACGTTCGCCCTTTGATTTAGGCGGATTCCACTTTCCTTCTGCCATTTTAACCAGCTCCTTTTGCCAGTTCCTCTAACTATGCATTCAAATCTTTACCAAGTAATCCAGAAATGTCATACTACTATTGCTGGCTTCGTTTTGCCGGCTGATTGTATGATACTTGATTATCGAACTATATAGATGGCTACTACTATTCTCGTTCTTCTTCTATCTTCTTGGTTAGCTCTTCAACTATTTTAATAGTCTAATACATATCCATTATCTCGCCTATTGGCTGGCTATAGAATTCGTGGATAGTTGAGCCTTGTATTTGCGACCACAATTCAAGTGCGATGTCCTTGAATAGGTTTTGCTCCTTGTCTGCAAGCTCGTATATCTTGTTTTCCAATTCCTTATCAGTCATTGGTACATCATCGAGCATAGCCTCAGCAAGCATATCTAACTATGGTTGTGGTACATCCGACGGGTCTTCAGGATATACTATAATCTATTTTATCAGTTCAGTAAACATATCTTGATTTGAAAGATTGAACACACGCTTAGCGTCATGCTACTATACTATCTCTAATAAGGTAGGCTGGCGCTATACGTAGAGAGAGTTATCATAGTTAGTTACATATATCCCGCCATACTTCTATTTAAGCGTAATTAATTGCCAAGGCTCTAACATACTATTCGCCTCACAACTTCACTACAGGATTCTGTATACCGAAATTAGATGCATTCATAACAAGCTCTAGTAGAGTAGGAATTACGCCTGCTTTTAGTTGGTCTAGCTAATTGCTATCCAGCTTAGGATATAGTACCTATTTGAGGACAAGCTGTTCGCCGGCCTTTTCTGCATTATCTGTCTAGCCTGTTATCTCCTTATACTCAAATCTAGTTAGTGGTCTATAGATATAGAACTCGTTCTCGTCAAAGAAGTACACTAGTATATCCTTATACTTCTTTTTAAGGGACTATACAAGTTCTTTGAGCTATGGATCTTTCTCATATATAATTTCTTCTGCCGCCTTTTTGAGTTCTTCCATAACTTGTTCTGTGTCTATCCAACCAGCCTACTTGTCTTGCTCAGCTTCTGGCTATTGTTGCTGTTGTTTGAGCTACTGATCTGCTTTCTTCAAGAAATCATCTGCCATATTACTACCTCCCTTATTGATACATACCAATGCCTGCTTTTTTAGCAGCGTCTACTATAGCACCGAATATCTAGCTATATCTAACATTTGGCCATATTGTCATTGTTCTTGCTAATCCGTTCATAGCTAGTTGCCCATTAAGTGTATTATTCATTACATCATCGAAACTACGGTCGCGTGGTGAATTTAACCATACATATCCAAGTAACCTATGATAATTATCAAATATTTGTTCATCAAACTCAACAGGTACTATTCTTCCTATAAACTTTTTTGTAAACTATGTAGCTTCTGGCCCGAATGGTTCGTGCGTTGTTGTATCTTCTGGGCAATCTATTCCTATTAATCTTAATCGATACTCATATTCTTCACATTCTTCCCATTGACTTGAATATATTGAATATCCTAGTTGTTCATACAATCCTAATTTTATCCAAGTATCTCTCTAAAACTTAACTACTACTGTGTCGCCGTCTATTACTTTTGTTAT
>Ga0116145_1002079_pt1 | contig 18769 bp, 13 predicted proteins | sample AD_JPNHG1_MetaG_FD_89747 | JGI IMG/M metagenome (GOLD analysis project Ga0116145, IMG submission 89747) | Active sludge microbial communities of municipal wastewater-treating anaerobic digesters from Japan - AD_JPNHG1_MetaG | ecosystem: Engineered > Bioreactor > Anaerobic > Digestate | place... | reverse complement strand
TGGTCAATGGACAAAGTAAATGCGCCTTTGGCGGAGTAAATGCGCTGGGGGCGCATTGAGTCCGTCCGAAAAGGTCGGTTGAGGACAGGGTTTCGGGCCTTGGCGCGGCTTTTTGGCGGATTCGGCGGGTGAAAGTGTCCGAAAAAGTGCGTGCGGATGCGCGGGGCGGCGCAGACCCGTTTTTCGGACGTGGTAAACGCGCCCCCTGCCTGCGCGCCTGCGCGGAGGGGTTCCGCGCGGCGCAAAATGGGGTCGCCAGAAGCGGCGGGCTACGGGATCAGCCTGGGTTTGAGGAGGATCTCGTTGGCGGGGATCTTGCGGATGCCGAGTTGGTCCAGCAGGCGGGTTCCGTGGAGGAAAGCGAAGAGGTCGTAGGGGGATTTGTCTTGGAGCGAGGGGCGCGAGTAGCTGTTGACGTGGCTCATGAGCTTGTCCACGTCGGCCTGCGCAAGGTGGTCGAAGGACGAGCCCTTGGGCAGGACCATTCGGAGGAACTCATGGTTGCGCTCGATGCGGGCCTTCTGGTTCGCGGCGCGCGGGTCGCAGTAGAAGACACGCGTGCGCGGCTGGCCATCGGGGTCAAGTTCCAAGGCCCTGGGGTTGGAGAACTCGGAGCCGTTGTCGGTGAGCAGGACCGGGAAGAGGCGCCGAAAGCCGTCGGGGCCGGCCTGGGTCCAGAGGCGGGCGAAAACGTCGATGACCGACTGCGAGTCGTTGCGCTCCCGGAGGAAGGCGAGCATGAAGCCCGAACGGACGAACTGCAAGGTCAGCAGGACCTTGCCGCCCCGGCGCCCGACGACGGTGTCCATCTCGACCACGGGCATGTCCGGCGCGGCGGCGACGAACGCGAGGTGGTCGGCGTAGGTCCGCCCGATCCGGCATTGGGTGTCAATCTTGTGCTCGACGGATTTGCGGGCACGCGGCTTGAGCATGCAGACACGGGGCATGTCGCCGTTCTTGGCGGCCAGCAGGCCGCCGGCAACGTAGCGGTAGACGGTCTTCTCATGGAGGTCGAAGCGGTCGGGGTTGTTGGCGAGGACGTGGTGGATGGACTGGCCCTTCTTGATGAGCGGGCTGAGCAGGGCGTCGAGGGCGAGCAGTTCGTCTTCGGTGACGTTGGCTCCGCGCCTCGTCTGGACCAGGACGTCGCGGTATTGGCGGTGGGCGGGCCGGTTCAGGTAGTACTGCTTGCGCAGGACGCAGCGCGGCTCGTCCTTGCAGCCGTTGCAGACGTAGGGTGCCCGGGCGAGCTTGGCGCAGGTCTCTTCCCGGTAGTCCGGGCAGACGCCGTTGCAGCGCGGACAGGTCGCGCAGCGCCGGAGGCAATCCGGCTTGTCCAGGCAGAGCTGATGGCGATCGCAGACCGCGTGCCGGACGCAGCGGTTGGTGAGCCGCCCGAACGCGCCCTTGTCGCTGGCCACGCGCCGGGCGAGGATCTCCCGCGCCAGGGTCGAATGGTGCTTGCCGATCTTCTCGGCGATTCGCTTGAGCGACGTGCCCTGCCGGAGGGCGTGCTCGATCTCCAGGCGTTCAAGGTCGGTGAGGTGCTTGTTCTTCATCGATGCGTTTCCTTTCGGTTGCGCCATGCGGGAATGCAATGGCTCAACGCAGGAAGCCGCAGGCGAGCGAAATTCGGCAAACTAAACGCGCCCCCCCTCCCCGAGGGGAGGGGGGGGAAGACCGACATCGACAGGCAGACTGAACGCGCCCCAAGGCTTTGGCAGACTAAGCGCACCCCTTTCCCCAGACCGGGGGCTCATTTACTTTGTCAATCCACCATCGGCCGGCGATTTCCTCAAAAACGATGAAAATCCTTTGCGGCGCGCGGGGCGGCCGCTAGTATCCGACAATATTGTCACGGGCAGGAGACCGGAACGCATGAACCAGATTCTATTCAAGGAGCAGCTCTCGCAGGACGTGTACCGGATGCGGGTGCGCGCCCCGCTGATCGCGGAAGAGCGCAAGCCGGGGCAATTCATCATCCTGCAGCTGGACACGGAATTCGGCGAGCGGATCCCGCTGACGATCGCCGATGCGGACGTCGCGGAGGGCAGCATCACGCTGATTTTCCAGGCGGTGGGCAAGAGCACGAAGCTGCTGGCGCAGATGGCGGTGGGGGATAAAATCGCGAATCTGGTGGGGCCGCTGGGCAAGCCGACGCATATCGAGAAGTTCGGCACGGTGGTGTGCGTGGGCGGCGGCATCGGGACGGCGCCGCTGTATCCGATCGCGCAGGGGATGAAAAAGGCCGGCAACCGGCTGGTCGTCATCATCGGGGCGCGGACAAAGGAATTGGTGATTCTGGAAAAGGAAATGCGGGCGATCGCGGACGAGGTGATCATCTGCACCGACGACGGCTCGTACGGGCGGAAAGGCCTCGTGACCGAGCCGCTGAAAGAGCTGTGCGAGCAGTCGCCCAAGCCGGACCTGGCGGTGGCGATCGGTCCGCCGGTGATGATGAAGTTCTGCTCGCGGACGACGCAGCCGTACGCGGTGCCGACGGTGGTGAGCTTGAACACGATCATGATCGACGGCACGGGCATGTGCGGCGGTTGCCGGGTGACGGTGGGCGGGAAGACGAAGTTCGTGTGCGTGGACGGGCCGGAATTCGACGGACATCTGGTGGATTTCGACCAGATGATCCAGCGGTTGGGCTCGTACCGGGAGCAGGAGAAAATCGCGGCGGCGGGCTGCAACCTGCACGACGAAGCCGTTAAAAAAGGACTGCAGGAATGAGCTTCCACACTCCCGAATCGCTGCGCGAAGCCGCGCGCGCCGAGTGGGCGCGCATCCAGGCGCTGCCCCAGCCCCTGAAGCCGCGGGACCGGCTGGCGATCCCGATGCAGGAGATGCCGACGCAGGAGCCGCTGGCCCGCGCCCGCAACATGCAGGAAGTGGCGATCGGCTACTTCGAAGAGCAGGCGCGCGTCGAAGCGGCGCGCTGCCTCCAGTGCAAGAACGCGCCGTGCGTGCAGGGCTGTCCCGTGCGGATCCGGATCCCGCAGTTCATCGCGGCGATCGCGGAAGGCGACATGGCCCGGGCCATCGCGATCATCAAAGAAACGAGCCTGCTGCCTGCGGTCTGCGGCCGGGTCTGTCCGCAGGAGACGCAGTGCCAGGAGCCGTGCACGGTGGGCAAGAGCCTGAAATCCGTCGAAAAAGCCGTGTCGATCGGGCGGCTGGAGCGCTACGTGGCCGATTGGGAGCGGGCCAAGGGCGCGGCGGCGGCGCCGGTCGTGGCGCCGGCGACGGGCAAGAAGGTGGCGGTGGTGGGCAGCGGACCGGCGGGGATCACCGTTGCTGCCGACGTACGCCGCGCCGGCCACGAGGTGGTGCTGTTCGAGGCCTTCCACAAGGCGGGCGGCGTGCTGGTGTACGGCATTCCGGAATTCCGCTTGCCGAAGGCGATCGTGCGGGCCGAACTGGACACGCTGCGGCAAATGGGCGTGGAGATCCGCACGAATTTCGTGGTGGGGCGCACGCGCAAGATCACGGATTTGATCGCGAAGGACGGCTTCGACGCGGTGTTCGTCGGCTCGGGCGCCGGCCTGCCGAAATTCATGAACATCGAGGGCGAACACCTCGTCGGCGTCTATTCGGCCAACGAATACCTGACGCGGTCGAATCTCATGAAAGCCTACGACCGCGAACGGGCCGTTACGCCGATCCACGCCGCCCAGCGGGTGGCGGTGCTCGGCGGCGGCAACGTGGCGATGGACGCGGCGCGCACCGCGCTGCGCCTCGGCGCGAAGGAAGTGCATCTCATCTACCGCCGCACTGAGGTCGAGATGCCCGCGCGGGTGGAGGAAGTGGCCCACGCCAAGGAAGAAGGCGTCCAGTTCCACATGCTGCAGAACGCCAAGCGCATCTTGGGCGAGAACGGCAAAGTGACGGGCATCGAATGCCTGCGCTACGAGCTGGGCGAACCGGATGCCAGCGGTCGCCGGCGCCCGGTGGAAATCAAAGGCAGCGAATTCACGCTTCCCATGGACGCGGTGATCGTGGCGATCGGCAACGAGTCGAACCCTTTGATCGAACAGACCACGCCCGGGCTGGCCGTGGACAAGTACGGCCATATCGTCGTCGATGAGAACGGCCGAACGAGCCTGCCGGGGGTGTTCGCGGGCGGGGACATCGTCCTGGGCGCGGCGACGGTGATCCTGGCCATGGGCGAAGGCCGGAAGGCCGCGGCGGCCATCAACGAGATGCTGAAGGGGTAGGAATATTCATTGGTTCTTCATTTGGAAGGGCATAGAAACGGGCGGGAGGTGTAACCTTCCGCCTGTTTGTTTCGACTGAACGGGCAAGGCAGCCGGAGAAACTCATGCAGACGAAGAAAAGCAACGGATGGATTTTGTGGATTTTGGCGCTGGTTGTGGCCGGCGGCGGCGGCTGGGGGTGGTTCCATTTCCGGGCCGCGAACGGGAGCGGCGCGACGCATTACAAGACCGTGGCGCTGGAGCGGGGGGAGATCGTGCAGACGGTGACGGCCAACGGGGCGCTGGGCGCGGTGCAGACGGTGACGGTCGGCAGCGAGGTGTCCGGAAAGATCGTCGAACTGTTCGCCGACTTCAATTCGGCGGTGACGAACGGACAGGTGCTGGCGCGGCTGGATGCCTCGACCTACGAGCGGCAAGTGGAGCAGGCGGAGGCGGAACTGCAGAGCGCGCAGGCGTCGCTCAAGCTCGCCGAAGCCAATTTCCGGCGCGCGCAGGAACTGCGCGGACTGGAACTCGTCAGCCAGGCCGATTTCGACCAGTCCGAGGCTTCGCTGGCCCAAGCCAAGGCCACGCTGCGGATGAAGGAAGCCAGCTTGAGCAAGGTGAAGGTGGATCTGGAAAAAACCACGATCTTTTCGCCGATGGACGGCGTGGTGATTTCGCGGGCGGTCGACGTGGGCCAGACCGTCGCGGCGAGCCTGAACGCGCCGACGCTGTTCACGCTGGCGCAGGATCTGCGGCAGATGCGCATCGAGGCGCAGATTTCCGAGGCCGACGTGGGCGGGGTGGAGGAGGGGCAGACGGTGACCTTCACCGTGGACGCCTATCCGACGCGGACGTTCACGGGGCTGGTGAACCAGGTGCGGTACGCCGCCATCACCAACCAGGGCGTCGTGAACTACGTCGCGATCGTGGACGTGGACAACGGCGACTTGAAATTGCGGCCGGGCATGACGGCCAACGCCTCGATCGTGACGGCCAAGCGCGAAAACGCGCTGCGCCTGCCGAATTCGGCGTTGCGGTTTCGTCCGCCGGAAGGCGCGGCGGTGGCGGAACCGGAGCGGCCGGAAGGGCGTCCCGAGGGAGATCGACGGGAAAATGGCGGTGAAAAACGGGAGCGCGGCAACTGGAAAGGGCGCGAGCGCCGCGAGGAGCGCGGGACGGGGAATGCGGCCCTCAAGACCGTGTACGTGGTGGACGACAAGGGCGGCCTGCGCGCCCAGCCGGTGGAACTGGGAATCAGCGACGGGACCTGGACGGAAGTGGCCAGTCCGTTCCCGAAAGAGGGCGCGCTGATCGCTACGGGCGTCCAGACGGCGGCGGAGAAGGAAACGGCGGCCAAGGCCGGGTCGAATTCGCCGTTCATGCCGCGCCATCCGCGCGGCGGCGGGCCGCCGCCGCCGATGTAGAGGCGCCGAACGTGAACGTCGAACCAGTCATTCAACTCGAGGGGATCGAGAAGGTCTACCAGACCGGCGAGGTCGCGGTGAAGGCCGTGCGCGGAGTTTCCCTGACCGTGAAGCCGGGCGAATTCGTGGCGGTGATGGGCGCGAGCGGTTCCGGGAAATCCACGCTGATGAATCTGATCGGCTGCCTGGATCGGCCGACGGCGGGGCGCTACCGGCTGGACGGCGAGGAAGTGGGGACGCTGTCGAAGAGCGAACTGTCGCGGGTGCGGAACCAGCGGTTGGGATTCGTGTTCCAGAAGTTCAACCTGCTGGCGCGCACCTCCGCGCTGGAAAACGTGGAACTGCCGCTGCTGTATTCGCCGCATGGGCACGGGCGGCGCGAACTGCGGCAGCGGTCGCTGGCGGCGCTGGAGCGGGTCGGTTTGGCGGGCCGGGCGGAGCACCACCCCAGCCAGCTTTCGGGCGGCCAGCAGCAGCGCGTGGCCATCGCCCGCGCGCTGGTGAACGAACCGGCGCTGCTGCTGGCGGACGAGCCGACGGGCAACCTCGACACGCGCACGAGCCTCGAGATCATGGCGATCTTCCAGGAGCTGAACCGCAAGGGCATGACGATCCTGATGGTGACCCACGAGCCGGACATCGCGCGGTATTGCCTGCGCGAAATCACGATGCGCGACGGCCGGATCGTTTCGGACCAGGCGGTGCCAAATCGTCTCGACGCCGCCGCCGATCTGGCGAAAACGCGGATGCCGGAGGATGCGCCATGAAGTTTTCGTCGACCTGGATGATCGCGCTGCGGGCGCTGCGTCGGAACCTGATGCGCTCGGCGCTGACGATGCTGGGCATCATCATCGGCGTGGCGGCGGTCATCGCGATGGTGGCCATCGGCACGGGCGCCAAGGAGCAGGTGGCGTCGAGCATCGCCCAGATCGGCCAGAACACGGTGCTGGTGATGTCGGGAGCGGGTTCGCGCGGGGGCGTGCGCGGCGGCTGGGGCAGCGCGCCGACCCTCACGCGCCAGGACTACGAGGCGATCCGGAAGGAAGTCCCGGGGGTGATCCGGGCGACGCCCGACGTCCGCAAGAACGCGCAGGTCATGGCGGGCAACCAGAACGTGAACACGACGATCAACGGCGCCGGAGAGGACTACGCCGACATCCGGGCGTGGGAGTTCCTCGAGGGCGGGAATTTCACGGCGGCGGACGTCAAGGCGGCGGCGAAGGTGGCGATCCTGGGACAGACGGTGGCGACCAATCTGTTCGGCGACGCCAGTCCGGTGGGGCAGGTCGTGCGGATCCAGAATGCGCCGTACGTGGTGGTGGGGCTGCTGAAGCCCAAGGGCATGAGCATGATGGGCTCGGACCAGGACGACGTGGTGCTGGTGCCGTGGTCGAGCGCGCTGGTGCGGTTGACGGGAACGGATTCCTTCCGGGCCATCACGGTGCAGGTGGAAAGCGCGGAGCAGGTGGAGACGGTGATGGCAGAGCTGTCGGCGCTGCTGCGCCAGCGGCACCGGATCCGCGACGGCGCGGAGGACGATTTCAACGTGCGCAGCCAGCAGGAAATCATGGAGATGGCCACGTCGACGGCCAAGACGATGACGCTGCTGCTGGGGGCCATCGCGGGCGTCTCGCTGCTGGTGGGCGGCATCGGCATCATGAACATCATGCTGGTGAGCGTGACGGAGCGCACGCGGGAGATCGGCGTGCGCATGGCGGTCGGCGCGCGCGGGAGCGACATCCTGCTGCAGTTCCTGGTGGAAGCGGTCGTGCTCAGCGTGGGCGGCGGATTGATCGGCATCGGCCTGGGCGTGGGGATCGCCCAGATCGTTTCGGCGAAACTGGGGTGGAATACGCTGGTTTCGGCGGAATCCGTGGCGCTGGCGTTTTTCTTCAGCGCGGTCATCGGCATATTTTTCGGTTTCTACCCGGCGCGCAAGGCGGCGGGGTTGGATCCCATCGAGGCGCTGCGATATGAATAATAAACAAAGCCCAATTTCCAATGTCCAAGCGGGATTGGTTGCGTTGTGGGCGCTGCTGGCGGTTTCCGCGCCGGCGGCGGAGCCGGCGAGCCGCAACCTGACGTTGGCGGATTGCGTCGGGCTGGCGCTGGAGAACAACCTGGATCTGCGGATCGAGCGGATTTCGCGCGAGGTGGCGCGGCAGGACGTCGCCGCCGCCCGCGGCGGCTACGATCCGAACCTGACGCTGTCCGCCAAGCGTTCCCACGAGGAAACCGCCGGTTCCAGCGCCGGCACGGCCGCCGGCGCGCTGGAAGTGCTCGGTTCGGAAACGGACAACGATGCGTTCGGCGCCTCCGTCGGCGGCGCGACGGCGCTGGGCGGCCTGAGCTACGAACTCGGCGCGCGCCTGGGGCAGTCCGACGGCACGCGCGACGGCAATCCCTTCGACACGAGCACCGGCAGCGCCAGCCTTACGCTCACGCAGCCGCTGCTGAAGGGGTTCAAGACCGATTCCGTGCGCTACCAGGTGGCCGTCGCCCGCAAGCAGTCCGCGGAAGCCGCGGCGCAGCTCGAGGCGCGGATCCAGGACGTGCTGGCGCAGGTCGAAACCGCCTGGTTCGGTCTCATCGAAGCGCGCGAGAGCATCCGCGTCCAGGAAGACGCCGTGCGTCTGGCCATGCAGCTCTACGAAGACAACCGCCGCAAGGTGCAGATCGGCGCGCTGTCCCGCCTCGACGAAAAGCAGGCCGAAAGCCAGGCCGCCGCCGCGCGCGCGGCCCTCAGTTCCGCGCAGCGCGCCTACGCCGAGGCCCAGAACCAGCTCAAGACCCTGCTGTACGCCGACCACCGGAGCGTGCGCGCCGTGGAGTTGGCCCCGATCGGCGAACTGGTGGCCGAACCCGTCGCGACGGATGCCGCCGCCAGCGGCGAGCGGGCGCTGGAGCGGCGTCCCGACCTGCGGCAGGCGCGCCTGGCGCTGGAACGGCAGGGCATCGCCGTGGCCTACCAGAAAAACCAGACCCTGCCGTCGCTCGATCTGGTCGGCAGCTACGGCGTGGCCGCCAGCGACGAATCATCGACCGGCGACGTCTACGACCGGATGGCGGCCGCGGACGAGCCGTTCTGGAGCGCCGGCGTGGCGCTGACGTTTCCGCTGGGCAACCGCGCCGCGAAAACCCGCTATGCGCAGAGCCGCGCCAACGAGGACAAACAGAAGCTGGCCTTGCGCCAGTTGGAAGAGAAAGCCCTGGTGGAAGTCGAGAATGCCGCCGCCGCCGTGCGGACGGGCTATGAAAAGGTCCAGGCCACGCGGGAGGCCCGCGATTACGCCCGGCAGGCCCTGGAAGCCGAACAGCGGAAGCTTGAAAGCGGCAAAAGCACCAGTTTCGTCGTCTTGCAGCTCCAGCGCGACCTGACCAGCGCGCGCAACGACGCCGTCCAGGCGCTGATGGACTACAACCGGCAGCTCGCCGCGCTGGCCTTGGCCGAAGGCGCCATGCTCGAACGCCACGGCGTCGAATTCGCCGAAGAATAGAAGTGGTCAGACCTCGACCGCGTCGCCGGTGCGCGCGAACAGCAGCGTGCAGGCGATCTGCGCGGGCGGCAGGGCGAAGAGCATGGAAACGGCCTGGCGGTAGTCTTCCATCTGCGCGCGGTGGCGTTCGGGATCCGGCGCGCGGTCGGTCTTGAAGTCGAGCACCCGCGCGCGGATGGGCTTGCCCGCGGCGCCTCTTTCGAGGTGCAGGCGGTCGATCTTGCCGGATAGCCAACGGCCGTCCAGCACCGCTTCGAACGCCTGCTCCCGCATCAGCTCCACGTCGCCGGCGGGTTTCTCGAACAGCGCGTGGAGGCGCGGGTTTTTCAGGGCATCCGCGACGAGCCGGACGTCGGCCGGCGCGGCGTCCGGAAATTCCGGGATTTCGCCGGGCGCCAGCCAGGCGATCCGTTCGAACAAGGCATGCGCGCGCGTGCCGAGATCGCGGGCTTCGGCGCCTTCGGGCCGGAACGCGCGGCCGTCCGCGCCGGCGCCGCCGGCATGTTCCCGCGAGGCGACGCGCGCTTCCAGCGGCTTTTCGGCGGGCGCGGAGGGCAGGTCGCCGAACCGCAGCGACGGGCCCGGCGACGCCGCCGGCTGCCCGCCGCCGGTTTCCTGTTTCCACCAATCGGCCGAACCTCTCTCCCAGACGGGTTGCGCGGGATCGGGGGAAGCGCCGGGCGCGAGGGCGTTCTGCAGGACGTTGTCGAGGCGCAGCGTCGTCGAACTCGCGGCGGGGGCGACGGTGATCAGGTGGAGCGCGCGCTTGGCGCGGGTCATGGCGACGTAGAGCAGCCGCAGTTCTTCGAGCGCCTTGCCGTGGCGGTGGGCGGTCCGTTGCGCGGCGAGCGGGGGTTCGGCATCGATGACGTCCGTTTCGGGCGCCGACAGAATCCAGTCCACGGGCGGGATGGGGTCGTGGCCGTCCCGCTCGCGGACGAGGAGCGCCGGCTTGCCCATGGACGTGATGCCTTTGTCGCCGAGGGCGGGGAGAACGACGACGTCGAATTCGAGGCCCTTGGCCTTGTGCATGGTGAGGATCTGGACGTTGGATCCGGTTTCCTCGGCCGGGATTTCCTGGGCCTGGACGCAGGCAACGAACTGGAGGGCGTTGCCGCCGGGCTGGCGGTCGAATTCGGCGGCGACGGCGACGAGGGTGCGCAGCCGGTTTTGCTCGAACGGCGCCGCGGAGAGATCCAGCGCGGCGGCGAGCCGCGCCGCAAAGCCGGAATAGCCCTGCTCGCGGATCAGGCGGGCCTGGGCGGCGAGCGCGGCCGGCGCGAGCGACACCCGCCCCGCCAGCGGCGACATTTCGACGTGGCGCCGGGCGAAGCCGTCGCCGGGATGCTCCGTGAGCTTGGCGTAGGAGAGAATGGCCGGGATGAGCGCGTTGTCGAGCAGCGGGGAATTGCCGGCCCAGACCGCGCGGATGCCCCGCTCCGCCAGGGCGTCGAGCAGGGCGAGGCCGTCGGCGTTGCCGCGCGCGAGGAGCGCGATGGAGCGGCGGTCGAAATCGGGAATGCTCCGCCGGAGTTCGGCGACGAGGTCGGCCGCGCGGGCGATGGGCGTCGGACCCTCTTCGTCCGGTTTCGGCCGCGGCAACACGTGGAGCGCGACGTGGCCGGCCAGGGTTTCGTTTTTCGGGGCGGCGGCGTGGGGTTGCCACTCGGCGGCCCAGCGCGCGGCGATGGCCCGCCAATCGGCCGCGAGTTCTTCGTCGTCCGGAAGCGGCAGGGCGGGCAGGCGGCCGAAGACGGCGTTGACGGCGTCGAGCACGACGGGGCTGGAGCGCCAGGAGCGGACCAGCGGCGCGGCTTCTTCGATGGCGGGCGGACGGCCCGGCCGGTTGTACTTGGCGAGAATGCGCCGGAAGAGGCGCGGATCGCCGCTGCGCCATTCGTAGATGGCCTGCTTGACGTCGCCGACGTAGAACAGCGTGCGGTCGCCGTCGGGATTCTGGACGACTTCATCGAGCAGGTTTTCGATGACGGCCCACTGGACGAGGGAGGTGTCCTGGAATTCGTCGAGGAGCCAGTGGAGGTAGCGGGCGTCGAGGCGGCTTTCCAGCAGGGCGCGGCGGCGGGCGGGGATCGGGCCGGAGGCGGGCGCGAGCAGCTGGGCGATGTCGTTGAAGGACAGCTGCCCGGTGCGGGCGACGTGCGCGCGGTGTTCGCGGCCGTAGGCGGCGAGCAAGCGGTAGAGCCCCTGCGTGCGGACGATCTGCCGGGCGAGGGCCGCGTGGCGGATGTACGCGAACGCGGCGGCCAGCGCGGCCTGCGTTTCGGGACGCAGGGCGATCGCGCCGCGGCCGAACGGGATGGACGCGCGGTCGCCGCCGGGCGCGACGTAGGCGGCGTAGAGGCGGTCGTTCAGCTTGGCGCCGAATTCGTAGTCGCCGCCGTTTTCCACGCCGCGGAGCATGGCCGCGAATTTGTCCCACGCCTTCCGGTCGCCGGCCGTGCGCAACGCGCCGGCCTGCGCGTCGAGGGCGGCAAAGACGGCGGACCAGTCGGGAGCCGCGGGCGGCCCGAGCAGGGCCGCGCCGTCTTCCCAGATGCGGGCGGGATCGCCCCAGGCGGACCGGTCCGGCGCGCGCTGGTAGAGTTCGTATTGGTTCTGGACGAGGCGCGCGATGGAGCCGTACACGCTTTTCTTTTCCTCGCCGAACGTGGCGAGCTTGAAGGTCTCCATCAGCTCGCGGCGCTCTTCGGCGGAGAGCGCGGCGCGTTCGAGCAGGCTCTGGAGGATGAGGTTTTCCTCGGGATCGTCGGTTTGCGGCGCGATCGCCAGTTCGGCGCCGATTCCGGCTTCGAGGCGGAACGGCCGGAGGATCTGGAGGAAGAAGGAGTCGAGCGTGCCGATGCGCAGCCGGGGCAGGGCTTGGACGAGGCGGCGGAGCGCGGCCTGCGCCGCGGCGGGATCGGCGAAGCCGGCGAGTTGCGCCGCGGCGAGTTCCCGGCTCAAGCCGCGATTCCCCTCTTCGGAAGCGGCGGCGCGGGCAAGGCGGGTCAGGATGCGCGCGAGGATTTCGCCGGCGGCCTTGCGGGTGAAGGTGAGGGCGACGATGGCGGCGGGATCGGCGCCGGCGGCGAGCAGGGCCAGATAGCGGCTGCTGAGGGCGAAGGTCTTGCCCGTGCCGGCGGAGGCGGCCAAGGCCGCGTTGCGGATGGGGGCCGGCGCGCTCATTTGGCCGGCTCCGCGATGAGCGGCGGTTTGCCCGCGAACAGCAGGGCGAAATCGTCCCGGTCGGGCGGCAAGTCGGCCGGCGGCCAGAACGTGCCGGCCCGGATGGCGGCGACGACCGCGCGCGCGGCCGCGAGCGCGGAGGGATAAAGGTCTTCGCCGTTCTTGCCCGCGAAATCCAGCTCGTGGATGGCGGTTTCGGCGGCCGCCTTGGGCAGATTGAAATAGCCGACGGAAACGGCGGCGCCCGGATGGAACTGCTCGTAGACGTGGCGGTAGAGCGGCAGCTGGAGATCGATCCATTCCCGGTTGCGGGGCCGGTAATGGGTTTCGGCGGGCGTCGCGCCGGAGTCGGTGGTCTTGTAGTCGAGGATGCGGATCGCGCCGCTTTCCAGATGGCGGTCGATGCGGTCGATGCGCGCCTTCACGAGCATTCCGTCGAGCTCCGCCTCGAATTTTTCCTCGGCGGCGACGATGCGCCAGCCCGCGCGCACGGTGGCGGCGTGGACGCCGGCCGCGGCGCGCAGGCGCTGCCGCAGGGAATCGAGCTGCACGAGGACGGCCAGCGGCGGATGCGCGCCGTAGCGCACGTTCGCGAGCCGGTCGAGTTCGCCGAGGAGCAGGCCCTGGAGGGCACCCTCGTCGTCGAGCGCGGGATGCTTCTTCAACAGGCTCAGGGCATCGTGGGCGAGGTTGCCGAAACCCATGGGGTCCAGCTCGCGCGCGCCGTCGTCTTCCGCGCGCATGCCGAGGACGTGCCCGAGATAGAACCGGAACGGGCAGGCGAGGTAGGCCTTGAAAGCGGTCGCCGACAGGGAAGCGGGAATCCACTCGGGCCGGCAAACCGGCGGGCGGATGGTCAGGACGGGCCGCGGCGGCGCGGCGGGGCGCGGCGCGCGCAGGGCGGGCCGGTCGAAAAGGAATTCCACGCGCGCGGGCAGTTCGGCGTCGGGGCAGGCCAGCAGCAGGCGCGAAGGCAGTTGCGGCTCCTGGTTGGCCGCGCGGCGGCTGTACAGGAACCGCACGCCGCCGGCCGGGCGCGATTCCAGCAACGCGCGCGCCAGGAAAAGATCGCGCGCCAAGCCGTCGCGGTTGCTCGCCAGGCCCGCCCGCGCGCGCAAGGCGTCGGGCAGGAAGGCATCGCCGAGGCGCGTTTCGGGCACGATGCCTTCGCGCATGTCCGCCAGCAGCGTTGCCGGCGCGGTTTCCCACTGCGTTTCCAGCCAGCCGATGGCTTCCCGCGCGGCGGTCGGCCTGGGGAAAACCGATTCGCGGGCCAGCGCCGCTTGCAGCAGCTCGAGGGTTTCGTCCGGCTCCAGCCTGAGCGCGCGCGCGGATGCCTCCGTCGCCCGCACGAGATCGGCCAGCCCTTGCGTCGCCTCCGCGAACAACGGATCGGGCGGAGCGCCGTCCGCCGGCCGGCGGGCGTCGTAGAGATCTGCCAGGAAGGCGGAGAGCGGTTCGGTGAAACCTCGTTCCAGTTCGTTCAGGGCGTTCGCCAGCAGCGAATGCTCCGGATCCGGCCGGGCGAAGCGACGCAGTTCGTCGAAGGTCGTCGGCAGGTGTTCCGCCTGGCAGCGGTCGAGCTGCGAGAGCAGTTCGCGGGCATCGTCGCGGCCGAGCCGGATGCCGAGCCAATCCTGCGCGTCGGGATGCCGCAGAAAGGCGGCGGCCGCGGCGTAGTCGCGCCGGCGCCGGAGCGCGAGCCAGGCGGCCAGCAGCCGTCCGGGCGCGGTTTGAGCCAGCGGCACGCCATTGGGAAGAAAAAGCGCCCGGCCGTCGATCTGCAGCCGCCGGGCCAAGGCCTGGGCGTTGACGGGGTCCGGCGTGCAGACCGTCAAGGCGCGGCCGGCGTGTTCCGCTTCGGCGACCATTGCCGCCAAGGCGTCGGTCTCGTCCGGCGCCTGCTCGAAGACGTGGATCCGGCGTTCGTCCAGCGGCAACGGTTCGTTTTCCCAGCGCTCCGGGCGCGGTCGGCCCCAGTCGTCGAAGCGGTCCGCTTCCGATTCGGGGGCCAGGACGTGCAGATCGACCGGACACGTCGCGGAGAGCGCCTGCAGACGGCGGATCGCCAGCGCGGAGAAATCGGGCACGAACAGCGCGATCACGCGGGTGCAAGAGGTTTCCGGCGGCTGCCGCGCCGCTTCCCGGCGGGCGGCGAGCGGATCTTTTCGCCCCAGGCGGGCGATGTCTTGCAGCAATCCCTTTTCGAGCTGGGCGATCGCCGTCCAGCGCGCGCGTTCCTCGTCGGGCACCAGCGGCAGCAGATCGATGGCCGCGCGGTCAGCCTCGGCCAGTTGCCGGCGGACGTCCTGCAGTTGCGCGGCGAGACCCAGCGCGAACGGAAAATCCCATTCGAGGTCCTGCGCGGGAAACAGGGCGCCGAGCTGGTCGCGCTGCGCGACCAGCCGTTTGGCCAGCAGGGCCAGGACCAGCGCGTCGTCGGCCGCTTCGGGCGGCGCGGGCACCAGGTGCTCCGGCGTGACGATGGCGCCGGCGAGTGCGGCGGTTCCGCGGGCGGCGGCGGCCCGGGCCAGTTCTGCGCGCAGGCGGCGGCCCGCGTGGCGCGTCGGCACCACGACCAGGGCGCCGCGCAGGTCCAGCGGGCCCTTTCCCGTCCAGCCCCGCGTCAGGATCTCCACGGCGGCGGGCAGCGCAGGCGTCGTCCAACCGTGGAAATGTCGGAGAATGGTCACGCCGGAACCGTGCCGGAAAACCGGGCAAAAATCAATGCCGGGGCGGGGCCGGAATGCCTTCTTGACCGGGGGCCGGGCGATTTGGGAGCCTAGGCCCAAGGGAAAGAGCAACGAAGGAAAGCAGGCGCGCGATGAACAAATCCATTCCGTTTTGGCTTCTGGCGGCGGCGCTGGCCTGCTCGACGGGCTGCATGACGATCCACAAGGCCGCGAACAAGGGCGATCTGGTCGCGGTGAAGGCGTTCCTGCTGAAGGGCACGGACGTCGATGCCCGGGACGCCTACGGCCGGACGCCGCTGATGTACATGGTGTCCGATCCGGAAAGCGTCCGATATCTGTTGGCGCAAGGCGCGGACGCGAATGCCCGGGACGATCTGGGCGAAACGCCGCTGATGAAAGCCGGCTGGGTCGGCCAGTTGGCCACGGTCCGGGTTCTCGTGGAAAAAGGCGCGGACGTGAATGCGCGGAACAACGCCGGGGAGACGCCGCTGATGCGGGCGGTCCGGAACCTGGACGTCGTGAAATATCTGGTGGAGCAGGGGGCGGACGTCAATGCCAAGGACAACCAAGGCGAATCGGTGCTGCTGAAAGCGTCGGTGTCGGGCCGGGTGCGGACCGTCCAATATCTGAAGCAAAAAGGCGCCGCGGTCGAAGGCGGCGCCCGTTAAATACATTCGAAGGCTTGACGATCCCAAAACGCAATTGGGAGCTCAGCGGAGACCAGCCCATCATCGCATCCTTCGCGCTCTTTCCTCGGGCGGCTGGCCATCCCAACACTTCCGCCGAGCTCCACTTTCAGGCTACGGCAAGATCCGGAAAAATCAAATCGCCGGCCGTTAAAATCCGATAAAAATATCGGGAATGTTCAGCGGATTTCCTCGCCGGGCTTCTTTTTGCGGCGCTTGTCCTCGTACATGCGCGCATCGGCGATTTTCATCAGCTCGCCGAAGTCGTAGGGCTTCTCGGCGAACGCGGTGCCGACGGCGACGATGCACGGAATGCCGTCGGCCACCTCCCGGTTGACGTCCGCCAGCGCTTCTTCCCAGCGCGCCTTGAGCGGCTCGACGTCGGCGGCTTTGCCGTTGCAGGCGATCATCAGGTATTCGTCGCCGCCGAGGCGGTAGCCGTGGACGGTTTCCGACGTGACCTTGCGGATGCTGGCGGCGGCCTTCATGAGGAGGCGGTCGCCGGCTTCGTGGCCGTGGACGTCGTTGGTCTGTTTGAGGTAGTTGACGTCGAAGTTGAAGATGGCAACGGAGTCGAGATGGGGATATTCGTCCTTGAGCCGCGCGAGGTACTTGCCCTTGTTGTAGAGCCCGGTGAGCTTGTCGTGCTCGCTCTCGTAGATGATTTCCTCGCGCAGGAGGCTGTTTTCCGCGCACAGCGCGATGATCGCGGCGAGGATGGCGATGTCGAGGGCCTTCCGGTCGGTGCGCTCGTCCAGCTCGAGGTAGAGGGCGTAGCGCTGGTCGGAGAACGTGCCGGCGCAGATCCGGACGAAGCGGTTGCGCGGGTCGCCGCCGCCGGCGGCGACCAGAGCGCGCACCGGCTCCGGGAGGTCGCCGGCCGCGATCTCGGCCCGTCCCGGCGCGCCGAACGCGGCGTCGTGCGCGGAGGCGAGGGGCTGGCTGGCGCGCGTTTCGGCGGCGGCGCGGGCGTCGTAGGCCGTGGTTTCGAGCCGGCCGTTGCGGGCCAAGAGGAAATAGAGCCGCGGCGTCTTGAAGAAGCCGGCGACGACCGGCAGCAGGGCGGAATGGGAGGCGGAAATCTTTTCCAGCATGGCGGACTGGAACGCCGACACCTTTTCGGACAGGACGGAATATTCGGTGACTTCCTGGCTCAGGAGCATGAACTCGGTCGTGTCGGTCAGCTGGCCGATCTTGTAGACGCGGCCGTCCTTGTCGAACAGGCCGTGGTGCAGGCGCCAGTAGATGCCGCGTTCGCGATCGACGCATTCCCATTCGGTCGCCTCGTCGCGCGACAGCGGCGCGTGGTGGCTGCGGGCTTCCCACGGAAACACGTCGGCCGCGCGCTTGCCGACCAATGCGGGGCCGTACAGGCGTTCCACGGACGCGTCGGCGAAGGCGATTTCGCGGGTCTGTTCGTCGACGACGTAGATGCCGCCGATGGCACGGGTGACGAATCGGGCGATCTCGGCTGAAAAGTCCATGGCGGCAGGATACGCCGGCCGCGGGCGACCGGTCAACCGGGCAGGCGGCCGACAAGCATCGATCCCGCTTGGCGGATGCCGGCCGGCGGGCTATCCTGCGCACCATGGATCAGGCGGCATCCCAAGCGGTGGCAGGCGGGTCGGCGCGGGAGCGGACGGCCCGGCAGGCGGTCCTCATGGGGTTCGCGGACGTCGCGATCACGCTGACGGCCATGCTGGCGGCCCGCTCGGCGGTGATCTTGGCGGATTTCTGCAAGACGTTCCTCGAATTCGCGGCGGTGTTCCTGTCGTGGTGGGCGATCCGGCGGATGGCGCGCGGGCCGGGCGGAGGCTTCGACTACGGCCTGGGCAAGATGGAGAATCTGGCGAGCCTGATCGTGGGCATGCTGATGGCCGTCTGCCTGCTGATCATCGTCGGCAACGCCGTCCGCAACTTCCTGCATCCGGCGCACGTCGCCGGCATCGGCGTCCAGATCAGCCTGGCGGCCCAGGCGGTCTACGCGGCGATCAACGGCGTCGTGGCGCGGCGCAGCCGGCGCGCGGCGCGGGCGGAGAACTCGCCGCTGCTGGAAGCGCAGGCCCGGCTGCATTTCACGCGCGCGGCGGCCAACGTCTTCATTTTGCTGTCGCTGGGGCTGAGCCTGGTCTTGGCGCGCTACGACTGGGTGCGCTACGTCGATCCGGCGGCGTCGCTGGTGATCGCCGGCTCGATCCTGCTGGCCGCGCTGGGCATCTTCTCGACCTCCGTGGGCGACCTGCTCGATCGGACGCTCGAGGAATCGGACCAGCTCCTGATCCTGCGGGAACTGGCGCGGCATTTCGACGACTATCGTTTCCTGCACGGCATCCGGTCGCGCCGGGCCGGCGCGGAAGCCTACGTCGACATCTTCCTGGAATTCGATCCGGAGAAGAAAGCGGGAGAAATCCAGGCCGTGGCCGCCAGCCTGCGCCACCGCATCGAAAGCCAGATTCCCCGCAGCCACGTCGCGATCGGCCTGTCGACCGAGCCGCTCGGCTCGCCGCGGGACCGCTAGGGAGGAACAGGGGTCTACAGCCCCTGCATTTTGGCCAGATAAGCGTCCATCTCCTCGATGCTGGCGAAGATCTGCATCGAGGGCAGGGCTTCGACGATCTCGAAGGCCTTCTGGATGGGGGCGGGGATGCGCGCGAGGCACAGATAGCCGCCGGCGCGGGCTAGGTCTTTCTGGGCCTTGAAAACGACACGGATGCCCATGCTGCTGATGAAATCCAGGCCGGCCACGTCCAGCGTGACGACCTTGGCTGCGCCCTCGGTGAGCAGATAGGCGAGTTTCGATTCCAACTGGGGATAGGTCGTGCTGTCCAGCGACCCGGCCAGCGTCACCACGAACACGCGCGGCTTGTTTTCCAATACCTTGATCGTCAGCGCCATGGTTCCCGCCTTTCTGGTTGGGAGCGTTGTAGCACGTCGGCTTCGGCGAGGCAAGAAATCGGTCAATGGACAAAGTAAATGCGCCTTTGGCGGAGTAAATGCGCCGGGGGCGCATTGAGTCTGTCCGAAAAGTCCGGTTGAGGAGAGGGCTTCGGGCCTTGGCGCGGCCTTTTGGCGGATTCG
>Ga0116145_1002075_pt1 | contig 18805 bp, 15 predicted proteins | sample AD_JPNHG1_MetaG_FD_89747 | JGI IMG/M metagenome (GOLD analysis project Ga0116145, IMG submission 89747) | Active sludge microbial communities of municipal wastewater-treating anaerobic digesters from Japan - AD_JPNHG1_MetaG | ecosystem: Engineered > Bioreactor > Anaerobic > Digestate | place... | reverse complement strand
CTCCGCCCTTGCCGTCCGGCTCCAGGAAGCTGTCGTGCTTTTCGGCCGTGAGGCCGGTCAGCGGATAGAAGACGTGGGCGTAGTGCGTGGCGCCCTTTTCGATGGCCCAGTCGCGCATGGCGACGGCGACTTCATCGGCGACCGAGACGTCCAGCTTCTCGCCCTTGTCGATCGTCCGCCGCAGCGCCTGGTAGGTCGCCTTGGGCAGGCGCGCCTGCATCGCCCGGTCGTCGAACACGTTCGATCCGAAAATCTCGCTGGCGGGCGTCTTGGAAAAATCCAGCGCCTGCGCCGTCGCCCGGTAGTTCGTCACCGCCGCGATCGCATTCAATCTCGCATTGCTCATCGTCGTCCTCTTTCGGTTTCGCTTTTGAATTCGTCCAAATCCAACTTATTTGTCGCTCGCAGTCAACCATCGTCCACTTTTGTGGCGATGCCATTCTGTTGCATGCCGCGTGCCAAACCGAGCCCATCGGAAGGGCGATGAATCCGCAACTAATTATGCGGCATAGAGATAAAAATATCGCGCCTTTTAGAATTCTTCAAAAATACTACAAATATGTATGATTTGAAAGTTATAAATGACATTTTTGTTTTAATAACTCACCTGCCGAACACAATTCGCCGGCGCCGGGCCGCCGGCGCGCGGGCGCACCGGCCCGCACCGGGACCGTCCGGACCGCCGGTTCGGGTTGGGGTTGATTTTTCCGCGCGCGGGCGGCTACAATGCCGCCCTTTATTAGCAGAAAGAAGGAACACATCATGAGCAGAGCCCACAACTTCAACGCCGGCCCGGCCGTCCTCCCCCTCGAAGTCCTCGAGATCGCCCAGAAGGAACTCACCGATTTCAACGGCACCGGCATGTCCATCATGGAACACAGCCACCGCGGCAAAGCCTACGACGCCGTCCACGCCGAAGCCGTCGCCAACATGGGCAAGCTGCTGGGCGTCGACGACAACTACCAGGTCCTCTTCCTCCAGGGCGGCGCCAGCCTCCAGTTCGCGCAGATTCCGATGAACCTGCTGCTGCCCGGCCAGACCGCCGACTACGTCAACTCCGGCGCCTGGGCCTCCAAGGCCATCAAGGAAGCCAAGAAGATCGGCGCCGTCAACGTCGTCGCCGACACCTCCAAGGACATCCCCACCAACATGCCCGACTACGCCTCCTTGAACTACACCAAGGGCGCCGCCTACGTGCACGTGACCTCCAACGAGACCATCGCCGGCACGCAGATCCAGCAGTTCCCGAAGACCGAGGCCCCGCTCGTCTGCGACATGTCCAGCGACATCCTCTGCCGCCCGTTCGATCTCAAGCAGTTCGGCCTGATCTACGCCGGCGCGCAGAAGAACCTCGGCCCCTCCGGCGTGACCCTCGTCGTGATCCGCAAGGACCTGATCGAGCGCGCCCCGGCCACGCTGCCCACGATGCTGCAGTACCGCACGCAGGCCAAGGAAAACTCCCTCTACAACACGCCGTCCACCTTCGGCATCTACATCCTGATGCTCGTCTCCCGCTGGCTGCTCGCCAAGGGCGGCGCCGCCGGGATCGAAAAGATCAACCGCGCCAAGGCCGACAAGCTCTACGCCGCGATCGACAACTCCGGCGGCTACTACCGCGGCGGCGCCAACAAGGCCTGCCGCTCCATCATGAACGTCACCTGGCGCCTGCCCACCGAAGCGCTCGAGGAGAAGTTCATCAAGGAAGCCACCGCGCAGAAGATGATCGGCCTGAAGGGCCACCGCGACGTCGGCGGCTGCCGCGCCAGCATCTACAACGCCTGCCCCGTGGAATCCGTCGATGCCCTCGTCGCCTTCATGAAGGACTTCCAGGCCAAGAACGGCTAAGCTTCGGCCACGCCGAAGAACGGACGCGCCGCGGATTTCCGCGGCGCGCTTTTTTGCGCCGGTTTTACGTGGAACGTAAAAACTTCCGCGCGGGTTTACGTAGCACGTAAAACTTCCGCGGGCGCATTCTGGGGTTGCATCCGCGGCGCACTTGGCTAGCATCCCCGCAACGTTGCCCAACCAAAGGATTCCTACCGTGAACAAAACCATCTTGAACGTCGTCGCGGCGCTCGCCGCCCTCGCCCTCGTTGTTCCCGCTTCCGCGCAGGTCATGGTCCGCAAATCGGCGGGCAGCAAGATCGGCGTGGATCTCTCCGGCCTGCAGGTCTCCGGGGCCGCGGCGCAGACCGTGCGCCGCACGCTGGAACTGGACCTGAACCGCTCGGGCTGGATGGAAGTCGCCCCGGCCGGCCAAGGCGCCTTCGCGGTGCGCGGCTCGATCGCCGACGCCGGCGGACAGGTGGCGTTCAAGTGCCAGGTGACGGATGCGGCGGGCCAGACCTATATCAACGCCGCCTACGCCCAGCCGGCCGGCCAGGCCGTCCGCCTCGCCCACCAGGTCGCCAACGACGTCGTCGTCAAGACCACCGGCAAACCGACGTTCTTCCTCGGCGAACTGGTGCTCGTCGGCGCCAAGGGCGGCACCAAGGAACTGTATCTGGCCGATTCGAGCTGCCAGGTCATCCAGCAGCTCACCAACGACCGGACGGTCCTCAAGCCGCGCTGGAGCCCGGACAACCGGTTCATCGCCTACACCTCCTATCTCAAGCGCTGGCCGGACGTCTACACGATCGAACGGGCCACGGGCGCGCGGGTCCAGGCGTCGTTCTTCCCGGGCCTCAATTCCGGCGGCGCCATTTCGCCCAACGGCCGGTCCATGGCGCTGATCCTGTCCAAGGACGGGGTGTCGCCCGACCTGTACGTGCAGGACATGGCCACCAAGCGCCTGACCCGCCTGACCAACACCCCCCAGGCCACCGAAGGCTCCCCCTGCTGGTCGCCGGACGGCTCCCGCATCGTCTACGTCTCCAACGCGTCGGGTTCGCCCCAGCTCTACCTGATCTCCAGCTCCGGCGGCGCCCCCCAGCGCCTGACGACGCGCGGCACCCAGAACGCGGCCCCCGACTGGGGCAAGAACGGCCTGATCGCCTACCAGACGCTCTCCGGCGGCAAGTTCCAGATCGCGGTCATGGATCCCGCCACGATGCAGGAGCGCGTCATCACCCCCTTCGACGCCTCCTACGAAGATCCTTCGTGGGCGCCCGACGGCCGGCACCTCGCCGCCGCCCGTTCTATCAATTACAATTACTCCGTTTACCTGCTTGACTCCATGGCGGCGTTGGGGGATAAACCCGTGGCGTTGACCTCGACGGGCGAATGGACCGCGCCCGCGTGGAGCCGTTGACGTTCCGAATTTTAAAAAAGAGCAGGAGCTAGAGAAAAATGACACGCCGCTGGATGACCGTACTGATGGTTCTGTTGGCCCTCGCCATGGTGGGCTCGACGGGTTGCTTGAAGAAGAAGAAAAAAGGCGCCGCCCTCGATCCGAACGCCCCCTTCGGGGACCAGGTGATCATCGGCTACAATCCCGACGGCACGCCGATCTACGGCAGCGCCGCCGATGCCGCCGCGCTCGCGGGCCGCACCGACGCCGCCGAAATTCCGGCCGGCCAGTTCGAACCCGTCCGCTTCGACTACGACAGCCCCGCGCTGAATCCCTCCGAGCAGGGCAAGATCGACGCGGTCGTTTCGTACCTGCAGGCGAACGCCACCCACGGCGTCATCGTCGAAGGCCATTGCGACGAACGCGGCAGCAACGAATACAACCTCGCCCTCGGCGAGCGCCGCGCCCTCGCGGTCCGCGCCGCCATGATCTCGGCGGGCATCGACGGCGCCCGGGTCCAGACCCGCAGCTACGGCGAAGAACGCCCCGTCGCCTTCGGGCACGACGAAAGCTCCTGGAGCCTGAACCGCCGCGCGGAATTCGTCTTCACCCAGATGTAATTCCCCGCCGGCCCCGCGCCGGAAACGCAGCCGCCCGATCCGCAAGGACCGGGCGGTTTTTTTGCCCCCGACGAGGTCGTCGGGGTCTCCAAAAACTTGGATCTTCGGCTGTTTGGAGCCGGGACGACCTCGTCCCGGTCTTATTTGCCCGCCCAGGCCTCGAGCCGTTCCCGCCAGGCCTTCTGCAGCCGCCGGTCGGCGTACTGCCGCCAGGCCGCCTTGAACTTGCGCAGTTGCGCCGCGCGGCGCTTGCGCAGATGCCGGCGCACCGCCGCCCGCGCCCGGCCCGCCGGCAGATCCTCCGTGAATTCCAGCGCGCTGTCGCAATCGTGCACTTTGCCCAGCGCCGCCTGCGCTTTCGTGATCCAGCGGCCCGCGCGGACGCATTCCCGGCCCAGATCGGATGCGAAGAATTCGGCGAGATAGCGCAGGCGCCGGCCCGCGCGGCGCAAGTCGTGCGCCGGACCCTTCGAGAAATTGCCGACCCGGCCGTAGCGTTCGGCAACGAGTTCGCGCACCTTCAGGATCCGCCGCGCGGCGAAGGCCGCGGGCGGCGGCGTCGGCAAACGCCGTACCGGCCGACGCCCGCGCAAAAATTCGCCCAGCATCTTCTTCGTCCGCCGGAACGGCCCGCAGGCCAGCGCCGCGGCCGCCAGCTCCGTGCGCCGGCGGCGCAGCGCCGCCACGATCCGGCGCCGGTCGCCGACGGATAGGCCGGTCGCGCCGCCGGCCGCGACGAGATCGCGGAACAGCGCGATCCACACGTCCAGGTCCCGCGCGTCGCCCATGCGGTCGCACGTCTTGGACAGCCGGGCATCGAGATCGGCCAGGAATTTCGGTTCGAGCTTCGCGAAGGTCGTCGTCAGGCTGCGCATGCGGCGCAGCGCCACGCGCACGTCGTGCAAAGCTTCCACGGAACCCCGGCGCGCCGCCGGTTCGCGGGCCCGGACGACCGCGAGCTGCTCGGCCAACAGCCGGCGGAGGGTCTGGTCGGCCGTTTCGTCCCGCAGACGCGGGCGGGCACGTTTCGAGGCGGCGCGGCGGACCATCTTCACGCCTGCTTCTTTTCCGCGGGGCGCTGCGGCTCGAGGACCGGCGCCTGGCGCTGGAGGGCTTCGGCGGCGCGCGCCTCGGCGCGCCGCTGGAATTCCTCCTGCGCGCGCACGGCCGGCCGCTTCGCGTCCGGCTGCCGCCGCTCCCAGGCACCGTCGGGCCGCAAGACCCACGCCTGCCGCGTATCCGCCAGGCAGGTTTCCAAAATCTGCCCGAGCTTCTCCGCACCGGCCGGATCCTCCACCGGCACCAGCAGCTCGATGCGCCGGTCCAGGTTGCGCGGCATCCAGTCCGCGCTGGAGATGAACGTCAGCGGCGCGCCGCCGTTGCGGAACCGGACGATGCGCGCGTGCTCGAGATAGCGGTCCACGACGCTGACGACGGAAATATTCTCGCTGAGGCCCTTCGCGCCCGGCCGCAGGCAGCAGATGCCGCGCACGTTCAGGCGGATCTTCACGCCGGCCTGCGACGCCTTGTAGAGCGCCTCGATCAGTTCCGGATCGGCCAGCGAATTCAGCTTCGCCTCGATGCCCGCCTCCTCGCCCTGCCGGCTGCGCTCGGCTTCGCCGCCGATCAGCTCCAGCAGGCGCGGGCGGATGCCCAGCGGCGCGGCTTCGAGCTTGCGGAACTTGCCGAGCTGCGAATAGCCCGTCAGGGCGTTGAAGAACGCGGAGGCGTCCGCGCCGTAGTCCTCCTGGGCGGTCAGGAAGCTGACGTCCGCATACAGCCGGGCGCTTTTCTCGTTGTAGTTGCCGGTGCCGTAGTGGACGTAGCGCACGACGCCTTCCGGCTCGCGCCGCACGACCACGCAGACCTTCGCGTGGGTCTTGTAGCCCTTCACGCCGTAGATCACCTGCGCGCCGGCGCGCGCCAGCGCGTCGGCCCAGTCGATGTTGCGCGCCTCGTCGAAGCGCGCCTTCAGCTCGACCAGCGCGGTCACGTGCTTGCCGCGCTCGGCCGCGCGCAGCAGCGCGGCCACCACCGGGCTGTTGTCGCTCACGCGGTACAGCACCTGCTTGATCGCCAGCACGTTGGGATCGTCGGCCGCTTCCTGCAGCCAGCGCAGCACGAAGTCGTAGCTTTCGTAGGGATGGAACAGCAGCAGGTTGCCGCGCTTGAGCGCGGCGAACGCGGATTCCGCCGCCGGCGCCTCCGGCAGCGGCTGCGGATTCCAGCCGTCGATCTTCAGCGCGTCGAATCCCGCCAGGTTCGCCAGGCGGAAGAAGGCGGCCAGATCCAGCGGGCCCGGCACCGCGTAGACGTCCGCCGGCTCCAGCCCCAGCGCCGCGCGCAGGAACGCCTGGACTTCCTTGGACGCGCGCTTTTCGATCTCGAGCCGGATGCAGTCGCTTTCCTTGCGCTCCACGAGCACTTCGCGCATCCGCTCGAGCAGGTCGCCCGCCGCATCCTCGCGCACGCCGACGTCCGCGTTGCGCGTGATCCGGAACGCGGCGCATTCCCGCACGGCCACGCCGGGGAACAGCCGGTCGACGTGGGCCCGCACGACGTCCTCCAGCAGCACGTAGGGATAGCCCGCCTCGCCCGGCAGCGCCAGGAACCGCGGCAGGTTCTTCGGCATCGCGACGACGGCATGGCGCGGCGCGGGGTCTTCCGGCGCGCCTTCCAGCCTCACGCAGAGCGCCAGCCCCAGGCCCGCCAGGAGCGGGAATTCCTCGTCCGGCCGCACCGCCACCGGCGTGATCACCGGGAAGATGGAATCCGCGAACAGCGCGTCCACGTGGCGCCGCTGGGCCGCGGACAGCTCGTCCATGCGCAGGCGGCGGATGCCGCCCTTGCGCAGCGCCGGTTCGATTTCCTTCAGCAGGCAGGCGTGCTGCCGCTCCACCAGCTCGCGCATGCGCGCGGCGATTTCCTCCAGCTGCTCCGCCGGCGTCCGGCCGGAAGGATCCGGCCGTTCGTCGCCCTGCTGCCGCAGCTGCTTCAGCCCGCCGACGCGCACCATGAAGAATTCGTCGGCGTTCGACGCGGTGATGGCCGCGAACTTCAGCCGCTCCAGCGGCGGCAGCGCGGCGTCCTCCGCCTGCTGCAGCACGCGGAAGTTGAAATCGATCCAGCTCAGTTCCCGGTTGAGGAACGGCGCGTCGGCGGTTTTGCTTTTCGGTTCCTTGGCCATGGTCCGGAAATCCCTATCCCGCCGCGCTGCCCGGCAGCTCCGTGCGCAGTTCGCGCAGCTCCGGCACCAGGCCGAACACGTCGGCGAACAGATTGCCTTTGTCCTTGAGCGCGAGGCGCTCCATCGTCAGATCCTCCATGTCCCGCAGCAGGATCACGAAGCGGTCGGCCTCGCGGCGGAATTCCAAAACGCGCGGGGTATCGCGGTGGGTGCGCTCCAGCGCGTCGGCCACGCGCAGGATCGCCGCCAGCTTGACGACCGTCATCCGGTCGTCCTGCGGCAGCGAGGCGAATTCCGGATGCGCGGGGCTCGGCAGCGCCTTGCGGTGGTAGCGCGCCACGGTCGCCACGATCTGCATGTCGTGGCGCGTCAAGCCGAACAGGTCGCTGTTCAGCAGCAGGTACATCGCGTGCTTGTGGTGCGCGCGGGAATTGACGAACATCCCGATGTCGTGCAGGAGCGCCGCGGCGCGCAGCAGCAGCCGCTCGTGGCCGCCGAGCTGGTGTTCTTCCCGCAGTTCGTCGAACAGCGCGGCGGCGACGGCCTCCACGTTCCGGCCGTGCGCCTCGTCCGCCCCGTAGCGCGCGGCCAGCGTCTGGGCGGAATAGAGCACCTGCTCCTCGAAGCCGGCGGAGCGGTGGTCGCGCATCGCCATGTCCCGCAGCAGGCCGTCGCGCAGCGTCGCCTGCGCGACGTAGACCTCCTTGACCTTCAGCGCGCGGGCGGCCTGCGCCACCGACATCAGCGCCGGCGCCACCGTTTCCGCGTCCTGGAACGCCATCTTGTGTTCCTTCACCAGGGCCACGGCGGGCGTGGCCGCGACCTGGTCCGCCAGTTCCGCCAGGCGCGCCGTCGCGGCGACGGCCACGCGGGAGCCGGGCGCCACGGGCAGCGCGCCGGACTCTTCCGCCGCGAAGCGCGCCCCCGCGCCCATCACCACCAGCGCCGAAATCTTCTCGCGCGGGATGGCCTGGACGATCTGCTCCACGAGCTCCGTCGCGTAGGCCTTCAGCACGCCCTTGAGCTGGGGTCCCGTGGCCCCGCCGGATTCCACCCGCTCGCGCGTCCGCAGCGCGCCCGAGCGGAACGACTGCGCCACCGTCACCCGCCCGCCGCGGATGTAGAGCAGGATCGTCTGGCCGCTGCCGATCTCGAGCACCGCGACGTTGCCCGCCGCCAGCAGCCCGGCGGCTTCCAGCAGGTCGCGCACGGCCAGGTAGGTCAGGCGGGCCTCCTCGGATTCCTCCAGCACGACCAGATCGATGCCCGTCGCCGTGCTCACGCGGTCCACGAACATGTCGCGGTTCGCCGCCTCGCGCGCGAAACTGGTGGCCACCGCGCGCAGCTGGTCCGGGCGGGTCACGCCGTATTCCTTCAGCAGGCGGCCGTAGTTCTTCAGGATCGCCACGCAGCGGCGCAGGGTGTCCTGCTCGACGCGGCCCTTGGTGAAGACGTCCCGGCCGAGGCGCACGCCCTGGCGCAGGCTCTCCAGCAGCTTCACGTCGCCTTGCGCGCCGACTTCGGCGACGTCCAGCCGCAGCGCGGACGAACCGACGTCGATCGCGGCCACGACGCGCCGTTCCGGCGCGGGCGCCGCGGCGGGCGCGGCCGGTTCGGGCAGCTTGACGTCGTCGGTCATGCGCGGCGGCCTTTCCGCGCCGGCGCGGCGGCTTCCGCCGCCAGCGCGGCGGCGCCGAGCGTGGTGGCGTCGTCGCCGAGTTCCGCCTCCACCACCCGCAGCCCCGGCAGGAACGACGCCATGGCGGTATCCTTGAGACCGGCCTTCACTTCTTCAAGCGCGAGGCGCGGCAGCGCCTCGACGAGTCCGCCGCCGAGCACGACGACGTCCGGCGCCAGCAGGTTCACCGCCCCGCCGATCGCGCGGCCCAGCAGGCGCATCGCGTCGCGGACGATCCGCTCGACCGCCGCGTCGCCGGCCTTGATGGCCTTGGCCAGCAAACCGCTCTTGAGTTTCTTGAGATCCGAGCCGCCGTTGGCCGCCACGTAGGGCGCCTCGCCGCGGAACGCGGCCTGGGCCACTTCCGCCGAGATCGCCAGGCGGCCCGCCAGCGCTTCGAGGCAGCCGCGCTTGCCGCAGCTGCACAGCCGCCCGTGCTCGCGGACGGGCAGGTGGCCGATTTCCATCGCCGAGCCCGTCTTGCCCCGCAGCAGCTTGCCGTCGTACACGCACCCGCCGCCGATGCCCGTGCCGGGAAACACGCCCAGCAGCGTGCGCGCGCCCTTGCCCGCGCCGAAGCGGTATTCGCCGTAGGTGCCCGCGTCCACGTCGTTCGCCAGCGTCACGGGGCAGCGGAACCAGCCCGCCAGCAGCTTGCGCAGCGGCACGCGCTTCCAGCCCAGGTTCGGCGCTTCGAGAATGATCCCCGCATCGAGGTCCAGCACGCCGGGACACCCCACCCCGATGCCCGCCAGCGCGCGCGGCGGCACCCGCGCTTCTTTCAGCGCCTCGTGGATCGTCTCGCGGATCCGCGCCAGCACCGCCTTCGGCCCGTCGTTCACCGGCGTCTTGGCCTTCGCCGAGGCCAGCGCCTTGAAGCCGGCGCCGTAGACCGTCGCCATCATCTTCGTGCCGCCCAGATCGAACCCCACCCAGACCTTGTTCGCGCCTTTGGCCATGCCGCCCCTTTCCGCCGGAAGCCGGCCGGGACGGCCCGCGCCGTCCCGCCGATCCGACCGCTACTGCACCCGCGTCACCGAAACGATTTCCACCGTCTCCAGCGGCACGTCGGACATGCCGGCCTTGACGCCCGTGCGGACGCCCTTGATCTTGTCCACGACGTCCATGCCTTCCACGACCTCGCCGAAGACGCAGTAGCCGAAGCCCTGCGGATCGGGCGAGCGGAAATCGAGGAAGCCGTTGTCCTTCACGTTGATGAAGAACTGGCTGGTGGCGCTGTCCACCACCATCGTGCGGGCCATGGCCAGCGTGCCGCGCTTGTTCCGGAGGCCGTTGGCAGCCTCGTTCTTGATCGGCGCCTTCGTGGGTTTTTGGCGCATGTTCGCGTCGAAGCCGCCGCCCTGGATCATGAAGCCGTCGATCACGCGGTGGAAGATCGTGCCGTCGTAGTGCTTGGCGTCCACGTAGGCCAGGAAGTTCGCCACCGTCAGCGGCGCCTTGTCGGCCGCCAGTTTCACCTTGATGTCGCCCAGAGTCGTCTTGATCAGTACCATGTCCGTTTCCTTTGCTTGTTCAGGGGCGGGCGCCGGTTCTTCCGCCGGCGCGACCGTCGTTTCCTCGACCCCCGGCATGGGGGGCACGTCCAAAGTCTCCTGCGCCCCGGCGAGCGAGCCGCCCGCGAGCGCCACCGTCAAACCGAGCCAAGTCCATTTCATGCGCGCATTTCCTCCGAATGGGGCCATCCTACCACCCCCGCCCGCCGTCCTCAATGGCCAATTCCGGGCGGTTTTGCGTGCGACGCAAAACGTGGACCGGATTTTTACGTAGAACGGACATAGCTGAGCGCCGAGCCCAAGTCACGCAGCCGTGGGACGCCGGGCGAACGCGAAGTCTATAGCACCGCGTTTGGCGCGGCGAGCGAGCGAGGCTCCGCGAGCGGAGCGGCAAAAACGTTGCGGACGGATATACCGTCGAGACTTGACTTCACGATATTCAGCTTGTTAAATGACTTTTGCCATGTGTTGGGCGCACAGCAAAAAGGGGCAGCCAACGGAAAACTGGCAACCCCTGCGCCAACACCTCGAAAACGTCGCCGCCCGCGCCGCCGACTTCGCTGCCCCTTTTCACTCCGCTGAATGGGCCCGCCTCGCTGGCCTCCTCCACGACCTCGGAAAGGCCTCCCCCGCCTTCCAGAATTATCTCCGAAAGAGCAACGGCCTTGATGCTTCGGATTACGACGCATACGGTCAACCATCGACCCATTCCGGGGCTGGCGCCGCCCTGGCTTTGGACAAGTACGGCCCCGTCGGGCGCCTGCTCGCCTATCTTGTCTTGGGCCATCATGCCGGTTTGCCCGATTGGATCGGCGGGGTCCAGCCCAACGGTGCATTGACTCAGCGACTGGAATCGGCCCGCGACGAACTCAATGCGGCCAACAGTTGGCACAACCGGCTCAATCTGCCCGCGCATCTGCCCTCGCCTCCGCGCAAAATGGCGCATGCGGAAATGCATCTGTGGATCCGCATGCTCTACTCCTGTTTGGTGGATGCGGATTTCCTCGACACCGAGCAATTCATGTCGCCGGAGGTCTTCGCCGCTCGTTCCGATTTCGAGCCGCTGGCCACATTGGAATCCCGCTTTTTCAAGTTGCTGGACGAAAAACAGGCCCAGGCCCCGAAGACGGAGGTGAATGCCATTCGGGCCGAAATCCGCCGATACTGCGAAGATGCCGCCAAACAAAGCCCCGGCATTTTCTCCCTGACCGTACCAACGGGCGGCGGCAAGACGCTTTCGGGAACGGCTTTTGCTCTGCGCCATGCGCTACTTCATGGCAAGCGCCGCATCATCTACGTGATCCCCTACATGTCCATCATCGAACAGACCGCCGACACGCTGCGGAAACACTTCGGCGACCTCAACGTCGTCGAGCACCATTCCAACCTGGACCCCGACGCCCAGACCAAAGCCGCCCGCTTGGCTTCGGAAAATTGGGACGCCCCCGTCATCGTCACCACCAGCGTCCAATTCTTCGAATCCTTGCTCGCCGCCCGCTCCAGCCGATGTCGCAAGCTCCACAATGTCGTCGATTCCGTCGTGATTCTGGACGAAGCGCAACTGTTGCCGCCCGAACTGCTGGTTCCCTGCACCGACATGATGCGCCAACTGGTCGCCCATTACGGCGTCACCATGGTCCTGAGCACCGCCACCCAGCCCGTCCTTCCGAACCTGGGCACGATCGCTGAAATCATTCCTCCAAGCGCCGGCTTGTCGCGGCGCCTTCGCCGCGTCCGATACACTTTGCCCGACGTCCGGGAAAACAAACCCCGTTCCTGGAATGAAATCGTCGTCGAACTGGCACAACACTCCCAAATCCTGTGCGTGGTCAACACCCGGCGCGATTGCCTGGAATTGTTCGGCAAGATGCCCCCGGAAACGATCCATCTTTCCGCCAGCATGTGCGGCGCCCATCGCTCCAAGGTCATCGACGAAATCAGGCGGAAGCTGCAAGCCCATGAACCCATTCGGGTCATCAGCACCCAGCTTGTCGAAGCCGGCGTGGACATCGATTTCCCCGTGGTCTATCGCGCCTTGGCCGGGCTGGATTCCATCGCCCAATCCGCCGGCCGCTGCAACCGCGAAGGCCGCCATGCCGAAGGCGGCAAAGTCGTCGTCTTCATCCCGCCCAAGCCAGCGCCCATGGGACAATTGCGAAAAGCCGAGGATTCCGCCCGAATCCTCTTGCACGAGGCCTTCGACATGGAGAACGTCGAAGTCTTCCCGCGGTTCTTTTCGGAGTTTTACTCTCGCGTCGAGGGAAGATTCCCGTATGAGGAGTTGCTGGTCCGGGACGCCAGCCGCATCCAAATCCAGTTCAGGGAAGCCGCCGCCCGGTTCCACATGATCGATGAAACGCAGCAATCCATGTTCGTCCGCTATGGCGCAAGCGAAGGATTGATCGGCGCCTTGCAAAAGCAAATCCGAAACGATGCCCCGTACGGCCACCTGTTGCGCAAGCTGCAGCGGTTCACCGTATCCGTCGCGAAAAGCCAGTTCTTGAAGCTCAAATCCAACGGCCTGATCGAAGAATTCGCCCCCGACATGTTTATCTGGAACGGGATGTATTCCGAAGCAACCGGGGCGGAGATATTCAACGAAGCCGGCCTGCTTCAACCGGATCAAAGCGTCATTTAAAGAAAGGACGGGATTTCCATGAGCAAAGGATTCTGCCTTGAGGTTACCGGCGATTATGCCTGTTTCACCCGGCCCGAAATGAAGGTCGAACGGGTCAGTTACGACGTCATCACGCCGTCCGCCGCCCGCGCCATATTCGACGCCATCCTTTGGAAACCGGCCATCCGCTGGCGAATCACGAAAATCGAAGTGCTCAATCCCATTCGCTGGACCAACATCCGCCGCAACGAGGTGGCGTCCGTCGCCTCACCGAAAAGCCAAGGCATCTTCATCGAGGATGTCCGCCAGCAGCGCGCCGGCCTCATTCTTCGCGACGTCCGCTATCGGCTGTACGGAGAGTTTGATTTCATCCCGCCGGAAAAGCGCGGCAAAACCCCGAATCCCGTGCCGGAATGGCTGGCGGACTCCGCAGAAGTTTCCGAACTGCGGAAGCCGGACATCCGGCCCGACGAAACCGAAGCCAAGTATGCCGCCATGTTCGAACGGCGGGCGCGCAAAGGCCAGCATTTCCATCAGCCCTATCTCGGCTGCCGGGAGTTCGCCGCCGATGTCCGCCTAGTCGATCCGGTCGAGGAACCCGCCGCGCCCATTCCCAAGGACGCGAACCTGGGCTGGATGCTCTATGACCTCGATTTCTCCGACCCCGCCAACATCAAGCCCATGTTTTTCCGTCCGGAAATGAAGCAAGGCGTGATCGCCGTTCCCCAGCCCGAAAGCGAAGAGGTGCGCAAATGATTCTCCAGGCCCTCAAGGAATACTACGACCGCAAAGCCGCCGACCCCGATTCCGGAATCGCACCAGAAGGCTGGGAAAAAAAGGAAATCCCCTTCCTTGTCGTTTTGGACAAACAAGGCAGGTTCATCCAATTCGAAGACACGCGCACCGCGAACGGTAATATCTATAGGGCTAGATCTTTCATTGTACCCTCACTCGGCGAAGCAAAAGGCAACGGCATCAAAGCCAATTTGTTTTGGGAAAATATTGAATACATGTTTGGCATCCCGGCTACAGCAAGTCGCAATCAGAAGAGGATCGCGGTTCAACATGCCGAATTTATTAGGAAAATCAATGCACTCAGCGGTACATGTCCAACGCTGAATACCATTAACGCTTTTCTGGGGCGTTTGAATCCCGAAGTCATCAAGTCCCATCCTCTTTGGAATGAAGTGGTTAAAATCAATCAGCCCCTTCTTCTGGCAATAGCCGGCCAAGGCCCAGTCACGAATGATCCTGAACTGAAGCGTTTGATCGACGCATCCCGTTTGCCAAAAGGAAAACCCGGCTTCTGTCTGGTCGCTGGCGAGGAAGATACAATCAACACCCTGGAGCCACCCATTAAGGGCGTAAAAGACGCCAGTCCAATGGGTGCCCATATTGTGGCTGTTAATAATAAGGTGACTGCATCAGGCAATTCAGGAGCGACCCCAGCCTTTGCGTCTTTCATGAAAGAACAAGGTGCGAACTCCCCTATAGGCAAACGGGCTTCTTTTGCCTATGCAACGGCTTTGAATCACCTGCTGCGCAAGGATTCTGCTCAACGCATACAGGTGGGGGATGCATCCACAGTTTTCTGGTCGGAACAACAAACGGAATTTGAAAGCCAATTCGCTGGTTTTTTCATCGATCCGCCCAAGGACAATCCCGATAAGCTCACCGAAGCCGTCAAGGCATTGCTTGAATCTCCCCGATCCGGATCACGACAAGGTGACGAGAATGGGGGTTGCGGTTTTTATGTGCTCGGCCTTGCCCCAAATATCGCGAGAATTTCTATCCGTTTTTGGATCGCAGGACAGCTTTTAGAAATCAGAGACAGGATCAAAGCCCACTTTCAAGACATAACGATTGTGCATGCAACGAGTGATTCGCCGTATTTTTCAATCAAGCGGCTACTGCGCTCGATCGCGCCGCTAGGAGACGATAAAAATATCCCGCCCAATCTGGAAGGCGACACCATGCGCGCCATTTTGGAAGGCCTACCTTATCCTGCCACTCTTTTGCAGTCGGTCGTCCGGCGCATCAAGGTGGAGCATGAAATCACGCATATCCGTGCGGCACTCATCAAAGCCTGCATCAACCGCAACTGTCGATTTAAAAAGAAAACGCAACAGGAGGAACTCGCCGTGAGTCTGGACCCAAACAACGTGAACATCGGCTATCGATTGGGCCGATTGTTCGCCGTTCTGGAGAAGATCCAGGAGGAGGCCAATCCCAGCCTCAATGCTACCATCCGCGACCGTTACTATGCGGCCGCATCCAGCGCCCCCGTCACCGTGTTTGGCCGGTTGATGACGCTCAAAAACCACCACCTTGCCAAACTGGAAAACATTGGCCGGCGCGTCAATCTGGAGCGGCTGGTGGGTGAAATCGTTGACGGCATCATGGAATTCCCCGCCCATCTCTCTTTGGATGACCAAGGGCGTTTTGCCGTCGGCTACTACCATCAGAGACAAGACTTTTTCGCCACGAAAGAAAAACAGAATTAACTTAAGAGGAACCCACCATGAGCACTCCTATTAAAAACCGGTACGACTTTCTTCTGGTCTTCGACGTGCAAGACGGCAACCCCAATGGCGATCCCGATGCGGGCAACATGCCGCGCATCGACGCTGAAACCGGGCGCGGCCTCGTTACGGATGTCTGCCTTAAACGAAAAGTTCGCAATTTCGTTCAGATCATTAAATCCGACAAGCCGGGGTTTGATGTCTTCGTCAAGGAAAAGACGGTTCTCAATCGTGCGATCGAAGGAGCTTATGCCGAATTGGGGGTTGATTTGTCCAAGCCTCCCGCCGATGCCAAAGACGGGAAAAAACGCAATAAAGACGGCCAAGGCCAAGGCTCCGAAATCGACAAAGCGCGCAATCAGATGTGCAGCAGATACTTCGACATTCGGACATTTGGTGCCGTTCTGTCCGTGGGCGCCAACGCCGGTCAGGTTCGCGGCCCTGTTCAAATGACCTTCGCGCGTTCGGTCGATCCCGTCGTTACGCTGGAACATTCCATCACTCGCATGGCCGTCACTACGGAAGCCGAGGCCGAAAAACAAGGCGGCGACAACCGCACCATGGGCCGAAAGAACACGATCCCCTATGGCCTGTATGTTGCTCACGGCTTCGTTTCCGCCCATCTGGCGGCACAAACCGGGTTCTCCCAGGAAGACCTGGATCTCCTGTGGGCGGCATTGAACAACATGTTCGAACATGACCGCTCCGCCGCACGCGGCCTGATGACCACCCGCAAGCTTGTGATCTTCGAGCACGACAACGCGCTGGGCCAGGCTTCCGCCCAGTCGCTGTTCGACCTCGTGTCCATCAAGCGCAAGGATGAAACTAAGCCTCCTCGCGCTTTTTCGGATTACGAGATCACGATCGGCACCCCACCCAAGGGAGTCAAGATTCTGTAGCCGAATGTGACGCCCGGCGGGAATCGACAATCCGATTCCCGCCGGTTTCACGGCAATGCCCTACTCCGAAGACGACCTACTGCCCCTCTCCGCCTTACAGCACCTGCTGTATTGCGAACGGCAGTGCGCGCTAATCCATATCGAGCAGGTTTGGAGCGAAAACCGCTTCACGGCCGAGGGACGTCTCGCCCACGACCACGTCCATTCCACCGGCCACGAAACTCGCGGCGACATGCACATCGCTCGGGATTTGTCGTTGCGGTCTTTGCGGTTGGGCCTCATCGGCAAGGCGGACGTCGTCGAATTCCACGGCGCCACGCCCTACCCCGTCGAACATAAGCGCGGCCATTCCAAATCCAATCGGTGCGACGAAGTGCAGGTCTGCGCCCAGGCTCTGTGCCTCGAAGAAATGCTGGGCAAGCCGGTGCCGGAAGGCGCGCTTTTCTACGGCGAGCCCCGGCGCCGCACGCTGGTGACCTTCGATCCGGCGCTGCGCGCCGAAACCGAAGCGGCCGCCGCGCGCCTCCATCGCCTGCTCGAATCCGGGCGCACGCCGCCCGCCGTCTACGACAAGGCGAAATGCGAACGCTGTTCCCTGCTCGATCTGTGCAAACCCCGAATCGCCGGCGACGTGTCCCGCTACCTGTCGGAGGCCGTTCGATGAAACACATGCTCAACACCCTGTACATCACCACCCAAGGTTCCTATCTGCGCAAGGAAGGCGAAACCATCGTGGTCGAAGCCGAACAACAGGTGCGCGCGCGTCTCCCCATCCACAACATCGGCGGCTTGGTCTGCTTCGGAAACGTGTTGTGCAGTCCGTTCTTGCTCGGCCATTGCGGCGAAAACGGCGTGGCCGTCAGTTTTCTGTCCGAATACGGCAAATTCCTCGCTCGCGTGGACGGCCCTCAATCCGGCAACGTGCTGCTGCGCCGCGAACAATATCGCTGGGCGGACGATCTGGCCCAATCGGCCGACCTCGCCCGCATGTTCGTCTTCGGCAAGCTCAACAATGCCCGTACCGTCCTCCAGCGCCATTTGCGCGATCATCCCGAAGCCGCCGGCAATCCGGACGTCGAAGCTCTCGTCCTGCGCTTCCAGCAGCAGATGCTGCGCCTCCAGAATCCCCTGCCGCTCGACGAGGTCCGCGGCATGGAAGGCGATGCCGCCCATGCTTATTTCGGCGCGTTCAACGGGCTGCTGGGTTCCAGAACCGGATTCGAGTTCCATGAACGCAGCCGCCGACCGCCGCTCGATCCCGTCAATGCCCTGCTGTCTTTCTTGTATACGTTGCTGGCCCATGATTGCCGTTCGGCTTGCGAAGCCGTCGGTCTCGATCCGCAGGTGGGGTTTCTCCACCGCGACCGGCCGGGCCGCGCCGGTCTCGCGCTCGACCTCATGGAGGAATTCCGGCCTTTCTTGGTGGATCGACTGGTGCTCTCCCTCATCAACCGCCAGCAGATCGCCCTGAAAGACTTCGTGGTGGGCGAAACCGGCGCCGTTCTGCTGAAGGACGATCCGCGCAAATTGGTTTTGAAAACCTGGCAGGAACGCAAGCAGGACGAAATCACCCATCCGTTTCTGAACGAAAAAATGTCCGTCGGCTTGGTGCCCCACGTCCAAGCCCAGCTTCTCGCCCGCCATCTGCGGGGCGATTTAGACGCCTATCCGCCCTTCCTTTGGAAATGATCCATGATGGTGCTCGTCAGCTATGACGTCTCGACCGTGGACAAGCGCGGCCAGGCCCGCCTGCGCAAAGTCGCCAAAGCCTGCGAAGATTATGGCGTACGCGTGCAGAATTCCGTTTTTGAATGCGTCGTGGACCCGGCGATTTGGGTCGCGCTCAAGGCGCGACTGGAGGAAATCTACGATCCGGATCAAGATAGCCTGCGTTTTTATTTCCTGGGCGCCAACTGGGAAAAACGCATTGAACACCTGGGGAAAACCGAACATGTCGATGTCACCGACACGCTCATTTTCTGACCTCCGCGAACCCCAAGCTACCCAAAATATCCAAGCTGGTTCGCGCGCATTGCATCCCATTGCGGCTTAGCATGATGCTAATCAGATAAGCCGATCCCGCTCTCTGACAATCGAATATTGCCCCATGTTCGCGGAATCAAACCGCTTGTGACATCCAAGCCAATGGAATAGAAATAAATGGTCGCGCCCCGCGCGGGGCGCGTGGATTGAAACCCATGTAGATCAATGGGGCGTGGTGCTCCGCGGAGTCGCGCCCCGCGCGGGGCGCGTGGATTGAAACGTCCTGGTCGAGATCAAGCCGCGCGGCCGCATCCCGTCGCGCCCCGCGCGGGGCGCGTGGATTGAAACCCCGCAGCGCCCTCGATGCCGGACGGATGAAAATGTCGCGCCCCGCGCGGGGCGCGTGGATTGAAACGACTGCGCGGCAGGCAGGCAAGGGTTCGGCTATCAGGTCGCGCCCCGCGCGGGGCGCGTGGATTGAAACTCTTCGGCACTTTCCGTTGTTGTTTGGCATGAAAGTCGCGCCCCGCGCGGGGCGCGTGGATTGAAACTGTTT